>Ga0247840_10000684_pt1 | contig 69281 bp, 70 predicted proteins | sample LaCruzMarch2015__FD_192404 | JGI IMG/M metagenome (GOLD analysis project Ga0247840, IMG submission 192404) | Freshwater microbial communities from meromictic Lake La Cruz, Castile-La Mancha, Spain - LaCruzMarch2015_17m | ecosystem: Environmental > Aquatic > Freshwater > Lake | place: Spain... | reverse complement strand
ACCGCAAAAACCCATGTTTTACAACACCCCCCTACTCTACAACATCCCCCCCCTTCTATTGACCAAACATTCTATATGTTAAAATAAAAGCGTCTTGATTGTACCCGCTTTCTCAAAAAAATAAAGGGGAAATCCAATTCCTTGGCCCCGATTTCCCCTTGATTTTTTCTCAAAAGCAGGTGGTTTGTTTTCCGTTTTTTATTATTTAACATATAGAAAAAATGTATGAACAAATCACAGCAGGAGAGTTGGACTGTCTTATCAATTACACACCAGACAGAGAGCCAACAGCACAAGAGCTACAAGCTATCGAGCAACACGAGCTACCATCAAGACGCGAGTTCATCCATTTCAAATTGTTTGCTAGCTTATCAGTAGAACACAAGCGAACACCAAACAAGAAGATCATCTTACGAGAAGAGACTAACGCAAGAGACGGATACAAACGTATCATCTTTAACGATTGAGAAACTATCCAAGAGTTAACACCTACATTCGAGAAACCGTTACGAGCGAAGAAGAGAGAGCTTACTATCAAGATTAAGTCACAACTATCAGAGCTATATCAGAACATTAGATTCATGAGGAAACAACTTCAACAACTTGAAGAACAGCAATGAAGACAACCAGCATTGATGAGAATGAAGATAAGAAATGTATTAAGAGAAACACTTCAAGAGATCAAGCAGCATGACAAATGGCTCAACACTTTAAGGATGGCATAAGCCATCTTTGTCACTTCGTTGTCCAGTGTTTTATCCTTTCATATATATAGATATGTATATAGAAAAACTAAAGAAGTTTAGATTTAGAAATCGACCAAAGAATAAATTTCAGATGATGGTATGGAATAAATACCAAACATTAATAAAATCATTTGCTTTATAATCTTATATATTTATATGTATATTATCTTAACTCTCATCATCTTAAACGGTATCATCATATACATATGGTGATACCAACACAATAGACAACGTTGTCTAGCAAACGCAGCGTCACATTACACACACCTATGATATCTATCGGATGACAATCTGATAGATATGTTCATAGGATACTACTATGATGTATATATAGCAGAATGTTATTCCTGTAAAGATGTGACATACCTGATACTACTACAATGAGAGATCGACGATCGCGAACTCAACGAACAAGTAGATATCAGACTAACACAGCTAGGCGTTTCTGTCGCTTCGCCATCCAGTGCTTTACTTCCTTAATAAAGAACACATGAAAGTATGAGACATATTAAGAATAACAGAAGACACACCAGGTAATAAAGCTGGTACCTGTCATAAAATATTATGAATAACAGATACAGTATATATTATCAGCGGTTCATGGAATCCACGTCTAGATAAATGTGAACCATCACGAAAGACAAAGTTCGAAGAAGACATGGTCGTCAAACTAAACGAACGATGAATGGAAGCATGATCAACTAAAGCATGATATCAACTACCTAAAGATTCATATGCTAGAGTAGTAAAGATATGAGAGTGGAACATACAAGTACAACGAGTAAATCTTAATGGTTCTCTTACTAAGAATCGGTACAAGAGACACCATCTAGATATCTGTCCTCATATGTCATACTGGTATGAACGTGATACTATAAAAAATACAGAGACACTATTATTCTTTGAATGACCAGCTAAGAAACCAACAGTAGTATCAGCATTCAAAGTCTGAGACAAGATACGCGTACGCAAACCAACAGAAAACAAAGAACCCAACCGAGTTGATAATATGAATATGCTTGACAATAATATATTAACAATAAAAAAGATAACATATAATAATTATATATTAGTTAAAGAAAACTCACGAGAGTTTCATCCTGATCGATGCACACCCATCGATACTAAGACCAGTGGACTAGGACTACATGTGATATGTAAACCGTTCAACCTTCTTGCATTCAGAGAGTTAGATAAATATAAAGATATCGATGTGCATAAAAACAATCCCACTATTTTATTTGCTATATAAATTGTAATGAAAAAACTACTATTCATTCTACCATTATTACTCATCTTCGCATGATGTACAACAATATCAGTATCAGAATGTGCTGAATTATCGTGAGCACAACAACAAGCTTGCGAGTGTGCAAGGATTGTTTGTAAAGATATTTATAATGATAAGGATACATTAGTATGTATGGGTATATGTATGGGGAGAGATATTACATGATATTAATTTAGGGAACTAAACATTTTATAATTGATTTTATAATTATGAAACTAACAACCACTGATGCGAACTACTGTGCAACGGTAGTGAAGATTGATAAGCTATTTCCATTAGAAAACTGTGATAACCTTATGGGTTTCTCAGTGTTCGGATACACAGCGATTGTATCTAAGGATACTAAACCTTGAACGATAGGCGTGGTCTTTACAGCAGAGACACAACTCAGTGATGAATATTGTAAAGCAAACAATATGTATCGTGAACCTACATTAAATAAAGATGTAACTCAGAAATGATACATTGAAAACAATCGTAGGGTTAGAGCAATGAAGCTCAGATGAAATGTTTCATCTGCATTGTTTATGCCAATACAATCTCTTATTAATGTGTGAGCTATATCTAGTGAAGATGTATTGTTTGTCGGTGATACCTTTAATGAAATTGATGGTAAGTATATTTGCTTTAAATATATTGTACCAACAAAGCAATTTTCACAAGGTAATCATACTAAAGGTAAAACAAAACAGTTTGTCAAGATAGATAACAAAACATTTCCTGAACATCGGGACACAGAAAATTACTTCAGGAACTGTAGTAAGTACATCCCTTGAGATACAATTACTGTATCACAAAAACTCCACTGATCAAATGGACGTTTCGGTTATGTTAAATGTAAAAAGAAACTTAATCGAATCCACAGAATTGCCAAGGCAATTGGTATCAGTGTCGATCCTACTGAATGTGTCTTGCGTGACGCGTGAAGGGTAAATCCTGTCGGTGCTAAAACTATTTGGACTATGTATAATAAGTACCTAAGACCTAACGCTGAACCATTATTCAAATCATTAGCATTTAATAAGAAACTTAAGAGCTGTATCATCTGTGATATTGATGGCACATTAGCATTACATGATAGGTGACCATATGAATTCGAAAAACTGGATACAGATATTTTAAATATCCCAGTAGAATTTATAATAGCTACGGCATACGAAAACGTAAGCGTTATCTTAATGTCAGGTAGATCAGAAGAGTATAGAAAACCTACTGAGAAACGATTAAGAAAACATAAGATATCTTATTCTGCTTTGTACATGCGTCCCGCAAATGATACACGTGAAGATACAAAAATAAAACGTGAGCTTTACGAAACACATATCCAAGGTAAATACAATGTACTCTTCGCTATCGATGATCGCACCCGCATCGTAGATCAACGACGTGAGATGTGAATCTATACTCTAGATGTTAATCAGACTAGAGAAGTGTTTTAATGGTTAACCAACACACATGGTAACACGACTACCAGTGCCAGACGAACAACTACCATATGAAGTCAACGAGTATGGCGAAGTTAAATCATTAGCAAGAACTATCATGCGTAAATGTAGACATACATGAGCAGCAACACCATATATAATACCAGGGAAAATACTCAAGCATGATATCAAAGTAACAGGTGGAACACCATTAGCTAGAGTACAACTCTATAACTCTGAACTAAAATATAGGATATGTTATTACATATCAAGATTAGTATACGCAGTACATAACCATAAAGACTATAATTTAATCCGTAATATACATTACAGAGATGGTAACTCACTTAACTCTAATCTAGATAACTTATATGAAACTTCGTCACTTCGTCGCTAAGTGTTTTATATTCTTAACATACCCACTATATGACTAATCGATGCTCAAACACTATAGATATAGACTGACCTATAGATGATGTAAAAAAAATACATTCATATATAAAGAAGACATGATTCTTCAACTCATTCCATCCAAGACCTAAGAAGAAAGATCGATACGATCGGAATTGTATTCATCGAGGTACCAAACGAGATGTATTCAAACAGGATTTCTATTGATTAGATCTAGATGTAAACGAAACTAGTTTCAAAGCTGAACTACATCTAGCATTAGATACAGCACGAAGTCCACCAATAGAAGCTATGCAATACTTAGCAAAGAAACATGACAAGGTAAATATAAACATGCGTTACTCAGAATGAGGCATGTCATTCTCATGAGACATCAGTCGAACCAACGGTGAGCTAAGCTACCATGAAGAACGAGACGATCCTTATCGATGAGACGGTAAAGAATGCGAGATATGTCATTGTATATACGATGGCGATCGTGATGAAGACCGAGGCAATAACGAAATGACTATCTGTCAAAACTGTCGAGATGACAGACTACCAGCAAAATAAATGTCACTTCGTTCTCAGTGTTTTATTCTCTTACATATAAACAACATGAACTATAAAGCACAAGTGTTAAACTTGTTACTAAATTTTCCTACACTTAAACCACGACAGATTATTAAACTTAATAGATACTTCGTGGAATATGCTAGAGAACTAGCAGAAGCTGTAGGTATAGATACTATCAAAGAATACAAACGAACAAGTAAACTCATAGAGAAATACAGAGCTAAATGATACGACTGTATCTGAACTGTATGGACCATCTTAGATGTGTATGACCAGATAGCTAAAACTCAAACGCAATATGAAGACAGCGATACTATGATAGAACATATGGTAACACCAGAAGAACGAGAGGAACTCAAGTGTCTTGCAGATCTACTACAACAACCTAACTAGGTATCAGTTTCCCTGATATATTTTTTATCCTTTTTTTCATACACCATGCCAACAACAATTAAAGTTTCAATCGCGAAACTAGGAACTTCTATTCAAGAAGTTGAAGTAGAAGTAGGATCAACAGCTATGCAAGCATTACGTAAAGCTGGATTCAATCTTGACTCAGTAGTAAGCATCAAGAGAAACGGTGCTGTTGTCGCTTTAGACACAGTATTGGATAACCAAGATGTATTACTTGTAAGCCAAGAAAAAATTAAAGGTGGAGCTGACGAAGTAACAGCAGAACCTAACATCTTAAAACTATCTTTTACTATCGAAAAAGAAAATCAAACACAACCTAACAACCAAATGATTTTCACAGACGACATGTCTACATTCGATATCGTGAAAGCAGTAATGCAATCAAGAGGTGTATCGCTTAACAACTTCAAAGAGATCAGAGACAGCGAAGGTGAAGTAATAACATTCGCAGACAAACTTGAAGACGGTGAAGCATACAAACTTATCATCTGCGCAGAACAGAATTGCGGAGCGTGTGACAAAGACGAAGATGATAATTATTAGAACTAAGGTGGTGAGCAATCGCCGCCTTTTTTATTTTTATAAAAACCACAGATGCATATACATCAATCATTCAAAGATATGTTTAAGGAATTGAGAGATGAGATTAAAGTTAAGTACTGACTAACAGACATAGATAATGTACCTAACGAAACAATCATACAATCAATCAAAAACATATTCGAATCAGACGAAGCGAGAGATAACAACCAACCAAGTAATGATTGGTTATTTACTCACGAGCTAATAAGCGATACTGGTGCTGGATACAGAACAGTAGATGTGATAAGAGACGCAACAGCTATCGACGACCAATACATATGGACATCTAACTGACTATTTAGATGGACAGGATTAGCTGATATCATCAACCATAAAATAATAACTGAACTAGAACAAGAAGAATTATTCCCAATAAATAAAATAGTAAGAGTATGTGCATCAGAAAAACTAAGGAACATGTGATACATAACTAGCCGGAACGGACATTGATTAAGAGAATATATTGGTAAACATTTCAAAATTATAGGATATAACAAAGATTGATTTACTATCCCCGACGAAAAAATAGATTCGATAATAACCGTATGCACATGAGATCAACCACACAAAAAAGTATATGTTGAAGATGCATACTGAAGCATATACATATTTCCACAAGCTATATTCACACGTACATCTATTAAAGATCTTGTTATACATGAACGCGAACAAGCGTTAAATAGAATAATAGAAGATCTACAGAACTCAGCTAAGTTTGATATAGATCAGATAACAAACGATTATCAAGAATCACTTAGAAAGTTTATGGACATCAGTAAAATACTAGAACAGAAAATGTCTAACAACTTTAGAGAGGAAGCTGAAAAGATATTAGAGATGCAGCTAAACACCAAAGAGATACTAGAGAGAAACGTACAGATAGAATCTGTAGAATATATAGTATGACAGAGATTACATGTTAATACTAAACCGTTGCTTAATAGTAACCAACCTATAGGTAGATATCGTATAACATTAGATTTAACTAAACGGAATCTAAGAATCATCAACTTAGATATTTGAAACATAAATGTATTCCAACATCCACATATCAACAGGAACGGTGAGTGCTGCTTATGAAGCTGGATGAATCCATTACGTGAATCATATAGTAAAACAGACTACATCACACTAGTAGCTGGTATCATATCATATCTAGAAAGCTTATATGAATGAAGCGTATACATATGGCTATGAGAGTTCTGCGATCTACACGCTAAGAAGTTCGCATACCAAACAAAGAAAACTAAACCTAAAGCAGAGAAACTTATTAACGGTATAACTCCAGACGTAATTATTATGGATGAAGCAGTAACCCCAACACCTGAACAACAGGAGGCAGCACTAGCACATCAGGATTTAATAAGCGAAACATATAACGTAGGTGATATAGTAACCGTAATAAATAACGATCAATCATGACATCCAGTATGAACAGTATGAACAATAATTGAAATAGAGTCTCAAACAGATTGATACGCATATAGAGTAAACAGTAACGGTAGAGTATACACACATAGCTGAATGTATTTATCTCTTGTCCCAAGAAACGATGGCTAACAAACCAAAACTAAAAGTCGAGATGCATATCAGTGGATATGTCAACGAGCTTATAAGGAAACTACATAAGAAGTATCCTAACAAAGAACGAAGCGGAATCGCTAGAGTTCAGAAACGTGACGGATATTATGAGGTAACAGATATCAGGTTCCCTAAACAATCTAATATGTGAGTAGAGACAGAGATGAAAGACGGCTGACTCGAAGCACTATTAGAAGATATCTTCACAACCAACCCAGAACAATTAGTTGAATGGAAATGTTGGTTACATAGCCATCATAGTATGTGATGTTTCCGATCTGGTACAGATGAGACAGCTAAAAGATCGTTCAACGACGGTAACTTAGACTATCGATGGTCAATCGTTACAGCGTATGACGCTAAAGGTATCAACTATAAATGTGCATTAAACGTATTCAAACCAGTGAATATGGAATTCAATATCCCAGTCAAACAAGAGCCGTTTGATCTAGCTGGATATATGAAAGCTTTTGGTTGAGACTACGAAACATATAGTAGAGCATACAAAACATTAGAGAACGATAGAGATGAAAAACTATTAGAACTCCAACAAACGTACACACCAAACCAATCTGATATCGATCAGATGATATCTATATTTAATGTAGAGGGTACACCAGATGATATAACTATCATAACCAAACTACTAACTACCGAACGAAATTCTAGTAAGAATCTCAGAAAGAATATTATTAATGACACATTCGCAGACGAGGTAGAAGAATTAGATAGTTATTTCGAAGTAGATTATTTTTCATCTAAGATCAAAGAGCTTGAAGATAATATTATATCCAGCGTATATAATTATGGTAGCCCTATATGATATAGAGCACCATGATTATTTGATCCAGAAGATACAAAATATAAAAACAATACAGGCAATCCTTTTACTCATAACATGCATGGATATGAACGAGACGACGAGCTCTAAATATAACAACTGTTTGGATATATTCAATCCAGAGTTTGATAAACAACCTAAGATAGTAATCATAGGAGCATGATGAATAGGTTGCTGAACAACATTTGCATTAGCACAAATGTGATTCAATGATATCACGGTCGTAGACTTCGATGAAGTAGAGATGAAGAATACATCATCACAACTCTATAAAGAATCTGATATTTGATTATCAAAAGTTACAGCGCTACAAACTAATATTATAGAATTTACTGGTGTTGTAATTAAAACAGAACCATATAAATTTGAACCAAGAATGGTTGAAGATGCAGACATAGTTATCTCAGCAGTAGATAACATGGCAACACGTAGAGAGGTAATCGAAGCGTGTACGATCAAGACAAAAAGATTTATCGATTGTCGTATGATGAGTATGGCATTTGAAATTTATTCGTATATACCAGTATATGAGAACTCATTATATTTCAGAACATGGTTCCCAGACGAAGAAGCAACGGCTATAGCATGTACAAACAAATCATCTTCATTTAATACATTCGCGATAGCGGGGTTCTTAACTAGAATCGTGGTAGGTATAGTTAAAGACGAACCATTTATACTTAAAAGATCTCAGCTCACTGTTGATTTATCTAATCTTTTAATTTGATAATTATTAATCATGAAAGAAAAATTATTAATAGCATTTATCAATTCAAATGTACCTAAAAATTTACAACATTTAATTGTATGATTTACTTGATGATTAACATCTACAAGTTGAAGCGAAGCAAGATTTGTACCAACAATCGAACTTGAAATAGATATAGCTGAATGGTATAATGTAGAATTATTTAATCTTATATTAAATAAATATAATTATAAAATTGTAAAACCAGAATTTTTTCATAAGAATTCTTATAAGGTTGAAATTAAATGAAAGTTTGAATGCGCTAGTTTATGTTTACCAGATTGAACTAAAATAAAAAACTTAACATTAGATGCCTTACCATTATCAGATAGAACAATTAATGCATTAAGAAAAAATGGGATAAATACTGTAGATGCATTGTTTACATTTTTACCAGACGAATTAATAAAGATAAAACGAATATGAATGAAATGAGTTGACGAAATTAATGATTCATTAAAAAACATTGATTCTGAACATATACCATTTGTGAATAAAAAAACATATTTATAACTTAATGATAGCATAATGGATAATGTAGTTCGAGTATTAAACGAGTATGGAGACGGTGATTCTACATACTCATCAACAACAGTATTCAAAAAAAAATACAACGCATTTGTAGCACGACGTCAAGCTGTAATAGATTATCTTTATCCAATGCAAGTATCATGGGAATATGAACAAGAACATTGACAAAGTGCATCAGATGATAAAGCGCATAAGGAAATAGAAAACATGTTACGCTTAGCGGAAATGAATAATGATAATGAATACACAGAAGAAAGCGATTTCGCTATCATTTATAATCCACATACTATGTATTTTGATTACACTCATTTCGACGAAGATTACTACTGATGTATAGAAGTAGTAAAGAAAACATTTCAAGACGCACAATAATTAGGTCACTTCGTTTTCAGTGTTTTATTTTTTTACACATAAACAACATGAGTTTATCAGAACGACAAGAGGCGCAAGCTGAAGATCAATATGCTGAAGCTATAGATAACATACTAACAGGAGATATCCATTTAGTGCCACCAGCATTCTTATTCTCTCAAGTAGAAAAATTCATGGACGATTGAAAACGATCTATGATTGAAGATATCTGTATATACGATTATCTAAAAATAAAAACAGATCGGATAGAATATCTTCTAAAAGAACCTTTATCATTTATATAATTATCATGTTAAGATTCACTATCCAGTGAGCTAGAGCTATATGCAAAGGCATGAACGATCAGCGTAACGAGAAAATAAAAACAGAACTTAATAAACATAAATTCAAAACAGACGTTGATGAATCACTACGTTTCCAGGAGGATTTTATTATATATGACACTACACATGAAGAAGAAATATCAGGTATGAACTAAGATAACTATTAGGTCACGAGCTAATCTACGTGAGGAGTTTCCATTCATAGCATGACAAAAGAAAAGTAAATGATGTATACAACTACCACATATATTTTTCATACCAGAAATGAAACCGTTGTGTTGACAGCAATGAATCATTGTTGTCGCACACGGTCTATGAAACGAACGTTACTTTGAAGTAGCGTTTGAAAACAAGCGCTTAGATAACTGATATCTATTTACCAAAGAAATGTTTATCCCATAAAAATTTATCATGACATCAAAACTATTTCAATGTAGTGTAATATCATTACAGCCAGCATGGCAATGCTTTTATGTTGAAGACGAATCACAACTAAAACAACTTATGGATATATGAAATTTTAAAATGATTGATTCATTTGAAATTAAATTCCCAATAAGATTTGAAAGCGAAGAAGATATAAACCAACGAGCTAAAGCCAATCATCTAAACGCAGTAGAGATGGCAGAGGACTATGAGATAAGAGAGTATGGTGTAACCATAGCTAAGTATTATTATATGTATCCTAACTGAAAAGAAAGGACAACAAATAAAAAACTATGATACTATATATTAGATCGAGATTTAACATCATGAATATCATGAAGATCTATGGAACATAAAAAAGCTTTATCTCTTATAAAAAAACAAGATGCAGCTAATGACACCATCTCTTGAAAAAGAGTTTAAAAGAATTTGAAACCAGCAAAGATCAGAAGATCCATTAGTAGTAGCTAAGTACTTTCATCCATTCTCACAACGAACACGATACGCTACAGAATACGATCCTAAAACAGAAACGTTCTTTGGATTCGTAGCTGGAGATTATGGTGAACGATGATATTTTAATAAAAAAGAAATGGAGAAACTATTATTCGCGTGACTACATATGGAACGTGATAAGTATTGGGAACCAGTATTGTTTAGTACTATAAAAGATATTTTATATTAATAATAAATAACATGGAAGAACAACTTAAAAGAACAGAGCTATGATCTAATTGCTGTTGAGCACCAATCAATGATCCAGGATGAACTGGAGAATGAACATGCACCGAATGTCACGAACACTGTTGAGAGATCTACGAACAAGAAGTAGATTTAGCTGTATTGGATTTTGCTAATACAGATTTGTTTATAACAAGACTAGAATACAACTCAGACGAACACGAAACAATAGAAGAATTCATAGAAGACTTTCTAATGTTTAAGTATGGTAGTACCACTGATCTACAGTATATGTATAGCGAACACAAACCTATCAGAATCTACGATGAAGTAGAAAGGGTTGAAAAAGATAAATAAATAGTTATAATATACTACACCTTTATCTCTTAACTGCATCACCATGCAGAGATTTTTCAACAAAAAAGGAGAAGAAATCCAGAGGACTCCGTGTCAAATATACACAAGAGTCATGTGATATCTTCGTCCAGTGTCAGCGTACAACATCTGAAAGAAAAGTGAATTCTATTCACGCAAGTACTTTGACGAAAAAAAAACAAACAATAGTGAATTTATAAGAAAGTATTCTTTATCTTCTTAAAAATAAACATGCAAACAAACAAACGAAAAATCGGAGACATCGTATTCAAACCTAGTGGATTAGAGCCACTAACAGTTAATAGATGTATGATCATTGGTATTGATCTAACCGAGTTCGCAGTAACAAAAAACTACAACAGCGGAAAAAAATTAGACGAATATGATTGGTGAGATATCCATCAAATCGATTATAGAGTCATAGAAGAATCTAGAGAATGACTTAATTGATCTAGATATTCTGAAGCAGCATTGTATGAAACACGCGAACAAGCGATGGAATACGTCTACAAGAAAGCTAAAGAAGTTTTAGGTATTGATGAACCAGATGGAAATTCTAACCTACAAGTGAACTAACAACGATGTGTTATTTCAGCATGCTGAACTAATAACCAAAGATGATAGTATAGACTGGGAAGGTATGATACAACATTGCAAAGATAATAAGCTACAATGACTAGCGTTACCACAGATAGGTATAAGCAAATCAGGATTTGTAGCATTTTTTTTCGGCCAGCGAAAAGTTATCATCAACCCAATCATAGTGAAAAAAACATGAACGATAGTTAAATCAGAAGAACTATGTGCTTCGATCCCTAATGAAACATTTACGATCGATAGAGCGTATATGGTTCTAGCAGATGTGTATGACATAGAGTTTAAAAAACATACTATGTTTATACCATATCCACATTCAATAGTATTCCAACACGAATACGATCACCTTAATGGTATCCTTTTAAATTCTAAATAATAAACTACATGGAACGATTACTAACAAACGTATCATTTATTGCATATTTGCTATTAGCTATAGGATATATCTTATTGTTTATCGTATATAAAATAGCAATAGACAAAAGATCTAAGCTACTAAAAGAAACATTAAAGCTAACAAAAGAAGCAATTGAGACATTAGAATCAATGTCAAAAATCAATAAAGAACTATTGTTTCAATTAGAAGGTGATTACGATTTAATAGAAATGCTATTAAAAGTAATAGACGAAAACAAATCTAAAAAAGAAACTAAGAAATGTAAAAAGAAAAAGTAAACTATTATCCTAGACACGAGCATAAACTGTCTGTCTACAATAGTATCGTAGATTTTATTCTTAAAATTTGTTATGACTTGATTATTGCTTTGGGTTTTATGACTAGCTACTACAGGTTTAACTTACTCTATGCAGAGTCCAGTAGAACCAATGGTTGAAGTATTAGAACAACAACAACAGTTAATACAAGACGAATTAGAAAGAAATTTTTATGCAGAACAAGAAGAAATTATTATCGAAGATTACTTTCTATTCTTGGATAAGATAGGAAAGATCAAGTATGCTCGCTGATGTATGGGTGAATACACACCAGCAACACGATCAGAAGAAAAACAGAAACGAGTTAAATGTTCAGACAACGCATTCGATTGTGCAGGATTAGTAAAAGGCTACGGCGTAGCTAAAGGAATCCTATCAACAAAAGAAGTATGACACATGAACTCACAAACAATAGTTTTACTTTGACAACACAAAGATGCATCACTCGCACAAAGAGGCGACTTCACTAGCCGACAAGGATACGGTGACAGAAGCACTGGAAATCTCTCTACCCACTTTGCAATGATATCTAGAGATTATACTGGCGGTAGCATTCTGTGGATCTACGATAATGTTAATGGTCCAAATAATAACATCGTTTGAGAACGTTCGATTAGAGTTGCCTATGTTGGTGGTAAGTTCCATTATATGGGTAAGTATCGTATTAATGTTTATACTAACGGCCTTGTTGAAGCAGCAAGGGAAAGGGGTATCACCGTCGAAAAACGATATGATACAGATCCTAAAGAAGAAACTAAACAAGTAAATCCATTAGGATATTCTACTATAATTACTTGATATGATTACGATAGTGACGCTAACAAGATAGTATCATATCGAACAGATAACTGATGAACAGATTACATGATAGCTAAATTTATAGCAGAAGCTCACTTCAATATATACGCTAGAGGCAAAGCTGGTGAACAAGGTATCTGTCAACTTATGCCTAACAGAACAAACAATGTATGGCTTAAGGATCCAAGACGAGAACAATGATGGGAGTTCCAAGCTAAGATATGTCTCGAGAAATGGAACGCAGTTCCAGAAAAAAACAGAGACACTATCCGACAAGCTAACGCATATACAGAGTTATGAAATATATTTCATTTAAATAAATAAACATAAACATATGAAAGAACTAGCAATAGTAGTAATGGCACTAACAACATTAGTAGTCTGAATTTTTGGTATAGCCGTATCTTGAGTACATCATGTAGTAACACAGTTACGTTGCGAAGATTGATTCAAAGTAAGGCTTATATGCTCAGAAATGAAATGATGCCAAGAACATTGTTATCCTTTACCATTAAAAGATATAGAGAAATGAAAAGCAATATTACCTATTGTTCAGACGCAGAGTTCTGTCCACGCAAACACGAATGTCTCAGAGTTGATGTGCCAACAGAAGGTATCAATTCCTATTGTAGATTTTATGAATCTAAATTATTAGACATAAAAGACGCTGACTGTCAACACTTTCGACATAAAATACCACAAGAAGTGATAACTAAAAGTTAGCAGAAAATAACAATATCTAATTGATTTATATAAATATATATGTATACTCTAGGTAAGATTTTATATTCTTACCAATAGTATATGAAAAAACTATTAGTGCTAATGCTACTTATGTGAGCATTGTTTGGTGTAACATCTGCTACGATAGTATCGTATCCAGATAAAGTACAAGAGCATCTTCAATACTTAAATGAGTATAGAGAGATGCGTTGATTAAACAAACTCATTTACCATACATGACTTAGTCAGTGTATAGAAACCTATCTAAGAGATCAGATAGTAAACAACTATAACTGACACACATGAAAAAATGGTAGCAGTCCAGACACTAGATGTAGTCATGTATTAAACACAAGTGTATGAGAAAATCTTATCGCAGCAAGTTACATGCCATCACCAAAGATAGCATTGCTTCGATGGAAAAACAGTACATTACACAATCAGAACTTATTAGACTCACGTTACAAATATGTATGAATTGCAGCCGTGTATGACGAATCACTTAAAAGAGCTAGACGATGACAATTATTCTCATGGGATACAGACTTTATGGGATGACAATCTACACCAGTAACTTCTTTATATGATAATATTATGAACTCATGAAACGTACAACAAAACAACTCGAAACCAGACATGCTTTATCGAAACATAATAAAAACATCAAGCGTGCGGAGTTGAGGAAAAAAATATCTAAGACTCTATTTAACATTAGATTTTGACATTGACCGATGAAAGACATCGTTAATGTCGCAAAGTATAGTGACGATGCTGGCACGTATTTTTGAACCATTGTAAAAAAAGCGTTACAAAGAATGAATAATTATCGTTAATATTTTTATTAAGTAATTCTTATATATGTGAAACGTGCCACTAACTATAGAGGCGGCGATGAAAAAATACGAAAAGATATTAATCAAAGTATGATTTCAATTACCGCCTATCATATATCATTATAAAGCAAAGAACACTTTACATTTTAATGGTGCATACTTCTATTATAAAAATCCACGATGAGTAGAAAAGTTCAAAACACAATACCGTGTAAGAGATATGTTATCACTTATCGATGATTTTAAAACTAACCAATGGATATCATGGAACAATTAATAATTAGACCATTAGAAGAATGATATCAAACTATATCTATAAGGACAACTAATCTTGAAAGCTATAACACATGTCCATTCAAATATAAGTTTGAACCACCAAAGAGTGATGGTTATAAACCATTTGTATTCGGTAGAATAGTACATAACATATGTTGATCATTCTTGTTATCTAGATGTTCAATAGAAGAAGAATGATTAAAACAATGATTATTAGATCTAATACAAAAACAATATCCAGATGGTTTTGTAACAAAAGAAGCTACAGAAAAAACACCAGAGAATGTAGTTACTATCAAACGTATAGAAACATACATAAATATATTACATGAAAGATATGCTAATGAGCGCTTCGTGCTTAGTGAGTTTCCGATGGATCTAGAAATCCATTTAGGGAAATACAAACTAATCATCACTTGAACATTAGATCTTCTCACTGATAATTATTGTGTAGTAGATCTCAAAACATCTGCAGCAGAATGGAAAGAGGAATCGATAAGAAACAAACTACAAAAAATAATCTATCTCTACATCATATACAAACTAACAGGTAGAGAAGATATATGGTTTGATTACGCAGTACTAAGAACAGACTTAAAGCTAGAAAAGAATGTTAAATTACAAACCGTAAGAACAACATTAGACAAAGACGCGTTTGAATTTATACTAAGTAATATAGCCGAATCATTTGTATATTCACACGAACATAATGTACGACCAACTAAACAATGTGACTCATGTTGGTATTGTTGATTATGACCTAAGTGAAATAAGAAATGTCCTTTATTCGATAAACCAAATATATGACAACACGAAGAGAACAATTAGAGGAACTAGCTAAAGTATTAGCTAAAGCAACTAAAGAACCAGATGTCAAAAAAATAGAATTAGTCTTGTTTAAATTTTTCAGCTTGGTAGAAAAAAGACCAACTGATACATTTGCGAGAAACATTATGAGCAAACTATAGACGGCATCTGTGGTGTGGGGTGCAAATCCCCACTTGCTCAAATATGACAGATTTCCCAAACGAGGTACTAGGTAAGAATGGTCACTCAAGATTACTAATGTCATCACAACTCAGATGGGACATGCAAGGGTAATAACCTTGGTCTGTCAATTAAAAGTTTTATAAATTATTTAAAATACCATGACAAAAGAAACACCGTTATATGCAATTACAGGACTAATATTATGATTTGTTATCTCATTACTTTTTCAAACATCAGCCGTTGATATTGAAATTATGAAAGTATGAGGCAAAGATAATTACGCTAGATTGGTAGATATCTATAAATCAGATACTTACAAACTAGAACAATCAAACGCTATATGACAACTAGAAGCACAGATAGAGCAGCTAGCTAATCCTATCGTAGACGATTGATTGTGAGAATGATGAATAACAGACGAATAATTTTATCTCTTACACCACCAATGTATGCAGCGAGATGATATAGGATTAAAGGTCCTTGATCTTTTAGAGAACACTAATCAATCATTCTTCCTTACAGGTAAAGCCGGTACAGGTAAAACAACATTGATTAAACATTTTATCGAAACAACAGAAAAGAATGTGTTAGTACTAGCACCAACAGGTATCGCAGCACTTAATGCTAATGGACAAACAATACACTCATTATTTAAATTCTCACCAAAGACGACTAGAGAGTCCGTCAAAGAAGTTTTTGGTGAGAATAGAAATCTTATAATAGAGGCAGATGTAATAATCATAGATGAGATATCTATGGTCAGAGCTGACCTAATGGACATGATTGATATATCGTTATGTAAGAATACATGAAAACGAGAGAAGAAATTCTGATGAAAACAAATAGTATTAGTGGGTGATATGTATCAACTACCACCAGTATTTGAATTCAAAGAAACAGATGTAGTTAGAAACTTCAACTGTTATTATCAAACAAAATATTTCTTTAGTGCATTAACATTCGCTAACGACGGTTGATTCAAACGACCAGTTATAGAACTAACTAAAATATATAGACAAGAAGATTGAGTATTTAAAGATATATTAAACGAGATTAGAGATTGATCAGTATCACATACATCTTTAGAAAAACTAAACACAAGAGTTTGAATAGATTTATGAGCTAATACCATACATCTAACAACGCTCAACCGAATGGCAGAAAAAATAAACCAGGAAAAACTTCAAGAGATTAAGAAAAACTCTACTATATATGAAGCTATTTTTTTCTGAAATAAAATAACTAATCTATCACAGATGGAAGATACATTACTTGTAAAGCCATGAGCACAGATCATGATGTTAAACAATACAGAGTTCCGACGTAATTGAACTATATGAAAATATATATGATGAATAGATGAAGATATGTGTATCGTCAATATAGATTGAAACGATTACACTGTTGAGAAATATGAACAGGAATTAGTAATACCTTACATTGATCTATGAAGTAAGAAGATAGAATATAGAGAGATATGAAAGATGATACAATTCCCATTCAAACTAGCACGAGCTATATCTATCCACAAAGCACAATGATCTACATTCGATAAATTAGAAATAGATTTATGAACATGAGCATTTGACGCATGACAAACTTATGTCGCTTTGTCACGTGTTAGAACATTTGAGTGATTAAGTCTCACAAGACCAGTAACACTAAGAGATGTAATCATAGACGAAGATATAAAAGAATTTTTTGATAACCATAAGTTAGCGGAAAATGAATAACAGATATTGTTTTATTTAATTTATTGATTATAACATACTGGAAATCGAGGCGCCATAAAGACCTGAAATGTAAAAGATTGGTCTCTTTTCAAAAAAATTACAGGCGTGGATGATAGCTCATAACTATCATCGCCGGAAGCCATTCGGAGCGTTTTTGGGAAACTTCTCTTCGTTAATTTTTTAAAACGTACGACTGCTAATGAGCGCTGTAGGTCGTGGCCTGTAATTTAAAATGTTTTATTATTTAATTTATTATATCATGGCAGGAAAAGAAATTCTTTTAAAATATTTAACAGATTTACATTCTGTACATCAAGCAATAAAAATTATTTTTGATACATTTTGAGATCCATTAGAAGTAAGTGTTTGAAACAAAGAGCTTATAAAAAAATGAGTTGATTCTCTAATACAATGGAGTATGGAAAATCCTTATGGTAATATTGTTGCTGAAAATGACATGACCAATATAATAGTGTCTTCTAAAGCGATCCCAGATCTAGACTATTAACAATGTTTTATAACTAACCCCATATAATGGAAATTAAAACGTACTCACCCGAGAACCATTATCTGAAGTGCTTAATCTACGGAGCACCATGAACCTGAAAGACAACGTTCGCAGGATCAGCAGATGATGTATTAATCGGTTCGGCCGAAGCAGGACTTCTAGGCCTAAGAAGTTGAATTAACTACGTAGAAATCAAGACATTCAAAGATCTACAAGAGATCTACAAGTACCTTCTAGAAGGTAAACACCCGTACAAAACATTTGCGTTAGACTCTATATCAGAGATTAACGACATCATCATCAATGAACTATCTGCCGGTAAAGGACAGATGTATCAGAACGATCGATGAGTATTAGGGAAAAGAATGGTTGATATGTTAAGAAAGTTTAGGGACTTACCAATGAATGTAATCTTCGTATCACACGAAACAACAGTGAATGATGATGAACGCGTCGTGAAGTATGTACCAATGCTATCAGGTAAAACAACAATGAAACTACCTGGGTTCTTTGATGTAGTTTGAAGAACATACATCGATGAGAAAGCACAACACAGGATGTGGGTTGAACCTAGACAAGATCTAGTTACTAAAACTAGAGGAAGATACATAGTAAACGATACACCATTAAACTTTATGGAATGGCTTAACGCATTCAAAAAAATTAAGATAGAAAAACAAGTGGTAGTGAAAGATATAGAATCTATTGCAGACCACGTAAGATTAGCTAACGAAGCTGGGATACCAGTAGAGTTACACGATAGAGCAGTAAAAACATTCAAGCATATTATAGAACAATCGTTAGATGATATAGACTTACAAGCTTGAAAGGTTAAATCAGAAATAGAGAAAGCACCAGACAATATATTTACAGAAGAAGAAAAGATAGCTTACTATAAATTTATAGATTTAACTTGTGAATTTGCTAAAACATCATGACTAGAATAGACGAGTACGGTAGAGCAACTACCCAAGTATCATGAATAGCGGAAACATATAAAGTAGAAGATACTAGAGATGTTTACGTTATGAAAATACCAGAAGCATACAAACAAAAGTTATTGACACAATGACTGCGGGTAAAGCTATATCATTACGATCGTCCATCTAACACCTATCGACTACCACCTAACGCTTGAGAAATAAGGGTTAATAGAGAAAGAATACCATTCAGTCTAGAAAGCAGTTGATTATATGACTACCAAAAAGAGATATTATCTAAAATACGGTATACAAAAAAGAGAGCAGGATTCATAGTATCATGAACTGCTACTTGAAAATCATATATGTTAGCGTGACTAATATGATTATATGCACAAAAAACACTGATTGTTGTGCCTAATATATCAATAGCTAGATGATTATTAGAAAAATTATCTAAATGGTCATCTAGTGTTTATCTAGCACAATGAGCTAAAATACAGTGAGCTGAACAATTTGATATAGTTATCTGTCATCATACAACATTCAATACTCATTATGATTATCTTAACTGATTATATGGAACATTGATATTAGATGAAGGTCATCATCTACCAGTAAAGAGAATACAACAACTTACACAATGGAAGTGATGAACTATATTCTGATTAACAGCTACACCTAAAAGGAAAGAGTTCGGTAAAGAATGAATAGAGAAAATATTTGGACCTATATATTATACGTGAGTAGAGGCATTGCCTGTACAAGTATACATAAATAAATTCAGATATGACTATTCAGTAGAAGAACTTGAAAAAGCAAGCGATTGACTATCACCAGATAGTAATGAGATATTCAGAAGATTAATAATGAATAACGATAAAAGATACGACGAACTCATAAACATACTTCATAAGCTTGATTCACAATGATATACTAAATATATTATATTCAGCGATAGAAGAGAACATATCCAAAAGATATTAGCTAAGCTAGACGAAAACTGATATAATGGTATAGATTATTATTGAGGATCAGACAAAAATATATCTGAAGCTAAAATAAAAACATCAGAAAAATTCGTAATAGTATGACATCCCACTTCGTGTGGTGAGTGATTTGATGTTCCCAGCATCGAAGTATCAATGTTATACGTATCAACAGGTCGAGAGCCAGTAATCTCACAAATAGCTTGAAGAGCCAGAAGATACGATTGAGAGAAAAAATCTTGAATACTAGTTGATTTTGTAGACCAAATAAGTATAATGGGAGGTAAGACAAAATCCTTGTCGTTCAGTAAAAGAATGAAGGTGTATAAAGAGTTGGATTGGGAAACAACAGCTTTATAAACTTACCAACCAAACAAATGGAACAACCTATCAAGAAACAAGTATCAACAATTCTCTCAATGTACGAAAAAGAAATGGTGAAGTATCCGTACTTCAAAATGATCTTTTCAATTGACGAGTACAATCTTCATATCAGAATTAAACAGAGGTGACAAAACCACTGATTGATATATGAAGAAATGGTAAACATGTATATGTCACAAGGCATAAGCAAGAAAGACTCAATGTATAAAGCAAGAGAAGTAGTTTGCGACTTTTACACTGTGTGTGATCTTCTTACAAAAAAATGACAAACACCATTCGTAGCTATCATTAATGAAATAGATCAAGAAAAAGTTTTAAATTCTAATCCAAATAAACATGACAGAGAAGAACCAGTACAAGAAGACTAGTGTTGTAGTAGGTACACAAAACTACAACCCAACTACCAAGATTTATTCTTGAGAAGTTGAAACACATTTTTACAAGACACTTCCGTTTACGCTTGAGGTCTATGAAAAACCACAACTAAAAGAAGGTGATTGGGGGAAATGATACATTGTTGCGCAATTAGATATTGCGAACAAACAAGTAGGTATCCGAGAAAGAGATGGTGAGTATGGTAAATCTTACACAGGAACTATTATCAAAAAAGAGTTCTTTGTAAATCTAGAAAAAGTATTGTCTAGAGGAGATACAGACTCATACGAAGTTAAATTCGTAGAAAAAGATTATTGAACGGAAGCAGGAGAAGAAGCGACTCCAGACCTACCATTTTAGTAGAATGGGGACTAAGTCCCCTTTTCTATTAAACATCTTTTTACATAGCATCACCCACCCTCTACATGCAAATCCAAGAATTTTTGCTATATTTTGGCACCCCGTTAATAAAATTAGTACCAGAAAAATGACGATGAAAGATATGATCTGTCAATCGATGATTATGTTATTCGTTAGAGGCACTGCTAGAAATAAACAAAAAGGAACCGTTCTCGGTAAATTTTACGCCTAATGGAAATTTTGGTAACTATGTAGAAGAAGGTGAAAAAATATCATGATTATTAACAGATAAATTTATCCCACTTAAACCAGTATATAACGCGTTATATGTGGATATAGATCTCTCACATACAGTATACAACGATCCAAAAGAGTTGTTTGAATTAACAAAGGAAACATTCAAAGAGTTATGAATGGAGCCATCTTTTATCGTAGTTAAAAATTGATGACCACATATCTATTGGATAATAGATCCACAACAAAGAGAACTTATAGATAAAAATATATCAGAGAAAGAGTTCGCTAATATATCAAAATACCTATGATGATTATTTGTATGATGAGATCTATGATTATGACAAGTGAATAGAGTTATGAGATTACCTAACACAAGACATCGAAAAAAAAGTAATGAACTTGATTGAAAGAACCCAGTTATGACGCAGGTATTTCAATGGTATGATAATGATATACATCTAGAACTTGATGAAAAGAAAATGAATTTCATCGGTATGTCAGAAATATCTTGATTAATTGAAAGATCTAAAGACATTAAGCTTATAGAGGAATCACATAAACAAGTAATAAAACGATTATCAAAAGTTATAGAAGTGGAAACACAAAGTATATCTTTTGAAACAGTATTTGAAAAATTAAAAAAATATCCAAGGATAGTTAAAATGAGTATGTTCTGAAGTAAAAAATGAGATTATATCCATCTTGATTGAAAACAATATTATTTTGCTTTAGAATGAAAAAATATTGGTATCCAGATAGTTAATTGAGAACTAATAAGAACACATAGATATAAGTTAAAAACCTGATGAGATCACGAGTTCGTTAATAACTTTATGGAGATGTGAACATGGGAAGATTATAGTATATATGATAGACCTAGATGATCTATCTATTCATTCCTATTTAATTATTTTGCTAGAGATAAATGAAGGATGATGAAATTCTTGGAAAAAGAATTCAACATCGATCTATCAACAATAAAAACAGAAGACCTTATGGAATGAGATAAACTATTTATCGCTGGTGATAGCAAACTATTGTTCACTAAATCATGAGTTAATATCGAAACGATAAAGACTACAGCTAATTGAGGTACAGCAATTATGAATAAAAATATATTCGATGTAACGCTATTACCATTATGATATGCTGAAACAAATCTTAACGAAGATTATCTTGAAACAAAAGAGATTAATAAAATATATGTGTTTCAAGATGTACAAAATAATAGGAACATAATATTAAAAAGATATAACACTAAAGCTAATTTCAATAAGTATGTAAATAGAATGTGACTATACTGTTATTGAGATGATGATTCAATGTGATTATTCTTTTCCATACTAGATAAACAGAATCTACCAAAGCTAGATCTCATATCATTGAATTGAGTATATAGTACATTCGTTATGCTATGATGACACATCATATACAAAACAGAAAACTTTGATGAAAGCGATTACTTCTTTAGTAATACCTTCACATATAGAGTAGCTAAAGACAATAAACAAATAACGCCAATGGAATTTATAGAGAAGATGAGAGAATGCTTCGATGATAAATTTATATACATACCAATACTACAATATTCAGCAATGATGCTTATGAATGTGTGGCAGGATAAAGTAGAGGTACCAATCTACCCAGCATTATTATTTACTGGTACAACAGGGAAATGAAAAACAACGATAGTTGAATTACTAAAATCATATTGATGATATTATAGTAAAGATAGAGAGTTCTCGTTATGAGGTAGCGCGACTACAGCACAGCTAGTTAAACAAGCTGCGGTAGATAACTCAATATTATTTCTTGAAGAGGTAACAGGAATAATAAATCCTAAAGTAGAGCAATCTATCCGTGCGATAATAAATAGAGATAGATGATGAGTTGGATTATCATGATGAAAAAACGCGTACTATAATTTTAAGAGTCCTATCTTAGCATTATGACAGAGAACATTTATAGAAGATTCTATCAACAATAGATTTGCAATCATAGATATGGATCATCAAAAGAAAAGATGAACCCAAGATCAGTTAGAAGAAATGAAAACGTATTCTTGTACAAATTACATCTACGAAAAGCTATATGGGAACTGGGAAGTTATCAAGAGCCTTCATAAAAAATACTCTGAGCTATTAATCAATAGCGACCTGCAACACAGAAGCAGAGACGTAATCGTATTTTCATTTATTATGAATGAATTTTTAGGAATAGATATACCTTTTGATACATTAATAGAACAAGTCAAACGACATCTAAAAAATGTGTGACTCGAGAAACCTAAAGTAGAAATTTCTCCGGAAGCTATTTTCAAAACAGTATTAATAGAATGATTTATGAAAAGACAAATCACTTGAACGTATTCTGATTTAGATAATAACTCAAAATCTAGATACGAGATATTTATTACTAGTGAATTTATGGAACAGAATAGAGCGAAGATATATTCTTCGATAGCATACTTCAATGAAAAAGCACAAGAGTTTAAAGTACCTGAACCAATGTTCATGGCATGAAATATATTAACAATAAACATTATGGAAATACAACAATCATTAGTTGATAGAGTATTGAGTTGAATAATGCTTTGGGTGTGAAAAACATCTAAATGAATTTTATCTTATGTACCATCTATGTAATGTGATTTATCCAAGACATAAAACAATATGTAACATATAACACGCGGGTATGACCAGTGGTAAGTAAATCACCCGTAACATTACGAGAAACATATAAAGATGAACGATTCCAATTTTGCATAAAAAACAATTATAATAACTATATAATTGACTTACTTATAGAGAAAGATATAATAAAAGAACCAGCTATGATAAGATCACTACGATCATTAAAGCGTAAAGCTAATTGATGATTACTGGCTCCTGGATTATTTTACAATGGGTACTGATCGATATTCTATAATAAATGATACGACTATCCATTAGTATTAAGCGAACTAGAACTAAAACAAAATGCTATATCTGATTCGTTATTGATAGCCGTAATATCATGAGAGCTACCAAGACTATTAGATATGAACAAAGATCTTTTAACAGAAATATTATCTGAATGCAGCTTCTCTGAAATTCCATCGACTATTGAATAGTATGAACGAAAGAGAACGATATAACCTCTAAGCTTTTCACGATGATAAGAAAAGAGTATGTTAACGCATTCATCCGAAAGATACCAGATATAGGTAACAAACTAAAACCTTGTGACGGAATACGGATATTAGAATGACCTAAGGTATATATAATAGAAGTTAAAATAATAAAAGACAAAGCACGAGAAGATTACCAACATATGTTCGTAAGCAAGATGGAACCATTACAAGTACTAACATTCCACAAGTTAACTAAGCTTGGTATCGACTGCCTTATGGTAGGATATCATGTACCAACACATACCTTTTATAATGTAATTTATAAAGATGTCAGATGAAATTAAATCAGTGGTTCAAGAAGTTGAAGCACCAGCAATAGATCCAACACCAATGCCAATGGATCCTATGCAACAAATCCTACAAGGGATGTTAGCTATGCAAGCTAAGACTAATGAAACATTAGAGAAGCTATCTGATAAGATAGATACATTAACTATCCCCGCAGAAAACACAGACTCCCCAAAATCACAAGAGGATATGGTAAAACAAATCTGATCATCTAAACTTAGACAAAGGAAAATGTATAAGGTATTAATAATAAAAAGAGTAATACCTATCTCACCAGAAGACCAAGCGAGTGGATTCAATAACGCAGGTATCGAACGATCAGATACCAACAAACGATTCGATGACGAAAAAGAAGCGGTAGCGTTCGGTGAAGAAAACGCACCAGGAAAATATAAGCTCATGACAGTAACAGTACCTATGTCTGAATGAGCGGAATTCAAGAAAAGGAATATAAATATACAGATTTAATATTCTCTTGATTTATGTTGACAAATAACTATAATCTATAGTGGTGGTGTATATAAGAGAAAAAAACCAGAAGTAAACTTCTGGCTTTTTTTATATATTTGGAAATGGATTGGGGCTAACCGATGGTTGGCATAGGTGTTTCTATCTTAGCTAGTTTGAAATTATCTTCTCCAAGAACATTAACAAACGCACTGATAGTATTGAAGTCCAAGAAGCTATCGTCTTTAACTGTTAAAGCTATAGGTTCTAAATCCATACTAACTTCAGCTTGAGCTATCTCTTCTAACTCTTTCATAGCCTCTGCTTGTTTATCAGGATCAACTATAAATTGTCCAGACTTTTCATCTTTAGCTGAATACTTCTGAATAATTTCTCTCCTTAATTCTAAGTAAGGTTTCATAACTGTTTCTAACGCAGTAGATAATCTTGATAGATTAAGTAGGTTTGAATACCCTAACCCTTTTTGGTTTCATAGACCTCTAAGAGCAGTCAATAGCATTTCTGCTTTGTAATTTTCTGTAGTAATTTTCATGGTGTTTATTTATAAAAGAATAAAATGATAATGTAATTATATAGATTTATATAGTAATTGCAAATAAAAATTACTCTTTTTACAGAGTAATTTTTAAAGTTAAATTATTCAGCATCAGGAGCCACTTCTATAGCTTCTTCAACTTCAGTAGTTTCTTCAACTACTTCTTCAGTTTCTTCAACTGGTGTTACAATTTCTTCTGTCATAATAGAATGTATTAATAAATAAAATATTTATTCACTGTCTTTATTCATAAGCCTAATAACGGTTCTCTCTAGTTCCGCTACCCTATCTTCTAACGCCTTATCGTTAGTAGGTATACCTATCTTTTCAGTGGGCGCAGCTCTAACGATTTCTTGTTTAGGTATAGGTATATATCTATTCAATTGAAATAGCTGTCATCTAGGATCTTGATTAATGAGATAACGCTTATCCAACATCTCTACATCAATAAAGAATTTCATTCAATTCTTATCTTTAGATATGAGAACTCAAGGTCACATCTTGAATAACTCTTTTATCCTATCAACAGACAGGAACACGGATATATCATAAAAATATTTTTTTAATGATATTGCTGTCCGTTCTCAATCTTTATATACAGGTACCATACCATTCTCTAGGTCTGGTATATTGTCTAGCATCTCTGTTAATGACATGTTTATTAGGTTATGTTATAAAAATTATTCCCCTAACTTAATAGGGGAATAGGTGCTATTTCTTTTTTCCCTTCTTCTTGCAAGCCATGATAATATATTAAAAAATAAAATTACGACGCATCTAATATACTCTTTGATACTAACGCACATCCAAATGTTGTTCCAGATAACTTACCTGGAGGATTAGTCGGATATGGTGCTTCAAGATCTAACGCTTCAGAATCTATTATTAATTTAAATGTTCTTGCTGGATTAGGAGTATATACTCTCATACCCATAAATAAATAATCTCATTTTTCAAGATAAACTTGGTTATATCAAGAGAAACTTCTTGTCATATTAGTAGAACCAGATGGCACTAAGTCATTAGGTTCATTAGCTTCCTTCATATTGAGAAGCATAACTTTAGAGTTATTACTATATACAAAGAATCTTATCGCAACTATAGCACTATCTGGCGTCATTCACGTTGTCGTTATAGAGAACGCAACATTGGCTCGTACTGAATAGATACCAGATTGTTGTATCTGGATACCAGGTATACTTGTTCCTGCAGGGAACGATAGTGGTGCAGTAGATCAAGGTATGTTGTATGCCATTGAAGATAGACCGTCTCAACCAAGACAGTTAACATACCAATAACAAGATCATCCAACAGATCACCCAGCAGGGAAACCTGTACTTCATGTTTGTATAGTTATATCTGATTGTAAATATCTTTGATATCGATATGCGTCTCATCTATTCTGCATACACTCTCGATGTCTTCACGATGTTGTGTCATAAACCAATTGAGCGTATCATGTAGGATTATATGTAGCATCAACACAACTAGGATTCGCTGGAATAACTCAGTTTATTAACGCGTTATCTATATCTATCTGAACATATTGTCCAGGGATAGTAGAAACAACTGTTCTACCAGCGACACCAACTATAGAATCTTCAAGATAATTTGGTGTGGGATCCGTAGCAGATACCTTAACCATATAATCAAATAACGCTGGTGTTATTAATGATGCGAGCGATACCCATTCGACACAGGTTTCTGCTCCATTAACCCTTAATAACTTATGTGCTAACGCTCACCCCCCAACATTTGTTATTAATGGAGAATTAACCATCTCACACCAATCAAATGTATCCCAATCGATCAAATCATTTATATCTAAATGACAATCTCTAATGAGATCACACGGGTTCCTAAACACGAAGTTACCTAACGAACAGTCAAAGACTAGTATGTATCAGCACTCCGCGTTATCATTATTGAGCGTATAGGTATCAAATGGTACTATAGGCATATGTAAATAAGGTTAACTAATAAATTTCTATTTGATCTGGTCGTAGTCATCTAATCATATTAAATCAGAATGAGAATCAAGATTGTTCTGCAATGTGACTATAATGACTATCGGCTGGACAAGCTGATTCGTTTAGTCCAGACATAGCTAATAATACTATTTGTCCATTAGCATCGATACCAGTATTAGAATATGGTATTGCATGTCAACTATCAGGATTAAGATTAGCCGGCGTATATCTACCAGGATAATTCCAATCAGCATCAATAGTGCTAGTAAAGTGTATATACTTAGGCGCTTGTGGTGCTATTGCTGGCATTCTAGCAACTACCGCATGGCTATGATTTATATTGAAGCTATGGTCAGAACACGATCATTCTGAACATGAATGCGATAATGAGATCGATTCGTTATATACAGCTGTTCTTACAAATCCGTTTAACCAAGCATATATTCGATCGTTAGATACTGGATGTCATCCATATTGTAGTCAGTTAAAGTTCTGAGCGAACGCTAATGTACTAGGTCAACCATACTCTATCCATACTCATGCGTTCTCTACATTCCATGATGGATCAATTAATGTACTCCAACCTGTTCCATCAGTACATCTGAATATAAGATCATCTTGTGTATCAGAACATCAAGTACCTGATTCAGATGATCGTAATGTCGTGTCGTCCATTGGCTCTCATAACGTGATAGGATCTAAGTTATCCCAAGGCCATGAACAGTTAGCATCTATCTTAACTTGTAATGTAACTACATCGTTTCTTAGTAACTCTATATGTTTATTAGCGTGTACATATAATTGTTTCGATTCTTTATAATACCCATTATTAACAGAACCTGATCAAGATACAGGATCTCATGACATTTTATAATCTAACAATATTATATCATTAGCTCATCTATGTAATATCATTGATATTCTATATGCGTGTACCATATGATTAACCCATATAGGTCAATCCATATATATATCATAAGAACCATCAACCAAACATTTTATTCCTGATATAGCGTCAAATGGTGTAGTCATCTGTGATGCAGGCATACCAGATGGATCTCGACCGTAAGCACCCGCGAAGGCGTTTCCAGCTTCTGTTCGTCATACATTAAACGTAAGTGGGTTACAAACATCACCATCAGGATCTAATGAACCATTAAATGCTTGTGTTACAGTTCGATCGGTTGTTAACCATCTCTTACCATGATGTTTTTTATCATTAAGTGTAACCCATATATTCCTTATATTGGTATCTCATTCAAATATATTGATAGTTGTACCTCAATTTCATCCACATGGTGTGCAACAAGGATCGCAATGTGGTGGAACTGGTGGTATTGGATCTATAATTGGTTCAATATCAAACGCACAAGGTGCAGTATATCAAGCAGATGTGAAACTATTAGGTCATAACTCTGTTTGTACTCAAGCGATATGGTCAACTATTCGATTCATCATATCATATACGGAAGGATTACTAGCGATAAACGCTGCTCGTCATGCCGGCCGTCATGTTGGTGGCTCAGCAATAAGTAAACTCCAATCTGGTACAGAGTTCATCAGACAATCACAAGGAACATTACAATTCCATTGAGCTAACCAATCATGCAAATCTAATTTTCTACCATCACAAGCTAGATCACAATCATTTTGAGGATCTAAAACTGAATTGATAACTAAGTTATGACCATCTCGATAAAACTCTTGGTCGTTAACTTTATTTAAATCAACACATTGATCAGGTAATATTCATGGTTGTGTGATACATACAGTATTGTTAATTGTAGCAGCTACCGGATGTGCTGGCTGCGGTGTAACAGCGATAGTATTGTATACTAATTGCTGATCGTTCATAAACGCTAGATTCAATTGTGTTTGAAGAACATGATTAACATTATACAACTCAAGTATATATTTCATAGACTCAGAACCTGGATAGGTTTTGAGATAATGATTATTAGTTTCAGAAATATCTACACAAACATCGATATATGGATCGGCTTGTGTGGCTCATGGCAATTGATAACATATTTCATTATCAGCAAACGATAACTGTTGGTCAAATATATTACAGATACTAGCTCGTTCACTTCAGTTTATTCTATTTCTAACAGTCTGACATCTACCATTACAAGAATCTCAACCACCTAGACCAAGCATACATCAGTCAAGAACTAATGTTTGCATACAACAATCAGGTTCAGACCATACGGCTCTACCGCAGTTACGTCATTCTCAAGTATAACTACCTGAATCGTTTTGGCTAACAGTATCAGTATATCGTGTAAGTACATATCTACGAGGATTATATGGATCAAGTCCTGCACTAGATCGATAATTATAATCATATTGTGATGGTGCTCATAACAAACTAGTAATGAATTCATGAGGGAATCCAACAACAAGTTGCTCAAAAGTAGGTGATAACGGATCTGCATCTCGATAGAAAGACATACCGTCTATTCAACCGATAGGTAATATCCTTTTATTTCATACAGTATATACCGGTCTTCATTCAGCAGTTTGCAATTGATCTGATATACTTCGATATACAGATGACGCCATTAGTAATGAAGCCAAGTTATTAGTAGTAGTACCAACGGTAAGATTAGGAGTTGTCCATCGTGAAGCTATATTAGCATCCATAAATAACGGATCTAGTTCTATCTCTATTCCATCAACAGTAGTATTCCAAGTTAACCCAGTTCATCATGATGGAATTATTGTAGACAAAAAAGCAGAGTCAATACAAGCTTGCATTAACGCACATGTGTTTGGCGGTGTCTGTCATATCCAAACCCTACATCAATCTCTATCCTCAATATAAACAGGAACTCAAATAAAGTTACAGTCTATCGGTAGATTTAATAGCTCAAATAAAGTATCATACATATGTTATTTCAACTTAAGAAATGAAAGGATTTTATTGATAAAACTTCTATCTTTACGGTTCTCTTCATCAACATATGTATATAATCTTTTAAGAGATCTGGCAATTCATATCTCCATGAGATATTTTGCGTCAGCGATAGTACACTTTTCAGGATCATCCTGAACAGAAAAGATAGGATCAGTAACTTCCTTAAGGAAGGTTTCTTTAAATTTTGATGCCATAGTCATTTGTTTATCAAATAAAGCATAAGGAAATTTTTTACCTGGACAAGTTTTTTTAGCAAACTCGTTATGATATCTTATATCTAAAGTTTTTCAAAATATTTTATTAAGCTCTAATATCAATACCATTAACGCATCCATCTGATTTTTAGCTGGTGCATGATTATCCATATTACCAGACAATGCTATTCATATAGATTTACTATTAATAGTAAGATTACTAGCGTGAAATCATATTTCAGAATGTAATCTTGTTTGCGTTACTTCTCAATTAACTCATATAATATAATGATATGCTATATAATATCATAGAGCATTTTTAGTTTTATGTAATCATCTAAGCTTATGACTCTTATCTATAGATGTAATAAGTTTAATCATATTAGATTGATCAACAGCTGTGTGATGTATAACTATAGAATCTATCTTTCTCATGATATATTTATTTAACTCATAAAATAAATTTTTACCACTAAAATTATTAGTGGTAAAAATCTTATATATACATAGAGAATTCCTTATGTTCATCTACTAAATCAAAAACAAGTATAGCATTAAGCTTAGTAAATATAGCTTTATTTATTGTGAATACATCTTCTGGTGAATCGATAAACTCTTCCAAAGTATGGTTAACAACTCTTTGTTGTTGAACATCTTGATCCTTATCATTCTTAGCTGTTCTAAATTCGATAGTACCAATACCTCTAGGTTTCAATAAATAATTTACTTCTTTATCTCAAGTACCAACTTTCACAGATAATCAAGGAGTAAGTAAAGACGCTTCTACATACTTAGCCCAAGCGTTATTCAACGCTAAATAATGTGACGCTAATTTTTTTATATCATAAGTTTCTGACATTATTATTTATGTAATAGAATAAAAGGTCTATGATAATTCTGCTCGTAGTAAAGCAATTTGTGCTTCAGCAGCAGCAACTCTACCACCAAGTAATCCAATATCAGTAATGATTTGTTGAATACCGGCACAAGCCATAACATCAGTACAATCAAATGATGGTAATGTTATAGTACTCATAAGTTCGTTGATAGAATTCCATAGAGATAGATCGTTACCTACTAATGTAAGATGATGATTATTAACTCTATTAAGAACTACACTTTGTACTCCACCTCCTGGTTGAGAAATATTCAATGTGTTTGGTGCAGTAACTTGGTCGTATGATAATGTTTGATCGTTCATATGTTCTAATGAAACATGACTTAGTAATGTTCCATTGAAATTAAATAGATCTATAAAATAATGATTTACAGGATCCATAGCATAACTTACTAGACTATGATTATTGGTTTCAGATATATCTATACATTGTGAACCACCACTTGGTTGAGAGATACATAGAATGTTAGGTGTGTATGATAACTGTTGGTTATTCAAAACACCAAGCCAAACAGAGTTAGTACCACTGATATGTAATGTTTCAGTAGCTTCATCTAACCACAATGTTTGAGCACAACATTGATTATTATCTCGGTAAGCGTATCCATTGATAGCGTCCCAAGTAAGAACTTGACCATGTTGTCTTGTTCCTGGAATAGGTGCACCCTGATTATTAGGATCAGGTACTATAGAATTCATTGGCAATCCAACAACTAATTGCTGGTTAGGCGCAATACCATCAACAAAAAATCTAATACCATCTAGTCCAGAGATAGGTAGGATTCATTGGTTATCAACCTGATAAGTTGTTACACCATCATTGATAGACCGGAATACATTATTAGTGAAGATATTTGTAAGGTCATGTGTCGTTGTTCATATAGTAAGCGATGTACCATCCCAAGAAGATGTTACATTACTATTCAACCATGACGGACTAACGTCAAATGCACCACAAACACCCATATCATTCATTATGATTGAGCCATTAGGTGAACTGAAGAAAGACATAATAAACGGACAGTCTATACAAGCTAATAGATCAGGACAAGCCACACTAGCTGGCATCGTGATTAGCGTTCGATTACATCCATCAAAGTATGGAACCGAGTTCGCAGGGATTGGATTTGGTAGGTTCTCTATCAAATCAAAAATAGAATCGATCATAATGTTTTAAAATTACATATTAAAAGTTATTTCTTTTTAGTTATTATTGTACGTATTTTTGTAACACGGCGAGCTACTGGAGCCACATATCTGGTAGGCGCTTTTCTAGCAGCTAATGTTCTACGTTTTGAACAGGAATAACACATGTTTATATTATAATGATTTAAAGGTAATTTACAAGATTATTAACCTAATCTCACATACTCTGTACCAAAATTTCATATACTACGAACAACATATTCTACTGTTTGTCATTGAGCTACAAGATGTGATATTCAAGAAACAGTAACATTAGTTGCTCACTCTATTATAGCGTCACTCGTTGCCGAATCATTAGTAAACAAGAACCTGAATCATCTAATAGTATCACTTGTACCACTTGGTATAACTGGCAATCTTACAGGATATGGAACTCAAGGAGTACCAGAATCCATACTAGCAAGTCATGTAACCCATTGGCGTACCGTAAGATCATTCCAAGAAATATTAAGCGCTGATGCGTTACCATAACCTATAGGATTAATTTCACCAAGAGTTATTGTGTTTCAACATATATTTAATTCTCTGAATGGTGCATCATAACTTATTGTTGGAGCCCAATCAATATTCATATATCAGGTTAGACCATCAACAGCTGCGCTTAAACAACCTCTAAAATTCATCTGCGTAGTTATACCTATTGGTGTATTATTATCATAAACGCTTAACGATCCTCATATCATAGATGATAAATCAACTGTATTTCAACATAATGACAATATATTTGTAAGTGGATCAAATGCTAGATCTAATGCTAATTCTATATCTACCATTCATGTCATATTATTTCGTACAGCAGAAAGACAATCTCACATAAAATTAAGATTGTATGCATTTGAATATACTAATGTTCATTCATCATATACATTAACACCACAACCATTACAACAATTACATATACATTCTAATGTCCAAGACTCAAATGGGTTAAGTAATTTCTCATCTATAACAGTAGTAGTTCAAGTATCATTATCATATTCTATAATATAGAACATCTCTGGTACATCGTTTGGATTATATACACTTATAGATGTTACTTCTCTTTTCCAACATTGGTTAATATCTGGAGCCGGAACTATAGTTGCAGCGTTAGCACCATCGCTAAATCAATGTCGATTACCAAAATCAGTAATGTCTTTGTAATGATCGTATCGATTAGATGTAACATGCAAATCAGCAGCAGGTGTCCCTACTACCTGAATCTGTATCTCTTTGGTATTAGTATCGAGAATAAGATTTCTCATTCATCAACAGCTCATGTTTTGTAAATTATTAAATTAAAAATTAGGTGTATCTAGATAGGTTATATATTCGGTTGATTTATTACATCACTCTTTCCGCTTTCAACAAGCAAGACATTCTCTAACCATCTCGGCAGTGTTAGTTATAACAGCAGCTGTCTCTTTAGAGATTATCATTTTATAACCATCAATTTTAATCGTTTCATAATTTTCACATTCAATCGATCAATTGCTCGGCCTCATTGGGATGTTTGTTATTAAGTAAATCGATTACTTGTAAACACAGATTATTATGTAGACACTTACTACATTCTTCTCTAATAAGATCTTTCGTCATAAAGACATCATCTTCTGACATTAGAGCTTGCTTATCACATATAGTAGGCCTGCATCATTCTCTAGTTATTCACATAGTATTATTTATCGGTAGTAGTAAAAGCTTTAACAGTGTTGTTTGCAACTTCATATAAACCACTTGCTGATAATCCAGCAATGATACCACCAAAAATAACCATAGCATTGTTCATACCAACGATTTGTAAGGCAGCAACATATAGATATGCAAATCCTATTCCGATAAGGCAAGTAAGTATCCACATAAATTTCATAAATTTTTCAGGAATGATTTGTTTAATACCTTGCATAAGTGCAGTAATAACTGGTACTAAAATAATAGCTCGTAGTAATTCGTTCATGGGAATAAATTAAAGATTAAAAGATTAACTTTTGAATCCCTTTATTGAAGCCTTGATTTCTACAAGTACCTCAAACATATTCTTAATGTCTTTACGGATCTCGGCCATATCGACATTCATAGAATTTACTTTATCACGCAAAGCGATTATTTCTTGTCAATGGAAGTTACACTTCTCTTCAAGATTTTCTAGCCTACCGTTTGTTTTGTCTTTAAAACTTGTTTGCTTTACAGCAAATCAAACTATAGCACTAATAAGAAGTATTAGAGTTCAGATGTTAGTCACTATTTCTGCTGATTGTGTTCGTTCCATTAACAAATATAATTATAAATAAAAAGGTTATTTACTATATCTTTCTCTACTACCATTTGTATCTCTTTGATAGTGGAATCAAACTTGTTGTAAACACATACGAGATGAATATGTATCATCTCATGTTGGTGTACGATATATTCTATATGATACCATATCGCCGATATTTATAGCTCCAGTAAATATATTTCAATCTAACTCTATAACATTAGCTTTCCGTGCAGTAAATCCATATTGTGTACCACTTATTGTTTTGACTGCAGCACCTGAATATGATTGTCCATTACTAAGTATCATATAGTCCATATACCATATTCCTGTTTGTGCGGGCTCTGTTTGTTCTGCAAGCATATGCACGTGTGGTGCTAATACTGCCCCTGTTCACAAGAACATATCATGAGGAATCTCTACACTACCAAACATTTCATTCATTTGAGATCATCCATCAAAACATCTTGTATCTATATTTCCTCCACCAATAGCCATTCTACTAGGCAAATTTGCAGTAATTGTGGTATCAAAGAAATATGTGTTTTGTATGTCATCTCGAGCTAGACCACTTCCATATCTTCGTTCAAATCCTCAAGCAGAGAATTGTGTATAATTATTTAGTGATACATTTCCGAAAGCAGATGTTCAACTAACTTGTAAAGTATGTGTAGGTGTGTTATCACCGATACCAACTTTACTATCAGACATAATAACCATAGCTGTTTTTCTCAAGCCCATAGTACCTACACCAAATTCCAACATAGAACCAGATATTGGTAAGTTAAATTGTCCAAAGATATATTTGTCTAAACCAGTTGCTAACAAACTTTGTCAAAAACTGTACAATCTTTCTCCGCTTAGATTACTGTCTAAACCTATAATCATATTAGACGAACCAGTAGAATTATTCAATCTTCATATAATAGTTGTATCAAATGATCCTAGTTTGTTGTCTTGTCAAATTATGAATGATCAACCATTGTATCAATCAAATGCTGTGAAATTATTTCCTCACAATATATAGGTTGAATATTGATTATTTTTATTATTAAGTCATATAGTAAATGAAGAAATAGATGGAGTAATATTTCCATTTCATAATCAGAAACTATTATTACCAGTAGTAATATTGTTACCTCATATAGAAACACCATCATTATCTGCAATAGATCAATCACCCATAGCTATAGCTCTTGTTGTTAATGCTTGAGCATTACCAACTTGGAATCCAATAATACCCGTGCTGTTGGTATATATTTTTGTAGCATCGATACCCCATATTCATTGAGAAAGTGCCCAACCTTTAGTAACATATGTTTCATCTGGACCTGCATTAATAGCAGCAATAATACCAGTATTTCCTGCTTGTATTGTTCCATCTACATTCCATTGGGTATATCACATAAGTCCTGCAGTCGCTCCACCTGTGAATGGCTGAAGAGTAAATTTAGCAGTGGCATCATCTGAGTTTAAGTTCCAGCCTATATTACCCGTAGAGTTTGCAAAAATCATTTGTGTATTTTGCCCTGGTTCCCCCATAAAATATTGTCGTCCTTTAGTAAGCATAATCTTCACATATCAATATCAAGGCAAAAATGCAGTAGGTGTAAGTACAGGTACATCCGCAAGCATTGGTAATCAAAGATCTATACCAGTAAGTACTTCTAGATTAAAGAATCCAGAACCTTTAAGTAAATTCAAAGCATTAAAGACGTATACGTCTCAACCTGAATTTATTCTAGCAACAACATCTCCTGTAGGTGTACCATCAGAAGTGAACTCCATACCTATCTGTGATAATTTTATATCACTGTTCTGTCGTATCTGTGACCAGTTCGTCGGTGCAGCAAGAGCTACTCCTGTAACTAACAGGAGTACTAATGCAAAGTATCGTTTGAAAAATTTTTTCATGGTAGATAATTATAAAGAAATAAATATTAGATGAGTATTCGGTCTCAAGGATTAGTTCCTGTTGCTCTATACATATGATGTCATACTGTATCGTAACATACTTGTGGATATCCGTTTGCTAATTGTAATGGAGTAATGAGTCATGTTATAGGATCACCCGATACTATAATATTTTTTGAATAATCATTCCAAGTACCACCGTTATTGATTACGGTCAAGTTTACACACTCATAAGTGTTGAGCGTCGCACCAGCTCCAATAGTGACAGTTCCGTCAATTGTATTTCTGAGTGTAAGTGTTTCTGTAAGCGTATTGCTTCCGTATAATATAGAGCCTTTGATGTTAAATCCACCACTAGCTATTGTTATTGCTGAAAGACTAACACTACCTCATCGTACGTTTCAATTACCACCAAATGTTCCTCAAGTAATATCAGTATCATTAGCGTAGAAGTATTTTACTCCTGAGAAATCTCCTCAGTCTATGCTTCATCATTTCATCGTAAGAGTTGAGTTGGTGCCAGTTACTGCGGAATCTTTGACGTTTACGTTTTGAAGTCCAGCAATCTGTCAAAGAGAAACTCCACCTCATTCAAGATTGTATGTGTAGGCATCGTTACCACCTGTAAGATCAAAACCTTGTTTGTTATCTGGTAACATAGTTCAAGTAGCAGGAGTTCAAAGATAGTCAACTGTAACTGTATTTCATATATTAGCTGGATCATTATTCCAGTTATCAATAGCCTCTTGTATAGATACTATTTGTGGTACTCATGAAAATCCTATATGTATACTATTACCAATAGTACCTATAAAGTCAGCTGTTACTGTAAATGCTGGGATTGGTATTCAACCCGATACCATAGCTGGTGTACCATTGTAACTAGCATAACTTCCTGCTACTGGTCAAAGATATACTTGAAACAAATTAGCAGATGCACCTGGGAATCCTACGAGTCTTATTTCAATTCCAGTAGTATAATCACCAACAACAGTAGCCATTGCCGATCATAAGTTTATTAATTCGATAGCTTCTATTTGTGCAAGTATATTTCTTACTTCTGCTTCTAGAACAAAGTTATCAGCATTGAATGCTAATACATTTGAGTAGTATGTATTTCCATTATATTCGTATGATAACATCCATTCTCCAGCTGTAGGAACATTATCAAAAGTAATTGTTTGTTGTTCTATTGTACCTGGAGTGATAGTTACTTTGATTCATAGATTATCAGTAGTGTTGTTTGTTATACCAAGACTAATGAATCATACTGCTACTCATATCATATTAAGAGTAAATCAAACTGTATTATCTCAAGAGACTGTTACTCAAACAAGGTCTGTTGCTGCGTTTGTTATTCAGAATTGTATATCGGCAGCAAGAGCATTCCACATATAAGGTGGTGGAGTTGTAGAACTAGTACCCGTTAACCAGTTTAAGAATAAGTTATAGTCACCAAGTGTAGGTATTTGTACATGGTTATATTTTACTACATCATAAGCATATGTAGCAGTTCTTGTTACTGTTGCTGTTACTGGTAATCATCCTCAACTAGTTATATCTTGTAGTGTAAGGTTACCAACAGTAAGATTATATAGTTCGTTTTGTACGGCTGTTGCGTCTTTGAACGATACATTTCAAAGAATAGTATTTCCTGCACCATCACCTTTAATACTACCATAGTCTATTACTTCAACGGCAGGGAATGGATATAGTCAGGCTACAGCGATTGCTCGTGGAGTTGTAGCTGGGATAGATTCAAGATATATATTAGCATTGTCTATACTGAGATATTGTTTACCTACGACTTCTGGATCTGTAGTGTTGATAAGAATTTCATTTGATTTAGAAACTCCTGCTCAACCAAGTGATCATAAAAATACACTTGTCTGACAATCAGTTCAAGAGTTTAATACAAGATAATCTCCTCATTCGCCAGCTTCGATAGCTACAGGAATTGTGTAGCATGTAGGTGGAGTATATAGTAAACAAGAAAGATCTACAGTATTTCCACTAGTACCAGAGATGGTGAGCTCATATGTATCACAATTTATTGAGAGCTGTTGTTCTCAAGAAACTGAAGCGTATGGAACAAATTCTCGTTTATGACAATCAACATTAAAACGTATAATGTATAATCATCATTGTACTACATTACAGGCCTCTATTTTAAATCATAAGAAGTCTTCGTGAAAGGTTTGGATTGGCATCTGTGTTTAGTTTTAAAAGATTAAAGCGGTAGCTCGTCTATCGGCTTACCAATATTTTTAAATGCAAAATACATTTTATTATCTCTGATTCAATCATAACAAAGCACCCAACAGTCTCCGTCTTTTATATCACGGGGTAACTCTTTGATATTTATTATGTCTTGTAGTTCTACAATTTTTTCTATCATGGGAATTTATTTACGTTTAAAAATTTTTTCTTTATCGTTCCACACATATCATTTATTAAAGTCGTTAGCGTTGAAAGATGGGTTATTTTTCTTTTCAGCTGTAATTATTCATCTCATTGCTTCACCATAACCAGCCATATTATTATTAGATGGCAAAGTTTTTTCAACTGCTTTAACCTTTTTTAAAGAACCTAATCATCTTTTATTTAATTCTCTTTGTTCTAAGAATATTCTAGTTCTTTCATCTGGGGTATTATATAATGTTTTTTTAACTCATGGTATTAATCATGGAGCTCACATAAGAACGTTATCGAAATAAGATCACAACCTACGGAAGTAATCTTTTCATTTTTCTCATGTTTGTTTTAGCTTTCAATATTTATAATCTTGTCACATTTGATATGATGCTATTCATCATGCTGTAATTGGTCATGCTACTTTTCATACAAATCAAACAGCTTTAGGTATAGCTTTTCATGTAACATTAGCAACTACTCTTAATCATTTAAATATTGATCATCTTCATGTTAAATGTGCAAGATTAGCAAGGTTAGATGTTCATTGTGCGAACCTTCCAGCAGTGTTGTCAGCAAAAACAACTTCTGGTTCTTTTCATTCTACATCTGGTAATGGTATATCAAATCCAGTTATAGGAGAACGTTGTCCAGTATATATTGGTGGTACTGTTCAACTACCAATTGGTGGTACTGTTCAAGTATTAGTGTCTCATGTTGATATTCATCTTTTTTTTAAAGCTTCTAATGCCACTTCTGGAGGCACTCATTGAGCTATTAATTTATCATATAGTATTTGTCAGCTACTAGCCATAATATATTTTAATATGAAATAAAATTATTGTCAATAAACCTCCATAACAGTATTATTTATAAGATCTTCTCGTTCCATTCCAGACTCATTAACTACTGTGGTTCATTGTCATTGTGCGGCAAGCATAGCTTTATATCTTTCTAATGCTGATTGTGCATTAGTAGCAGCTACTGATGCGGCAGATTGTGCTTGAATAGAAGCAAGTTGTGCCTCTTGGTCAGCTATATTAGCATATAAATTTCATAATCATGAAGCAGCAGACGCATAATTGGAGTCTGTCTGTGATTTTATACTAGCCCTTTCAGTTGCTCATTCACTAGAAATATCAGCTATATCTTTCATAGCTTCTGCTGAAGTAGCTCATTTCTTTGTGGCCATTCATGTAGCATATCATTTTCTAGCTTGTTCTTTCATAGCACTACCACGTGTGGCAGCATCTCAAGTAGATTTTATTTTAGCTAATGAATCACTGTATGCTCAAATAGCTTGTTCATACAAAGCTTTTCTATCGTTTAATACAGCTAGCGCTTGGCTACCTTCTAATGTTGAACTATTATATTGCGTCATCATCTGATTAGTTTCATTTAACTTATCAGTTAATGCTGTGACTAGCGCCTGAAGTGCGGCTATTCAACCATCTCCTCAGGTAACTCCTCAGACTGTTGCCATGTTTTAAGTTCGTTATCGTTATAAATAAGTTTTAATAGTTGATCTCTTTCTTCATCGTTCATACCTTGAACAATACTAAAAACCTTTTTTACTCTAGGTAAAATATCCTTTTCATGTACTGGAGCATACAATTGTATAATCTCCTGTCTAGTCATAGGATCCAGGTTTTCCATAATAGAGATAACTTTCTCTTTGATTTCCATATTGCAAGTCATAAGTAATAAATGTTATTATAAAAACTATTTTCTTTTAAATATTTTACTCTTTTCATAATTCGTTAATGCCATTGGATCAGCGTTTTTCGCTCGAGGATTCCCTCAAGTTCTAGTTATATATTCACTTTCCAGATCTCTTTGGTTAGAAATTTTCACATCATTAGATGGTCTAACTTTAGATGGAAATGGAGTTAATCCAGCAGCTTGTCTTCATGCAGGAGTCTTTTCATAATATTGTCTCGTAAGAAGATTTGCCCTCATTAGAAAATTATCTTTCTTTTCAGGACTAGTCATATCATATCATTTCTTAAGTGCAGCCGCTTGTTTTGGCGGTAGCATCTTCATTGGTTCCTCAATTGGCATCTGTAGTTTTGAGAATAAATTAAAACGCTTCTGACATAACATCAGCTTTTCTATTTTGTTCTTCTGGACTAGCTGCTACTTCAGCTTGTTCTTCATCCATAACTCCGGCAAATTCTTGGTTCAAGAATCCCATAAGTTGTCTTTGTGATTCAGCTGATAGTCCTGCAATCAATTGGATAACTTGTGTAATTACCTCTTCTTCAGGATTAGCTGTAGCTTCAGGAGCTGTTTCTTGTTGAGCTTCTTGCTCAGGTGCCATCATTTCTTCTGCCATAATAAGTTAATTAATATATAAAGTTGTTATTATTATAATCATATTTCAATAGAATTCAAGAGATTATTTTGGTACAATCGGGTGAGATCCGTCGTCTAACCTATCATTTACCGTTATTGAGTTATCTAAACTTCAGCCAACTTCGTTCGTTAAATCGTACCAAATCTGCGCACCATAGAACTCTAGGGTATCTGATGGGTATGTTATTATCTTGAACGTAACCATATCACACATATATCCTATATCCATATGAGTGGTAGTTCGGTTAGCTAATGTTCGTTGATCGTCGAAGTCTGATATCGTTTCTCTCTGTGGATCGTAATCAGAGAATGCTTTTATCTTATGGAGATTATACTGACGCTTAGGTACAAATTTACCGTGTCATTCTCAAGAAGATATATCTATCTCGTTAGCGTACTGTCTATATATCTGGCTTTCGTTTCATGATACCTTAAGGTTCATCATCTCTGCAACTCGCATAGCAGTATTAAAATCAGAGAAGTTCATAGTATATGTCCTTCATGATAACACAAACGACATCTGTAGTACCGTGTTACCTTTAGTTATAAACGAATCTCTACCTAACGCCAACTTTAATGAATGAATTGTTTTAGGTATCAACATAGTCTTATCACCAAACGCAAACGTTAATAATGTTTTGATTGGTTCGTCTCATCATCTATCATAGACACCGTTACCTATATAGATACCAGCAGCAAACTTCTGTATCTTACGTGGATACGTTGTTCAACCACTAACATAGTTAGGTATGATATGTTGTCTTCGATAGTTATGTTCTATAGATTTGGTCCAGATAACTGTTCATTCTTCTGTAGTTATAAATAATTTGAACTGTTTCTCTTCCATACTCATTCATATAACATCTCATAACTCACGTTTATAATGAGTTATATCAGTTAAGAACGGTCATCATTGGAACGATCGTTTAGGTACGATCATAAATCTAGCTTCATTAGCGTATGTAGCATTAAGCTCTAACGTCCATAATCAGCTAGTGCTAGCTAAAAAGAACGAATGGTTATCGTCTACCCATGATGCTCTATTTATATAACCGTCACCTATCTCTCTATAATAATTCCTCATAACTCAAGGAGAATTAGGATCTATATATGGATATGATAGTCATGTCTTGTTAGGTCATAACAATAGTATATAATCTTGGAACTCATGGATATCTGTATAATCTCTAGATATAAAGTAACTATTGCTAGCTTTGAAATAGAACTTAAGAAATCATTGTAATCAATATTTAACTTCACCATCGGATACATCGAACAACGCTATATTGTCTAGTGGACGGAAGTTAATCATAGAGCTTATTACAAACGACGGTACACTTGTGTTGTTATTAGTGTTAGCTTTCATAGCTCAACATCTAGTGAATTGTGTATCAGTAGGATATCTTCCGGTAGAGTTGATATGTATGATACCATCAGAACATGCGAAGTGCAGTATATCTCAATATCATTCATAGATCACCCATCAGTGTGCTGAAGATATACCAAAGTCTTCGTTCTCTTTCAGGTTCACTCATGTCCACGCAAACGTGGTTTCTATTCACTGATGTCATTCAGTAGTAGTAGATCATGCGATAGGCACTATCTGTCATGATAATCATCATTCATTTATATATAGATAATCTCCAGTGGCTGCGTTGATTATCTCGTTAGTATCATAAAAGTAATAAAACAGATCGTTTCAGATAAGTTCTACTTTCATATATCAAGAGTTACCATCTTGCTTTATAGGTCATTTACCTCGAGAAGCAACAGTAAACTTATAATCAAGACATTCTGATCGTGGATAGTAATCTAGTGTGATAACGGTACCAGACGGATTTTCATACGTGTATCTTGAGATATCAACAAAATTACCAGAGCTTCAGTCTTCGTAATTATTGTTAGCACATGATGCAAAGTCTGTGATATTTATCTGTTTGAAGATTTTCATCCTAGTCCTATAATTATATGCTGGACTGGTATGATGCGTTGAAACAGGATCTTCTGTATCGTATAATGCCATAATATATCTTTCACCATCAAGGAACTTGGCATCAGTTATTTCATATGTACCAGTATCCTCAACTAGAACGTATGGTGTTACTCACATATTCCATCTCCATAATTTTATCTTTTGATATGGAAGCATCTTTTTTAATCAAAACTTAGCTCTCTGAGCTTTCTCACCATAAACATGGTCAAGATTCTCTTTATATCAAGAACTATAATAGTATGGATTAACCTCGTCATAATTAACGATATCCAAAAACAACTCATTAATAAACGGTAACGTTCATGATTCTGTTGTTGTGTCTGATTCTAGTTTGAATTCAAAGAATTGTTTATCAGCCATATTAAGTTAATTAACGATTTGAAACTGGAACTCAACCATTCTGTATAATAGACTGTGCGTCACCATAGAATGGATATTGGTTCCCATGATCATCTTGTCATCGAACAAAATGTTCACCAATAACAGTATCTGTTTTCTTTAACGATAACATCGCCTTATCAAATTTACTTTCAAAATAAGGAAGTAGCGTTTCACCTCATACACCTTTATTAACATAGATATCCATCATGATAGCATATTTAATAGAGTTAATGAAATGTCTAGGAATATTTATGATTTGGTTATATGATGTCACTTCTGGGATTCATCTATAGTATGTAATAAACATTCTATCAGGTACCTGAGCAGGAAGCATATGTAATACTGTACCTCATTCGCCTCACATTCAAACAGTACTTGATGCAGCTACTTTGAAGTATCATGCGCATAGTTTACTATGTGGTAGTAATTCTTTCATATCGATAGGTAGACATAGACAAGTTGCTCATGCTACACATCATTGGCTACAGATACAATCATCTGGTGTATCGTCTGGACAATCACAAAATGATAGATACTCATCTATGACTGCAGCTCTAGCTCATCGGAATCTATCTACTTTTAATATAGGAAATGATGTCTGATGTCTGATATATCATCTATGCTCTCATAGATTCATATCTGTTATCTGTTCTGAAAAATGCTGCCATTTCCATAACCATCATTCGTATGTCTCTATAACATGCAATGCTGCTTCTAGTGTTTTAAGAAAACCGTTAACACCAAGCGAATATGTTATCCCATGTTTGTTGAGTAATGGATAACAGAACTCATAAATCTCTTTTACTGTTAGCATAAGGTAATGTAATAGATAAATGTTTCAATAATAATAATGATTTCTAAATAAAAATCAATACCAAAAAACTCACCCAAACTGAGTTTCCCCAGTTTGAAAGCGAGTTTTATGTATATTAGACTATACTAACAATCCAAGATCCATTCTCCATGCTCCTGAATCCAAACCTGCGATGATGATTGCCATTTCAGCAAACACATCATAAGTGTGATATTCGTGTCCAGATCCTTGTTGACCAGGTATTGTAGTCTCAACGAAGCTGAATCCGATAGAAGCTTTTTGAACAGTTCCTGATTCGAATATGATCTTTTGATTTTCTCTAGTTACTGCAGAGATAAGATCTCTGTAACCGTAGATGATTACTCCTTCATCAGGATACATCTCAGAAAGGATTTCACAGTTTGTGAATTCAACATCTCCAGATGGTGTTCTGATAATAGGTAAATCAAACTCTTTCTTGAATTGATCGTTTGTGTTTACTGTAACTCCAGTAAATCTATTCCATGCGTTGTTCATTTTCAAGAGAGCAGTGATAGCTTGTTGATTACAAACCATTACGATCTTTTGTCCAGGTCTATTGAACCCAGAATTTTGAACAGCTAGGATAGATGTAAGGATATGTCTAACTCTATCATCATCTGTGATAAGGTTATGCATAGATCTTACCAAGTCTAATTGTGGATTTCTGATGTTTGCATCTAAGATTCCAGTAATAAGACCTTGAGTTTCAGTTGGTTGAGTAGAAGCAGTAACGTTTCCGAATACTCCTCCACCGTAAGCTGCACCTCTATTTCTTCCTCTATAGAAAGCGAATGCGATTTCTCTCATCATTGCTAGATTTGAGTGGTACATTCTATTTGCGATATGATCTTTAACCCCATTTTCTGAAGCGTAAGCCATATTCAATTCCCCTTTAGCGAAATTAACAGTGTATCCAAAGTGTTGAAGGTATGATCTTTTAGCTGTGTTAGGCAAGATTCCGAATGAGTTAGTGATTCTATCTCCATCGTTTCTTGATTTAAACAACCTTACGATTCTGTCTCCAGCACAAAGATGCAATTCTGTTTCACCTCCACAAGACTCAACTGTGATTACACCAGTGTTGCTGATATCAGTAATAGTCTTTTGGATTACAGTAGAACAACAAGAATCACATTCTTGAGCAACAGCATCTCGAGTGTTATAGATCAAGATTGTGTCACCTACAGAAAGGAATCCAGCTCCACCAGTTGAATAATCAGCTCCAACAGCATCAACACCGTTGATAGTATTATGAGCTAATGCAACTAGAGGATCAGTAGCGTATCCAACAGTAAATGTGAATGCTGGTGCAGGTTGTGCAACAACTACGAAATCTACTGGTCTAAAGTTATATTCTCCCCAAGTAACGAAGTTTCCATTAAGGAATGGAGCTAAGTTAATTTGTGAGATAGCTTTGATAGCTAATCTTGTCATTGGTTTTCCGTCTTGAATGTCAGTAACATAATCAAAAAGGAATTTACTAATTGTAGAATAAGACTGTTGAAAAGTCTTGTACATAGGAAGAAGTTTACCTTGCATAGCAAGAAGGTAATCACTTACATTGTATGTTCCCCATGCAGCAACGTTTCCGCTCATGTCTGTATTACAAGCATAACCTGTAACGTTAGGAGTACTACAAGGTAGTGTTTCGTATGTATACATGTTTCTCTGATTATCAAGAGAACATGGTGCAGTATTTAGTTCACAAGGTTGACACCCTGTACCTGGATTAAACGGCATCTGTGTTTTAATAAAAGAATAAAAAATTAAAATCTATCTTCCATTGGGTTCCATTTAGGATCGGCTTTCTTTTGTTCTACGGTCCTCTGTTGAGGATTACCGTCTCACATAAGCAGCTGCTCAACGGAGTAATGGTTGTTTCCGATTTTTGGAATTTGTGGATTATTTTTTAAATAGTAAGCATTTAAATAATTATCCATATTCATTCATGTTATAGCTTCGACTACCTTAGTTGCTTCCGCAAGAGTTCTTTTAGTAAGAACCGAGTCTGATGTTTGTTGCGTTTTATCTCAACTTCGTTTATTATAGAAATGAACGAAATCCTTTATGTCATCATTTACTTGAAGTTTATTTTCATCATATTCCAGTGCCGTTTTTTGTTCGATAACTTCCGAGAGTTTGTTTTGTAATTTTTTAGCAGCCATTTTATACTGCTCTTTTTCGTAGCGTTCCTGACCAATGTCGTCTTTTAACGAGTCACGTTCAGTAACTAACTTCTCTAGTATTATACTGATTTTGGCCTGTTTTGCAATAGATTTGTTATCATCTGCTACCTTATCGTTATCAGTTGATATAGTTTTGTTATCGGGTTGAACGACAACTTCTATATTAGGTTTACCTATACCGAATTCATTCATTAGATTATCTATCTCTGAATCTAGATCAAAGACTACCTCAGCTGGTTCAGCAGGAACCACTGGAGCAACAGGTACAACAATATCTTGTACTGCTGGTTGCGGTTGTTGTATCGGCTGGACAGTAACTTGCTGTGCGACACCAGGATTGGTTAATGGCGCAGCTTGTGATACCTGTTCAGGGTATGGGTTAGGAGATGTAAAATGTTGTTGTATAGGAGTTTGTTGCATCACTGGTTGTTGCATCATTGGTTGTTGCGGAGCCTGTTGGCCTGTCGCTGTTGCTACTACGAAATCAAAATCGTCGGCAACTGGTTGTCATTGTTCTGTCATGAGTTTACGATATTAATAAATAAAAAGGTTACTTTTTTTTCTTACAACATGCGCTTTCGTCACATTTACAACATTGTTTTCCAAACAATATTCTGCGTAACATTGCTCGAAAGCTTTCTTTCTTGCAGCATTTTTTCATACAGTTAGATTAAAGAAATAAAAATTATTGTTCCTGAATTTGTTTTAATATGTTTGCTGTATTGAAACCTCATTTCTGTTGTCATCCAACCGCTGATCAGTTTTGTGCTGCCATCTCTTTTCATTTGGCTGCATAAGCTGCTTGCTGTTCTGGACTGTACTCTTCACCTCATTCACCTCATTGTCCTCAAGATTCAGCATAGATAGCTTGTTGTGCTTTCTGTACATTGGATTGGATCTTAATCTTCTCCATCTCCATCTCGCTTATAAGCTTGAGATATTCTTCTTTATCTAATAACATTCATGTGTCTTGATCGAATAGTTCTAATCATTTAGCTATGAACTTCTTCATATTGACTAAGAACTGTCCTGTCACAGGATCTTGTCCTATCCTTGAGATAACATCCATAAGTTGGATATATTGTGATCTATCAACAATAGCGTTAAGATCTCTCATAGACTCGAACTCTGTCTCGTATATGAAGTTACCTTCTAATCTTTTAGCACTTACCTTCTTTCGCACTTCACTACCTTCTTCTATATTAAGTATCTCAAGTTCATTTTTACCTAACGATTTCTTAGCATACATAATATAGTCTTTCAACATAGAGTCGAACATCTGACCATATGATTCAGATAGATCGTTCAATTGCGTCTTTAGACCTTGCTTCCTATACTCTGAATCAGTAGCCGATCTTGATTGGGTTTGGCTTTGATCCATATATGTTGTAGGTAGTATCAGCATATTAGCATATTCTAATAATGAGTTCATCATAGTGAAGTTAACCGCATCTGGTTTAGGTAGCTCTAATGTCGTAAGCTTAGCGTCCTGAAGACCACGACTCTTCTTAATAGAGAATGGTTCATAGTTGAGCTGAGTCTCACATCATTCAATCCATTGTCCTGGTTCAGCTATGAACATAGGACCAGCAGCGAACTTAGCTAGATCGAACATGATATTGAATAACGCATCATAGAGTTTCTGGATACCTCATAGAGATATACCGATACCTTGTCATAACCAAGTTCATCATTGGATATTAGAGTTCAATGTTTTATATCTATGTTTAGCTTTCCTTCATTCATAGTAATATGGATTAGGTCAATCGTATACTAGATATCCGTTTAGTATAACAGCGAAGTTATCTTCGTATTCATACTCAACAACCTCTATAGGATTGGCTTTAGGATTCATCTTATAAAGATCATCCATAGTATATCATAGAGAGTTATTGATTAAGAAGTCTTCGTAGTATTTTATAAGTTTTACTTTGTTATAGTTGTATGTAGAAAAGTATTGTGGTGCTCACAATATAAACGCTATCATAAAATCGTCAAGCGCAAACAGATTCTTATAGTTGTTCTTAACATTACCTATAGAATCAACGTACCTATAGTATAATGGTTGTTGATAGAAATCTGTATATGGTTCAGCATATATATTGAATGGTGATACATACTCAGCTGTAGCCAATGGTTCAACAATCTTGATTGGATCTGGCTTTACCTTATCAGTATTATCTATCTTAAACAGTTTAGCTATCTGCTTTTTATCAAACGGGATAGGATCGAATCCTGTCCTTATGAAACCGTTACCTAGTAATATAGAATCTGTTCCTATATCGATAACGTTCTTTCTAATATCAGCAGAAGAATATATTCGGTTAGCATAATGCTGGATATACTCTTTGTTGTTAGCATTATCCTTTCATTGTGCTCAATACACTTTACCAGAAAACTTACCATCAAACAATGCTTTGATAGTTCTATCAGTATGTGATCTGATGATAGGAATCTTTTCATTAGTAAGGAAAAGCATATTCTTAGCCTTCAATTGTAATGCTCTATCAATAGTTGTGAGCTGATAATCTTTGATAGCTTGTATCCATTTACTATGGATAGTCTGCTGCCAATGAGACATAAGCTTTCACAAGCTACTTCTAAAACGGTTAACAACTTCTATCTTAGCGCTCTTATCTTTTAGATTTGCTTCATCATCCTTATTTATTTTGTTCGCCAAATAGAAATCAAAATTAGGATTAACATAAGGTTTCTCCTCTAATACTTGATCGGTTAACCTATCAAATCATAACTGTACTCATTTGAGTACTCAGGTATCGATACTAACTGCTTCCATAAAGAATAGTGGTTAATTAATAAATGTCTTTATTATTCTCAGTGTTTACTTTCCCAAATAGATTTAGGATGTTGATAGTATTATCTGGTTTAAATCTTCATGTCGCCTTCATGAAAGCGTTTATTAGGTTAGCTCTAGCCTTCCAGTCCTCAAGGAGTTTACCTTTAGGACCTTGGACCATAGCTGTTTCTATACCTCTTTTTATATTTTCATACAACCGATTCGCATCCATTCAATGCGAGTCGATTGCTTTTAGATCTTCTTCCTTTATCTGCGAATCGTTCTGGTTAAGTGCGAGCGGTGCGGACTGTACTGACGATTCTTGGATATGCTGCACTTCTGGTTGTTCTTCTGATCAATCATTCAGGTTTGGCGAGAGGAACGGATTTCTGTCTTGGCTTGATATTAATTGGCTTTCCTCACTTAAGTGTGAATCCAGTAGTGACTCATTGTCATCTTCCAGCTCCTCCAGGTATTCATTCTGATTCTGCATCTGCGAATTTAAGATATAAATTTTTGTAGTAAGCCTCCTTACCAAATTGGTTTCGGTCTGACTTTATGTACGTTTTTGGTATCTCGTTATAGTATTTTCTATAATACTTCTGGATAGAACTTGTATACTTTTTGTTATTAGCATACGTTCAGACAGGATCAGTATTCCAATATGTATTCTTATAATTACCGTTATTATCATAATAGTCAAGTATAGTTCACGTGTCGTTCCATTCTTTGTTGATCTTACCATCCTGGATAGTTTTATATCAGAGCGCTAACTCCATCTCACCAATAGTCTTAAACGTTCATCGTAACCATTGTTGGTTTTCCCATCGTATCTTAGGTGTGATCGCTTCAACTATATCCGGACCAGCTTTATCTATAATATTTATTAACGCGAATCATAACCCAGCTTTAGCACTAACCTTATCTTGTTCACAAGCATTACTCTCATCTATCACAGTAGCTAACGTTCTAGCCATCTGTAATGTCATATTGTAATATGCAGGATTAGTTGTTCGCTTCTGTCATTTAGGTGCGAGCAAAGCAGAGAACGCTACATTGAATCTATCTCAACTAAGTTTACCTTCGGCTGCTTGCATCTGTCATCGTACATATAGGTTATTCAAACTATTGTATAGATAGTTATTACTCTTGCCTCAATCATCATTCTCTAATTCATAAGCAAGATTAACTCTACCATATTTAAGTTTTCATTCCTCATTATACTTACTACCATATAAATTTATGATGTCGGTATTTCATTCCTTCAACGCTTTATCTCTGTTAAAATATCTAGCTATACCTACTCGCGCATCTTTATCTGTATAGAATAGTGAGTCACCTAACATATCAGCTACGATATACTTAACTTCTCTATCCACTTGTGGATTAAGATCACTAAGATATCCATCACCCCAAGAGTATCAAAGTCTTTTCTTTTCTTGATTACTCATTTGGTAATACATATCCTTAGCTATTGCTGCAGTAAGTTCTCTTTGTGCTCATGGAACCATCTCTCATTTACCTTGAGCATCTAATGCTGCTTGTACAAACGCTAGTAACTGTAGTCATTGCTTCTGTTTACTGTTATCAGTTTGCACATATTCAGAAAAGAATACTCACATCTTGTCCTCATCAACTAGCTTGAACATATTCTTTACCCATTGTCATTCTTTAGTATTGAGATACTGAACAGGTATCATCTCTCAGTTATCTCACTTAAAGAAATACGCTTTAGCAAAGTTATATAACCATTGTTTAGTATTATCAGCAGCACCTTTATCTGTAAAGTCCTGCGTAGCATGCTCAGTAAGCGTGTTAAACACATACTCACCAGCATCTATATCATCATTAAGATTAAGTATTCACTTCTGTAATTCGTTCCAGTACTTAGGATCGTTAGTCATATAGTGATTAAGCTTGTCTAGGTCTGTGGTTTCTCACATAGCTCAGATATTTATGTCTTTCCATATAGGCACTCTCCATGATAGATAATCTCGCAGAGTCTTATCTGTCTTCTGTATCTCTTCAAGCTGTTTAAGTGTGCTAAGTTCCATGAACTTTTTCCTATTCTTGTCATATTCAGGCATGAATAACTTCAATTCTGATCATGGTGTGTATGGCATATCCACCTCATAACCATAATAGTTCATATCTCTATCTAAGAAATACCCAAATCCAGATGTAGATTTCTTGTAAGCAGCAAACATATTACCAAACGCGTCATACCAGTTATCTCATTCAGCTGCAGTAACAGCTAATCATTGTGTTACTGATGCTGGGATAACGAATCTTCTTTTCATTTCAGAGAAGATTCTTCATAAGAACGTTGTTCAAGCCGCCTCTATAGCGTTAAGATCGTGTTCTTCATGCTTATTAGCTAGTAATGCTGAACCAACCGTCTGTGTTATGATCCTATATATAGCGTTACTTGATGGTCAAGACAATGGAGCGTATAGGTATTTAGCAAAATCTGTTATATCAGCTAGCTTAGAGAAGACATTCATATCGTCTTCTGTATCGTTATCAGCTATTCTATCTAGCTTTCTACCGATTGATAACGTAAAGAATATCTTATTAATCAACATTTCATAATCATAGTTGTAGTTCAATAGATCTTGTACTATAGCTTTACTATCAGATATACTAGTTCTTCACATCTCGTAACTATTCAATGCTATCTTATTTGTTCTGTATCCAGTAATGAGATCATTGAAACTTCTGATATGTGTAGTTCACCAATTGGTTAATAGTCATATAGACCACATAAAGTTCTTAGCTAACTTACCATAGATGTTAACATCATGTCAGTAAGTGAACTTCTTCAGTCCAGCAAAGTCATTACCTGTCTTATATACATATCTTCTAGTAGATGCTTCATTAACATTCCTAAAGAAATCAGCTCTTTGTGCGTTATCCATAGATCAAACGAACGCATCAAAATCTGTTTTAGATGTTAATCATCGATCAGCAACTAATGTTTCTAACACCCTTTCTCTCTTGAACGCTCAATCAAACGTTATCTCGGCAGCGTTATACAATCCAGCGTTAACCATATTGTTTGTTATTCTATTTAACGCTTTCCAATTTTTAGGATTAGCAAAATATTTCATAGTAGCTAATGGATCTTTAGCTGTAAAGTTTGGTATATTACGCGCCTCTTCAGCCGTTCATAAGAATCAATAGCTATCCATAATATCTGTAAGTTCTTTAGAACTCCAGAATTTTTCTCATGCACGTAGATCTTTTCTTAATCTACCTGTTCATTTAAATACAGCATCTGTAGTTAATCAGATAGCATTTATAAATAACATTGATGGTAACTGTGCAACGTTAACTATCGTTGTACCAATAATATATGCTCATCATGTTGTGAAGTTCCACAATCTTCTGGCATTATTAGGATCCATAAATCTACCCATAAACCTAATAGCGCTGTTACCAGTTCATTGTCTAGCTAGATCAATGAAGTTATTTTTAAATCTATCATAAAGAACCCTATCACTTAATCCTGCTGGATTAGGGATATTCAATGCTTCTATTGTTGCTCATATATTGTTAGACTTAACAATAGAATCATACATAGACTTATCTGTTCTAGATAAGAAATAAAATAATGATTCGTTTTTGTTAGCATCTCTCATAAGATTCAACGTCTTCTTAACATCAGTTAATGGTTTGTTTACATATCATGGAAATGTTTCTCATGCTAGTATAGACATATCGTCATAGTATGCAGAGACATTTCTCCATAATGTTTTCATTTGAGCTTCTGTAGCTGTATCTAACATAGGTCAAACATATCATTTCTTTTTTGAGTCTAGATATATTTGCATATTAGATACCATAGAGTTAAACTCTTTAGTACTCTCTGCTGGTATAACTTCATGCATTTGCTCACTTCATATCTTATACATAGATCAATTTATTCTTTTGTATTCCTGAAAAGATTCAACAAATTTTGTTGGTAAATTATCTTGTATCTGTGGAAATAATCGTTTAACCCATGATGATGTATTCCTTTCCGCAACAACGGCGCTTTGATTTACTAACGGTTCTGACATAATAACATCAGCTTTGGTTTGTTTAACAGCATTATCGTTCTGTTTAATATACGTTTCAGCATTAGGAACATTTAGATTAGCTGCTTGTTTATTGTTAATATAAAGCGCTCTATCTAAATTAGGTCAAGCTATAATATCAGATACTTCAGAACTGAATATAGCCTTCTCTTTCTTGTCTATCTTTTTTATACTCTCTAAGATTTGTTGTGCATCAACATCGTTAGGATTGATCTTAAGATATTGTTGTGCTGTATTTTCCATACGCTCGATAGGTCTATTGAGACCTATGATATCGTAGTTTATTTTTTCTACGATATATTCTACTTCACTTTCAGTAACATCTATTTTATTGGCATCAGTTAATTTCTTATTAGTTTCTTCAACAAGATTTATCACATCAGAACTAGTAACTGGTGTATTCATATCTTTAAAAATTCTTTCAGTACTAACAGTAGTAGCAAATATTTTTTTAACTATATCATCATCCGATACAGGTAAACTTCATAATTCTGTTATGTATCTGTAATTATTAGTATACCACAAAGGTAGCACTTTCTCTTTAACATAAGGTGCTATCTGTGTATTAGATAATCAATCAGTTTTATTTATAATAGCGATCTTACTAGTTGTTTCTTCGGCAATATCAGAATCGATATATTTTCTTCGTGCGTTTTCTGCATATTGTGTATCAACTAATTCTACACGTACACCATTTCATCCATATGGTTCTTTGTTTGGTTTGAATAATTCTTTCATATCCTTTTCAAACTCAGGTCATACCATGAATGTAGTACGAACAACTTCTCATTTATATCTATTGTCTATATCTTTATACGTTGGGAATGCTATTATTCAACTAATTTTTTTATTAGGATCTTTTACGTTCACGAATGTTACAAACTCTGCAGGTCTTTCAGCGATCGCTATATCTTTAGATGTATATAATTCTTTAAGCGTTCTTGTCTGATCTCACTCAACAATACCTCACTTAACAACAAAATATTCGTCAGCTATTTTTGGATCCCATCATATTTTCAATACATCTCAATCTTTTAGTGTGTCATATTTTGAAGCAGACATCATATTCTCAAGCTTAATTACTCTATGATACACTGTGTTTTTAAGATCGTTAAATTTTACTGGCGTTCAGTTTTTTTTATAAGTGTTACCAACTTTCTCTATAGTGACTAATCATGTATCTCATTTAAAAACATATTTACCATCAGCCAAATCTTTAAGATAAACAGTATGTTTCATCTCCTTACCTCATAAAAATGTTCATCATGTTCTAATAACAGTTTTCTTTCAGTTAGATTGTACTTTTCAAACTATAGGATCAACAGATAATCTCTCTCAAGGAGCTATTAAGTTTTCTACGTTAGTAGGATCTTTACCTTTGAATTGTACTTCAACAACTTCAGCTACCGGCGCTGGCGTTGCTGGTATATTCTTACCAAACTTCTGTTTGAGTATATCTTGTACACGAGTAAATCATGTAGGTTCTGGAGCAGGTGTTTGTGTTGATACTTCAGCCACAACCTTTTTATCTTTAAATAAATTATCAGCTTCATCCTCAAATACCTTTTCTTCTGCTGGTATTCATCATGTCTTTGTAGGTTTAGTTTGTCAGAAGTTTGGTAGGTTCTTAGATTCTAGCTCTTCGATAGTAGCACCAAATCTTTTTGATACCTCATCAGGATTACTTATTATAAAATCTTGTACATGATATATAGGATCTCATTTACTATCTCTTGTTCTCATAATATAGAACTCTCATTGTAATGTACTACCTGGTTTAGCTTTCGTTTTATCATAGAAAAATCTTTTCATATCTACATTATGATATTCACCATCATATCATTTAAACATACCGTTCTCTCGTCATGTATCCCGATCACCATCCATAGGTTGTCGTGGCTTGTCGTTCTTGAGTTTTCTAAATACGTCAGCATCTATCTCTCAATCTCTATACGCATATCACCATCGTCATAATACGTTAGATGGTATATCTTCATCAGTTACTTTAGCATCAACACGAACGTTTTCCTTCAACCATTTTTTTGTTTTACCATAAAACTCTACAAAATCTAGATATAGATTCATCTGTTTATTTTTTTTCGCTGCCTCTGATGGCGATAATGTTCAAGACTCTAGTTCTTTTCTGATCGTATCAACATTATCTTTCAACTTAGTTATCCCTGATTCTTGCAATGCTTTATCGCTACTATCAAGTTCATCTGTGATCTTAACAAGCGTATCATCAGCGTCATCTATTTTAGGTGAGTATGTTCTAACGGGTTTCTTTTTAGATTCTGCTAGAAGATATTGTGATCGATCTTCAACAAGTTCTGGAATATCTGTTTCCTTTAACGCTGCTGTAGCCATATCGTTTGCTTGCTGTTCACTAAGTCTTCATTGTCTTATAGTTCAATCAGCGTATGCTTGATTAAGTTGTGTTGTTAAATTCGCTCTAGCTTTCTTAAGCGCGTCTTGTCCTGCTCAAAATTTAGCAGCATCAATCCCTGCCAACCAAGCTATCGCTGGATATGTTTCTCAATAACGTATAAAATTTTTAGCGAATCATATAGCTGCTGCATGTTCTTCAGCGTTGCTAGCTATTTTTAACCATTGTGATTCAGCTATATCTTGTGCTTGTCATCTAAACGCTACAGCTTTATATACATCTTCAGCAAACCGGTTAGAATCTTTTATTGTTTTCCATGCATCTTGTGTTCATATAGGTCATTGCATCTTTCTTAACGCACCAACTATCTCTGCAGATGTAAACGATAGATCGAATACCGCATCTAATGTACTATATTCTCTAGGATTTCTAGTCTCGAATGGTGCATTGATAACATTATAATCTAATAAATAATATGTTAATCATTTCTGTAATGTCTCAAACGCTCACGCTTTAGCATTCTGTATATCAGTAACATAACTAAGACTCTTAGTACCAGCACTCACAACTTTACTACCCATCTTACTTATCGTTGCTCATTCAGCAATTCATCTAGCTAGGTTAGCTGATGATTTAGCTAATCTTATTCCTTTAGTTAATGCAGTAGTTCATTTCCATAACGCCTGTTGCGCTTCAGCTACTTTAGATATAGGGATAATAAACTCTGCTATATCTGGTGCCAGCTCAGCTGATTTCCTGAAAAAATCTGTAAGCGTGTAGTCTTTGGATTCGTCAAAATTGAACGCTGCTGATTTTAGCATGTTCATTCCACCGTTATAGAAGTCAGTTGTGTTTCATAATATCGCTTTATTTACTATCGTGTTAACAAAACTAGCAGCATTCTTGAACATCGGAGTCACTACCGTACCTCGTGCTAACGAGAAAGCGGACAACGCTGTAGATGCTCAGAGCCTAGCTTTGCCTCATTCAAACCTTAATGGACTTACTAATGCAGTTGTTAACTGCGATAACGCGTCTACTGCTCATCATGATGAGTTTATATCTGTTAAATTATATATATCTCTTTTAAGTAACATCAGGTTTTTGATATTAGCTAGTTCACGTTCGTCTGTGATCCTGAATCATAACCCGACATCAGCTGATCATAGATCCGCTAAGTTTGTGCCAGTCTTTTTTTCGTACATTCTAGTGAAGTCGCTGATATTAGTAGCTCATTCTTTACCAACATAGTCTATATACTCTTGTAAGAATAGCTGTTGGTTGCCTTTAACTTTCTCGATAGCGTTATCTATACGTCAAAGCTCTCGTTCAGGGTTGAATCCTGGGTTCTTCTCCATAAGATCTAACGCTGTTTTCTTATATTCTAGCAACGAGTTGTATTGTGCGACAAACGATTTAGTGAGATCTTCAGCTCATTTAACTAGATCGGAGTTACTAAGTTCCTGTCCATCGAACATACGTCATTTTGCTGGATCGGTTAATGTATATAATCTCTTAGATACTATATCTTGTAACGCGGCTTGCTGTTGAGCAAGCTCTGTACCTATCTGCGTCTTAACCGTGTCTGATGTTTTATCTTTGAATATCTTATTAACTAGATCGGACTTCGCTTCCTCTCTAGCGGTATTGACTATCTTTTTATTATAGTCCATATCTTTTAATGTATACATCGCTTCCTCATATTCATCAAACGTTTTCATCTTACCTAGTCATAACCTTTCAGCGTTCTGGTTATAGTTGCTGTACATCGCGTTACCTACAGCCAACACACCATTCTGGTAGTCCTGATCACCAATTCTTCAGTTACTGTATTCATTAGTAAGCATACTTATCTGTTGTTTTCATTCCTCAAACGTACCATAAGAACTATTAAATAGTTCTTCGGTCCTATCCATCTGTTTCTTGAAATCGTTTGGTTTGATAAAATTATATACCGCTCTAGCGATACCACCAAACACACCAGCTTTACCAGTTGGTGCAGATATATTAACCTCAGCGTCACTAACATCTCTTCATAATATATTTTTTATTGTATCTGGGTTTTCATCATAATAGTTATTGTATACTTTAGTTATAGGATTAGCTATAACGTCTGTGAAAAACTTACCTGCCACATCAATAAAACTTTTTTCGTTCTGTTGTGGCTGCGATATAGGTTGTAACGTAGCGTCATCTATTGGTTTCAGCGTAGCTCATCCTCAAGATAGCTCTAACTCGTCACCACCGAACACCGTCCTAGTAGTCTTTTGTACTCGATCTAAAATCCCCATTAATAAACGTGGTTATAAAAGTAAATCTGACTTAACTTCAAGTTTGCTGCTTGCTCTTTCTTCTTAAGTTTATCCAAATGTTCTTGATACTTTATTTGCAACACCGCCTGTTTATTAACCATTCATAAACTTTTATGATCTGTCCTCTTCACTAGCTCGTGCTTTAGGTTGAGCTTCTCATAGAAGAAATAACATAACATCATAAACGCATGAATGAAATCGTCAGATTTTCATTTAGAATATTTAACGTTACCGGTAGCTGGATCGGTAGTCTTGTAGTATGAATCGAATTCCTCCAGTAGTTTCTTTAGTTTGGTATCGATAAGTATAAACCCGTTCTCGATCATCTTTTCTGTTATCTCAATCAATATCTTTTTAGGGACATTGATCTCGTTGTATAGGTACTTCGATTTAGATTCACCTTCACCGTTAGATGAATACGTGATCCTAAGATCGATATTAACTCCAGCCATCTGAAATAACTCTGCCGTAGCTTTCTGGTTTCAATCACAGATAAAGAATGTATCGGATCTATTAGGATCATATACAGGTTTAGATATCATATCGATATTCTGTGGTCTTGTGTATTTCACAGAATCAGATTGTATCTCCTTGATCTGTCTCGCCTGGTCTTCATAATATCCAGTCTTCTTAATCTCATGCTCTTCTAATACCACAACTTTCCTTAACGATGGATCCCGGGCTCAAACAAGCGCTGCAGATACATCATATGTTAAGGCGGAGTCATGGACTGTAGTTATATGTTCATATGATCTATTTGTTTCTTTCCTTAGGTCTGATAAACAGTTGTTATAGTTAAACACTTTACCTTCATCAGCGTATCTAGAATAGAATTCAGCGTAGTATCTCTGTGGATTCTGTTTCCATAACCTCTCCTTCTCCGCTTCACGTCTTCGTTCCGGTATATATTCAACATCATCGATAGTGTAACGTAACCCTGTTCGCTCATTCTCGTCACCGAACGCGTTAACTAGAGTCTGATATTTAAGTTTCTCCTCCTGTTCTCGTTTAACATTAGTAAGATCTCTGAACTTCTCGAAGTGCGTGTCTATATATTTGTAGATATCTTTTCATAACGACGACTTCTCGGCCTCGAGCATAAGATCGTAGTTCCAGTTCTTAGGCGCGTTGTAATATAATGTAGACGCTGTAAGTAATTTCGCTCATTCGTTATTGATGATCGGTTCTAGTAGCTCCCGAATATGGTTAGGCACCTTGATCGCTTCATCGATAATGATAAGGTCGGCGTAATCTCCGACTCATGGATCCTTCTGTTCAGTAGATATAAAAGTGATAGATCATAGTATATCTTTACCAGATCTAAACGTATACATCTTTTGATCAGAAGAATAATGGAACATTCATTCTGCGTTCTTTGAAAACATCTTATCCATACCTTTAAGATATTGTACCACCTTAAAGTTCTTAGCGTCCGATAGTCATAGGTATAGCACAGATACCGGTCTATATTGGTTCTGGAAGTTCAACTTCTGTGCCATGATCTCACGACGCGCGAGGAACGCTAGCAAAAAAGTATTATGTGTTAAACATCATTCATATCGGTATGTACGGTCTCAGTCTACTTCAATATGTACAACATTCTGTGTTCACACAGATTTAACCTCAACAACCTTTCATCGGAAATATTGTTTTCGATGAGATAATCATGAAGCGTCAGCTTTTCTACGACACAAATTATATTCTTTTTCCCTAGTATTGTCAAACCATTTTCAGTTAATTTCAAATTTTTTAGTATCTGTATCAGCAATTGCTTGTAATGGGATTAGATTTAATGTATTATTAGTATATCAATCTCGAGTGTTAATTATATCTAACGCCTCAGCAAAATTCTTTTTAGTAGAAATGTTGGTATATCTAAATATCTTTTTCAAAGAATCTTTGTCTGATATATGCACATCGTATGCTATATTATTAGTATTAGATTTAAATTGTGTTGTTATTTTTTTTTCTCTAATATATGAAAATACTCACAAATCTCCAAGTATTATTTGTATATCCTTAGCTAACTGTCTAGAAGTTGTTGTATAGACAATTTCGCAATTATCTTTACGACCTTGTTCTTTATGTTTTAGTTGTATATACCCATCAGATAATATCAATCATTCTATTATTCATCGCTTGAATGAGTTACCATATCAAAATATTGGATTAACAATAAATTTATTGTATGATAAATTATTAAGTCAATAAAAAGTTTTCCACTCATCTATTGTATAATTATCATTTTTTCTTGTGGTAACTGCCTTAATTGTATTTTGATTAATATGTACAAAAAAATTATTATATGTTGATCATGGTAGCTTTTCTAGAAGATAATTAGCGATCTCTTGTTGGTGACAAGATATTTTTCATGTACCATTAACTCAGTCTCACAAAAACATACCAACGAGTAATCATTCTGATTTATATTTATTATTATTATGAGAATAATATACCCTATTATTCGTAGGTACAAAATCTTCTCATGGTTTTAAATCTTTAGCAAGTGTGTAATTATCTATATCCATATCTCGTCACTCTTTAGAGAACGTAGATTGGGTTGGTATCCTATGGTCGGACGACACAATAAAACTCATACCATTATCTAGTATAACTTCAACACATTCCTTTTGGAATTTGTCTGTATCTTTGACGGTTACATAGTTGTTATGATTTCATTCTTTATGGTCTGATGGTTTAGATGCGAGCAACTTATCTCACACTTTAACATCACGAGCGTATACAAATGTACCATTAGATAGTCTTACTTTCCCGAGTTCCCATATACATTTTCCTGCTCTACGTGGTCAGAACACTACAGTCTTTTTTCACATACGTCTGATAACATCGTATTGCCAGTCCATAAGCAACTTATCAGGTCAGATGCTTTGTCATTGATTTGCACCGAACATCGCTTTACGCAACGCTAGTGTGTAGTTATATGGGATAGTTATATCGTCTATCTTGTATGAATGCGAGATCTGGATCGGGTATTTCTTACCGTCCTGCTTTAATTCGTAATCATCAAAATAAGAGTATCAGTCCATGAACTCTTTCATCAGTATATACTTCGCTTCAAGCTTGTTATCTTTAACGTCCTCCGATTTCTGTCATTCAGGTATCTGGCACATGTATACAAACCCGTTGGCCATCTCGTACATATCGAAAAACTTGAGCAGCTCTAGCCAAAGTCATAACGCGATATCCGATATCAACTTAACTTTCGCTTGTTTGATAATGAACTCGACAAACTTCTCGTTGATCTTCGTGCTATTATTTATCACCTCAAGAGTATACGGTAACGTGAACGTCTGTTTCCTTCAGTACACCTTACCAGTATAATCTGTGAGATGAAAATTTTCAGGTTTTTTGTTTCGTCGCTCTATCGCTGTTTTTGAATCAAGGCAAGCGTCCAGCTGTGAAACGTCTCAGCTGTATACCAATCATTTTTTATGATTCCTTAAAACAAATCAATACATACACGATAGCTTAATTATAAATTTTTTATTTACGTTTTGGTATATACAAAAACTTGAGCGATCCTGGAAGTGACGCTGTCGCTTTAGGCGCTTCTATTATTTGTGGCTGTGTTTCAATTTTCAGTACCTCTTCGTTTACAATCTTAACAGCAGCAGCTTTCTTAGCTTTAGTTACCGCTTTATTAGCTTTAGCTGTAGGTTTAGTTGTAGCTTTTTTCTTGATTGGCATTTGTGTTTGATTAGAATTTAAAAAAGTTTGTATCTCATCCGCGGACATATCCTCGGCTAAAGATTCGAATTCGTTGAATGTAGAACTTGTTTGGCAAGGTCAACATCCAGGAAGGTTGAGTTTAGAAAACTCGTGTCAATACGCACGCTTCCTTTCCATGTGCGGCTGACTGGGATCGTATACCTTAAGGTACGCGATCCGGAGCTTGGTTTTATTTTCTTGTGTTATCATTTATGTGGTTTGGATAATCTAAAATGTTAGTTAGGATCAACCGTGATATATTCAGGGTTACTGTTTCTGTTATCACATAAACATTCCATAGTCTGCATAAGATAGTTTGGATCCATAACTAGAGTGATAACGTGGAACCCTAGATTGAACGGGTTTTCAAACTCGTCTTCCTCGATACATTTATCTATGATCGCGAACACTGTTCGTGGTCATAACTGGATAGGTTCAACACCAAGCTTAGAACACATACAGTTAGTTCTAGCTACTAGTGTATCGATATCTTTATATCGTGGTGTACATGGTCATCTTCAATCACATCGATTGCAGAACGCTACTAATGTCTGGTCTTCGTCTCAAGCTCTGAATGAATATGTATCAACAGCAGAAACTTCACTTCAGTCTTCCGTCCATGATACAAAACAACATGGATCATCTCATCCTATAGCATATTGGATATTCACTTCTACTGTGGTGCTTGGTGATATTGTTATCGGTGATATGTATACATCAGTTATACCGTCAATGGTATAAGATATTATGCCCTCGCAAGGACCACTTTGTAATAATGTTAATAACATATTAAGAAGTTTTATAATTTAAAATCTGTATATCCTCAGGTAAACATTTTCTGATGTTACCATCGCTGGAGTATACATAAAATACAGTAAACTGTTTAGCGATATGCTTAGTTTCTGTATGGTTAATCGTATGTGCTGCGGCGGTCGAGGTAGTACCTCAACTATATGAGGTTGTTACCGCTGGTACCGTTTCAACCTCGGTATCTGTCTGTATACTGATCTCGAATTCTAGTCATTGTCAGAACAACCTACCGGTCTCTACCGGTCATGATGGTCATCCTGGCACGTATTCTTTGAACGAGATATACAGATCAGGGATATTGTACAGCGATTTCGATCGCTCTTTTTGGTTTTGTTCTTCTGCCATTAGGTAATGTAATGGTTAGGATTAAAGCATATCATTCTCGATAACCTCGGTAGCCGGATCAGGGATATTAGTCTCGTGTGCAACCTCGACATTGATATCCTGGTTCGCCTCATCTACACTTGGTGTAGGTGTAGATGTAGGTGTAGATGGGATAGTGTCGTTAGGTCACATATTATCCAGCTCAGATATCTTCATCTCGTCGATGTTCATCTGTACCTTACCGAACTCTTTAGCGTTGTTGTTTGTAGCTGGCGTATTCATAACTGGCGCTACATGCTTGGTTTCACCTGTGGTCGCTGATTTGCGCTTGATGTTCACGACCTCTTTTGTTAGTGATTGTGATTGATACATGCTGGCTGCAGTCGTAACGGTTTTGTTGTTATCCGCTATCCTCGATTGCGCGTAGTAGTGGATCATCCCCAACCGTGAGCCCGTTCATGACAGATCTAACGTGATAGATTTGATCTCGTATTGTCACATGTTCGTGTCCAACCGTTTATTTATATCGTCCTCTAGGTCAGATACCGTTCTCCCATGGATGAACTTCACCTGATGTTTTGCGATTAGTTTTCATAAGTTTGTTGGAGTCTTCGTTTCCATTTAGTTGTGTGTTATATGATAAAAGTTTATAACCCATTCCATGTTATTAAGTACATATATTTCATTTTATGTGGACCGTGGTCTTTCGGTTTGCTACGTCTGCGTATCGAAGCTGGTACCCGATAGAGTAACGTGTTACAACATCAATCACATCGGTAATCGGCGCCGTGCATCATGAACGTCTCGTCGTTCAGCTGTCAGCATACCGGGCATTTCCGATAGCACATAAAACATTCGGGCATTCACCCTACATCGTTTGGTGTGATTATCGGCAGGTTTTGTTTCATGCTTGTATTTTAATGATATGACATAAAAAATCAAGGAATAGTATATCCCTTGATTTTACTGGTGCTAGTAAAACTGTGTCATCTCTTCTGGTTGTGGTTGTGTGGTGTTTGTGTCTGTGTCTGGTGTGGTGTCTAGCGTGTTCACCACGTGTGCGATGATCTCGTCAGGTCACATCTGTTTAGTGATTAGGTTCTCGATGTATTGTGAAACCGAGATCTGTAATCCTGCCGCCCTCTGTTTAGCGATCGCGTGGATGTCCGGTGTCAGACTTAATGCGTAAGTTTTCTTTGTTGTCATGCGTTTAAGTTAAGTTGGGGTAAAAGTTATATTGTTTATTTATTTGGATGGTAGTTCATTCAAAAACTTCTCGAGACTGGTTCTTTCGTTTTCTGTTTCGCGCTCTCTGAGTTTTTCGAACCCTAGATCCATAGCTGCTTGTATAGATTGTAGGATATTGGTCCATCATTGTTGGTATGAGGTACCGCGTCCAGCGAACAGTCGCTGCTTGTTATTGCCATCACGCTCGATAAGCGATAGCGTCATCGTCTTGTAGTTGATTGCTATGTATACCGGAACGTTGGTAGATACCTGGAGTTCCTCGTACAATACTTTCGTTGGAATTGGGGCGGGTGTGAGTACTGATTTCATAGTTTATGTGGTAATTATTAAAAAATCTATTTGCTAGCTTTACGCTTTGCTGCCATCTTCTTGAACGTCCTGGCCAACGCTTTACGTTTCGGTGTACAGGTCGCTTTAGACATCGGTGTACAATATCATTTGTGCTCAGGATTCACCGCGTCTTTTATCCGGTGCTTCTTAGGTGCTGCTGGTGCTTTCTTTTTGAACATGCTATAGTTGGTTATAGTGAATAAAACCTGTTTACATACTCCTTAAATGTTAGATCGTCAAAATACCCGCACCTCTTGGCGCTGGTCATCAACATCCTCCCGTCCGGTTCCTCGTCTGTACGGTCTATAGAATCGCGTGCGTATACACTGAAACAGATTGATAGATCTTTCGGTGCACGTTCCATCATCAGTTTTACAGCTTTTGAAAACTGCTCTATAAACTGCTCAGCTCTGTTCGCTTCCGCCATCGGTGGGGGGTAACAAGATAAAGATATGATTAGTATATATATTTATATGACGATTGCAAGGGAATCTTATATGGTGTTTTTCAAAAAATCCCGGAGGGTGAGTTTTTGTGTTTATTGATTATTTAATTGGGGGTCTTACTTACTTACTATCTTTCTTATATAATAACTAACTAACTAACTAACTAACTAACTTAATTAATTAAACTAAGGCTACAGCCTAGGATAGCGACAGCTATCCGACCAAGGCTGTAGCCGCTACATAAACAGCAGTCAATCATATTGGCTGCACACTACAAAGTCTAAGCAACGCTTAACACCTACTACCCACCTTGATTATTGGTTGAAGCCCCATCGGCGTCTAAGATATATTGGTACACGAATACATATACAAGACAGGCCCTACCATAGAGCAATACCCGACATCTACACTGAACACATAATGACCTACGCACACATAGAACCTTATCGAGAAGCTAACATTTTGCACCACTCAATGATGGTCAAGTCAACAGCCCAGCGGCCTCATAGCGTTAACCAGTCAGGCGCACCCCGCCGAGCTTAAACAGAACCCCGGTACCACCGGAACACATATTCAATACACGCTCACTCACTCACTCACCTACACATATTCCCACCCACCCACCCTCATCCTCCTCTACTCCATTATCCCTCACTCCTTAATTACAGTTATCCCTCCTAAATCTACCCTCCACTACCACCCAAGCTTCACGCGCAACTAACTATCACGGATTTTTTTCATACTGACACTCCCCCCCCGGACCTACCACAACTATACCACAAACAAATACAAGTGTCAACAAAAACCCACCGGAAGAAAAAAAAACCTAAAATAAAAAGTATAGACATTACACATTACCCCCCAACATACAATGGACATACCCCCTCAAATTAACATAACAGATATGGACATAAAACAAATTCAACGACGACTAGCATCTAACCATATGTAATAATTTGCTTATATTATATACTCTTACACACATAATATACACGACTTTACATTTCTCTCTTTAAGTATACACTATACACACTATATATCTATCTAACAATATATAATATAATAATATTATTACATATAGATATACTATACTAATAGTAAATAAATAAAAGAGTAAATATCTTTTATAATCTTTCAACATATACTGTAAAGAAACCACACTCACTTTCTCCATAAAGTCTAGGCAAAATATTTTTTAAATTTTTTTCTTCCACCAAAAAAAAGAAAAGAAAAAATTGTTTAGTGGCGTGTCTGATTTTAATCACTACCCCACCATATCACATCACACACTCACCCCTATATATTTATACATCACCCCTTATATATTTATATATCACCCCCCAACATTACTATATACTTTATATAATTTTGTCAAATCATTTTAATTCAAACAACGAGTTTCCCCAGTTCTTACCTACAAACTTTCTCTTACAATTCATCATCACTTTCTCTTACAATTCACATATATTTATATATCATTACATCAGACACAAGGAAAGAAAGGTATCAGTCAATCACTATTGACACACCCTACTCCACATTGTCTAACTACTATCACACAAGACCAACCTTTTTATATTTTTTCCCCCTTAAACAATGGCAAAGAAAGAAAAGAAATTCAACAAGTACATCACAAGCGAAGTAATCATTGACAACACAGACACACCCGTTCTATCTGTTTCATATGAACACTATAAAGAGTGCGAATTGAAACAAGTAGATTTCATCACTAACAGCGAAGCGATGACAGCAGACGAGAAACAAAACTATTTACTAGCAGTTAAAAAAACACTTGATAGTAATACTCAATATGCTATGTATAAACTTTCTAAAAGACAGAAAGCAGGAGAAATCAAATCAACCTACGAAGTAGAAACAGAAGCAGACGACGAAGCCGACAGCTTATTCGTAGCATAACCACACCACAGGACAGCAACCCCCCCAGTTGTTGTCCTGTCTTTATTTTCTTTCCCTCTTTCATAATGAAATATGAAACATTTATGTATATTATGTATATATCTTCTTTGTTAATCGTAGCGATAAACATACGAGGACTAATACACATCATCAAGAAGCTACACAAATACAAGAGAGCTAGATAACAGCTACTCAATAGAGTATACCGTATCAGAAGCCAACACCCCGAACGGAAACACTACTAATACTATCACAAACCGTCGCCTTCGGCGACACCGCCGCCCCCAGACTTCGTCTGCCCCCGGCACCCCACCACCGCCATAACTCTACTCTTGCTCTCTACTCTTTACTACAAAGTCTAAGCAAAGATCTCTTCGTTCTTACAGAATAAGAAAACAAAATACTTTTTAAGAACCAACAAATAGTATGGCTTGACATTTCATATCTACTATGTATAGTAATGATAACCAAAGGTTAGCGGATAATACAAACATTCGTTTGTAATTTACTATTCATTTATATATAAGTATCTAGCCACCCCAAAAGGTCACACTCTTTTACATTCTTACCAACCCACCTAATGAAAAAGATCAGCAAAAAGTTCAACAAGTATTTAGAAAGTCTTGTTAAACTATGAACAGGCGACACGCCAACGCTCTCTATTGCTTACGAGCATTACAAAGACTGCGAAATTAAAGGCGTTGATTTCCTAGTTAATAGTGAAACAATGAGCACCGACCAGAAAATGGAATACCTACAAGCAGTAAAAAAAACACTAGACGCTAACACACAGTACGCAATGTACAAGCTCAGCACCAGACAGAAAGCAGGCGAGATTGTTAGCACCTACGAAATGGAGAAGGAAGCAGACGATAACGCAGACTCTTTATTTATTGCGTAGTCTACTACTACTACTACCAACTACAATACAAAAATTTTGAGGGATTAAACACCCCTCAAAATTTTCGAGGGGGAAACAAGTTTCCCCCTTCACCCCCTTCCTTGAAGAAGTCTAAGCAACCTATCACCACTACATACAATACACACACAACCCCAACGGCAGAGACCTATGTGTGACAACACCCCCCTACTCTACAACATCCCCCCCCTTCTATTGACCAAACATTCTATATGTTAAAATAAAAGCGTCTTGATTGTACCCGCTTTCTCAAAAAAATAAAGGGGAAATCCAATTCCTTGGC
>Ga0247840_10000682_pt1 | contig 69364 bp, 53 predicted proteins | sample LaCruzMarch2015__FD_192404 | JGI IMG/M metagenome (GOLD analysis project Ga0247840, IMG submission 192404) | Freshwater microbial communities from meromictic Lake La Cruz, Castile-La Mancha, Spain - LaCruzMarch2015_17m | ecosystem: Environmental > Aquatic > Freshwater > Lake | place: Spain... | reverse complement strand
TTTCCTGTTCCAGCAGCAGTGATACCAACAGCACTACAAGTGTCAGCATTTACTGATTCCCAAGTAATAGTTGATGATCCTCCTTTAGCTACTGACATAGGATCTGCTGTGACACTGACTGTTGGAAAAGCGATATCATTCCATCCACCATTATCACAATCTGGATAATTCGTGGCACCATTTAAACAAATATTATCTGGATTACCATTATTATCACCATTATTACACATTGGAGGATTCGTTGCCCCATTCAAACATTCACCATTTGGTAAGGTTGTACACATTGGAGGATTCGTTGCATCATTTATACAAAGACCACCTGAAGTGGTACACATAGGATAATTATCTGCGGTGTTTGCACAGGTGCTAGAAGGGGGTGTCCAATCTTCAGGTGTCCAATTTATAGGTGGCGTCCATTCCAAAATACTAGCATCATATTCCCAGTCTGCAGGAGGTAAGAATTCGCCTGTATTTAAATTAAACGAAAGACCTTCTGCTGATGTCCACACAACAGTATTAGAATTAAAATTTGAACCATTTACAGCAGTCCATACCCCGGTATTAATGTTAAGTGTTGAACCATTAGGATCTGTCCATATACCAGTATTTGTATTAAATGTTGAACCATCAGAAAGTGTCCAAATTCCATCATCGGAAAGAACAGAACCATTTGATGGAATAAACACCCCTGTATTATTGTTATATATTGAGCCATCAGGCATCATCCAGATTCCTGTATTGAAATTGTATGAAACTCCTTCTGAAGGTGTAATCACCCCCGTTTCAGCATTAAATGTTGTCCCATCGGGTAATGTCCATGTTCCAGAATCAGGATTATATTTCCACCCTAATGGTGGAATCCATCCCTCAGTATTTGGATTATATGTCCAACCAGCAGAAGAAACATTTATCACATTCCCCTTTTTATTAAATAAATTGCCTAGAAATTTTGAAAACGAATCCCAAAAAGCATTAAAACCACGACTCCCTAGAGTAATTTCTCCAAGATCTCCACTTATCATATTTTGATCAACATAACCCAAAACAGCATTATTCCCACTAGTTTTTTTTACTATTGGCGTGTTATTTGGCCCCGTACCGAAAACGGAGACACTATCTCCTTTTTGAAGATCCTCACCAGCTTGAACTAATGTTTTTTCGTCGGTCTTATTTGTAATTTTTGAATTGTCTGAAGGTTGAAGAGGAGAAAATATTTTTGAACCGATTGATGAAGTTTTGATTCCAAAAATATCTTTACTGATAACTAACCAGCCCAATAAGAAAAGTAGTATTACAACAATGATTGTTATAATTAGTGCTTTACTTCTTTTGGGTTGATTTTCCATAATAATTTGTTTCTTAAATAATTTCTCTTATAAATAATATTCCGATTTATTAATTAAATGTTACCCAAACATTACATTTTGAAGTTATTGGGCCTACTTGATACCAATCAGGAGGATAAGTCTGTTGTATTACCTGTAAAGAATTAAGGGTTATTGTTTTACAATCAGTTTCAAAGGAAACAGTTTTTCCAGAATCAGGATCAGCCTTGAAACTAGCATTGCTTCCTATTCCTGCTGTTTGAGTTACAGGAGTATAAATCGTTCCCCCAAGACCCGATGTCGTTGAAATTGTTGTTCCTGATGCAGATGATGTAGAAACAACACCCCCAGTAGTTGCGATAATAGCAACGTCATTGGTTGAACTTGGGGGGAGAAGGCCAGTTCCACTTGTTCCACTATTTGCAGGTGCGACACACGTAGGATAAGTTCCAGTCCATCCAATAGGACAGACTCCAGAACCAGTCGTATCGGTGCACGTAGGATAAGTTCCAGTCATTCCTGCAGGGCAAAGCTGAGCTGCTCCTACTGGACAGTTTCCATTAGTAATTAAACCTGTAACTGGATTTATCACTGGGACAGTTTTTACATTATTAAGACTTGGTATTGTAGCATCTAAAGAAGTTCTAGCTCCACTTTTTACAATGTAATAATTACCAACATTATCATCTCTTAATACATCTCCATATGCGTATGTTTTATTGTAGGTTACTGCGCTAGTGACCGCTGTGTCATATGTTTGAGATGTTTGGAATGTTTGTGTTCCACTAACAGTTGCGGGACAGGGAGATAAATAGTAATAATACGTTTTGACTGTTTGACCAGTCTCAACCGTTGGAGCAGTATATCCATCACAATCAGGGTCTTTTGTGTCTATCAATCCATCCAAATCATCATCAAATCCATTTTCACAACGGCCTTTTTCGCCAATATTTATAGTATTCATAATATCTTCTACATCAAAGAACTCAATATTCTCTTCGTCTAAGCAGTTTGCATATTTTGCATAGTATTGTTCCTCGGTGAGAACTGGAGTTCCGTTTCTCTTTGCTTCAGCATTAAGAATAGCTATCATATTTGTAGCGCGACGCTCTTGAGCATCTTTTATTATTTTACCTACGGCAGTTTTTATTGGTTCAAGCTTGGAAATGTTTATTTTTGCTTGATTCATAGCGTCGGTGTAATCTTGTATTGATTTATTAATTTCATTATTGTAATAGAACATATCTTTCGTTATATCAAGACCATTCTGAGCCATCGATATATAGTTTGGATTTTTTTCTAAGGTTGGATTTTTTTCATTTTCCAAATACATATTTTTCATTTTTTTGTAATAAATTTCATTCATCATTTTGTCGAAAACCTCATAGAAATTTTGGAATAAACTGCTATTTACATATTCCAAATTATCTTTCATCACAGCTTCTTTATTGTCTATATCATTTCTCTCTGAAGGATTATTTTCCGCCTTATAATGATATCCAGGACCAAAGTGCAATAGCCACATAGCATCGGATGTTAACATAGCATACCAAGCATTTGGATTATCAGAGAAGATATTGGCTAAATTTTTATATGTTCGTGAACCGATTCGGTCTATTTTCCATTCAGTTCTGAATTCATCTCTTGGTCCAACGAACATTGATCCGGTCCAGTCTTGGTAAGCTTTTTGAGCTTCTGTTGAATTTGTCTTGTAACTTGGATTTGGTCCCGGAATACAATAATCAAGTTTTCCTAGATTTGTCATAACACTAGGAAGTACTTTTAATATTTCTTTGGCAGCAACGATATAGTCTTGCTGAATTTGAATGACACCCCTTTTCTTGACGGGGTTAGCTTGTCCTAGTTTCCAATTTTGCCAAGCTTTTCCATCCCAAAAAGCCCTATCTCCTTTTATCCAATAATTGTAACCATCAAGAATAAGTTTAGTTTCTCCCGGGACGTCTACCGTATAATATAAGTTTGAAGTAATGGTATTTCCATTCATTGTGTATTCTGGAGCAACCTTAGGATCTAACAATGGTAAGTTTGTTTTAGCATTCCAATTTCCAAGAGAGATAGGGGTAACCCGCAAATAAATATTACCTAAATCACGAGTAATATTGAATCCATCATATGCCCCATTGTTGTCATATGTAGAATTTCCATCGGCGGTGGTTCTATCACGAGATTCATTTGAAGAATCAGTCCAGTTTATTGGAGTATTTGTAATAGAATCTGAAAGTCCAGAAAGACCATTTTTCTCTAACATAAATATTAAATTAGAAAATAGAAAATTCAACCCATCATTTATTGTTTTAACAAGTTCAAGTTGGCGATCTGGAGACTCTAAATATCCTTTAGTTTTATCAGCAATCAGAGTTCCTGGGGTGATTACCTTAAATTCAGCACATCCATTTGGATCATTAAATTCTTCATCGGTGGGTCTATCTGTGGTAACTTGCCTCTCGTAAGTTCCCGTTTCATCGGTCACACTTTCCCATTCCCAATCACCAGTTTCAATATCTATTGTATACCAAGATATACAGGTTTTCTGACTTAAAAAACCATCATTCTGAGCAAGTTCATTTTGAACTGAGCTTACTTGCTCGGCTTGTATATCTGCTAAGTATTGGCTTGCACGCATTGTATAACCGAGAGGATTATTTTGATCTCTTTGGGTCAGGGCAAGCCAAGCATTCCACCCACCATTTGAAAAATTATTACCGAAACTATTATTTGCGTCTCGAGCTATCTGGACAGCTGTTCGTGAATTTCGTTGAGCTTGGTAAATTTGATCATCGGTGACATTTGAATAAGATTGTGGATCTGTCACAAAATACTCTAAATCTGACCGAAGGCCACCTAAGAATCTTGAAGAATTAGAAATTACCCCTCTGCTTATAATTGTTGATCTTGCGAAATCTCTAGCATATGGGCTTTCTACGTCTGGAGCTAGAAGTACATCAATTCCAGTATCTAAAACGTTTCTTTCAATTTTATTAATAAAACGGTTCATATTTTGAACAAAGAAAGGATTACCGCCGTATCCAGAATTTACCCAGTTCATCATACTTCTTGTCATTGCTGTGAGCTGATTTTTTGCAAGGGCAATAGCAATACCATCAAAACATTGCTCCTTTAAAATTACTTGATCTTCTTTTTCTGCTTCTTCTATCATCATATCTAACTGTTCTGGACTTATTGCCTTTACTTGGTCAAGGCAGATTTGTTCACCTGATTTACCTGCATTTGAACTGACTAATCCAGTAGAGGTATTGCCAGCTGTTTTTAACAGTGAGTCCACGTTTATCTGTATTTTTGAAAAAATGGTACCAATCGCCTTAGAAATACCTCCTATAATTGGAATAGAATCTCCTCCAGCTTCTGCCCCAGCTTTAGTGCTTAAGCAAGCGGACTCTAATTGAGATCTTGCCAAAGCAATCTTTTCTGCTGCCATTTTGGCTTTACTTTTTGGAGAAATTAGTAACTTAGACATCCATGTTGCAACCTTATTTACAACACCTGTACATCCTACGACACTTGTTAAAATATTTGAATTAACAACGTCACTAACCTTAAATTTATATGGGTTTGTAGAGCCTCCTTGATTCGGGTTAGAATAAAGGCTCGACATGCTTGTGTTTGCCGCTTGGACTGGTAAGGTAAATTGAAAAAGGGATATCACAAAAGCAAATATAATTATCCCCGGAATTATTTTTGTGATAGTAGTTTTTTTTCTCATGATAATTACTATATAGTATATCACCTTTTGATTATTTATTGCAAAATTCCTGAAAGTTTTTCTAGGTCACTAGCAAGGGCATCACTATAATTTTTATAATTTATAATTGATTTCATTGCAATTAGTGGGTCGGATAACATTTTTGCCAAATCTCTGATAGATTGACCAACTTTTTCATAATTATTTGCGAGGTTTAAGTGTATTTTAGATAGAGATTTAGGAACAGGAATTTTAATAAGATCTTGTCCGAAAGATTGATATGCATCAGCAACGGTTGTTGTTGCATAAAGAGCGGAAGGGTCTTTATTATTTAAGCCTTGAATAATAAACGTTAATTCACTGCCGATGTCAGCATCACTGTAGTTATTTATCAGACTGGATAAAGCATCATGGTAATTACTGGTTAGAACAGTAGAGTCATTTTGAATGATTAGCATATCACTAGTATAAATATCAGGGATAGGAGTCGCCACGACATTTTTTCCAATAGTTTCTGCAACTGAGCCCATTGATTCAGCGTCTAAATTACCCGTTTGTTGTAAGGAAACGATTGTTGCTAGGAATTGTCTAGAAAGTAGTTCATTGTCTGAAATTGTCTGAGAATCATCTATAGCTATTATATCACCGCTTTCTATAAGGGCTTTTTTCTTTGCCAATATATAAGCTTTATTTTCCTCGCCATTTTTATATGGATCGAGTCCCCATAAATATTCTTCCCAGTCGGCTATGCCATTAAAATTGCCATCTTTTTGTATCAAATCTCCGACAGTTATTTCTATTGGTACATTATTATCTTTTCTTGTTTGCTTTTTATTCTTTAAAAAAGAAACAATCCCCTTTATTGTAAAAAATAATGCTACACATCCAATAATTATAAGTACAATTACTACAAATTTTTTACTTGGAAGATATTTTTTAAAATTATTCATAATTTTATGCAAGTAAAAATTTTGATTTTCATTATCAAAAAATTACAATTTTATTATACAACCTCTCTCTGAAATTTCCTAAACATCTGTGGATAAATGTCCAGATATTTCAAGCCAATTCTCAAATTTTATATCTTCTGCTCTAGTTTTCTGGTCAATTTTTAATTTTTTAAAAATTTCATCAATTTTAGGAAGTCCGACTTCCTTAGATTCTAAATTTTTACGCAAAACTTTCCTTTTATGAGCAAATCCTGCTTTAATGACACTAAAAAAGATTTTTTCTTTAATATTTTCACCAAAATTATTTTTTGAAATATTTGTAATTGCTATAATAGCTGAATCTACCTTAGGGGAAGGAGAAAAAAATCTTTTATGAACTTTCATTATATATTTAGGGGTTCCATAAGCTTTGACACTTAAAGATAAAATACTTTCTTTGCCATCACGAGCAACTATTCTTTCGGCGACTTCTTTTTGAACAAGGAGAATCATTCGCTCTGGTTGAATAATTCCTGATAAAAATTTTTTTAATATTGCTCCTGTTATATTGTATGGGATGTTTGCAATTATCTTATATTTTTTATTCTGGGTCAGAAAGTTTTTAATATCGAAATCTAAAATATCTTCATTTAACAAAATTAGTTTTTTATTATTAATTTCTGTAGAAAATTTTTCTTTCAGAAATTCAAACAAATCCCTATCTTTTTCGACAGCAATTACTCGTGAAGCTATCTCTAGAAGTTTTATCGTCAATGCTCCCTTTCCTGGTCCAATCTCAAGAATTATATCATCCTCCTTTATTTCTCCAGATGAACACATCGTCTGGAGGGCTAGTTCGGACTTCAAAAAATTTTGACCCATTGATTTTTTTGCTTTATGAAACATGCTTTTATACTAGCATTAATTTTATATTTAATAAAAACGTTACATAAAAAAATTCTCGGACTCACCACGAATAATTTTCTGCTGAAAATTTTCTCTGCTCGGCTCGACAGCCAGCGCAAGGGTTCGCTCGAGAACATTTTTATTTCCCGTTTTTAAAAACGTAAACAAATAGTCTTATCAAAGGGGCTTTTGAGCGCGACGGCGCTAAAACTGAACCAATTTCTAACAAGAAATTGGTGTACCCTTTGGGAAGATCTATTTGTTGAAGTTCTTATAGATATACAATTTTTTCACCATTTGAAGAATGAGCTTGCTCGAACATTGTTAAGTGTGCAGGAATGTCATAAATAAACTCACTTGGGCTATTTACTTGTTTCATTCCGAAGATTGTTCGAAGTGAGGCATACGATAAAAATAATTTTTCTCTTGCCCGTGTAACGGCCACATAAAATAATCTTCTTTCTTCTTCATTATCTTCTTTTGGCCTTGCATTAGCTTTGGTATGGGGGAATAAATCTTGTTCGAGCCCTGTGATGAAAACGTATTTGAATTCAAGCCCCTTTGATGCATGGACGGTCATTAATTTTACCCCGTTAGAGATAGAAAGCTGCTGCGAGCCCTCGCGATCTCTAACGGGGCAGGCCCCTTTCCTGGGATGCATGAGTGTATCCTGATCGCTTGAAAGTGATGCATCTTCTAGTAATTTTTCCATACCCATGTTCTCTTCTAAAGTATCATATTTTATAGCTAAAGTAACTAATTCCATCATATTTTCTAATCGTTCTTGTTCGTCACTCGTGCCGTGAGAGAGTTCTTCTTTTAGCCCACTTTTTTCGATGACATATTTGATTGAGTCCGATGGTTTATTAGAATCAATATATAATCTGATGTCATCAATTAATTCATAGAATTTATTTATTTTTATTTGCATGGCCTTGGGTAAATCATTTAATTGCCCTGAAAAAAGTTTTGCAATCGTTGTCTTCCCTATTCCTCTTGTGGGAATATTTATAATTCTTTTGATATCAGACAAGCTTTCTTTATTGTAAGCCACGCGAATATAAGCGAGCAAATCTTTAATCTCTTTACGCTCGAAAAATTTTACTCCAAGCACTTGATATGGGATTTGTTTATTTAAAAGTGCTTCTTCTAGAACCCTCGACTGAAAATTCGCTCGATATAAAATAGCAATTTCTTCAGGCATATTTTCTTTTAGTAGCTCATCAATTTTACTTGCGACAAACATAGCTTCGCTTTGCTCGTCGTAGGCTTCACAAATACTTATCTCCTCCCCTTTTACATTTTCAGTGAAAAGAATTTTCGGTACTCTATAAATATTTTTTTCGATGACACTATTTGCGGCCTCAATAATATTTTTTGTTGAACGATAATTTTGTTCAAGCATCACTATCTTTGCATTTGGAAAATCTTTTTCGAAGTGAAGCATATTTTTAATGCTGGCACCTCTCCATGTGTAAATACAATTGTGGGTTATGATACCATTTGCTATAAAATTATGAGTTTTTTCAATATCGAGATCGAACACTTTTTCTTTATTAACTGAAATCCGTGAAATTGTTGTAACAACATCATAACCATTCTTAACAAAAAGTGACATCCCTGGCATAATAGAACTCGCTGGTATTTGTGGAAGTGAATTATTATCCTTTGAGTTTTTCTTCTTCCCTCCTAAACGAGCTCTAAAAACTAAATTTACATCTGGAAAAACAGAAGCTATTTTTGTTGCCAACAAACACGCTTCTCCATAATCTGCCCGAACAGTTTCAAATCTCCAATTTTCTGTGTTTTTCTTGGCCTCGCGGACTGAAAGACCGAGAGATTTAAGTTTCTTTTTTCCAATATCATCATTACCAAACATTGAGATAAGATGCATTGGATTTTTACCACGTTTGTCTGCACACAAAGTAATATTTATATTCCTCCGGTTTGAATTATGTGTTTGTGGTGTATGATGTGGATATTTTTGTGATAATCCAAGATCAGAAAGTAATTGTGAGGCCGAATTTCTTGTACTAAAAGAAGAAAAAATTTCTTTTAAGGCAATTTTGTCATGCACATATCCATTTACACTTAGACCTTTGCGAGGAGTGAAAGGAATGGTTGGTATTTGATATTTTAAAGAAAAAATATATTCTTGGATTCTGGCTTTATTTTGTGTCTTGTGTGTAGCTATAACCCAAGTTGCATCTGCGTGCTCTTGATTTGATCGTTGTATAAATCCGACAACTGATTTCTTTTGCCCTTTTGTATGGATAGAGGTTGTCCCAATTCTCCAACCAATATTTTTTTTATACATTAGGTAATTTAAATATAATTGCGGGGTAGTTCCTAGGCGATACCCAGCAAAGTGAGTATGCTCAGGTGTACTTGTCAAAATTTTTCCATTTCCTGTTTCAATTCTTATTAACTCACCCTTCCATTGCACATTTCTTTTTCCGATAACTCTTGCTGCACGAAAATCACCACTACCATAATTTGATAATACTAAATCACCTTTTTTGATGTTTTCGATTGTTTTTGAGGTATCATCAGCCATTTTTATTTTTGTTCCTCTTGTAAGACACTGATCTGTATCACCAACGACACAAATATTTTCGTCTTTTCCCACCAGAAGTTTCGTCATCTCGTACTGAACTTCATTTGTGTCTTGGTATTCATCGATATGAAGATATCTCCACCTCTCTTGGTATTTTTGTTTTACTTTGGGATATTTTTTTAGAATTAAAACTGTTTCAAGAAGTAAATCATCGAAGTCAAGTGCCTTTTCTTTTCGGAGTTGAGCTTCGTAATCTCGCCAGATCATAGCGACAATACTCCCGATTCCACTTTTTACATCTGCGTTAAATTTATCAACAGTAATAAAATCTCCTTTTGATTTGGAAATAATTGATTTAATTTTTCTAGGCTCGTGAAGTTTCGCATCAATATCTCTTTCCTTCATAATATTTTTTATAATTGAAAGAGCATCATTTTCATCAATTATTGTGAAATATTTATTTAAACCAATTAGATGAGAATTTTCTTTTATAATTTGAACTCCAAGCGAATGGAAGGTAGAAACAAAAGGTGCCCCAGAATATTGAAGTGGAGTATCTGCTCCGTGAATTCTCTCTTCCAATAATCCCATAACACGGTCTCTCATCTCTTTAGCGGCTTTGTTTGTAAAAGTTACCGCCAAAATCGATTTTGGGTCTACTCCTTTATGAACAAGATGAATTATTCTATGGGTTAAGGTTTTTGTCTTTCCTGCTCCTGCCCCTGCTACAATCAAAAGAGGCCCATCCGTATAAAGGACTGCCTCTTTTTGCTTTTCATTAAGCGAATCAAGATATTGCATTAAATCATCATAACATAAATAAAAACATTTATATTTTAGTCTGAGCCATATCTTTTGCCATCTCGTCTCGTAAAGTTTCAGCTTCTTCTTTTATAATTTTATCAAAATCAGGGATTTTTTTAGTAAGAAAGCTAATTATTTCTTCTAAATCATTTTCTTTTTCTGTTATTTTTTCATATTCATCCATCTCAGACTCAGAAAGTAAAGGAAGAACCCGGACTAGAACTCCCTGAAAAACCAATCTTCCCAAACGTTGGATCATTTCGGCTGCTTTTTCCGGTGACATTTTATCTAACTCAAATAACTCAAATAAATCCTTTTTTATTGTATCCATGATATTTTTTCTAATTAATCCGTCAAAAGACGAATTTGTTAATAATAAATTATACTTTTAATGATTTTCCTGTCTGCTCGATATATGTTTTCTCTGCTCCTTTCATGAAGTGAAGAACTGATTCTCCTTTCCAATTGTTGCTTTCCATCGGTGGCTCAGGGTGTTTACCTGTAACCTCTTGGAGTGTTTGCAAATGCTTTGCTAGAAATTCAAGAGATTTAGATTCATCATTAAAACCATGCTCATTATATATTTTTATTAAACTTTCTGCGGATATTCCCCTGTCTACAACACTATGCCATTTATTCATTGCTTCCTCAGTTGGGAAAAGATGTTTAACATTATGCTCCAGGACTTTGTCTACTTGATGTGCCACTTTTTCTGGCGACATATGATTCACATGAGCTTTGTGATGTATACCATCATCATTCTTTTGGTCGTTATTCTGGTGTTCTGATTTTTCAGTAACAGCTGGATTGTTTCCTGTTTCATTTGGAAGATGAGAATTTGTGTTTCCCTGAAGATTTATTTCTCCATTTACTTCACTAACAACTACTCTTCCAACTTCAGGTACGATGTTTTCATTTCCTGGGGTCGCGTTATCCCAACGATAAGTTGATGGATCTTCGGTCGCAATTGTACCATCGTGAGAACCTAGCACATCTCCTCCTGAATGAGAACCCGGTATCTCTTGTGAATTACCAGAATGGTCTGAATCAAACATTTTCCCTTCAAATTTATGACCATCATTATAAACTTCTGTATGATCAGTTCTTGTATCATGATAAGAAAGAATTCCGTCTTTATCAATACTCAAGGTCCCTTGTAGATTGGCACTTTCTTCCGGATTATTAGGATCGAACCAATGAATTTTTATAGCGTGATCTGTTGCACTAGTTTTCATAAACTCCTGATAACCAGATGGAGCTTTTGATATATCTGGATAATCATGTCGAACTTGTTCTTTTAAATCTAAAATAGCTTGAGTTCCACCCTTATAGGTAATTTCGACAGAATGTTTTGATTCCACTTGATGTTGTGTTTGTTCAGGACTTGTTTGGTTGTGACCACCAGCGGCTGCATTTTCTTGTTCATGTTCTTGCTGAGATCTTAACTCTTCACTATCGTTTTTGTATAACTCTTTTTGTTCAGCTTCAAACTTTGCATGTTCTTGCTGTGCTCTTATATCCGCCTGATGTTGTACTTGCTCAGGGGTCATTGGCTTACCATCATTAGAATAAATTCCACTTTCGTGTTCTTTCTGTGAATCAAATTCTGCTTTATTGTTTCTAATTATTTCTTCTTGCGCCTGTTGTTCCTTCAAATCATGGATTCTTTGTTCTACTTGTTCATGCTCTAATTTTGGATTCTCTCCATCATGGGCTAGATATCCTTTCGTGTGTAAATCATTTGATACAGTTTCCTGATCATTAGGTACATTATTTGTATTTTCTGTACCTGCTGGATGAGAATCTCCATGTGGAGCAATATTGTGGCCACTAATTGTATTCCAAGTATTGCGTATACCACTCATAAAACCTGAATGAGTTTCATTTGGTGTGGGGTTTTGATTCTCAATGCCAGTTTTTGGCTGAACATCGTTTGTTGTTGTCACTTCTACTTTAAGATCCTGAAATTCGCCCATTGTTTCAAGGGTTGCGACAGCTCCTACAACTCCAGCGGCGAAACCAGCCACCTTTCTTTTTATTCTTGTATTTTCAGCTCTTCGTAAAGCTTCAGCATATTCTTTTTCGAACTTTGCTACAGTTTCCTCTAATTTTTCTACAACTATTTCATTTTCTTTTTCAACCTTTTCGAATCTTTCTTTAATTTTTCCTTCTGAGAATCCTCTTTGGGCCAACTGTGAAAGCCCATACCCCACAGCCATAGCAGCACCGACAGGTACAATAGTTCCACCAACAATAGCAAGACCAAGGGAGACGGCTGTTACAGCAATTTGAAGTGCTAGCTTTTTCTTTTTCGACATTTCCACATTCATAATAGATCCAAGGCCTAATCCGACAAGCATTTTTCTTCCCATATATGAAGTTACTCCACCACCAAGAGCACTAGCTGTTCCGTGACCCATTTTTGCCACTGTTTCGACAGAAAAAGATCCAGTAAGACCAATTAATGCCATACTAACTGCCATTTTTGTGAACCTTTTGCCATATTCTAGTGCTTTTCCCTTCCATCCCTCTTTTTCTTCACTTCCGAATTTATCTAATGCCTCTATTCCTTTACTGACTTTAGTTTTGAGTCTTGCTGATAATGGACCATTTTCTGTTTGGTTTTGTTTTCTTAATTCAGCCTCAGATGCCAGAAATATTTTTGTTTCATCTTGGAATTCTTGTTCGCTAAGAGTTTTTTCGAGCTCTTTTAAGTGAAGAATTCTCAGTTCAAAATAGATTTTTTCTTTTTCCTTTAACATTTCCGAAGATAATTCTTCTTTTCCGATAACTTCTTTTTCGTTTTCAACTCTAAACATATTTAAAATTGAAGCTCGAGTTTTATTGATAGCGCTTCGTTTTCTTTGCTCTTTATGGAAGTTGTTGTATTCTTTAAAATAATTTTCTCGGGCTTCCTCGAGACCGTTTTTTTCTTCCAAATTTGTCCCTGTCCCCTCATTCTTTTCAACGCCTTTTTTTAATTTTTCGATTATATCAAATATTTCAGCTATGTGATCCTCATAAATAGCATTCTCATCTTTAGTAAGTTTTTCTTTTGCTTCTTTTATTTTTTTAGCAATTTCTTCTAGAACTTTCTCGCTTACAGGCGCTATTGTAGGTTCGGTTTCTTCGGAGGCCTCGTCCATTTTAGGAGTTAATTCTGGATTATTTTCTGCTGATTTATTGTCATTTTTGTTTTTCGAAGTTTCTCCTACTTCTGAATTCTCTGGTTTTGTGTTAGTCGTGGTTTTTTCATCGTTTTTCTTTCCAAAAAATTCTCTTGGCCCCACTCCATTTTCTGATGGACCAATAATCCCCTCTTTTTCTAATATACTGAAAAAAGCATTAGCCTTTTTCTGACTAATTTTAAATCTTTTGGCAATCTCAACAGGAGAAGTCTTCCTTGTGCTTAAGATAAAATCTCTTACTTTTTCATACAAATCTCCATCTTCTACCTCCAGTTTTTTATCCTGAACACTATCTATTTTTTTTTCACCGGTAGTATCTTTTTCGGGGCTCTCTTGTTCTTGTGCTTTTTCCTCAGCTTTTCTTGTTTTTCTTTTTTCTATTGATTCTTTAAGTGCATCCATTGAGCCACCTTCTTCTGATAAAGCTCCCATCAATTTCTCATTTAAATTTTTAGGCATATTTTATTTTATAGATACTAACTTTATAATTTTAACTTATATATTATACCAAATAATTTTAATATTGTCAATATAGAGAATTTCACGTTATTATTATATCACAAAAATAAAAATGAATGATAGTTGATTATCCTTTACCAAATTAATGATAACTTGGTTTTCGCCAATAATTGTCGATTTTAATGGGTAGCTTGTCGGAAACTTTCCATTTATTGTTTTCTAATTTAAGTGTGCCATTTTGCTGCTGTATAATTTTTTTATGGTCATTTGTGTTTTCATCGAACTTCATATCACATACGGGTCGCAATTTATTTTCCCAGCCGACAATTGCGCTAAGTGTATTTTCTGTTTTGTATTTTCCGTCACTAGGAAGAAACATGAATTCAGCTTTTTCTGAATTAGGTTTTTTTGTTATGATATACCCGCTATCACCTTCTATCTTTTCTGATATCTTATCTTTCCAAAAAAATCCGTCTGGATCAGGAAACGGAGAAAAGAAAATCTCCTTACCTTCTCCTATAGCTTTATTAATGAATTCCTCTACCATATGGTCAGATTCTTCTGGTGTCCCCGGCCATTTTTCTGGTGAATTTTTGTTATATTCTGTTTTTTCAGGCAAGATTATGGCCTGATTGTCTCCTTCTTCGTCCTCTAGGGCAATTTCTGCTAATCGAGAAGCAATATCTTCATCCAATTCTAATTCCTCCATCAATCTTCTTTTCATGAATTCTATTTTCTCAACCTTGTTTAAATCAATAATTCCTTCCTCATCTAAAATATCTACAATAATTTCGGCAAGATCATTGATCAGATTTTCGCGATCTTCCTTTTCCTCATTATTTTCAGTGGCTTCTTCTTTTTGTTTATTTTTTACTACTATTTTCTCTTTTTGTTCAATTCCAATAATTTTCAAGAACTTCTCTTCAGTCATTCCTTCGGGAATATTTCCAAATATGAAAGTTCCCCTACTTTCACTGCAACAGTTAGGGTATGTACTATTTATGCGATTAGCTATTTGGGGTAAGTCTTTAGAGTTAATAGAGGAGATGAAAAACTTCTTCTTTTCTGTATTCCAGCTTACAAATGAATCGTTTCCTCTTACCACAGCTGCTTTAATTGCTATATGGTCGATTATTTTATTTGTTATGAATCTTCCGTTTTTCGTTTTGATTCGGAAATAATCATGGTAAACTATCTTGCCGAGTTCTTTCGTATTTAAAATTAGTCCTCTTTCCTCATTGTGTTCCTCAGATTTTTTTATTGCATCAATAGTGTTGTTGACATCCCTACGCTCATTTCTACACAAATCTCTGATAGTTTGTTTTACCATTTCGCCAGTTTTCTTGTTCTCCATCTCTCCTACTACAATGTTGCCAAGTTCACCATCAAGCTCTTCTTCTGTAAACGGCCTAGATGGGTCTTTAATCTTTCCAGACTTACACAATTCAATCAGTTTATTAAATGGGATTCTTTTTTCAGCTAAGGCAAATAAAGAATCAGGCCACTCATTCCTAAAATAATTCTCGTTAAAAATTCTCTTCCCTTTATTATTTTTAGCTTTAGCGAATGATAGGTTGTCTACATTATTTACAAAATCGGCAAATTTCTTTAACCACTCTGGCATTTCCTTGAGAAGATTAGCCTTTTCCATAATCTCGATTACCATCTTAGTTCCCGAAGTTTCATTTCGTAAGCCAGAACCATGATGGTCAATATATATAGTTGTTACCTTTCCTTCCTTGTCTATGCTTACCCATCTTCCCCCCGCATCCACATATACCTTCACACCATTTTTATTTTTTTCAACACTTTCAAGATTTTTTGTTTTAATTTTCCCATCACTGATACCATTTTCAGATTCTCCTTTCTTGACTATTGTCGAGAAAGATCCTTCCTGATAGATTTCGTCGAGGGGTTTATTGTTATAATTATTAAATATGTATAACGCTGTCTTCGTGTCTAAATCCGGAGCGAATTTTATTTTTTTCTCCTTTGTCTCAGGGTTTGTGTAAGTTTCTCCGGCTACAACAATTTCACTTATTTTTTGATTTTTCAGAATTTCAGCAATCTCCTCGATTGTCTTAGTGTATTTGTATTTCTCGGTTGTGTTTTTGTTCACATGAGGAGTATTTTTGGGTCTTTCATTTTTTTCAAAATATCTCTTTATGTTATTTGCTGTTATTATCATTTCCTTCATCTTATCCATGGCCTCTTCTTTTGTTTCAGAACCATAAACAGAATCCGGGTATTCTTCTTTGAGAAGGTTATTGTTTGAACAATATACCTGCCAACCAATACTTTGGCCATCATCATTTTTTACATCATTTGCAAATATTTTTACTAATTTTCCATCAATATTTATCTCATAAGTTCCTACTTCTTCTGTGTCGGTAGTTTCCCATTTAATATCTGCCATAAAACTATCTTTACTCGCAGGTCTTTCCCTTTTGGTTTCTTTTCTTAGATTATTACGTCTTTCCAATAGCTCTCTTCTTCTTTTTTCTGATTCATCGGCAAAGCCGATACTTTTTAAGCTCTCGATGGCATTCTCCGGAGTATTTTCTCTTGGACTTATATTCATTAGTTATTTTAGGTTTTTTTACTCTAATACACTTACATTATACCACCTAGCTATTTTTATTGTCAAATTTTGTTAATCGTTGTTTAATTTTGGCTTGTGCATAACCTGGTTGACTACCCTATCCATATGGGCTACCCTTAATAAGTAGGACCTTTGATATGGGTCTTATACTACAGGAATCATAATTTAAGCTTTATTTTTCAAGCTTTTCCGAGACGATTGTAACAATTACACTGATTTTTGCTTACGATATAGTTATCGCGCATAGCGGTCGTACTGTATTCCTAAACAAGGGGTAAGATGGTGTAATTAATTATTTAGGCTTATTAAACTCAAATCAAAAGATTCTTTTGTTGGTCTCTCTCAAAAAGGACCTCTCAAGATGAATATATCCTTATTTTTCAAGTCTTATATTATTAAGGCTTGTTCCTTTTTTATAACTCTTTCCTTTGTTGCTAGCACTCCTTCAATGGTTAATGCTAGCTTTTTTTCTGATTTGACAACAACCGTTTTTGGTGGAGAAGCCCAAGCTGATGAAGTAAGCGTCCCAAGTGATAGTAATTTGCAGAATATGGGTCTTCTTGAGACGAATTCTTCAGATCCTGATCTTAAGAATGCTAATGAACCTGAAGATGACTTAAGAATAGGTTGGGATGGTTCATATTTAGAGAGTAATGGAGCTCTTGATTCTGGGATTCCTTTAGAAAAAAGTTCTTTGTCTGATCAAATTAATATTTATACAGTCAAAGAGGGTGATACCTTGTCAGAAGTTGCAGATTTAGTAGGTGTATCTGTAAACACAATTCGCTGGGAAAACAATATTTCTGGTCAAACCATATCAATTGGGCAAAAACTTCGAATTCTTCCAGTGACTGGAGTTAAACATATCGTTAAGAGTGGTGATACTGTTAGTAAAATTGCGGGTAAATATGAAGCTGAATCAGAAGACATTCTTATTTTCAATGATATTCCTGATAGTAGTGTTTTAAAAGTTGGCGATATTATTTTCGTTCCAAACGGTATTATTAAACCAACTGCTCCGAAGGCTTCCTCTTCTTCAGGTTCAAATTATGTTGCACCTTCAAACACAAAGGCCCCATCTGGATATTATATGAAACCAGTATCTGGAATTGTTACTTCTCCTTATGGTTCAAGGAAGGGAGGGTTTCACTATGGGATTGATTTTGGAAATGTGAGGGGTACACCAGTAGTTGCAGCAGCTTCAGGTGTTGTTGTAAAAGTTATAAGTGGTTGTGTTGAGGGGAAAACAAGCTGTGGCGGGCGCTATGGTAATTATGTTGTGGTTCAACACTCAAATGGGACAAAGACATTTTATGCTCATTTAAGTAAAGTCTCAGTGAGTGTAGGAGAAAATGTTTCTCAAGGGGAGAAAGTTGGATCACTCGGTAACACTGGACGTTCAACTGGTCCACATCTTCATTTCGAAATTGAAAATGCTAATGGTTCAAAGATGAGACCGACATTTTAAATAATATACAAAATAAAAAACTCCGCTGTCGGAGTTTTTTATTTTGTATCTAACTTACTTCTTGCTGATAGCATGTCTCACAATAAATAATTTCAGGACGATCTGGTGAATATGTAGTTTCAAATTTTTCATTACATTTCCCCTCATTGTGGTTATGGTGATTTTTTTGTTCACACATACAACTTCTCTCCCAAAGTTCCATTCCATTTCTTTTTTTCATTCTATCTTTGTGTCGGCATTCAAAATCTTTATGAGGTATTGGCAAGTGCATTCTTTTATAAAAATCAAATTCGGTTTTGGTTATGCGGAAATTCTTTTTACAATCTTTGCAAACTAATATTTCATCAAGAATTTTTTCATCAACATCATCAATTGAATTTGGAACTTTACCTTTTTCAATTGTTTCTTTATCATATGTTCCGGTAGTTCTTTCTTGCCACCTGTAACCTCTCTTTATTGCTTCATCCTTTGAAAGAGGGAAAAAATCATGAATTAGAGATTCATTGTAAGCAAAAGGCGCAACTTCTGGCGGGAAGAATTGTCCAAACGATCCTTCTTTTTTTAACTCATTTTCAATTTTACTTTTCAATTCAAGAAATTCTTCTTTCTCATACTCTTTGTTTAAAATCATATAGTTTCCTTTTCGTATAGAGATGCAACCCATACCATTTATTAAGTAATAACACATATCACAGTATTCAACTTCATTACTATAAAATACGAAAGCCGAATTCTTAAGCCTGCTTCCTTCCAGAGCCCCCATGATATTGTATCCAAATTGAGGTTTATAATAATTATTACAATCCCAACTATCTGTTGGTTTCTCAGTGTCTTTCATGTAAGAACAATTTTTTGCGTCGTAAGTATCATAAAGCATTACCCCATCTTGACAATTGTGTAGGTAATCACCAGTCACGTTATGACATTTTGTTTGATTAGAGAATTTAACTATGGTTTTCTTTTTTAATTCCACAAACTCTTTTTTAGCTTTCTCAATACTTTCGTAATTCTTAAGAATTTCTTCTTTTTTCTTCTCATATTCTTCTTTGGTGTATTTAACGTTTAAAATTGAGTCAGAAATGTTTCTCCCATTTGTGCAAAAAATACAATTGTTTGAATTACGCATGTTGTAACAGAACAATAGATCGGTTGATGACTGGCATTGTTCCGAGAACATACACTTGAAACATCCGCGACAGTCGATACACTCATAACATAATTCTGATTCATGAAGGAATGCACAATCCACACAACCCTTATCTCGTTGAAGTAATCTGCTATACAGACAATCTTCGTTATAATCGGATGCAAAAATCAGATAGCAGTCTTTATTTTCTGCTGAACCATTTGTATAATCACTTCTAATATTTTTAAATGCTGCAAGTCCGAGTCTTGGAACTTCAAGTTGTAATTCTCTGTATTGTTCAAAAAAAGTTTTTGAGAAATCATAATCTTTTGCAAAACTTTTTGGATCCCATTCATCGCTCCACCAGCATTTACTACAGTACACTTTGTATGGTGATTCCGGCGAGTAAAGAGTAATCATATTTTCTTTACACAAATCACAAGGCCTTTTATATAAAATTCTTTCATTGCGAAACATAAGTCGTTGTGCCATACGACATTCCGGACAGTAAAGTGGAGATGCTGTTTTCATCTGTTCATAAAAAACTAGATCTTCGTCTCTGATTACAAATTCTTTCTCACATGTTTTACACAATTTTTTCACCATACATTTTAATCATAGTAATAATAAATTTATTGTCAAGTAGTATGAGCAAAATATGTGGATAATTATGCTTATTATAAAAGTTAATAGGCATAGATATAAATTCTGTTCGCAATCATTGACAAAATACTGGGCTTTAATATATACTCAGATTATGGAAAACGAAAATCTCGATTTAAAGAAGAGCCTCGAATTTATCGGATTTTCCGAGAAGGAAGTTGTCGTCTATTTAGCCCTACTTTCACTTGGAAAAGGCACCGTTACGGAGATATCTCGCAAGGCTGGGATTAATCGCCCAACCGGCTACCATGTCCTTGCTTCCCTGTCAGTAAAAGAACTAGTGAAAGTCTCTGGCAAAGAGCCCAAGCAAGAATATGTCGCCGAATCGCCCGATCAAATTGCAAAATTACTTCAAAATAAAATTGAAGAAGATCAGAAATTTATTAATGAAGCCAAGAAAATAATTCCCGAATTGAAATCAATTCATAATGTTACTGATAGGCCAAAAGTTTTCTTTTATGAAGGCCGAGAAGGAATGGAAAAAGTTTACGAAGATACTCTTACTTCACACGAACCGATAAGAGCTTATGCAACTGCTGATGATATGCACGCAGGACTTCCTGGATATTTCCCGGATTATTATAATAGAAGAGCAAAGGCAGGGATTTTTATTCGAGCAATAGTTCCGAATACTGAAATTGGAATGGAAAGACGCGCTCATGATAAAGAAGAAAAAAGAGAAATTGCATTTGTCCCTAAAGATAAATATTATTTTTCACCGGAGATAAATATTTACGACAATAAAGTCATGATTGCTTCTTGGCGAGAAAAATTGGGAATAATTATCGAATCAGCTGAAATTGCCGATGCCATGAAAAAAATCTACGAGCTTTCTTGGGCAGAAGCCAAACGTCTCGACAAAGAAATCTAACACTAGCCCCATAATCTATCTTGTTTTATTTTTTGGGTTTGTAACAGTTGCTTACACCCGTTTACAACTGTCACAAGTATAAAATTCTTAAAAATTTGTAAACTACGAATATTTTTATAAATTAAACATTTCCTTCAATTCCATATGCATGTCCACATAGTCCACTAGCATGTATTGGACATTTTTGCCGAAAGATAAATCTGATTTTAGTAGAGCAACATACTCATCGCAAGGGTGAGGATATATCCACATACTTTGATGCATCATTTGAAAACCATAGGCTTGAAGTTCCCTACGGAGTAAATCTCTTTTCTTTCTGTTTTTCTCATATACATCAAAAGATACAATCCTCCATTTACCATCCCATTTTCTATTTTTCCTTTCTCTCAAAGATTCATACCTTAATTTCCCTCTCATAGTTAAAGAGAATATTTTATTCCCATTCATTATTTTTTCTTGGACATATCCATCAGAAATTAATTTTTTAAGACTGTGATTTGCTCTGTATTTATAATGACGTTTGATATCATCTTCAGGTAATACATATTTAAGTATTTGCACTGCATTCGGAGCCATAACTGCTATTCCAGCTACTCCAGCGATAGCAATACCAGCTAATAGAATATTCCCTAGAGTTTTAGCTCCGATTTTGATGTTTTCTTTACTAATTTTATTAAATTTTTTCATATTTTATTTGTAACAGATGCTTACACCCGTTTACAACTGTTACACCTTTGTTAAAGACGCAATATTGAATTATTGATTTGTGCTTAATTTTCTCTTGGTCGGTATTGTAGTGCTTCTAATATATGCGAGGCGGTTATATTTTCGCTTCCCTCCAAGTCTGCGATAGTGCGGGCGAGTTTGATGGTGCGGTGGTATGCGCGAGCGGAGAGTTTCAATCGCTCGGCGCTTTGGTTGAGTAATTTTTTTGTGACTTCATCGAGCGGAGCGTAAATATTTAATTCTTTGACATTCATTTCACTGTTAGTGGTTATCTTCCTAGGAGAATTTTTAAATCTTTTTAGTTGGATATCTCGAGCTCTTCTGACTCTTTCTTTTATTATGTAAGTTTTCTCGCCTTCTTGATTTGTGTTTGAAAGTTTTTCATAGTCAACATTCCCGACTGTTACCCAAATGTCTATACGATCCATTATTGGTCCTGATAACTTTCTTTTATATCTATCTAAATCGCTTGGTTTACAGATACATTCTTTTTGTTTATTGCCCTTATTTCCACATGGGCAAGGATTCATGGCGGCGATCAAAATAAAATTTGATGGAAAAATAGCTGAACCTTTGGCTCGTGAAATAGAAACGACGTTGTCTTCGAGTGGTTGACGAAGTGATTCCAAAACTCTTTTTTCAAATTCTGGGAATTCATCAAGGAATAAAATTCCTCTGTGAGCGAGTGTTACTTCTCCCGGTTTCGGATTAACTCCACCGCCGATCATTGAGACATAGCTAGCTGTATGATGTGGTGCTCGAAATGGTGGTTCAGTGATAATAGAGTCATCGAGCAATCCAACAATCGAATGAATACCAGTTATCTCAAGACAATCGTCAGTTTCCAAATCAGGAAGTACTTGTGAAAATACTCGAGCCAACATTGTCTTTCCTGTCCCTGGAGGCCCAGACATTGCGATATTGTGTCCACCAGCGGCGGCAATTTCTAACCCCCTCTTTGCCCCTTCTTGACCTTTGATGTCGGAGAAATCGATATTATTTGTTTTTTCTTTATGAATAATTTTTGTTTTCGGCGATGATAATATTTTTTGTCCTTCTTTTTCTAGCAAATTTCCTTTTCTATCTTTTTTAGGAATTTGAATATGCTCGATTACCTCTTTTAAATTTTTGGCTCCGTAAATAGTGATTCCGTCAACGAGAGCTGCTTCTTCGGCGTTATCAATCGGTAAAAATATTTCTTTATATCCGAGACGTTTCGCTTCTTGAGTTAAAGGCAAAGCTCCTTTGATTGGCCGAAGCTCGCCATTCAGAGATAATTCACCTAGAAAAATTCTTTTTTCTGGATCAAAATCTATTTCTTCAGCAGAAAGTAAATATGACAATGCGATAGCTAAATCAAAATATGGTCCCTCTTTTTTGAGGTCAGCCGGAGAAAGAGAGATAACAATTTTTTGGTTTTGATTTTTTGGAGAGTTGAACCCTGAATTTTTCAGTGCTGAACTCATTCGATCTTTTGATTCATCAACAGCTTTATCGGGAAGCCCAACGATCGTAAAAGAGTGGAGAGTCTTCTTGGTAATATCCACTTCGATAGTTACTGCTTTGCCTTTAAGTAGATGTGTTTGAGCTGAATAAATTCTTGAGAATGACATAAATCAATTTAAAAACCCAAAATAATTAATTTTGGGTTTTTAAAAAACTAAACGACCTTATTCATATCTTCTTTGCAGGTTCTTGCTGCAGGGTTTACTTCTAGGCGGTCAGCCTCAATCTTGTTTCCGCATGCTTCACAAATTCCATAACCACCACCATCCATTTTTGCAAGAGCATTATTTATATCAGAGAGTCTTAACTCGAGTGAATTTAATTTAATTGAACGCTCTTCATAATCTTCTGCTCTATCTGCCATGTCTCCATCATCTTGAACTTCCTGAACATTAATTTCACTATCAGGAGTCGCTTCCCAGTCTCCAGTTTTATCTACCTTACCAAGAGTACTTAATTCATCCTCTAATAATAGCTTTTCTTCTTCTAATTTTTCTTTATTTTTTTGCATAGTTATATATTATCATTAATTTTTTAAATGACAACAGGTATTATCTATTTAGTATTTTTTTTAAGTATTCTATTGATAATTTCTTTTAGTGTTTCTAGGTTATTAGTAATAACAAAATCATTTTTGTTAATAAAAGCATAATAAAGTATTCCTTCCCCATTTTCCCCATACAAAACACGAGCGTCTTTATTGTTTACAATAATATCATTCCATTTTTTTTCAAACAGAAAATTACTTGGTTTTGGAATACTAAATATGATAAACAAATCTCTCAATAAGGTTCCTTCCCATTCAAGCATAGAAGCATAAGCTTGATTGTAGTCAGTAGTTTCCAATATTAAGAATAATGAAGATTTATTATTTTCATCAGTAGAAAAATTTAAATTTGAATATTTACCTATTAAATATTTTGAAGATAAAGATCTAACTAGAGCTTCGGGTATAGTTGTTTGGATTAGAGAAAGAAAATCTTTTAAATCAAATGTTTCAATTACCTCGTTTGTCTTTTTTGTGAGATAGAATACTTCTATTTGTTTAACTATTTTTTGCTGGTTAGTTTCTATAATTTCTAAGAGCGTATTAATGTTTGTTGCTTTTGTAACGTCGATATCAGATTTTAAATCATAAGAAATAAAAGTTTCAAATTTATCTACTATAACTGGTTGGGGATTTTCTTTTATTTTTTTGAACAAATAAATCGATCCAATAATAGCGACTACAATTAAAATGACCCCTCCAAAAAATAGAAGTATTTTTGAAAAGTTTGTTCCTTTTGCTTTAATATAAATTTCTTCTCGGTCCCTCTTTTCTTTTTCAGCCATAGCAATTTTGATTACTGAGACCTCATTCTCCCTAATTGCATCTGCCATATCTGAAGTATAAGTTCGAAGAACTTTTATATCTTTATTATTTTCTTGTGTTTCATTTTCATCCATCCCGTTAGAAGCAGGTCGCGGTCTATTTTTTAATTAACCATACCCACTTAAACTAAGTTAAATAATTATTTTTGTCTATCTTCCCGTTACACACTGCGACCGCGGCTTCTAACGGGAGACATTTTTCTAATTGGCTTTTGGTTTGAAAAAATCTTTATTAGCTTCTTTGATCGATAAACTTAATCGTCCTTTTTCATCAAGTCTAATAACTTTTACAGGGACCTTGTCCCCTTCCTTAAGGATATCAGAAACTCGCTCAACACGGAATGGAGCAATTTCTGACACATGGACCAAACCTTCAGTATCATGACCAATACGAACGAAAGCTCCAAAATCCATAATTTTTACGACTTCACCTTCGGCGGTTTCACCGACTTTGTATTCGTGAGTCATACTCTCAATTATGGCTACTGCACGATCAGCTCCACCATCTTTACCAGTAATGAAGACTGTTCCATCTTCCTCAATTGTTATTTCAGTTCCTGTTTCTTCTCTAATTGCATTAATATTTTTTCCTCCTGGCCCGATAATCATACCAATTTGATCCTTCTTTATTTTAACAGTCAAAATTTTTGGAGCATTTTGAGAAATTGATTCTCTCGGTTTTGCAATCTCCGCAGTGATAGTTTCAAGAATTTTTAAGCGAGCAGTCTTTGCGCGTGTTAATGCTTCTTTTAATATATTTATAAGAACTCCATCTACTTTTACATCAAGTTGAATTGCCGTAATTCCATTTACCGTACCAGCAACTTTGAAATCCATATCACCATAATGATCTTCTGGTCCTTGGATATCAGTGAGGAGAACATATTTACTATTATCTGTTTCGCTTGTCATTAAACCGACAGAAATTCCTGCGACAGGAGTTTTGATTGGAACTCCACCATCCATCAATGCGATAGTTGCGGCACAAATTGATGCTTGAGAAGTCGAACCGTTTGAAGCTGTTGATTCTGATACGACACGGATTGTATAAGGAAAAGCTGTTTTATCTGGTATAACTGGTGTTAAAGCTTTTTCTGCAAGAAAACCATGACCCATCTCTCGGCGATTTATTCCACCAACTCTTCCTGTTTCACCGCCTGAATATGGAGGGAAATTATAGTGATGCATAAATCTTTTCTTTGATTGGGATTCCATTCCTTCAATTACTAGCATATCTTCTGGTCCACCGAGAGCAAGAACTGAGAGCACATGTGTTTCCCCTCGATAAAATATTCCGGAACCGTGTAACACACTCGACATTCCTCCAGCTTTAGCGTAAAGTTTACGAATTTCATCCATTGCTCTTCCATCAGCTCGAATATTTTCCTCAAGAGCTTTTTTATGAAACTCTTTATCTAAGTAATAATGTAAATAATCTTCAGCAATCGAAATTTCTTCTTCTTGTTCTTCAGAATATTTTTCTTTGAGAATATTTCCCCAAGCATCTTCTGCTTCGCTAGCGATCTTTTTGCCATTTTTACTAAATAATCCTTTTTCCAAAATTGGGACAATTTCTTTTTCAAAAAGAGAAATAATTTCTGCAGGTGTTTCTGGTCTTGGGAAGGAAAGTTTTTCTTTCCCCATTTCATTGTGAAGTTTCTTTTCAAATTCTTCCCACTTTGTAATTTCACTAGAAGCAAGATCGAAACATTGTCCGATTTCTTCTTCACTTAATTCGAAGGCCATAGCCTCAATCATATTAATTGTTTTATCTTTTCCGCAGACAAGTAAGTCGAGTGTGTAAACTGCTTCGTCGGAGTTCGGGATATAGTTGTTTACTTTTATTGTTTGGTCTTCTTTGGTTTTACTTATTTGGACTGCGCCAATTGGTCCATTCCAAGGAATGTCAGATAAGTGAAGAGCGATTGATGTCGCATTTATTCCGAGAGTTTTTGGGTCAGTATTACCGACTGCGATGACCGTGACAATTACTTGTACGGCATTTTTGATGTGTTGATCAAAAAGTGGACGAATAGTTCTATCTATCATTCGAGCAGCAAGAATCGATTGGTCACTTGGTCTTCCCTCTCTTTTATTATATTGACCACCAAGAATTTTCCCGGCAGCATAAAACTTTTCTAAATATTCGACAGTCAAATTGAAGAAGCCCATATTTTTACTTCCATCTTTTGAAATGACGGCAGTTGCCATGACGACTGTTCCTTCTGATTTTAATATTACTGAACCATTGGCTTGGTCGGCCAAATCACTAAACATCGCGATAATTTTCTTACCACCAATTTCTACTTCGTATTCTTTACTTTGCATATATTTTTTTTTATCCAGCACTAAATTTTATTTCATAAAATTTAGTGCTGGATGTAGTTAATCTCCAGACTCTAGTTTTGAAACCTAAATTGTGGCTTCAACTCTAACTGTCCAGAGAGTAACGAATTACTTATTAATAACACTATTATAACAAAAAACACTCTTTTTTGGAAGAGTGTTTTTTATTTTAGTAGATTAAATACTTTCTGTAATTATCCGACAAATCGAGGAAATCGTCTGCCTGTTCTTTTAATTTCATAGAAGCACTTTTACCAAATGAAACGACTTCAACTTGAACTCCTGAAGTACTTTGTAAGTATTCTACAAGTGGAACGAAGTCCCCGTCTCCGGCGACTAGTATCACTGCGTCGAGCTTTGGTGCCATCTTCATAGCATCAACAGCGAGACCGACATCCCAGTCACCCTTCTTGGCGCCACCGGAGAAAATTTGTAATTCTTTTGTTTTAGTTTCGATTCCAAGTTTAGTTAAGGCGTCAAAAAAGTTTTTTTCCTCACCTCCTTCACTAGTTATAACGTAAGCAATCGCTCGGACAAGTCTTCGTCCAGCGACAGCATCTTTCAAAACATTTCCAAAATTTACTTTTCTTTTATATAAATTCTTTGCACTGTGATATAAATTCGATGTATCTATAAAAACTCCTACTCTTTGTTCTTTGTGTTTTATTATCATCTCGTTAGAAGCGGGTTGCGATAAATTTTATTTTATTACAACTGCTTTTATATTTTTATATTAAAATTTTTGTTAACCCATTAAGAATCACAATCGTGGCTTCTAATGGGATCGACCTATTTCATATTAACAACAATTGGTCTAAATAACAAAAAACCTCCGACACTGGTCGGAGGAATTTTGCTTAAGCTTTTATTTTTTTAGTTTGAGCTATAAATCTTTCCTTATCAGTATTCTCGAGATATTTCAAATGATTTCTGCGATCAGCCACCATTTTTATCAATCCACGTCGGGAACTATTGTCTTTCTTGTGTTCCTTCAAATGTCCTGCTAATTCATCGATTCTTTTACTTAAAATAGAAATCTGGACCTCAGGGCTACCTGTGTCTTTATCATGTAATTGGCTCTTTTTTATAATATTCTGCTTTTTCTTTGTTGTTAACATCGTGGGCACATATTAGCATAAATCCCCTAAAAACGCAAGAGCGGTGTTGTGGGTGAGAATATATGGATAAAATTACGAGTAGGTGTGGGCGCGCGCCGAGGCGAAGCCGAGGTAGGGATAAGTGAGTAATTTTAGACATATATTCTCGTCCGCATGTTATAATTATTGTACGACATTAAATACTTGTCCCGTACTAAATTTTATACGTAAATAACGTATAGATAAAATATAGTAAAGGAAAGCAATTTAATAAAAAATTATTAATTAAAAGTAAAATTTTAGTACCGGGATGACAACAGAATTAGAACAACTAAAGAGAGAATTTCTTGAACATGTAGAAATTGAGAAAGGAAACAGTCTAAAGACGGTCAATAATTATGACCATTATCTTACGAGATTTTTCGAATTTGCCAAAATTTCTGGGCCGAGAGAAATAACTGATGATAATATTCGTGAATTCCGTCTTTATCTCAATCGTCAGCCGGGGTTAAAAATTCGCGGGCAACAAGCTGCGACCCTCAAGAAAAATACTCAGAATTATCACCTGATTGCGATTCGCTCATTTCTTAAATATCTGATGAAGCGTGGCATTACTTCCCTTTCTGCCGATCGGATAGACTTGGCAAAGATAAAAGAGCGCTCACTTGATTTGATTTCAACTGATGAGCTCAATCGACTTTTAAATGCTCCTATTAAAATAAAAGAAACAAATAAAAAAGTAGATAATAACAAAATTTTACGCGACAAAGCAATACTAGAATTATTTTTCTCGACGGGTTTACGTCTGTCCGAGCTTTGCTCTATAGATAGAGATTTAGATTTGTCGAAAGATGAATTTTCTATCCGAGGGAAAGGAGAAAAAGTTCGAGTGGTATTTCTTTCTGATTCAGCCAAAGATGCCATTAGAGACTACTTGAAAAATCGTAAAGATATGGATGAACCACTTTTTATTCAATATTCTCGAAATGGAGCCAAGAGCAACAGGCTCACTCCCCGCTCAATAGAGCGAATTGTGAAATACTATGCTATAGCTGCTGGTATTTCCAAGAAAGTTACACCTCACATTATTCGCCACTCCTTTGCTACCGATTTGCTTTCGAACGGTGCTGATATTCGCTCCGTCCAAATGATGCTCGGCCATGCAAATATTTCTACCACTCAAATTTATACTCACATCACTGACAAACAACTTCGTGATGTTCATAAGAAATTTCACAGTAAGTAGAAAGTGATGCCTAACCCGTAGTGAGCTTCTCTCTACTACTGGGGTCCACAAAAAATTTCATAGTAAATAATAAAACACTCCATAAAAATATTCTCGGACTCACCACGCATAATTTTCTACTGAAAATTTGCTCTCCTCGGCTCGACAGCCTGCGAAAGGGTTCGCTCGAGAACATTTTTACTCCGTGTTTTTATATTTCTTTGGAGTTACTGATAATGATATACTAACTATATATGCGTATAATAAGTTGGAATACTCCAGAAGTAAAATTTAAAATCGAATGCATTATAAATTTACTACGGGGCAGGAAGTAGTTATGCAAAGTTTTCCTTATCAATTAACTTAATACATATTATTATGAAAGTGATTTCTTGGAATACAAACGGATTAAGAGCGACGGTTAAACAAGGATATTTTACGCCTTTGTTTTCTTTTAATAATCCAGACATTGTTTGCTTGCAGGAAACAAAATGCGAACCAGACCAGCTTGATGAGAAGACAAGGAACCTGAAAGGATACAATTCATATTTTTCGTATTCAAAAAATAAAAAAGGTTACAGTGGTGTGGCGATATATTCAAAAACAGAACCAGAAAAAGTAGAATATGGACTTGGAATAAAAAAATTTGATGATGAAGGACGAACAATTGTTGCCTATTACAAAGATTTTGTTTTAATAAATTGCTACTTCCCTAACGGCGGAGGCGGAGAAGAAAGATTAAATTATAAATTGGAATTTTATGATGCTTTCTTGGAGTTTATAAATAAATTAAGAGATGGAAGCAATCCGCTTTCGCACAAAGCTACGGCGAGACAAAGAAATGTAATTTTCTGTGGTGATGTAAATACTGCCCATAATGAGATTGATTTGGCTCGCCCAAAAGAAAATGCTGATAACACAGGATTTCTACCGATTGAACGCGAATGGATGGATGAAGTTGTAAATAATGGTTGGGTCGATATATTTCGAAATTTTTATCCAAATAAAAAGGATGTCTATACATACTGGGATATGAAAACTCGAGCACGAGATAGAAATGTCGGCTGGCGGATAGATTATTTTTTCACTAATCAATCATTTGTTAAGAAAATAAGAAGTTTCAAAACAATGACGGATTATTACGGTAGTGATCATTGCCCAATAATGATTGAAATGTGATAATCGGAAAGTATTTGCTGGGGTGGCGAAATTGGTAGACGCGCTGCGTTCAGGTCGCAGAAAGGGCAACCTTGTAGGAGTTCAAGTCTCCTCCCCAGCACAAAAATATTGACGAATCAAGTTTTTCTTCTTGTTAGTCTAAATAATATAATATAAATTCGTTATTTAATAATTAAATATAAAAAAGACAAACAACCAAGCAGACAAAAAATGCCATCCAGGCCGTCATCCAACGCGTAATAAAACGGACGTTATCCCAAAAACGTAAAAAATAGGATTTTTTTTAATCGGTTAAAAAAATTTTAACACTGTTAAGATCATGAAAAAACTTAAATTTTTTCTCGCGGCCGTATGTGTCATGCTGATTATCGTTATCTGCTCAAACTTTTCAACTACCGGAAGAATCATCACGTCAAGCCCTGCGAGTGTCGAATATGTCATTGCGGAGAACGGGAACGGCAGTTTTGTTACTCAGGCTGAAATCGAAAAGCAGGGATTTAAGATTGATGGTACGATGATGCAGATCCAGGAACAGGGAGTTAATATTTCGGGCGGTTCATTTTCATTTGAAGCTTCGAACTCAACTATACCGGACAAAGATGTTCAATATGGTACGGTACAGACAGACAGCGGCGCGACTAACCCAACATCACTGAACCAGGTTGCTATGAAGATTTCACCCACATATGGCGTATCGTCTTCATTACACGTAACCCAGCCGGCAGTACAGAGAATTTTTCCACTGACAGCAAATTCATCTACTGCTATCGCTGCTTGCAAGGTTGTTGTCATAACACTAAACTGCTAAAACGTATAACGGATCGTTTAAAGTTTGATTATATTAAATTAATAAACAAGGGTGTTCCATTCATTTGGACACCCTTGTCCTTGTTTGTTCCTATCTTATATTTTTAAGGAGACTTCTTTCTTTTTCCTCATCAAGTATTCCATGAAAAAGATTCTTAAGAGTTTGTGTTCGAATTTCAACTGGTAAAAATTCCCACGGTCCGACTATTGGCTTTCCTTTATTTTCCCATTTAGTTATTGCATCTTGCAACATTATTTTATCGATTTCAACATAAACAATATCATCAACTTTAACTCCCCTCTCTTTTGATTTGGCTATTTGGTTTGCTTTGTGTTCCGCCATTTTTGTATTTATTGTAAATTGTATTCCAACGGACTTTTCTTCAAATGGGGTTTCATCTCTATTAACACCGACTCCTCGATTATTTTGTTTGGTTCTAATAATGAAGTCAATCTTATTATAGACATCTTGATGTGCATTAGCTTCTAATATTTCAAATTCTAGATATTGGCGATCAATTGCAATTCCTTCAAGGACTCCAATGATTATCTGTTCTGCCTCTATACCCAACAGTTCGCTTTTGATATCGGAACGTTCTGCAATTTCGTTATAGGCTTTTGATACTGATAAGTTTTCTCTTTTTGTTCTTTGGCATAATTCTAAAGCTAATTCTTTATTTAACTTATTATGAAACCAATCTTCTATCAACTTCTCTGATAATATTTTGTGCGCTTCAACATCTTTTGTATGTGGTTCAAGTGATCGAGAGAATGCCCCATTAATTCCCCAGCGCCTCATGGCGACAATTTTACCAATACTTATTCCTTTTTCCTCTCCAACCCAATAGGCTTTTTTATGTTTTTCATAGGAAATATTACGCTTATCATTTTTTGAAATTCTTAGCCCCTCTTCGATTTGCATCTTCATTTTTATCCCTTCTTCAATAATTTTTAAAATAGTCTCTGGTTTGAGATGTTTTTTTTCATCACCCAAAAAATTATCTACAAATTTACTTAAATTTTCCTTTTCAAAAGAATTATCTGTATCTTGATTTTGTTCTCCTTTTGAAACAACTGGCTGTATTGATTTTTCTATATTATTTATATTCATGGCTTAATTATAGCATTTTTATACCCCATGTTTTTTATGTAATTTGCTGATTTCTTCTACCTCAAGCTTCTCTTTCTTCTCTTTCCCTCTTTCCCCAAGTGTTTTTAATTCAGCATCGCCGAGCATGTCGAGAGATCTGACAAGCTCTGAAAGATGCTCCTTTATATTTATTAACGGGTCATCCAAAACTTCTTCAAGAAGTGCACTCAAAATCCACCCCATGCGTGGTCCGGGTTTCATGTGTAACACATTTATCATATATTCTCCATCAATAGCTAGCTGGCCGACGGATATGGGGTCATGAAGTACCTCTTCTATCATGGCGAAATATTTACGAAGTCTATATGAGGCTTCGGTTTTCTTCATTCCTACCCTGTCGCATTCTCGAACTTTCATAAGGTCCCAGATGTTTTCCTTGCCGACATGCTGAACGACTCTTCTAACTGCCGAAAGGGTTATTTTCTCGGTATCAGAAAAGAACATATGGTTTCTCGTGAAACTCAGGACCTTCTCCGAGATATCCTTTGGATATCTCAATCTTTCCATAATCTGCTTGGTTATCCTAGCTCCGACAACCTCATGGCCATAGAAAGTATATTCTTTCTTTATTCCCTTTCTTCGTGATCTAGGTTTGCCGATATCGTGGAACAGGGCTGAAAGTCTTATTTCCAATGACCAGTTCTTTTTGGTAGCATGGTCCAAGGCATGAAGTAGATGGTTCCATACATCATAGATATGACTACCTTTCTGTTCACACCCAATTCCCTCCTCCATTTCCGGAATCATGTATTTTAGTAATCCAAGCTTTTGAAGCATGACTATCCCTGTCGCCGAATTATCCGACATTACAATTTTATTGAATTCATCACGAATTCTCTCGAATGAGATATTTTTTAGCAAAGCCGAGTTAATAATGATTGATTCCATTGTTTCATGGGAAACAGCAAAGTTTAGTTGAGATGAGAATCTGATGGCTCTGAGCATTCGAAGGGCATCCTCACTAAATCTATCATTTGGTTCCCCTACAGTGGCTATCACTTTGTCCTTTATGTCCTTTATACCACCAAACAGGTCTACAAGATGTCCTTTATACTGTTCATCTTCTTGCCTGCCCGCCACAGGTAATCCGTCGGCGGGTCCTTTAGAAACCCTACCCTCCTTTGCCGAAGCCATGGCGGGCGAGTATGCCATAGCGTTTATTGTGAAATCACGTCTTTTGAGATCGTCTTCAATATTATCGCTAAATTTAACTTCATCTGGATGTCTAAAGTCACTATATTTTGTTTCCATCCTGTATGTAGTGACCTCAACGATATTATATTTAGTTTCACCTGAAACACCCGAGTCATCTATCAGAATAGGAATGCAGACTCCAACTGTCCCAAACTTGTTCTCATACACTGTCTTCTCAAAGAGAGGCACAATCTCTTCTGGTTTAGCATTTGTTGTTATATCCCAATCTTTGGGTTCCCTTTCCATAATAAGGTCACGAACACAGCCACCAACAAGAAAAGCCTCGAATCCAGCGTTTTCTAGTGTTTGTGTTACATGTGTAACATAGTCTGGAATTTTTGAGTTATTGATTACTGTAGTTTTATTTAGTTTCATGGGAAACATGGATTAGTAAGCTTTGGGATCACAGATAATTTATCGCCGACGCTCAAAATTTCCGCGACCCCGGCTCGTGGTTTTACCTACTGACAAAACATCACTCCGCCTAGCACAAGCTACAAATCTTCAGAAGTGAAGATTTGTAGACGCCTGTGCGCCCAGCAGGAATCGAACCCACATCACTGATTCCGAAGATCAGTACTCTATCCGTTGAGCTATGGGCGCATATATCGACTAATTATAACTTTTTCATTATACACCTTTTTTATACTTATCAAAATAGAATCACTGTGATATACTTATATAAGCATGAGACAAGACAAAGATTTAATATTTAAATTAAGAAAGGAGGGTAAATCATATAGGTATATTCGAAAAGAAACCGGTATTTCGATGGGAACTTTGGGTGAATGGTTCAAAAATGAAGAATGGTCGAGACATGTAAAGAAATCAAATATAAATAAGAATATAACTATAAGCACTGAACGTTTAAAATTATTACAGGAGGGAAGGAATAAAATGCTAAAAGATAAGTATATAAAGGTAGAATTGGAGGCAGAAAAAGAATTTCATATTTTTAAAAACGATCCTTTATTTATGGCAGGGCTGATGATTTATGCGGGAGAAGGAGACAAAAGAAATCATAATAACAGCAGAGTTAGTAATTCTGACTTTTTTATTCATAAAATTTTTATTAAGTTTGCTGAGAAATACCTTGATATTAAAAGAGAAAATATAAAAATTAGTCTTATTTTGTACCCGGATCTAGATATTGAAACCTGTATCAAGAAGTGGTCATCAGAGTTGAAAGTTGTTAATTCAAATTTTTACAAAACTCAAATTATTAGAGGAAAAGAAAAATCAAAAAGATTGCAATATGGAATTGGAACTAGTATAATATCGAGTACGGTTATAGTTAAAAAGAAAATTTTGAAGTGGTTAGAGTTGGTAGCAATGACTAAATTTTAAAACTGCGGGATTGGTTCAGTGGTAGAACAAATGGTTGCCAATCATTTGACAGGGGTCCGATTCCCCTATCCCGCACAAAGTAAGGATTAACAAGCAAACTGCTTTGCTTGTGTAGGGGAATTGGAAGGCTTTTCCGTATCGGGGATGGAAAAGCACCAGCGACAGTCAGTCGAGATTCCCCTATCCCGCACAAATATGCTGCTATATTTGTGAGTGGGGATCGAAAGGCTTTTCATTATCCTCATTCGAAGGATTGAAAAGCACCTGGCTAAGTAATAGCCGATTCCCCTATCCCGCACAAAAATTCGCTCTGAGGTTAATATATGGTCTGACTTTTATCCGTCCTTTATCCACGCTGAAAACCCTTTAAAATCATGATTTATGTGGATAACTATGTGTGCATTGTTTATAAAAGACACCATTTGTCTCAAGACTTTTAATAGAGAAACAATATAGTTTGTCGATAATATGTTTAAAAATAAGGACGTATTTGTAAGACACAGATAAAGAACAAAGATTCTGTCCAATAAAGCATAAAACGTTTCACGTGGCACACCACTTTAAGAATGAATCCCGTTAGAAACCGCGGTCGCAGTCTCAAAACGAAGAAAAGGTTAAAATAACTGTCGTAATATATATATTAATCATATCAAATTTGAAATAAGGTTGACCGCGACCTGTTTCTAAACGGGATGAAAAATTTTACTTCAATTTCTCAAAAAATAGGCGAGTTGGGCGAAGATGTCGCCTGTAAGTTTTTAGAAAAACATGGTTATTCTATATTGGAAAGAAATTATACAAAGAAGTGGGGAGAGATTGATATTATTGCAAAGAAGAAAGATACCATATATTTTATTGAAGTAAAATCGAAGAGTGTATCGAATTTAGACTTTGTTTCGCATCTTTTTGATGAAAAGGTTAATGAAACAGGTAGGCCAGAAGATAATATGCATCCCTGGAAGTTGAAACGTCTCTCAAGAACGATCCAGACTTACTTGATTCACAACAGAATAGGGAATACTCCTTGGCAATTTGACCTTTTAATTGTTTATTTAGATATTGACCAAAGGAAAGCGAGAGTTAGGAAGGTCGAGAACATTATTTTGTAGTAATTGACTAAATAAATTAAACATATTATACTTATAGCATAAAAATCAAGTCGAAAATTAACTAACTAATTATTAAAAATATATGAGAATGGAAAATGGGGGATTGCCTACGAATAAACCAGCTGAAGGTCCAGGGAAAAAAGCAGGTTGGGGATTAAAGATCAAGAATAAAGTGTTAAATACTGTATATGATGCGTTAAATGTAAAAGAGTTTAATCCGAAAGAAGGGAAGGATAAAATAAAAGTGAAATTAAATAAAGACGCCGATAAAATGATTAATAAGGGTTATAGTTTTGAAGGAGGGGATGGAATAGCAAGATTAAATTCAAATAACCATGAGTACGAGTTTTTTTTAAGAAATTATGGTATAAAATTAGATCCTGAGACGGAAAAGCTATATGAGGATTTAAAGATTAAATTTGACCCAGTAAAACATAATAAGTTTACCAAAATAATAGTGCAGGAAGCAGAAAGAATAACAGGAGCTAAGTATGATGGTTGGTTGGTAAGTAAAAAAACAGAAGAAAATACTAGTAAAAAAGAAAATGAGAGTTTACATGGAGATGATGATAAGGTAAAAGTAATACAGATGAATACGACAAGAGAAGAAGGCCTTTCTGTTGATAGAAAGGTTATCTAATCAAATTAAAATTTTATTATAAAAATTACTGACATCAAAAAGAGCAACATAGGTTGCTCTTTTTGATTGTGTTTTTTGTGTGGGGTAGGAGAATCTACTACTACATAGTCAGGTGCTTTTCAATTTGAACCGCAAATAATGAAAAGCCTTCCGATTCTCCACCGCTAGCAAAGCAGTTTGCTCGCTACCCCGCAAAATAAACAACCCGAGTTGTTTATTTTAATGTGCGGGGTAGGAGAATCGGACTCCTGACACTAGTTTGGAAAACTAGAGTTATACCATTTAACTAACCCCGCATCTATTTTCTTTGGTTTTCTGATTATAGCTGAAAGTTGAATATTTTACAATATTCAACAATTTAAATAATAAAAATTGTATTTATCTTAAAATATGATACTATAAGAAAATTATATCGGGGTGTAGTATATCGGTAGTATATATGTTTTGGGAACATAAGGGCCGGGTTCGATTCCCGGCACCCCGACATTATTAAAAATAACCTCATAGAGGTTATTTTTAATAATGTCGGGGTGAGCAAGCAAACTGCTTTGCTTGCGTCCGGGAAGCGAAAGGCTTTTCATTATAAATTTTGATTTATCAAAATTTATTGAAAAGCACCAGCGACCGTAGGGCGAGATTCCCGCAGTGTGTCTGCGCACACTGCGTCCGGGAAGCGAAAGGCTTTTCATTATTTTCAATTAATAAAAAATAAAAACCACTCACAGATAGAATAGAGTGGTTTTTATTTAATTCACCAGAGAGATGAATTATTTTACAGCTTCCTTAAGAGCCTTTGCAGCTCTAAATTTAGGAACTTTTGTTGCAGCTACTTTGACTTGTTCTCCTGTCTTTGGGTTGCGAGCCATGCGGGCTGCGCGAGCCTTGACTGAGAATATCCCAATACCTGCGATTGATACTTCGCCTCCTTTTTTCAAAGTAGCAACGATAGCATCAAACATTGCGTTTACGAGCTCTTCTGCTTGTACTTTTGTACCGCCAAGTTTCTCATGAACGAGTTCTACTAATCCTTGTTTATTCATTGTTTTAGTTTTTATACTTTCTTTCAAAAATATAAAATTCTATCTGAATAATATTCGACCGTTTGCAAACGATCCCTAATAAATAGGTATGATGTTATTATATACCAAGCTAATTTTAAAACAAGCCCATACACTTATGCATAAGTGTATGGGCAAGCGTTTTTACCATTTGACAATTCTGGTATTTGTATTATTAAAAAAGCCACAAATTTTAAATTTGTAGCTTTTTTGCTCTTAAATATTTGTTATTTTATCTCGCGTACCCGGTAGTAGAGCTTTGATTAGGACACAACTTTTATATAATCTTTTACTCTTCGCTTGAACATCCTTCTACCCATATTTGTTTTTAAATATTTTTCACGCCTACGAGCATCACTTTCTGATAAACAAGCCTCATAATATATGAGTTTCCACGGAAGACACCTTTTTGTTGAAAAGTTGTGTCCAGAGTTATGTTCTTTCAAACGATTCTTTAAATCATTCGTAAAACCAAAATATAACTCATCGTTATCTTTTTCACTTTGCAAACAATAAGTGTAGAACATAACAAATCAAAGTCTCACTACCGGGCGTATTCGATAACTCTATTCTCTCTTATCATTACTACTCGTATTTCACCAGGGTAGGTGAGTTCTTGTTCTATTTTCTTGGCGATGTCGTGGGCCATTTCTTTAGCTTGCAAATCAGAAACTTTTTCTGGAGTAACAAATATTCTGATTTCTCGTCCAGCAGAGAGGGCATATGATTTCTCAACTCCTTCGAATGTCTTAGTTAGTGCCTCTAGATCTTGTAAACGCTTGATATAATTTTCAACACTGTCGCGTCGTGCTCCTGGGCGACCGCCTGATATGTGGTCGGCAGTTTGAACGATGACTGACTCGATTGATTCATGAGGAGTATCATCGTGATGACTCTTCATAGCGGTGATGATGCGTGGATCAGCGCCGAATTTCTGTAAGATTCTGATACCTATATCTATATGTGTACCTTGAACTTCGTGATCGAGTGCTTTACCAATATCATGAACGAGGGCTCCGGCTTTAGCTATTTGAACATCAGCTCCCAATTCTTCTGCAAGCATGCCGGCAATGTGAGCCATCTCTATCGAGTGCTGAAGAACATTTTGTCCATAAGAGGTTCGGAAATATAGGCGTCCAACGATAGCACTAATACGTGGGTCAAGATTGAATATGCCACATTCATATACTGCTTGGTCACCTTTCTCTTTAATTATTTTATTTATATCTTCTTGAGCTTTGGCGACAACTTCTTCTATTTTTGCTGGCTGAATTCGGCCATCGAGAATCAAATTCTCAAGAGCAAGTCTTGCGACCTGCCTGCGAACTGGGTCAAAAGATGAGATGACAATAGCTCCTGGAGTTTCATCGATAATGAGTTCAACCCCGGAAGTTTTTTCGAAAGCTCTAATATTTCTTCCTTCCTTCCCGATAATCTTTCCTTTGATTTCATCGTTAGGAATATTGACCGATGTCGTCATCATTTCACTAGCGGTTGAGGATGCTAGGCGATTGATACTTGTCGAGAGGATATCTTTGGCTCGGCGGTCCAACTTCTCAGCATTTAGACTTTCCATTTTTTGCATACGAACAACCAAATCCTCTTCATATTTAGCCTCGATATTTTTAAAGAGTATTTCCTTAGCTTCATCGTGAGAAAGATGAGTTATTTTCTCGAGTTCTTTATCCTTCTCGGCTTCCATGTTGTCGACACGCTCTTTGACTTTCTTAACTTCTTCAATTTTTACTTTAATTCTTTCAACTTCTTTATCGATCTCTGTTTGGCGACCATCGAGCATCTCTTCCTTCTTAATGAGACGATTCTCGGTTAATTTCCATTCCTCTTCCTTCTTCTTTGTCTCCTTATTTACTTCTTCAAGATGAGCTTCACCTTTCTTCTTTGCTTCATCGACAACTTTCTGAGCGTCAACTTTTGCTCCTAGCATTATCTGCTTGATTTCAAGCTCCATCGAGCCTTTCTTACCAAGAGAAATAATGAGACGCAAATAATACCCAACCCCAACTCCCACAATGAGAGCGAGGACTCCTATAATTATTATTGTTAAATTCATGCGACTTTTTTGCCGCTTTTAAAACACAGAGATTATTCCACCCTCACTAGGGCAGTTCATCCAAACTTGTATGATTGATTTATAACAGGACTGTGAACTGAAAGTGTGATTCATAAAAAATTCATATCGTGACTGCATTAAAAAAGCGAACATTTCAATAAAACTTTTAAATTTCGATGTTTTCATAATACTCCAAAACCCGAATTTTGTCTAGACCTAGAAATTTGGTAGAATGGGGGGATGAAATTCGAACAAGAGACATTAACATTGTCGCAGAAAAAACCTAGAGAAAGGGCAAATAAACCAAAAGATGGAGATCAAAACATTGATGATAAAAATGAATTTTCAGCCGAAGAAAACAGTCTTTTTAATACAGCTAGCGATTTAATTAAACAACGAAGGAAACTTAAATCTTTACTTAGCACTGAAAAAGAGGAAATTAAGAAAGAGGAAATTAAGAAAGAAATCCAGATGCTCGCGGATAGTTTTCATAATATTAGTCATATTTTATATGAACAGCGTAATAAACTTATATCACTACTTCATGCAGAAAAAGAAGAAACGAAGAAAGAGAAAATAAGAAGAAAAATTGAAACATTTCATAAAAAAGAAGAATTGCTGGACAAGGAATATTATCAAGAAAGAGAAGAAAAAAGCAGTAATGATAATTACAAACCCATATCAAATTTTTCTAATTTCAAGATAAGTGAGGAAGAAAGAAAAAAGATGGAGCAAAAAATAAACGAAATAGAAAGAGCCCGAAAAGAATATGAAGACAATTATATTCCAAGTTTTTCGGAATTGGGCTTTGAAGAAGGTAAATTGGAAAAACCTCCCAAATGGCAACCACAAGAAAATCAAAAAGAAGAACAGCTCGTAAACCAAGCAGAATTTAATGCTGTAGAAATGATAGGCGGGGCAATAACTGATGAAGGTGATATCAAAAATGGCTCAACTTATTTTAGAGAATTGTTTCATGATAAAATTTCCGCTATTCTCGGGGAAAAATTTGCGGATAGCTGTGTAGATAACAATTATTATATTCCATTGAAAGAAGAAGAAATACAGAATGATCTTGCTGAGTTTATAAATAATTTAACTGACAGTAAGGATATAGAAAAAATTATTGCCCTTAAGTTCATCAAAGATATTTCCTATGATTCTTTCGACGAGGAAGGGGAATATCATTTTAATACTTTTGCAATGAGTTCTTTATTGAATAGGTTCAAAGATGAGGATGTTTCTATTTTGGAAAAATATTTTATTAAAGATACTCTTCATAAGGTTATAGAAATAAGAGATGGTAGCCCTTATAGCTCTGGCTGGGAAATAGAAAGTGAAAAAATAATCAAAAAGAAAAAAGATTTCCTTAAGAAAGAGTTTGGGCAAATATCTCGTCCAGAAAATTATCATAATAATAACTTCAATAAATTTAGATTTCAATTTACTGAAAGTCAAAGAGAAATTCTTTTTAGCCAGAAGCCTACAATTTTTCAAGAACCAGTATTTTATGAAGGCCAAGATCCCAAACCAGTTAATTATTACAAAGATAGCAGAATAAAAATTCCAAGTGATCATCTCATTGGTGTATACGATATTGAATGTTATATAAGTTCACCTATTACACCGGAAGTAATAGGTATTTATACGGAGGATGGAACTCTTATTGGGTGGAAGAGAATAGATGACTTAAAAGAAAAACAAGATAATTTAATTAATAATGTTAATGAAATTAAAAGTGAAATTGGAGACATCTCCATAGATGATCTTATTCTTTTTAAGACTTCATCTTCTCTGGGATTTAGAAGCTATATACAAGAAACATTGGCAATAGATTTATCAACAGTTAATATTAAAAACCAATTATATTTTTTGAATTTCATTCAAGGGAAGACAGAAGAAGAATTAAGCCGTTTTAGGGAATTTATTAAAAAATCAAAAGATGAACAAGGAAAAGTAAATAAATTAAAAACTTTTCTTTCTATTGAACAAGGAGGAAAAGAGATGGGGGACAAAATTCTGGCTCTAGGAAAAAAACTACCTGAAGATATTGCCCATAAAGTTTTTGGAAAATATGCAGAGATCATAGATCAAGCTGACGCTTTAGAAGATTTTATAAGAAATAATTTCTCGAAAGACTTATTAGAGAATAATGATTTAATTGAAAAAATAAGAGATAAAATACTTAATCGCGCTAAAGATATTTTAGTTTCCATTAGTGGGAAGATTGGTGGGGATATTGATGTTAACCAGATCAACGGAGAATTAGATAACATACAAACGAGTAAAGAAATTCTTGTGTCAACTATTAAGATGGCTAAAAAATCGAATATAAATCTCACTCTCGAAAATATTTTATCTTTTGACTTACAAAAAATTTCCCCATTAGATGATGTTTGGATGGCGAACTATGCGTTAAAAGAACAAAAAGAGAATTTATCCGAAGAAGAAATAAAAAGATTTGAAGGAATACTTGACGATGTAAAACAAATCGAAGAAATGTACAAAAAGAATTATTCTGATAATCCTGACCTACAGGAATACTTAGTTGATGAATTTCATAATTTTATTTATTACCAAAAAGACAAGCTTGAAAAAGGGTATGATTATGCCAATTCAGAAGTCAATATTTTAAAATATAAGGGGAAAGTTGTTTCGTTCGATAGGTTTGACCCGAAAACGCTTCATTCCAGATGGCATTTTAGATCATTCAATACAGAAAAGGATTTCCAATGCTCTGGGGTTGGTTCCCTTATGCTTAAGGCTACATTGGATAAAAAAATATTAAAAAATGAAACCATAACTGCGGAGTGTAGTGCGATGAAGCCGGTAGCATCGTTCTATATCGAAGGTGGGTTTATTGCCACTGAATTTTTTAATTTTAAAAATGAGCCCGGTCTATCTATCATAAGAGATGATAGAGAAATCTATCGAGAATTTAAAACAAAAAGCATGGGAAAAGAAGATATCTTAAAAAACATTGGTTTACCAGAAGGAACTATCGTTGAAAAATTTATGAAGCAAGATGAATGTGATTTCAATTATATTATTCCTATGAATTATGCTACTGATCAACAGAAAAAAAATGCGAGTCTAAATGAATATTATCATTTGCCAGAGAAATATGTTTTAACCCGTTACTTTTTTGATGAAGATTCAAAACAATGGGTTACTGTTTTTGAAACAACAAAAAGAGACCTTAAAGATTTTCTGTAGTTTCCCAAAGATAGTCAAAAAAAGCCTTATGAGATTTATATATTGATTCATCTTCAATGATAATTCCAATCATTGAGTTTTCTTTTAAGTTTACAAAAGAAACCTTGTTATTATATATTTGTATGATTGATTCCAATTTATCAATTTTTAATTTAATAAATTTGTTTTCCGTTATTTTTGTATGATAATTTTTTGCAATTTCTCTCGCTCTGGGCGTGTCTAAAAGGAATCCTTTTCTTTTTACCCCCAACTTCTCTCTTTTCTCGGAATATTCTTTATTTATTTCAGGAATATATTTCATAATTGATTCAAGATCACCATAACCACACAATTCTACATTAGGAGCAACCAAAGTATCATCTAAGACTTTCTTTATTCCCTCTATCCCTTCAAAGAACTGGACATTTGGCTTACCGATGAAAAGGTTATATTTTGAAATCATCGGGCCCAGAGATTCATCTAAAGCCTTTTTTGTATTTTCAATATCAGTTTTCTTTTTTTCAAGTAGTTTCTCAAGCTCTCTTGGGTGGATGGGGGCAAACAGAGCAATTTTTCCTCCAGTGTCTTTCTTCTCAACCACCCCTTTGACTATCAAATCATCGAGTATTTTGTAGGTGAGGGGACGGCCAATTGAAGCTCTTGTGGCTACTGTTCGTGCTGGCATGAAGCCACCTTCGAGAAGGACGTTGTATATTGTCGCCTCATCTCCTGTTAATCCTAAACTAATAAGTAATTCATTATTCATCCCATTAGAAAATTTAAATAATAATGTTTTTCTTTATTCCCCGTAAGTTGATTTTCTAACGGGACAAGTACCCCAATTATATACTTTCCGTATTAATTGTCAAGAAATTTTGACAAGATAATCTATATTTTACAATATATCCTTATATCTTGTCACATTTTAGCCTTAGAATATAGCATAATACTATCAAATAGTATTGACACTTTGTATAGTATATGCTATACTATCCACAAGAGTTAAGGAAGAGAAATCGAAAGATGGACACTTCCTAAAAAGAGGAGAGAGCTCATTCAAGGAGATATAGAAGGTTGATGTTAGCCTCTGATCCAGTACTAAGTAATAATTAATCATTTAGTACTAGACGGCACCTAGGCCGGTAAGCTAGGTAGAAAGAGAGAGCTAACTATAAAACAATCTTCTCTACATATCTGTTTGCAACCGTGAATAGTCTAATAGTCGAAGCCGCAAACCGAAACTATTAAACATACATTCACAACCGTGACTTAGTTATCGAAAGATAGCAAAGACATCGACAGACCATAAGGGCTTAACCCACTCTTGTGATCTGAAATGTCTTTATTTACCCCTCACTAATTTTAATAAAAATTGGTGAGGGATGAAGGAGAGAGACAAAATTCGTAATAAGAAGCGTGAAGGAGAGAGCACGTTTCAAACATTTAAGCCATTTATGTTTGAATATCTACCTTCACACTCCTTCTTGCGAAGGAATTCATTTTTAATACCAATTCCAAACGGAATAAGGTTCAATAAAATGAAAGCTCGTACATTTTGAGATATGGTTAGGGGTTTACCCCGCACCAAATTCTCGAATCTGGTGCGGGGCAGGAGGTGAACTTTGAAAATAAAATATTGTGCGGTTAAGAATTTTTTGGAGCCGTAGGTATTTCCTAGGTCGTAGTATAAACGAAGAACTAGGTGATTCCTATGGCAAACCCATAAGGTTTTTGAACGTACAACAAGCCTCACAAATTATTAAATTTGCGAGGTAAAGAGTTTTCATTTTTTGAATTTTTATTTTTGTCTGTATATTTCGGTTCCTCTTTTTTGTTAATTTAACGAAGTTAATAAAAAAGAGGTAGCCGAAAATCTTTAAAAGAGTAGGCAAAAATAAAAGGCCGTTAAGAGCGGTAAAAAAATGAACAAAAGTTTTATTTTTTTTCTCGGCGGAGCAGATGCCGAGATGGTTAATATTGAAAAGCGCCTGGCCGAAGCGGGCGCAATTTTCCAAACTAAAGGCTTAGGTTGGGGCGCTCACGCCTCGGCTTATGCCGAAGAAATCGCCCAGGCAGTTGCCGAGGGCAAAATCATAGTTTTGGTTGAGCTGGACAATTCGTCCGCTCCCAAAACTGACTGGTCTGCCGAAAAGGTAGCAGTATTGCTACCTGAAGGCACTATCGTGGTTGACCACCACGGAGAGCGGGCTAGCGAACCCGCCTCAATTCTGCAGGTTCTCAATCTGCTCGGCGTTGAGCCGGACAGGTGGGATTTGCTGGTCGCCGCCAACGATGCTGGGTTTATCCCGGCCATGTTGGCGATGGGTGCCACCCCCGAAGAGGTGGCAAATGTCCGGCTTGCCGACCGGACGGCTCAGGGTATCACCCCTGAGATGGAAGCCGAGGCCGAGAGAGCGATCTCTCAGGCCAAAACTTCCGGCCGATTGACTGTGGTCCATATGGCCCACAGTAAGACGGCCACGGTAACCGACCGTCTGCACAAAGGTGCAGGTGGCCCCGGTTACGACCAGTTACTCATCGTCTCGGGAGACGGTGAGAAGAATTTCTTTGGAGATGGCAAAATTTGCCAAACTCTAAAGGAAAAATTCGAAGGCTGGAACGGGGGTTCCGGTCTTGGAGAAGAAGGCGGAAACGCTTTCTGGGGTGGATATCCCGATGCTACCCTACTTGAAAACTTTATCCTTGAACAATTAGGATAATTTTCAAGCGTGAAAAAGCTGATTGACACGATAAAATGGATCAGATAGAGGAAAGATAACCTCTAGGGAAAAAATATCTGACCTGGGTTAACGGGTTTAAAATAGAGCTAGACTTCAAACATCTAGCTTCTGTCTTCCAGTGATACTGGAACTGATGAGTCCTTCGATTTTATAGAGGACGAAACAGAAAAACTACACATAGCTTTTAGAAAATTATTGTAAATAGTTTTTTGAAAGCTATGTGTAATAATAGAGTATATGGAGGAGACATGGGGTATGGTAGCGGTGGCTACGCTCCATGTGGTGGACATTGGGGGCTCTGCAAAGAGTGCTCAAAAAAGTCTGCTCTTCCTAAAAATGAGACACAATCTAGTCATAAATGCCCAGATTGTGGTGCATCCTTTTCGTCAAATGACGATAAGTGGAAGCACATCTATCAGAGCCACGGGAGATCTCAGTGGTAATAATAGATTTTCACTCCCTGTCTTGATGGCATAACAGGGAATCTCCAAGAAGGCAAAGCCTTCATCGAGAACGAACTTCTTGGACGTGAAATGATCATTGTAACACGTAAAAATTTGATCTAGTGGGTTTTCACCGAAAAAGAAAGTTGGTTACTTTCTCTGACTACAAACGTAGGTGACGCAACATCCTCGCGACAGAGGATACAAAATTAAATCTGGCAAACTATGTTTGCCACTTTTATCAAAGACATAAATTAATTTTGTGTTTTTGTAGAAGTTTTTAATTTTTGAATTAGTTTAATGAAATTAAATTCTCATCTTTGGTATTTTTGAAAAGATATTGAGGATGAGAATTTAATGTTAATTTAAAAAAGGCCATAGGAGGGCGTAAACAAAATGGAAAATGAAAAAAGAATTGTATCCGTATATAAATACGGAAGATTCCCTAACGGACTTAGTCCGGGAGGAGTTTTTGACAAAGAGATAACTTTATCCGAAGTCCCCGAGGACGTAAGGATAGAGTGTTGAGAAATGGAGAATGTGCACGCCATTATTGCGGCACGGATCCTATCTCAATAGGTGGAAATAGGTGGGTGTTAAAAAAATAACATCCTCCTTTTCGGCTGTCATTCTCACTGACGTTAAAGAGGAGACGCTTGACCCGAATTTGCGAGATAAGGAGGGATTTTGAAAAAAATATATTTAATCTATGATGACATGGATTAATAAAGTTTCTCTTGAAGATCTTGAAAAAATCTTAGAGAAACAGGCACTGCAATTATCGCATGAGGTTGAACCTCCTGTATATAATGGCATAGATAGTGCTAAGGTTAGAAAAATACAAAGATATTACCTTAATGGCGAAGTTATTGAAGTAATAACAGAAATATATAGTAGAAAAGGCAAAACCATTACTACTGAGTTCTTTTTTGAAAAAGAAGAACTAATTTCTGTAAAATCTTTGTAGATTTTCAATCCCTGTCTCTTACATGGCATAACAGGGAATCTCCAAGAAGGCAAAGCCTTCATCGAGAACGAACTTCTTGGACGTGAAATGATCATTGAAACACGTAAAAATTTGATCTAGTGGGTTTTCACCGAAAAAGAAAGTTGGTTACTTTCTCTGACTACAAACGTAGGTGACGCAATCTCCTCGCGATAGAGGATACAAAATTAAATCTGGCAAACATAGTTTGCCACTTTTATCAAAGACATAAATATATTTTTTGTGTTTTTGTAGAAGTTTTTCATTTGATGAGAGTTTTGGTTATTTGAGAGCGGAAGTATTTTCTTTTTTCAAATAACCAAAACTCAAATATATGAAAAATTTTATTGTTTACAAATTTTCACCAGAGGATTTATGTGTTTCAAAAGGAGGGAAAATTCTTCTCCTAGATAAACATGTAAATTGGAGCAGGCAATTTGGCCTTGTTCCAGGAGAAGAATATGTTCTCGAAGACCTGAGTATTCGGGAACTTGAGAAATGCCGGATTATTACCGGGGGAACATTTATTAATGTCGGATATTTTCCGGCGGAGATAGATGTTTGGGGAGGTCCATATATTTATAATGACAAAATTGGCTTTAATGCTAGTCGGGTTATTAAATATAAAGAAATTCAAGTTTCTTCTGAAAAAATAGAAGGGCTGGAGTTTTCTGCTTTAGGGGATCTTTCTGAAGAAAAAAAGGAGTTGCTGGGACTCCTCCCATCTAAAACCCAAGAAACCATTATTTCTTTTCTTGCCTACATTCAGTGGGTAAAAAAAGAAGGTTTGACTATTCTTGAGGTCGGAAAGGACTTTGAGAGAAAAGTGGGATATAAATTAATCTCCTTTGAGGATTTCATAAATCCTCAAACGGTTTCGCACAATTACAGTGTAGAACCGAAACTTCAAAAAATCAGGAAATCTCTTTTCGAAGAGATTTTTATTGATGGAAGGATTGGAGAAATAAAAGAGAAAAAAGAGTCACTTCTTGAGTACATAAAGCTCAGCGAAAGTGGACTCACGTTTTCTTTTGTCCCTATTTCTGTCTGTCCGACTGGGCAGATGGGAAAACTGAAGATTGGAGACTACGAACATCCATCTTTAGTCTGCTATCCTGGTGATGGCACAGGCTCCTATTTGGAGTTTGCAATGAGCAGACTTGATAATCCCCCCGTCCTTCTTAAAAATGAGGACATGGAATGGCTAAATATGGGAGGCAGGCTGGCCTTCTCAGATTATAGTCATGAGTATTCCTATGGTGGATGGGATGGGACCGATACTATCTGGGATTGTTTTCCAAAAGGGTATCTTCGTCAAGAGGAGACCCCGAAAGAAACAAAGGGATGGGTATCTTTGTATAATACGTACAGAAAAAATTCATATCTGTACGACCCAAACTTTTCTTATGAGGAATATATCGGTAAAGTTGAGGAAGCTAGAATTCGTACATTAGCCTTTAAAAACTTGGAGGCTAATGGAAAATATTCTCCATACTCACAGGCTGAGATTATTGGAACATATTTTCTCGTAGAGGAGGTTAATTTAGAAACCGACTTTCTCTATGATTATGGTTGGACATGCGGATATCTCTCCCAGTCTAGCTATAACAGGGACCGAGGGATACTTGTTCAGTCTGGCATCCCAAATGGTTTTGATATAAGAAAGAGTCTGGAGGAAATAGTGAACAAGTTTAAGTTCATCATTCCTATAGACGGTTCGGGAATATATCTTCGTATCCCGAAAGAGGCTGACCTTCATGGGAAAGTTCGTTTCGCTGGTTTAATAAAAAAAATCAGAGGAAAATTAAATGAACTCTATCCTAGTGCAAGATGGCGCTCCGGATGGGATAGTAATATCCTTGATTCTCAAATCAAGGATGTTGAAAAATCAAATTTTGATGAAAATGATATAGATACCTTCGAGGAAAAGGTATTAAATTTATATCAGATTCAAAAGAGTTTAAGCTCTGCTGTTGCAAAAGAAGCTACACCAGTTGTTCGTCAAGATGAGAAGGAAAGTTATGACAAAAACCTTTCTACCTCAAACGACGCGATGGCTGAAGCTCTTCGCAAGGCTGGGCTAGTAAAATAAAAATCCTAGCTACAGGAATACGGGACAAGTAAGTAGTGAAATTGTACTTGTCTCAAACAGGGTTTATCCAGCACTAAACTTTAGTGCTGGATGAGGGTTAAAAAAATACGGGCAAACAAAATATCGTTTGCCCTTGTTATTGAGTTCTTCATTTAAAATGGAGGATTCATAGCGAGTACATCCAGCACTAGATTACTATGCAAATTTAGTGTTGAATAAATTGCCACCAAAGTTTTGTCGGGTAGTTTTTGTTAAATGTTACAATTTATTAATCACTCTATGATTAATAAAAGAATCTCTCTCCTCCCTAGCACTAAATTAAAATAATTTAGTGCTGGGTTGTAATATAAAAACTAGTCGGCAGAATTATGGTGGCAATAGCAAAAGCCCTCCGACCTAGGTCGGAGGGCTTTTGTGTATTACTTTCTAAAATAATTTTTAATTGCAAATTCAAATTGTTCTATGAACATTCTTTTCAATGGGTCAAGATTATGTGATTCATAGAAGACCAGAATTGCTTTTTTGTAATCGATTTCTTTTACACTCCTATATGAAAGAGGACAGTAGTCGTTAGCAATAAGTATGGCATTGGCAAGCAGGCGAGCCGTTCTTTTGTTTCCATCCTCAAATGGTTGTATGTAAGAGATAAGAGATAGAGCCAAGAATGCTTTAATGATGGGATTTTTCTCCTCATTTACAGCCATAATCATCTTTTCAATGGCTTCTTTTATTTGATATTCATTATCAAGTGGAACATAATTTGTTCCTGTTATTCCAACTGGAGATTTTCTAATTCCATGATTAACACCCAACCCTCCTGTTATTAACCTATGCAACTCCTCTATTTTTTTAATTGATATTAATTTAAAATATGAGTTATTTTTGTTTATAAAATCTAGTGCAACCTTATGATTCAATATCATAACAGCTTCTTCTTTCTTGTGCCCCTCTGCTTCAGTTTTATTTTTGATTAAATATTCTGTATCCAATAGAGAGTAAGTATTTCCCTCTATCTGAGATGATTTCCAAGACAATTCAATAATAAATCTCTCCATCTCCAACTTTTTTATTGTCGGAGATATTTTATTAATATTTTCACGGAATTTATTATTTAGAATTTTTATTTTTTCTAATTCATCTTTTTTAAACAAGTTGTCCATTTTTTCAAAAATATTAAATTCAAAATTCTTAGATATAAGGATTCTTTCGTCTTGTGGTTTTTTAAAATAATCATCAACGTCGACATATTTGTGAAGAGTATTATTTTCTTTTGGCGTATATTTTGTAGAGCGACCACCACCTTGTTTCTTAATGAGATTATTATCTATAAGGATATTTAGGTCACGGATAATAGAAAAACGAGTAACTTTTATATTGCCCTTGTTTATCGATTCAAGAATTTCGGAGATACCTATTGGGGTATTTTCTGTTATGAATCCAAGTATTTTCTTTTGTCTTTCTGTTAATTTAATCATTTGTTGCACTAATTGTAGCACTATGCAACAAATAATGCAACAAATAGAAAACCCAGCAAGGACTTACCTCGGGAGCACTTGAGGAAAGACCTTGCTGGGTTTTTGAAGGTGTTTCATTTTTCGTTTTTTGATTTGGAAATTATTTCATCGACGATACCGTACTTTTTGGCTTCGTCTGATGTCATCCAGTAGTCGCGGTCGGAATCTTTTTCGACTTGGTCTATTTTTTTATTGGTATTGTTTGCGAGAATTTTATTTAGAGTATCTTTGGTGCGGAGGATGTGCTTAGCGTTGATGGCGATATCTGATGCTTGTCCCTCAGTTCCACCCATAACTTGGTGAATCATAACTTCGGAATTTGGCAATGAAAATCTTTTACCTTTTTTCCCAGAGGAAAGAATGAGCGCACCCATCGAAGCAGCGATACCGACGCAAATCGTAGAGACATCACTCTTGATGAAATTCATCGTGTCGATGATAGCAAGCCCGGCAGTGACTGAACCACCAGGGGAGTTGATATAAAGGTAGACATCTTTCTTCGAATCGGTGTGATCCAAATAAAGAAGCTGGGCGATGACAAGGTTGGCGACGTTGTCATCAATCGGACCACCGAGAAAAATAATGCGCTCGTTTAGAAGGCGAGAGTATATGTCGTACGCTCGCTCGCCGAACTGTGATTTTTCTATTACTGTTGGTATTAACATATGTTTTAAAAAGTTTAATTTATAATTATTGGTTTTGGAATTAGCTTTGCTCAGAAAGCACACATAATTTTCTGGTGAAAATTTGCTCTGCTCGGCTCGACAGCCTGCGCAAGGCTTTCTTCACAAACTAATTCCAAAACCAATTATAGCATACTAGAGTAGTGTAAGAATATTTCAAAATAAGACAGTCGTCTATAAAATACTCCATAAAAATATTCTCGGACTCACCACGCATAATTTTCTGCTGAAAATTTGCTCTTCTCGGCCCGACAGCCTGCGAAAGGGTTCGCTCGAGAATATTTCGTATTTTATTGTTTCTCAAGGAAACCGAAGACCCCAGTAGTACAAAAATTAATCGGGTGCATAAATTTTTGGCTACGGGGCGAGAAGTGGTTGTACTAGATTAAATAAGTAAGATAAACTATCTAATTATTTTACTGTTTCTCTAAAAAGCTAAATACTTTCTCATTCTCAAGCATCTGTTCTACATAAGCCCGAGCGCGGATTGGGTCGGCATCTTTGTACATCTCGGTAATCTGTGCAACATCCTTTTCAATTTCTTCTTCGGTTGGTTTGAGGTTTTCTTTCTCTGAGATGTTGTGAATAATCATTTGCAGTTTCGCACGTTTCTCTGCATCTGGACGCCATTCATTACGGAGGTCAGATTCGGTTTTATTTATTTGCTTCAAATAATCTTCAACTTTCAGCCCGGCTCCGGTGATATCGGCTTCTAAGCGGTACATGATTTTGTCAGTTTCACTCTCGATTAATATATTTGGTATTTCGCCCTCTGCTTGTTTCACAATCTCTTCGACGATAGCTAAACGAAGTTTATCTTTCTGGATAACTTCCTTTTCCATTTTCATATTACTACGAATTTTTTCTTTAAAAGCTTCAACATTTTCAAATTTGCCGAATGATTTTGCAAACTCATCATCAAATGCTGGATATTCACTTTCTGGAATTTCATCTGTTGGAGCAATTGGTTCGGAGTGAGCCTTTGCATGTTCCTCTTCGGTCATATTTTCATGCCCTACATGATTTTCTTTATTCGTGTCATTCGTTTCCATTCGTGTATTGGTGTCGTGTACTTTTTGCGCTGCTCTCATTTTGCGGAGTTCGAGAATTGTTTTCTCAACATCCTTCTCATCAACAGTAATTTCTTTTGTATAGTCACCTTTAGCGATTTCCCCTTTGGCAATTTTTTTGTAATCAGGAAGTTTTATTTCTGGAAGTACAGCAGTGACAATTTTGAATTCAAGGGGGGAACCTTTACCAATTTTCGTAATGGCAATTTGTGGGCGACCGATAGCATCAATTTTATTTTCTTCTAAAATTTTCGTGTAATTTTCTGACAATGCTAATTCTGCCATTTCTTCTAGTAGTTCCATCTCGGCTACGTTACCTTTGACGATTTCCGCTGGGGCTTTGCCTTTTCGAAAACCTGGTAGTTCCAATCTCTCACCGACTCTCTCAAGAGCTTTCTCCTCAAACTTTTCAAACTCAGCCACTTCCAAAACTCCAATAATTTCCACTTCACTTTTGTCTAATTTGTTTATTTTAATTTCCATCCCATTAGAAGTTGTTCCCATTACGGAACGAACATTATTAATTAATAAATATCAAAACCTAAATATTCTTTTTATAAAATCTCCACGAAGCAATATAACATATATGACTTCTAACGGGATTAATAGTTTTTACATCTTATACTAAAACCAGATTATTTTCAAACTAGCCTACCGTTAGGTTGACACCCTGCTCCAAGGGGGTAGAATTAAGTTAAGAAAAAACTCGTCGAATTTATAATTTAGTAAATAGTCAATAAACATATGCAAGAGAAATTAACTAAAAATACAGAAGGTCCCAGTAGCCAAGAAAAAAAAGATTTACTTTCGGAACCATTTTTAAAAGAAGTCGATCAACAGATCGAAGAACTGGATTTAAGTGAAAGCAACTCTTTCTCTGAAGAACTGGTTAAAAAAGCTTATGGTATTTTAAAATTCCGATTACCTGAACTTGATTCATTTATTATAAGCCGGGGTGGAGGAGGAAAAAATTCTTGGCGATTGATAAATAAAAGAAGAGAACTTTATAAAAAAATAGAATCCATACTTTATATGGAAAAAGAAAAAAGAGTAACAAATTTGGAGGAAGAAATGGAAGCAGAAAACCAAGCAGCGAAAGGAAGAGAAATAGAGATGATTCCTTATGAAAACCTTAAAAATGTCTCGTAGAAAAGGAAGATTAAAAAATCCCTCATTTGAGGGATTTTTTAATGAAGGGATAAAGACCGAAGTTTAAAATTTAAACCAATTTCACTTCTTTATTGAATACTTTTGCTATGCGGCTAAGAGTACCGAGAGAAAAACTATGCTCACCGCTTTCTATCCGAGCGATGACGGACTGAGGCATTTTTGCCTTTTGAGCAAGATTTTTTTGAGTTAATTTTTTATCAAGTCGTAATTTTTTGATTTCTCCAACGAGATTTAATCTAATAAGTTCCTCGTTGTAAGCTTCTCTGAAAGTTTCTGATTTTAAATCTTCTTTTAAAATATTATCAAAATCATAGAACTTTAATCCATTTATATTTATAACTTTTTTATTTTTTAATGATTTTTTCATAATATTTATATCTTTGTTATTATTTTATAAATTTTCTCAGCATTTTCAATTTCTATTATTGGAGTCTTTTTTGTTTTCTTTATAAAAGCTCCTACAAAATAAACAATATCTTTATCTACAAAGAAAACGAACCTGAATCTTTTAATAATTAGCTCTCTTAATGTCCCTTTTAGGGGTTTTATATATACAGTTCCATGTTTTCTAGATCGTATCGCTGTTATTGAAGCATTAACTTTGGATTTATCCTGTTCTGATAAATTCTTTCTGAATGTCTCAACTTCATCTAAAACAATTACTTTTAGTGGATAACTCATATTTATGATTATATCACAGCCTATAATACCACTCGCTACCATTATAGCAAAATTGCTATATCATTGTCAAGCACCGGATAGGGCTTAAAGCCCTATCTGTGGTTTCATTGACAACACCTATCAGGGGGGGGGTAGAATTAGGGTATTAAAAACTAATTATCCCGAAAGGCAAAAATTTATGAATATAAATGGTAATGAATATATTCCTGAAGCACTTAAGAAAGCGATGGAAAAAAGTTATGACTACAAAGGTGTTATTAATGAAGGCCTAATAGATATTAATAATGGTTATAAACAAGGAGACCAATTCGTTGTAATTGATAATTCTGGAAGAAAAGATACATATATTGTAGGACCAAAGGAAGACTTTCCTTTTGCATTAACACATACGGGGAATCAGAAGGGTTGGCAAGAAAATCCAATGGATAAAGTTATAGAAGTACTTGGTAAATTATATGACAAAGCCAAGATAGCACACGTACGAGACAAAGCACTTGAAGATACTCTAATAACATTACCTGTGAATAAGATCTTTCGTAATACTCCGTTGGGAAATAGCGATGAAGCCCGCAGTCGTTTACTGGAAGATGGAAGAATTGCTGATATTAATGTAAGTCAGTATATAAAAGAGATCTATAAAATAGATAAAGATGGAAATAAAATAGCAGAGCTTGGGGCACAAGACCATTCATAAGCATAATAGAAATTGTTATTCATATTTAGAAATTAAAAAATCCCTCAGCACGTGGGATTTTTTAATGAGTGTGATATCAGAAAGTTTGGAAGTCGGACTTCCAAACTTTTTTAAAACCAAAGTGAAACTAAAATTGGAACAATGATTAAAGCGATGATATTTAGGATTTTTATCACCCCAGTAGTAGAAAATAATATCGGATGCATATTATTTTCACTACGGGGCGAGAAGTGGTTTAAAACCACAAAGCTACTAGTATAGGCACAATGATTAGCGCAATTATGTTTAATATTTTAATCACCCCAGAAGTAAAATTTTAAATCGGATGCATTTAAAATTTACTACGGGGCAGGTTGGATTAATTGCAGGACCGGCGGTGTCTTTGTAAGGATCACCAACTGTAGATTGCTAGGTCTTGCCTAGAAATTCTATGCTAAATCACAACTTATACTTCTTTTATTACTTCAAAACCGTTCATGCTTCCTGCGATCGTTAAACCATATACATTATCCGATATCTTTTTTTTCTTTATGTTTCTCGCGATAATGTTTAATGTTGAACCCGATCCTGTGAAATCATCTATGATTAAAGTATTTTTATAATCATGACTGTTATTCTCTATTGCCATTGTTTCTTCTGCATTTCTTATCCTGTCTTTCAAATCCTTCAGACTTTTTTGCTGAATCATAATAGGCATCTTTATTTTCTCGATTTTTATGATTGGAACTTTCAGATTCAGTGATTTCTCCAGTTCTTTCATAAACTGAATATTTCTGGGAACAGTTGGGGGAACAAACCCCACAGAATCCACCCTTTCTTTTTTGATAAAATTTATTATTTGAGGTCTTACTATGTCTATTACTTTTTTCATTAATATTTTATTTTGAGTTTGTTTTGCATGGAAGAGCCATTGCCCCATTTTTGTTTTACCGAATACGGGCAAACTGTATGGGTAAAGATAATAGAGTTTATCTAGGAACTTATCTTCTTTATTGAAAGATTTTTCTATTTTAGAAGTGGCATCAATAAAACCATCTTTTGTGAATTTTTCGTAATCATCGAGTAATTTTACATATTCATCTGCTTTTCTTGCTGTATCGTAATTTCTCTCCTTGCACCACATAGCAAACCCATCAAAGCCTTCAATCTCATTACCATTCGGTTCAAGTAAAGTGAAATTATTGTCTATTTTTTTCCTTGTTATGTTATTGATATTATAATCTTGTTTGTCCGTTGAATCACTCTTCTTTATGGAGTAATAAACTTTTGGCGGAATTCCAAGTCTGATGATTTTATTTTCCTCGATTAGTTTCTTTAAATGTCTGTGTATCATTACTCTACCGATAGGCAACATCCCCTCAAGCTCTTTCACGGAGACCTTGTCACTCTTCCTTATAATAGCCAATATCTCGTCCTTTTTATTCATAGTATATAGTATACAGTATATTGTATACTATTGCAAATATGTTTGTATATCTATTAGATTACGGCCAGATATATAGTATTAAGTCATACTTGTTTTGTTGACAAGACCTATCGGGGGGGGGGAATGTGGATAGATAAAAAGTTTTACATTATTAACACATCCATGATTAGTGGATTAATAAAAAAATTATGAATAATTTTGTAATGACCCCAGAGATTGAAAAAAATATGCGTAGAGAAATCATAAAAGGTCAGGTGTCTATAGATGATCTTTTGAAACTAAAGGATGAAGAGATAAATAATTTAGGTGAAGATGCTGTCTATGATTACATCGAAAGAATTAGAGAAAGTAGCAAACAAAAATCAGATTTAAGTGTTAAAAATTTACTTATTAAACTAATGGAAAGAGGGACTAGATTACTTGATAATAATAATTAGTTTTATTAAAAAATCCCTCATCTGAGGGATTTTTTAATAAGTGTGATATCAGAAAGTTTGGAAGTCCGACTTCCAAACTTTTTTAAAACCAGAGTGCCACCAATATTGGAACGATGATTAAAGCGATGATGTTGAGTATCTTAATCACCCCAGTAGTAGAAAATAATATCGGATGCATATTATTTTCACTACGGGGCGAGAAGTGGTTTAAAACCACAAGGCGACAAGAATAGGTACAATTATAAGCGCAATTATATTGAGGATTTTGATCACCCCAGTAGTAGAAAATAATATCGAATGCATATTATTTTCACTACGGGGCGAGAAGTGGTTTAAAACCACAAGGCGACAAGAATAGGTACAATTATAAGCGCAATTATATTGAGGATTTTGATCATTGGATTAATGGCAGGGCCGGCGGTGTCTTTGTAAGGATCTCCAACTGTGTCGCCGGTGACTGCGGCTTTGTGAGCGGGGCTTCCTTTTCCACCGTGATTTCCAAGTTCAATGTATTTTTTGGCATTGTCCCATGCACCTCCACCTGAGGTCATTGAAATTGCTAGGAATATTCCTGTGATAATAGAACCGACTAGGAGTCCACCGAGAGCTTCAGGACCAAGAACGAATCCAACGATTATTGGAGCAAGAACTGGAATAAGCGCTGGGAGAATCATTTGTTTAATTGCACCAGTTGTAACAATGTCTACACAAGTTGCATAGTCAGGTTTACCTTCACCGGTCATGATACCTTTAATTTCTCTAAATTGTCGGCGAACTTCTTCCACAACTTTTCCGGCAGCTTTTCCGACGGCTTCCATACAGAGTGCTCCGAAGTAATAAGGAAGAAGTCCTCCAATTAATAGTCCAGCGATGACGAGAGGATTTCCTAAATCAAAATTTAATTTGTGTCCCAAGTCCGCGAACTCTTGAGTGTAAGAAGAGAAGAGGACAAGAGCGGCGAGTCCAGCTGAACCGATAGCATAACCTTTAGTCACAGCTTTGGTTGTGTTTCCTACGGCATCAAGTGGATCGGTGACAGCACGAACACTCTCAGGTAAGTGGGCCATTTCAGCGATACCACCAGCGTTGTCAGTAATCGGTCCGAATGAATCGATAGCAACAATGATACCAGTAAGTGAAAGCATCGACATAGCGGCGATTGCTACTCCATAGAGTTCTCCGAAGTGATATGACAATAAAATTCCAGCGACAATAGAAAGAAGTGGAAGAGCAGTCGACTTCATTGAAATTGCTAAACCTTGAATGACATTTGTTCCGTGTCCTGAGACGGAAGCTTCTGCAATTGATTTGACTGGATTGTATTTGGTTGAAGTGTAATATTCAGTGATGACAATGATAAGAGCTGTGACAATTATTCCAACAAGGGCACTAGCATAAAGATTACCAACGGAATAATTTGTTTGCCCTGACATTAACCATTTCGTAATTGGATAAAATCCGATTGCTGAAAGAACAGCTGAAACTGCTAAACCTTTGTATAAAGCGCCCATAATATTTACCCCGTAGGAAGTACCCTTTCCTTCGGGGTTTTTCTTTTTTCCTAGGCGAACAAACCATGTACCGATGATGGTAGAAATTATTGAAACTCCTCCGATAGCAAGCGGATAAATAATTGCATTATCAAATCCTGAGAATACGAGTGAGCCGAGAAGCATAGTAGCGACTGATGTGACAGCGTAAGTTTCAAATAAGTCTGCCGCCATACCAGCACAGTCTCCAACATTGTCCCCAACGTTGTCGGCAATAACAGCAGGGTTACGAGGGTCATCTTCTGGAATTCCGGCTTCAACTTTCCCGACGAGGTCAGCCCCAACATCGGCTGCCTTTGTAAATATTCCACCACCCAATCGTGCGAAGACGGAAATCAAACTTGCTCCGAATGAAAGTCCAACAAGAGAACGGACTGCTCCTGCTCCGACGAAATGGTTTGCGATTATATAAAATAATGTAACTCCAAGAAGGGCAAGGCCAACAACAAGAAGTCCTGTGACGCTTCCTCCTTTGAAGGCAAGTGAGAGTGCTTCTTTCAATCCTTTCTTTGCTTCTTCCGTTGTTCGGACGTTAGCACGAACAGAAACGTTCATACCAATGTATCCAGCCAAAGCGGAAAGAATTGCTCCAACTAGAAATGAGATAGCCATCATCCATCCAAGCATTGGTACGAAACCAATAATTAAAAATAAAACGATAGCGATAACACCGATTGTTTTATATTGACGATTAAGATATGCCTTGGCACCTTGCTGAATAGCGGCGGCGATCTCCTGCATTTTTGCATCACCAGCACCTTTGCTCATAACGACCCGAATTAAAAACAAACCGTAAACAATTGCGATAACTGAAGAAACGAGAGCAAAAATAATAAATGGATTCATCCCGTTAGAAGCAGGAAATGTTTACATTTCCGTTGCTTAATTAATTTAATAAACTCGACATAAACAAAACTTCTATTTTAATTCCCGTTCTTAGCTATAAAAGCTTCTAACGGGATTCATATTCCTTGTCTACTTTTCATCTGTCCCATCATCGACGATACCATCATCTAACACACTTTCTATGTCTACACTTTCATCACTTTTAACGACATCAGACTGAGCACTTTTAATATCGATTCTCCAGCCTGTAAGTTTAGCAGCGAGACGAACATTTTGTCCACCTTTTCCAATTGCAAGAGAGAGTTGATCATTAGCAACTTCAACAATTGCTTTGTGTTCTTCGTCTATAACTTTAATAGATAAAACATTTGCTGGGGATATTGCACTTGAGATATATGCTTCAGGGTCTGCTGACCAAGGAATAATATCTATCTTTTCACCATTTAATTCACTCATAACAGTTGTAACTCTGACACCTTTCTGTCCGACACATGAGCCGACTGGATCAACGTGTTCATCATTTGAAAATACAGCAATCTTTGAACGACTTCCTGCTTCACGAGCGATAGATTTCATTTCTACTACTCCTGATGCTATTTCTGGTGCTTCCATAGCAAACAATCCTTCAATAAGTTCAGGGTGGGTGCGTGAAAGTTTAAGATTTACTCCACGAGGAGTTTCTTCGACTTGATACAAATATGCGCGAATTCTTTCCCCACGTTTATAAAATTCACCAGGAATTTGTTCTTCGGGTAAAATTATTCCTGTTGCACGGTTGAAATCTATGTAGACAATTCCACGTTCAACTTTTGAAACGAAACCATTAATTATTTCTCCTTCTTTAGTTCCATACTCATCGATAATAGCCCCACGTTCTGCTTCGCGAATTTTCTGAATGATTACTTGCTTAGCGGTTTGAGCAGCGATACGACCGTAATCATCTTTCGTATCAAGAGGGAAGACCAATTCTTCTCCGGGTATTGCGTCTCTTTTAATTTTTTTAGCATCTTCTATTAGAATGTGATGTTCTTCATTGAAGCGAACCCTCTCATCATCTTCAGAAATTTCTTCTTCCTCATCTTCTTTTGTCATACGGACGAGTGTATCATCAACGGCAATTTTGATCTGATAAAATTCCATTTTACCAGTTTCGATATCAATTTTTGCTCTAATGATTTGACCTTTTTTCCCGTAATCTTTTTTATAGGCGGCAGCTAGGGCTTGCTCGATTGCGTCGATTATTTTTTCTCGAGGAATTTTACGTTCTTGCTCGAGCTGTTCTAGTGCCGACTTCATTGTTTTTAAATCCAACATATGTGTGTAATTACGAATTAATGATTACCAAATTAATAATTATAATCAAAACCCGTTTTTATTAAATTGTTATTAAATTTTTCTTTTTCAAGCTTCTATATAGAGGCTTTAAAAATAAAAGTCCAGTTCGAAGAACGGGACCAATGCGTAAATACTACTACATTGTTATGTTTTGGTCAAACTAAATATGATAAATATTAATAATTATGTATTTAATATTTTCCATTCATGGTATAATATAAAGACTTATAAATATTATAAACTATTATTTTGAGAGTAGAGTAAGACTCTCTGAGACAAGCAAAATTATGAAAAAAAGTTCTTTTATATCAAAAATTTTTTCTTTTATTACAATTTTCTCTTTAATCATCACTTTCAGTGGAATGATTCCTCAAACCACTAAAGCTGTAACAAACCCAACATTTGGTGATTCGTGTGGAATTGACATGGTATTAGTCTTAGATACCTCAACTAGTGTTGAAGGAACTGGAATGACAGGAGATCTTGGGCAGATGAAAAAATCTGTTGATAGTTTTGTTGATTCTCTCCTTCCTTCAACTCCAGCAAAAATCGCGATTGTTTCTTTTGATGATTCTGCTGTCCTTCAACATCCGTTTGATTCTGACCCTATATTGATTAAGAATGCTGTCAATGGAATCGATGGAAATGGCTATACCAATTGGGAGTCAGCTATTTCCAAAGCTCACAGTCAGTTTACCGATGATGGTAAGCCTCATCTTATTGTTTTTACTTCAGATGGTAACCCAACTGCAAGTAGTGCTGGGGTTAATGATTTAAATCAACCAAATAAACATTTAGCTCCAGCAGTAAATCAAGCCATTTCTGCTTGGAATGATGGTATCCGTATCATTACTCTCGGTATTGGGACAGATATAAATATTGCGAACCTTCAGGCAATATCAAGTCCAGATGCTTCTTTTACAACCACAAACTTTACAACTCTGGGTAAAGATTTACAAGGTTTAGTAACAAATCTTTGTGGTGGAAGAATAATGACAACAAAAGTGATTGATATCGATGGTGATTTAACTACAACCGCTGATCAGATTCCTGGAGAAGGATGGAATTTCAACATTGCTGGAGTAATGGAAACAACTGACAATCAAGGTAAAACAAATGCTGTTTTGGTTACGAAGAAAGAGGGTCCATTTAATGTGACCGAAATTCCTCAATCAGGATATGTTCCAATATATGTAAGTTGTGTAAATACAGCCACGGGGGATTCTGTCGGGGTCACAGAGCTTCAAGATATGGTCACAAATATTAATCTTTCTAGTGAAGATATAATTACTTGTACTTTCTACAGTAAACCAGGAATACCTCCAGAAGGAACTCTTTCTGCTACTGATTGTATAATAGGATTAGATAAAGATAGTTGTGATACAACTTTAATTTGGAATACAATAAACCCAATTAATACTTCAGCCGTCACGACTACGACAAATATCATAGTTGCGACAGGAAATTCTGGAACAAAATTGTATCCAGTTTCTTATGGAGAAGATAGAAAATTTTATTTATACAATAATAGTAATTTGCTTTCTCAGACGATAGCTACAGCCAGTTGTATTTCTGGGGCGACTTGGAACAATAAGAAATGCGTAAAAGTTTTAACCACTTCTGGGACCCTGGAAGTGGACACAGAAAGAAATAATGATGGAGCAGATTCTGGTTCGGGATTAAATGTGCCTTCCTGTACTATAAAAGTTGGAGAAAGTACTTGCAAAACAACATTAGTAATACATATTGATAACCCTATTTCTGGAGCAGAAACAAATATAACTAAGGCTGGAAATATTGAAGTTGCGAAAGGTCTCAACCCACCAATCAAAACAAATATCGTTGTCGATTATCCAGGAACAACATTTTATCTTAATCACAATGCGAAAACGCTTGCCTCAAAAACTGTAAATGCTTTTTGTGAGGCTGGCTCGTCTTGGAATGGGGAAAAATGTGCCACGAATATTGTGGATGGTTATTGGAAAGAATCTTGTGGAGAATGTAATCAAACTTCTTGCAAGCAACAATGCACTAGAGTATGTATTCCTCCGAAAGGTGGTGGAGCAGATTGTCCAGGGAAGGGACTACGTCCAGAAAATTATTCGATAAGTTGTACTCTCGGTGCTTGTGGAGGAAATGGAGAATTGAATATAAATTTCTCGGCAGCCCCAACAAAAATATTTAAAGGCAAAGACACGACTCTCACATGGAGCTCAAGTGGAGACAGTTGTATCGGCGCTACAAATAATGGAGAATTATTTAACACAGGAGGAAACTCAAGTGGCTCGGTAAAAGTCTCACCGAAAGTGACAACTACTTATAAAGTTACATGTACAGACAAAGAAAGAGGCGGAATAACCGAAGTTAAGGATGTCACAATTAAAGTTGATACTATGACTATTATCGAGAGGTAAAAAGTCTAATAAGTTCTTCGTATAATAATATTTAATGACATATGTAAATATGTATTGCGGATTTTCCGCAATATCGATATAACAATTGCAGAAACTATTCTTATGAAAGGATTTGTAGTTTGCATTTAAGTATGATATTCTTTACCCAGATATGAAAATCATATTCACTGATCATGCAAAAGAAAGAATACGAGAAAGAAGGATTTTGATTTCAGATATAAAGAAAGCAATTCTATCGCCGACATCTCGTTTATGGTCATATTCTCCGACAATAAAAATTCAGAAGATTATTAACGGAAAAACATTGGAAATTATATATGAACAAAAAGGTCAAATTATTATCATAATCACAGCATATTATTTATGAAAACAAAATACGACAAAGTAGCCGATGCTTTATACTTGAGTTTTAATAAAGGTAAAATCGCCAAGACTCTTCGACTTGACGATCGATTAATAGTTGATTTAGATATTAATTCAAATGTGTTAGGTGTTGAATTACTTAATGCAAAATCTCAACTTTCGCCAACTCTTACAAAACAATTTATAAAAAATATAAAAGGTAGCCCGTTGGTTTTTGCTTGAATGCTCGATAGTTAATTGAGTAGAATACAGCAAATTTGGAAGTCAGACTTCCAAATTTGCTGTATTTTAAAAGGTGGAATGACTAAAAACTGCCTGTGGATAAAAAGTGGATAACACATTGACATAATTGTCAAAAAAACTGATAATGTAATCAAGTTACATGTTAAGGTTTATTCTGTTTATAATGATATAATAAAATGTATCACAGTAAATAGATATGAATCTAATTTTTAAAAAAAATAAACCAAATAATAATCCAATGAAAAAATCACTGATTATTTTAGGGATTACTCTTGCCCTACTCTTAGTAGTGGGATGTGAGAGATATTTTGAGGATCCGATCAATCCTCCCGTTGAAACTATAAAATATACTGTGAAAGCTACGGCGGATCACGGTAGATTCACACCTGAGTCTACAAAGGTGTCACTGGGAGGTAGTATAAGCCTCGAGCTTATACTTGATCCTGGGTATGAGTCTGACTCTATATATGTGAATGATATTCATTTCCCACATCTTAGCGGGAAGACCAGTTTCACATTTTCGAACATTGATGGAGACTTCAATGTTAAATCTGTGACGAAAATAAACAACTGGGGTATCCTCATGAATGGACCATGGGAGAAAACCAGGTGGCAAAGCAGACTGGTAAATGAATCAATATGGTTGGTGGACGTATTTCCTCCTGCTCTTTATGCACAAACGGTTACATATACTCCCGAGAGAAAAATAACCGTTAACTCAGAAGGTATTATTGAAGGGAATTCTGAGTATAAATTTGAAGGAGATACAATAAGTCTTCTGAAGGGAGAAAAGTTTAGAATAGTTGTCTTAAATGATACAACTCTCATAACCGAAGACCTCGCCCCATATACGGCCCCCGGAAATGTTATTGATCCAACAAGGGATAGAATTATCCGAATAACGTATAGTAGATAAAAAAAGAAAAAAGAAAAAATAAAAACCGCTTTGTTATCAAGGCGGCTTTTTTTATTTATGCACACATTCATTAATGTTTTTTTTATAATAATGCTATAATAAAATTTATTAGACTAACTTTAATTAACAACAATATGCACAAAATATTTAATAAGTTCATAATTGGAATTATATTTTCGCTAAGTGCAATGTTTATTTTTGTCAATCATGCTGAGGCAGGAATTGTAACTGTGCTTGCAAATGGACAAAATCCATTAACAGTGACTTCAGGTACTGAAGTGACTATAACTTGGAATGCTTCCTCATGGGCTACTTCTTGCGTAAATAGTTTTAATAGTTCGACTAATGTCACTGGAAGTTATACATACACTGCAACTCTGACCAAGACTTTTACGGTGACTTGTAATTCGACGGTTTTTGTGTGCCCTTCATACACTCTAGATAGTGTATGTCCCCCTAGCCCTGGTCTTAATTGTTCTCCTGGTTATACACCTCTGTGCTTTAGTGGTGGAGGCACTACATGTTTTCAAACTTCTTGTGCTCCAGGAGGAGGATGTAATCCCGTTGAAGATCCTTTCCATTGTGAGGCACAAGCGACCTAGCAATGACTGTCCTAGACCTAACAGTTTCGGGGAGTTGTAGTGCTAATGGCGCAACATGTCCTGGACCTTACGAAGGTCAAAGTTGCAAACAGTTCTATCTTCAGTCTGAATGTCAACCTGGTAATTGGTTAACAAAAGGGTGTACATGGTTGGCATCATAATAATGATTTAAATAAAAGACACGATGAACAAAATATTTAATAAGTTCATAATTGGAATTATATTTTCGCTAAGTGCAATGTTTATTTTTGTCAATCATGCTGAGGCAGGAATTGTAACTGTGCTTGCAAATGGACAAAATCCATTAACAGTGACTTCAGGTACTGAAGTGACTATAACTTGGAATGCTTCCTCATGGGCTACTTCTTGCGTAAATAGTTTTAATAGTTCGACTAATGTCACTGGAAGTTATACATACACTGCAACTCTGACCAAGACTTTTACGGTCGATTGTTATACAGTTGGTGGCCCATCGTGTTCGTTTTATTATCCTACCTGTTTTACGGCAGATACTATTGTGACTTTGGCTAATGGCATAAAGAAAAATATTCAGGATGTAAAATTTGGAAATGTATTGAAAGGGGAAAAAACGAATAATAAAGTACTTGGATTTCACCAGCCAAAATTGAATGGAAAATTGTATTCATTTAATGGTGGACGTTACTTTGTCACTGAGGAGCATCCGTTCAAAACGATAGATGGATGGAAATCGATAAATCCAAAGAAAACAGAAAAAGAAAATATCGGTATCACGGTTACAGAATTAAAAGTCGGAGATACTCTGATTACTGATAATGGTCTGGTAAAAATAAAAACAATAAATAGTAAATCAGCTTCAAGTGATACGAGTCTATATAACTTTATATTAGACGGTGACCATACTTACTATGCCGATGGGTATCTGGTTCACAACAAAACTCCTTGTAGTTATGTGAGTCCTTGCACTGGTGGTCTTAATTGTCTAACGATAACTGGGACAGGTATGGGTCAGATAACGAGTGGTTCCGGTGTGTGTGGTATAAACTGTATTTCCGGATATTCATGTAGTCAGCTTTCTGGTTATAAATCTTTTTGTGAGGGGAATAATACTAAATGCGGTTCTCCTACAGATACTTCTTGTGTCCCAGTTTCATTTTGTAGTGGGACGGTAGCCGGGAGTTGTACCAGTGATGGTTCAACATGCCCTGGTCCATATGAAGGACAGAGTTGTTCCCAGTTTTATACTCAGGCTACATGTCAGCCTGGAAGTCTACTGGCACATGGCTGTATTTGGTTACCAGTTGTGGATTAGAACAATATATTACTCCATTAAAAACAAAATCCTCAAAAAGGGGATTTTGTTTTGTTTATTATATTTATATGTTATATCGATTACAATATAACAACGGCATTCGGACATTAAGCAAATAAATTGATATTCATTTGCTTATGCTCCTCATTTGTTGTTATATCGATTACAATATAACAACGGCGTTCGGACATTAAGCAAATAAATTGATATTCATTTGCTTATGCTCCTCATTTGTTGTTATAATATATTCAATAATTTCTATTAATTAAATTATCAACCAAATTTTAAATACAATGAAAAATATAAAAATACTCTTATTAACAATTCTTTTAATTTCTTCTGTAGGATTTGTTTGTAATAAAGTATCTGCGGATTCAGGATCTGGCTCAGTTATTGTTACAGTTATTTATCCACTCTCTGTCGTTAAAGAAGGAAATGGTTCTGGAACTGTGACAGGAACTGGGATTAATTGTGGGAGTGACTGTTCAGAGACATATAGTTACGGAACAATCGTAACTCTAACTGCGACGGCTGCTACAGGTTCATCGTTTGCTGGATGGAGTGGAAATTGTGATTCAACGGGGAAAGTGTCTATGACGGCAGGGAAAACTTGCTTTGCTACTTTTAATAACGATTACCCAACCATCGATAGTGTAACTATTAATACTTCAAGTATCAATGCTAACAGCTCAAATCAGTACACAATTACTACGAAAGCTTCTGATTCCAGTGGAGCTGCAAATGTTATCAGAGAGTATGCCATTATTAATTACCAAGGGGATAATGCTGGAGCTTATCGAGGTTATTTAACTTGGGCAATAGATGCCGATCATTGGCCAAGTTTGAAAAATCATATGGCATGTAGCGGTGGTGGTTGGGCTGCAATTCAGCCTGGCTATGGTGATACCTATCTTAATCTTATCTCTTGTTCTATCTCTAGTTCTGGGAATCAACGTACTGTTAACTTTGTGGTTACATTTGATCCTTCTTTCACGAGTCCGTCTGACAATGATATCTCAGGTTATCCTTTAGATAATTTAGGACAGACTAATGGTTGGGTAAATTTTCAAACTAGTTTTTCTGTTCTCCTTCCGACCTGTACTTCTGCTGGTCCGGATAATGATACCACCACAGCAACCACTGGAACTAGAAGGACATATGTTTATGGAGCTACTAACGTTACAAATGTTAAATTCCCTACATGGTCAGAAGTTAGTGGGCAAGATGATATAGTTTGGTATAACGGTGTTAATGATGGTGGAGGAACTTGGCATGCCGATGTAAATTTAGCCAGCCACCCTGGATTAGGAAATATTTTAGTAGATACTTATTTATATGATGGAGCTGGAGATGCATACTATTGCAATAGTGCTAACTTTGTAAGAGTTGTGAGTAATGCAGCTCCCACCGTCACCACTCCAACCTCAGCTTCCATCACTCAAACCACAGCAACTCTTGGAGCCAATGTTACATCACTCGGAATACCTGCTTCAATCTCTGCTCGGGGAATTAAATATGGATTAACCTCAGGATCTAGAACTTGGACTGCTGTTGCAACAGGAACCACAACTGGAGTATACACAGTTGGAGTTACAGGACTAACTTGTGGAAGAACTTATTATTATGAAGGTTACGCAACAAACACAACCGGGACTGGATATTCTGCTGAAGGAACATTTACAACATCTGTGTGTCCTGGCGCTCCCACCGTCACAACCACAACTCCAATCACAAGCATCACTCAAACTTCCGGAGTTGGTGGAGGAACGATAGTTTCAAATGGAGGATCAACAGTTACTACTTCTGGTATCACCTGGAGTACTTCAACTAATCCAACAACAGCACTCGCAACAAAAACAACTGATGGCTGGGCATCAGGTGGACCATGGACAAGTGCGGCGATGACGGGATTAACATGCAACACTCTTTATCATGTTCGTGCTTATGCCACGAACGCTGTTAATACCTCATACGGTTCTGATGTATCATTTACAACATCTGCGTGTAATGTAGCCCCAACCGTCACCACTCCAACCTCAGCTTCCATCACTCAAACCACAGCAACTCTTGGAGCCAATGTTACATCACTCGGAATACCTGCTTCAATCTCTGCTCGGGGAATTAAATATGGATTAACCTCAGGATCTAGAACTTGGACTGCTGTTGCAACAGGAACCACAACTGGAGTATACACAGTTGGAGTTACAGGACTAACTTGTGGAAGAACTTATTATTATGAAGGTTACGCAACAAACACAACCGGGACTGGATATTCTGCTGAAGGAACATTTACAACATCTGTGTGTCCTGGCGCTCCCACCGTCACAACCACAACTCCAATCACAAGCATCACTCAAACTTCCGGAGTTGGTGGAGGAACGATAGTTTCAAATGGAGGATCAACAGTTACTACTTCTGGTATCACCTGGAGTACTTCAACTAATCCAACAACAGCACTCGCAACAAAAACAACTGATGGCTGGGCATCAGGTGGACCATGGACAAGTGCGGCGATGACGGGACTCACACCAGACACTCTTTATCATGTTCGTGCTTATGCAACTAATAGTGTCGGTACTTCGTACGGTGCTGATGTTACGTTTAGGACGTTGCCGGTTCAATATACTGTCACTGGAACAGTCTCAGGTTCTGGAGGAACAATTACTCCAGCTTCTCAATTGGTTAATTCTGGTTCAACAGCTTCATTAACTGTCACCCCAAATTCTGGTTACAAAATCTCAACTGTCTCTGGATGTAGTGGTTCTCTGTCTGGTGGGACATATACCACTGGAAGTATTTCTGCTAACTGTACAGTCACCGCGACATTTGTTCAAATGACAGGTACTCTAACTCCAGCTTCTTCAACATGTTCCATCGCCCTCAATGGAAGTAGTTGTACGAGTGGAACTCTAACTTGGACGACAACAAACCCTATCGCAACTTCAGCCGTTACCAACAATGGAACAGCTACTCCAGCTTCACCATCTGGCAACAATAGTTCATCAACATTTACTGTTCCATACAATACGGCAACGAGCGGTGTTACTACTTTCTACCTTTACAACAATGCTGTTCTTCTTGCGACAGCTACCGTTACTACCACTTGTGCTTCTGGTTCTTGGAATGGAACTATATGTGCCGCGACTCTTTCCCTCCCAACCGTCACTACCACAACACCAATCACAAGCATTGCACAAACAACTTCAACTGGAGGAGGTAATGTCACTT
>Ga0247840_10000676_pt1 | contig 69915 bp, 71 predicted proteins | sample LaCruzMarch2015__FD_192404 | JGI IMG/M metagenome (GOLD analysis project Ga0247840, IMG submission 192404) | Freshwater microbial communities from meromictic Lake La Cruz, Castile-La Mancha, Spain - LaCruzMarch2015_17m | ecosystem: Environmental > Aquatic > Freshwater > Lake | place: Spain... | reverse complement strand
AATATCGCCGGCATCAATTTTGTCAGAAAGCTTGATTATTGAGACGCCGGTTTTCTTATCGCCATTCAGTATTGTCGAAACCACTGGTGACGGCCCGCGGTACTTGGGGAGAAGTGACGGATGAATATTTAGGATTCCATATCTTGGTATATCAATTAATTCTCTAGATATTATTTGTGAAAAGTCAGCCAAAACTATCAGTTCTGGATCCAATTTCTTGATCTGATCAATTACCTCAGATGAATTAATATCTTCAACCTTAAAGATATTTTGATCTAATTCCGCTGATAATTGAGCTACTAATGTCGACTGCATGTCACCGTTTCTGCCAGATGGTCGATCAACTGTAGTAAACACACCAGTTAATTTAAACTGTGGATCGTTGGCGATTCTCTCCAGAGCAGGCAAACCAAGTGATCCATTACCAACGAAAACAGTTCTAGCAACTTTAATGTGGTCAATCATTAAAACACCATTCAGGTGGTCTATTTCGTGCTGTAAGACTCTAGCCAAAAATTTCTCATTCTCTAAAGTATATTCTTTACCCCAGCGATCCTGAGCAGAAATTTTGATTCTTTTTGGGCGCTTAATATACAGTTCTTTGTTCGGAAAGGATAAGCAGCCCTCAATCATAAACTCTTGATCATCATCTGAAATCTCTTCAATTTTAGGATTTACGACAACTGCTAGCGGAAAATCATCCTCCGATTTTTCTGGGGTTTCATACTCGGCAACAATAATTTTTTTTCCAACGCCGACTTGAGGAGCTGCCAAACCAATACCATCCGCATTGCGCATGGTATATATCATGTCATCAATTAGCTCCTGGATTTCACCATCAAAAGATAAGACATTTTCTGCCTCAGCCCGTAAAACCGGATTCGGATCCTTTAAAATTTCTCTTTTTTTCATATTTTATTTATTCAGCGCCAAGAATCTTTGCCTTATATTCTGACTCCCACTCCCAGGCCGTCTTAGCCATCTCTGATAATCTATATTTTGCTTCCCATCCCAACATTTCCTTCGCTTTGCTAGAATCAGCAACGGATACGGAAGGATCGCCACTGCGCCTGCTCTCAATTTTATAGTTGACTTTTTTGCCAGCAACTTTTTCTGAGGCTTGAATTACCTCCAATACCGTTGAAGCTTCGCCAGTGGCGTGATTGAAAATCTCAGACTTTCCGCCATCAAACAAATATCTAAGCGACAAAACATGGCCGTTAGCTAAATCTGAAGGATGAATATAATCACGAACGCCAGTACCATCCTTTGTCGGATAATCATCACCAAAGACTGCTAGTTGCGGCAATTTGCCATTTATTTGGGCAAAAATCAGTGTCATTAAGTTGGTTGCTTTCGGCTTGCAATCACCAGTTTTGTGCTCCGGATCAGCACCGCAAACGTTAAAATATCGCAGAGCAACAAATCTTATTCCGAATGCTTTACTATACTTTTCAAGGATTATTTCGTCAAGCATTTTCGATACTCCGTAAATTGAAAGTGGAATCCGTAATTTGAAAATGTCATTGTCAGATAACACCAACTCTGGCCGATCGGCGCACAGGGTTCTGTATGAGTCGAGAAACCTTTGCAAAAATTTGTCGCTGGATAATTCTTCGTCACCCCATTTCCCTTCAAGCAAGGCGGCTTCTGTTGGCTTGTATTCTTCGGTAAAAGTTTCCTTCCAAGGAATGTCGGAATCTTTAGTTGGATTGCCATAAACTGCTGCGGTTGATGATTTCACAATATACTTACAGCCAGTTTCGTTCATGATGTCCAGGAGATTAATAAAATTTTCCACATTGTTCTGGAAATATTTTTCTGGCTCAATCATTGATTCACCAACAGCTAAATAAGCAGCAAAATCGATAACGGCGTCTGGCTTATGCTTTAGAAAAGCTTTTTTAACTTCGTTTTTGTCCTCAAGGCCAATTTTTTCCAGAATTACACCTACTGGAAGCAGTTTTTCAAATCCAGAGCGCAAATCGTCCAGAACAATAACTTCAAAGCCTTTATCTACTAGTTCTTTGACTGTATGCGAGCCAATATACCCAGCTCCACCGGTAACTAAAATCTTTTTCATATCAAAATCTCCTGAAATTATTATTTCCACTGATCTGAATTATAGCAGTTTGATCTCAACTAAAGCAAATTTATCGCGTCAACATCCCAGGTTAAAGCTGAAAATTGAGAAAAAAGAGACGAGATTTTTTTATCAGGTAATTTTTTGATTTTGATAATTATCTGATAGCGAAATTTATTATTCAGCCGCTGAAAAAAACATGCTCCAGGGCCGATAAAATCGATTTGGTGTTTTTCCAGCTGAGTAGCTAATTTATCCAGAGCCGATCTAGCGGCAACTTGATTTGTGTGTTCCGAAAGTACTCGGATAATATGCGAAACCGGCGGATATTTTTTTTTCAATCTTTTTTCGATTTCCAGATTATAAAATCCCTCAAAATCATGAAGTGCAGCAAATTTAATCGCTGCCGAATTTGGCCAATATGTTTGAATGATAGTTTGGCCTAATTTTTGCCGTCTACCAGACCTACCTGAAACCTGAGTGATTAAACGAAATATTTTTTCTGATGCCCGAAAATGTGGCATATGCAATCCTACATCGGCCGAGATGACACCAACTAAAGAAACTCCCGGGATATCAAAGCCTTTTGCCAGAATTTGCGTGCCAATTACAATGTCAAATTTGTGACCCTTAAAATCGCGATAGAATTGTTCGTATTGCGAGTGGTTTTGTAACACTTTGGCATCAACCATTTTTACTTTGGCTTTTGGGAAAAGTCTTTGAATCTCTAATTCAATTTTTTCTACACCAGAACCAAAATACTTGATTCGAAAGCTACCACACTGTGGGCACTTGGCTGGAATTGGTAATTTTTTTTCGCAGTGATGACAAATTAAATAATTTCCGTACTGATTTAAATGATGAATCATTGGGATCTCGCACCGGTCACAAGCAACAACAAAACCACAATCACGGCAAGAAACGAAAGTTGCCATACCGCGCCTGTTTAAAAATAATAAGGCCTGTTCTTTCTTTTTTAATACATGAGATATTGATTCCTGAAGCTTTTCCGAAATTGGCGAAAAATTTTCTTTTTTGATCTCATTTTTCAAATCGATAATCTCGGCAACTGGTAACATTAAAGAATTGTATCGGCTAGACATGACAAATAAATCGTATATACTATTTTTTGCTTTATAATAAGTTTCAATTCTAGGTGTCGCTGACCCCAATATCAAAAGAGCCTTTAATTTTTCTGTCAGCTTCTCAGCTAAATTTATCGCGTCGTAGCGTGGATTTTGCTCTTGTTTGTATGAGTCCTCTTGTTCTTCGTCGATAATAATTAGTCCAATATTTTCATTCGGCACCAAAAGCGCGCTTCTGGGTCCAATAATGATCTTCTTTTCTCCAGAGTAAAACGATTTGTAGCAATGAAATTTTTCTGATTTGGAAAGACCAGAGTGCATAAGTACTACATCATTGCCAAATATCTCTATGAAGCGCTCTATATTTTGTGGTGTCAAGACAATTTCTGGCACTAGCATTACAACCGATTTTCCCAAAGAAATAGTTTTTTTTGCTAAGTGCAAATATATTTCTGTTTTACCAGACCCAGTAACTCCATAAATCAGCGCCGGCCGTTTTTTATCCGATATTAAATTTCCCGATAGTTTTTCAAAGATTTCTTTTTGATCCGATGTTAGTGAATTTAGTTTTTTGGAAGCTGATAGCTGATGGCTGGCAGCTGTTGGCTTTCTCGGATTTTTCATGCTGGGGGGCAGAAATACAGAAATGGCCTCACCCAAACTGCATAAATAATATTTCGAAACCCATTCTGCTAGTTCAATATAACTTGATGGGATTGCGAAGTCAGGATTTACTGAAGTAATTTGTTTAATTTTAAATTTAAAATTATCATTTTGATTTTTGAATTTTGCATTTTGAATTTTTTTAACCACTCCCCGAATCGTCTTTTTTCCAAAAGGGATTCCAACAATTGATCCAATTTTTATTTGGCCAGATAGCTCCAGTGGAACTTTGTAACTAAAAACTCCTATACCACTATGAGTCCTAGATTCTGGAATTACATCTATGATCATTGAAAAAATATTAATTTTGTGTTATGATAATGAAGCTTAATCTCAATGCTATCATAATCAGATGACTACGAAATTACAACAACCTGATCGGTCACCTAACGGAAGACCCGCAGGGTCACCTAGCGGAAGACCCACAATCGCAATTGTTGGACGGCCAAATGTTGGCAAGTCAACTTTTTTTAATCGTTTAGTCGGCAGCCGAAAAGCAATTGAATCAGAAACTCCTGGCACAACCAGAGACCGAATTTACGCTCAAGTTGAGTGGTGTGGCAAAGAGTTTACTCTCATAGATACCGCTGGCTTGTTTGATAATTCCAGCCAGAAAGAGATTTCAAATTTAACAAAAATTAGCATCGAAGTTGCAATCGATCAGGCTGATTTTATTATTTTTCTCGTTGATGTGACCGAAATTGGCAACGACGATCGCGAAATTGCCAAAATTCTGCGCAAATGCGGGAAAAAAGTATTTTTGGCTGCCAATAAAGCAGATAATTCCATTCGTGAAATTCCAAACCAAGAAGTTTTTTCACTCGGATTTGGTCAACCTAATTTCATTTCAGCCATTTCTGGACGTGGTGTTGGCGATTTCCTTGATATTTTTACTGAGAATTTCTCTAGTGAAAAATCAACTGACGAAAAGGCAAAGACCTTAAACGTCGCGCTGATTGGACGGCCTAATGTTGGCAAATCAACTCTACTCAACTTAATGTTGGGAGAAGACAAAGCAATAGTTTCAAATATCCCGGGGACTACCAGAGACAGCACTGAAGGAGCATTAGATTTTGCTGGCGAAAAAATTAATTTTGTTGATACAGCCGGAATTCGGCGCCGAGGCAAAATTGAGGTTGGAATCGAAAAATTTTCAATAATTCGTACAATGGGCGCAATAGAAGACTCAAGTGTTGTCGTAATTCTCATCGACGCTGAAGAAGGATTGACCAATCAAGACGCCCACGTAATAGGACAAGCCAAAGAGCAAGGCAAGTCAATTGTTATTGCTGTTAACAAATTTGATCTTTGGGACAAAGAAGGAAATGAAGAAATTAAAAATAAAATGGCGATTACACTTGGAAAACTCCAGCACGATCTAGCCTTTGTCCCTTTTGTGCCAGTGGTTTTTTTATCAGCAAAAACTGGTGCCAATCAAAAGATTTTATTGAAAAAAATTGTTGAAGTTTATAAACAAAGATTTATTGAAATCGGTCATGATGAAATTAAAGAAATAATTTTTGCTGCCAAAGACAGAAACCCACAAGTACCAAAAATTCATGATTTTTATCAAGAAAAAACCAATCCTATTGTTTTTAAATTGATTTGTCCAAATAAAAACCATTACCATTTCTCCGTTATGAGATATTTGGAAAATGTTATTCGAGACCACTACCCTTTTATAGGAACTCCAATTTTTATTGATTTGATCGATAATAAGAGTTAAACTATACATATATTATTGGAGGGAAATGGACGAACTAGAATTCTACGAAAAAGACGACGATATAGATACCGGCCAGAATAATTTCTATTCCAAGCCAGTCAGAAAGAAAAAGAAATTTTATCAAATTATATTTCTAATTTTAGCTTTAGTGCTGATTTTTTTTACTCTGATATTTTATCTTTTCCATCAATTGAAAATAAAGTATGATCGAATCTTTTTCGGTAATGGGGTTAACTCAACTATCGACAATTTCAAAAAAGTTCTTATACCCGGCCAGCTTTCAGGAGAGGATTCTGGAGATATCAATATGCTTTTTGTTGGTATGCGAAGCAAGGATATGGAAGGGGCATATTATTCAAGTGCAATGATGATCGTTAATCTCGATTTAAAAACTAACAAACTTAACTTAATATCTGTTCCCCGCGATCTTTGGATGCCAATCGGAAATAGTTTGGGAAAAGCAAATTCGGTCTACAAAACCACTGTAGAGAATAATTCAAAGAGCCCGACCGAAAATATCAACTTTACTAAAGAGACATTTGCCAAAAATTTCGGGATTGATATTAATTACGTTTTTGTCTGTGATTTTGATAGTTTCCAAAATATAATCAATCAAATTGGCAGAATTGACATTCAAATGTCCGAGACTGAGGCTGCAGGATATCCATTCCTGTCCGATAATTTAATGAAGAGTGCTAGGGACAGATCAACTCCCGGCCTTTATCACTTAGACGGCGCCCAATCTCTAGAGTTTGTCCGTTGGCCAATTGATGCCGTACCAGATTTTGATCGTCTACGAAGAATGCAGTTATATTTATTTTCCTTTGCCAAACAGTATGTCGACACAAAATCATTAATGACCTACAAGACTGCTAATAATGTTTTGGGTGTGGCTGATGATAATATTCGAACAGACATGAAGATTTGGGAGATCAAGAAAATAGTTGGGTTAGCAGAAAAAATTCCACTTGGCTCAGTTAGCCAACATAGGTTAACAACTGATATTGGCACAGATGGGGGGCTATTGAAAGAATCCCATTACCAAAATACAACCTACAATCCAATCGCCGGCGACTCAAACTTTAGTCAAATCCAAACCTGGACAAGAAACATTATAAACAATTAGATCTCGTAAAATTTCTCAGTTTGTTTTTTTAATCTCTTCAAAAATGGTTCTCGCTTATTTTTTAGTAGCTTAAAGATGAATCTTCTGGCAGTAGCAATGTTAGATTTTGATATTTTAGCCAACTCTTCCGAATCCAGGTCACAAATCTCGATGATTTTTTTTGCCAAAACTGCTTTATCCTTTGGCTGAACCAAAAACTTAGATCCTAAAACTTCAGGAATTCCGCCTACGTCAGAAGCAATACAAACAAGGCCACGAGCCATCGCTTCGATTAATGCCCTTGGCATCCCCTCTTGTTCAGATGGTAAAACAAAAATCTCTGACTGATCTAAATATTTGCGTATTTCTCGAAAACCATTGAGTGAACCCAAAAAATTTACTTCTCTACTGAGTTTATTTTTTAAAACTCGTTTTTTAATCAGCGGAGCAAAAATTCCGCCACCAATAATTTTAAGTTTGAATTTTAGGCCTCGGTCTTTACAAATTCTCATAGCATCGACTAACTCTCTTTGGCCTTTATATAGTTGACTTAGGGTCCCAACAAAAATAAGATTTTTATGTTTATTGTCTATTTTTTTAGCCCTAATTGCGATATCTTTCTGCTTGAGTATTATGTCTGATGCCACAACTGAGTTTTTTCTTTGAGCTGGTGGATATACCTGCCGAAGATTATCAGCCACATAAATCGAGATGTTCGAATTAAGGCAAATTTTTTTCTGCCAACCAGTAAAGAATCTTTTGCTAAAAAGATAATACAAGTATGGTCTGCCAACAAAAGAAGTTTCCGGATCACCTACCACATGAACACCAGACGGCTGCTTTACAAAATTTTTGTACAAAATGATTGATATAATACTCGGCATAGCTAAAAAATACGCTGCGGCATCTGGCAATTCCTGCTTAAGAATTTTTATTATTGAGAAATAATTTTTCACAAATCCCCAAGGACCTAACCAGTCTGGCAAAGCAATAAATCCAATTTTTTTGTTGTCAACACGCGAGAATCCCCTAGGAATTTTGTTTGTTTGTTTAACCCGTGCAACAACCAATGCAGCAGAAAACTGGCCGGCGAACTGACTAAAATAATCTTTATTCGCTGTGCCTTTAGTCCAAACACTGCCGTCCGGCAGTTGCAAAAAATGTTGTTCACATGTTGTTACTAGTTTCATTTATACCTAACATATACTAAAATCCAATTACATGGCAAATCAGAAAATCAAAAAAAATAAAATATTATTCGTGGCGAATACATTACTTCATCATCAATCATTTAATTTGTTTTTAGCCAGGCAATGCCATGTAAACAAATTTGAAGTTGTCTTTGTCGCAAATCTGAAGGAAAAGAATTTTACACCAATCCCAAAGTATATTAAGCAAGTGAACTGGAACGTTTCCAGAGGCAGTACAATGTTGTCGAAGGAGTGGCGCGCATACCTAGCGCTAAAACACATTATCTCGAAAGAAAACCCAGGAGTAATCCACAATTTCACTGTGAAAGCAAACATCTACGGATCAATTGCTGGGAAATATAATTCTCATGCCAAAATAATAAACACAATCAACGGTCTCGGACAAACTTTCATTGATAGACGCGTAAAAACATTTTTGGTCAGAACAATTACAAAAATTCTCTGGTACTGGTCAATAAATTTATCAAATGTCGTTTATTTTCTGAACCATGATGACGAAAAATTGTTCAAAAGATTCATACGCCATCCTAAAACAATAATAACTCCTGGCCATGGGATTGACTTAAGTGATTTTTCAGCTTCAAAAATAAATAATTCAAAGGTCAAAGGATTATTAAATATGCTTAAGCCCAAGCGAAATGAGTTAGTGATTACAACCATGGGTCGACTAATAGCTCAAAAAGGCATGATTGAATTTTGGCAAGCCGCGAAGTTATTAAAACAGCAATATGATAATTTAGTTTTTGTAATTGTTGGTCTTAAAGACAATCAAAACCCCAGCATGATTAGCAACTCTGTAATCAAAGAGATTGAAAAGGACGGAATTAAAATACTCTGGAATCGTGATGATGTTAAAGAAATTTTATCAATCAGCGACATTTTTGTTTTGCCAAGCTATAGAGAGGGGCTGCCGCAATCAATTATTGAAGCTCAAACCATGGGTCTACCAATTGTAACAACCAACGTCCCAGGGTGCAGGGAAAGAGTCAAGAGCGGCTACAATGGCTTAATTGTGCCAAAAGAAGATTATCTAGCCTTGGCAAAAGCCAATAAAAAGTTAATTGACAGTCCTGGAAAACGACAACTATTCGCAGCAAGAAATCTTATGATCTCAAAAAAAATATACGACCAGGGGAAAATTGTAAAATTGATTATCAAAGAATATAGAATTTATCCAAAATAATTATTTTTTTGCAATAATAAATAATTCTTTCGCTGGTTTGATTATCTGTAAAAATTTTCTAATTAATAAATATCCAAATTCTCCAAGATGCAACCTCTCAGCAATTTTACCGGCTCGTCGGTCGTAACCATAAGTGAGGATTCTTGCAATTTCTATTCTGTACCCAGAGAATTTTAGCAAGTTAGAAATTGTTTGCATGTTCCAAGAAAAAATATGATTATTTATATCTCTCGGATTATATTTCTGGTATCTTCGTTCTTTTTCAAAAGGCAGCACCAATATTATTCTTCCATTTTTATTAAGTTTTGACTTAATTTGATCAAGTGATAAAGTTGGGTTAGGAACATGCTCTAAAACGTGATAACAAATAACCACATCAAAATAATTATTTTTGATTTTCCTTAGATCATTTTGGAAAATAATTGATTTATTCTTAGGAAGAAATTTTGAGCGATATATATCATATCCGACTTTTTCAATAGCTTTTAATTCCGATAGGTTCCATCCAGAGCCAACCCCAAACTCTAGTACCCTGTTATCCTCACTGACATAAATTTGGAATTTTTTACCTCGCGACCTGGCGATTAATTTTAATACCAGTGGTGAGGCATCGTGTTTGATGTGATGGTATTTTTCCCCTTTTGACCCTATATAATTTTTTTCTACTTTATCACTTGATTTCATAATATATACTTTAGCAAATTTTCCTTTATTGATAAAATAGACACAAGTTTTATAAACTGGATTAAAATTAAAAGATTCGCTTAACTAAATTTATATGTATATAATAAAATACGATTATGAAATATAGACAAATTAAAATTTCCGACGCTAAGACTATTGCCTCGCTTCAAAAAGAAACTATTAGCGGTGGCTTTTTATCATCTCTGGACAGTCAAACTTTAACAAAGATATTTTTTTCAATTCTTTCCGCAAAAGAAAACTTTGGATATATGGCCATGGACAACAATGTTCCTGTTGGCTTCATTTTAATGACCGAAGATTCTGACCATTTATATTCCAATTTTATTAAAAAAAATGTTTTTCTAGGCTTCAGAATTGCTCTAAAAAAAATACTCCAGCCGAAAAATATCATAAAAATTATTGAACACCTGTTTTATCCGAAAAAGAAGAAAAAATTCCCGAAAGCAGAATGGCTTTCCATTGGAGTGCAAAAAAGTTACCGGCGCAGTGGACTTGCCAGTCATTTGTTATCGCTTGCCATTAAAAAAACAAGATCGAAAGGAATTAAGGAATTTGTTGCAATAGTCGGAAGCAAACTCCCATCCAACAAATTTATGGTAACTGTCGGCGGGAAAAAAATTGACCAGATCGAGGTTCATAACGGAGAAAAATCTAATGTCTATCTTTGGAAATTATAGTCTTGTTATTTGGATCAATACCATTCTATTTTTGTTTTTAATTTGTATTGTGCTCAATTTTCTTGCCATGTTTGTAGCCAGAAAAACGAACATTGTAGACAACCCCGGCAATGACAAACTAAAAATTCACAAGCGGCCTACTCCGCTTTCTGGTGGTATAGCGCTTTTTATTTTTGTTCTATTTATAATTTTAAGCCAATTATTTTTTGTTTTTTCACCGACTACTTTGATCTTACTATTCTCAGCAATAGTAATTTTTATTTTTGGTGTTCTCGATGATAAATTCCGGATTGGCCCAAATTTGAGACTAATAGTTCACTCGTCCGTAGCTGTACTAGTTTTTTGGCTTTTGCAATCTATTTCAATTCTAAATATTTTTCTGGCCCTCATGTTCGCCGTTTTTTTTGTCGGCGGCATTGTTTCGGTTAACATGATTGATGGAATGGACGGAATATGCACCACTATGGCTGCAATAAGTTTTGCCGGCTATTTTATTCTTTTTTCCACCATTGATTCTCCTTACAAATTTTTACCTTTTTTATTATTTATTTTCTCTTTGGCATTTTTGTTTTTTAACTTTCACCCAGCCAAAGCTTTCCTAGGCAGTTCAGGCAGCGAGTTATTGGGGTTCATATTTGTTTTTCTTTCTTTAATAATTTCGAATGCTAATATTTGGCAATTTGTTTTTGCTGTACTGATAATTGGTGTTCCACTAATAGATATGGCCCGGGTTATGATTATTAGAAAGATTAACAAAAAGCCAATGATGTCCGGAGACAGGAACCACATTTTTGACTGGATAAGATCTAGAGGATTTACTCAAAAGAAAATCTGGTTACTACTTTCTTTTTCCCAAATCATCATTGTTTTTGTACTATTAATTATTTCAAAAAGTATCTATTAACCTCTAATGCGAATTCTGCAAATAATTGACAGCCTAGTAGTTGGCGGGGCACAAGATGTAGCCACAAATCTGGCAATTGGTTTTAAAAAGTCTGGCCACGAGTCAAGAATTTTACTGTTAAAAAACGAATCATTTAAAAAAAACCGAGATCGATTGCGCATCGCCTTAGTAAAAGTTAAACATCTAAATTGTCCGATATATTCTATTTCATCGATTCTAGAAGTTGAAAAAGTAATACGAGACTTTCAACCCGATATTATACAGACTCATCTTTCGGGTTTTTTCTATTTCCTATCAAATCTGCGCCTAAAAAAACCAATCGTCCACACAGTTCACAATCTTTATCTGGCCGATACTGGACCCAAGGGAAGACTATTCAATAAGCTCATGCTCCGATATGCATCTGCATGTGTTGCTGTCTCCATGGCTGCCGAACAATCAAATATTAAATTCCATAATCTGAAAAATACTTATGTCATTAAAGACGGAATCAATATTTATGATCAATCAGCATTTAAAAATTCATCACTTGGTACTATTGGCAAAAAATTAGCCAGGAAGATGGTGCTAATAAATGTCGCTAACTTGATACCTACGAAAAACCATGAGCTTCTAATCAAATCATTTGCGATTGCAAAGAAAAAAATATCTCACATCAAACTTATTATTGCTGGTGATGGCCGACTTAAGAATAAACTTAAATCATTGATCCGTTCACTAGGCTTAGAAAATGAAGTATTTTTGCTCGGACATCGTAGCGATATTCAACAATTATTGAGCGTGTCTGATATTTTTGTTTTAAGCTCAAATGTCGAAGGATTGTGTTTGTCTTTACTTGAGGCCATGGAGAGAAATTTACCTGTTATTTCGACAAAAGTCGGAGGAGTAGTTGAAATTGTTTCAAATGGCAAGAACGGGATATTTGCCGAATCAAACGAACAATCGGTTAGCAAGGCAATTGTTAAACTAGCGAATGACGCAGTGTTACGAAAAAAACTTGGCCAAAATGGGCGAAAAATGGTTAAATCAAAATATTCAGTTGACATAATGGTATCGAAGTATCTTAAACTCTATAGTGAGCTATTAATAAAACGGCAATAATTATTAGATCATGAGAATACTATTGATAATTGATTCACTTTCAGTTGGCGGGGCAGAAGACGTTGCGACAAATTTGTCTGTTTCGCTGAAAAAAAATAAACAAAAGGTAGCACTTCTAGTTTTGTCAAAAAAAATTGAGACACCTAACTATAAAAAATTATGTGTTGCAAGTGTAGAAATATTTTTTATGACAAAAAGAAAATATTCTTGTGCATCATTGCGAGAGGCAAGAAATATAATTAAGAAATTTAACCCCGATATTATAAACAGCTCCCTTTCCGGATACTATTATTCTTTCCTTCTCCGAAAGGCGAGCAAAGCGAAAATCGTACATACAATTCAAAATACTTACCGCTATGACTCAACATGGAAGGGAAGATTTTTTCACAGATTATTTTTGCCATATGCGCAAGCAGTTGTCGCCGTATCTCAGAATGTTGCCAAAACAATTCCTATGTACAACAAAAATATTATTACAATTCCAAATTGTACTGAAATTTTTTCTATAGACAAAACGAAAAAATTTGATTTAAAAAAAATCATAAAAAAATCCAGCGACAGTATAATATTTATTAACGTCGCTAATCTTCGAGCGGAGAAGAATCATCTCCTGTTAATAAAATCATTTGCAAGACTGAAGGATCATATTCCTCGAGCCAAATTGCTTCTAGCTGGTGACGGAGTGATGAGAAAAAAAATAGAAAAAACTATTCAAGAACTTGAACTTAAAAATGATGTGGTGCTACTGGGAAGACGAAACGATATTCGCGAACTTTTAAAAGCATGTGATATATTTGTCTTAACCTCAATTTCAGAAGGTTTACCACTAGCCATGCTCGAGGCAATGATGGCAAAATTACCAGTAATTTCCACCAGAGCCGGCGGCACAGAAGAAATTATTAAAAATGGTATCAATGGATATTTAGTAAATTCGGATGAAAAATTGATAAGTAAATATATGCTAAAATTAGCAAGCGATTTAAAACTCAGAAAAAAGCTTGGAAATACTGGAAGACTAATGGTAGAAAAAAAATATTCTCTAGATACAATGACTAAAAATTATATAAATTTATATAACAAATTACTTAAAAATGAAAATTCCACTTTTTAAAACCTACTCCGATTCTGATAATGTCAAGGCTGTAACAAAACTGGTTAAGTCCGGCTTAAATTGGTCAGTCGGGCCAGAAATCGAGAAATTCGAAACTGCCTTGTCAAGTTATTGCGGTTCAAAATTTGCCCTTTCTTTTAATTCTGGGACCTCAGCTCTTTTTGCTGGTTTATCTGCTCTAGATATTAAAAAAGGTGACGAAATAATTGTTCCCGCATTCACCTACATTGCGTCAGTCCATCCTGTTAGTCTTTTGGGGGCGACACCAGTATTTGCTGACATTGAAGAATCAAGTTGTGGACTTGACCCACTAGATGTTGAAAAAAAGATCACCAATAAGACTAAAGCAATTATCGCTGTCCATTATGCTGGATTCCCCTGCCAAATTAATGCATTACGAAAAATTGCAAAAAAGAAAAAATTATATTTGATTGAAGACGCTGCAGAATCCCTCGGTTCAAGTTTCGGCGATAAAATGACAGGAACTTTTGGCGACTTCGGAATAATTAGCTTTAGTCAAAGCAAATCGATTTCTTGTGGCGACGGAGGCGCAATTTTGACAAATGACAAAAAAATTTATGATTCAGCAAGACTATTACGAGACTTGGGGAAACGCAATATTAATAATCGTGATTTCGACAATATCCCATATGAATTCATTTCTGTTGGCCACAACTTGCGCTTAAACAACATTTTGGCTGCACTGGGAATTTCTCAACTTGATAAAATTAATCAAATTATTCGCAAGCGAGCAACCGTGGCAGCTATTTATCAGCAAGAATTGACAACGATCAATGAAGTTAAAACATTTGCTTTTAAAAATGAATCCTATGTGAATCATCAAATTTTCCCTATTCTGGCTGAAAAACGCGACGAACTCTCAGTTTTTCTCAATAAACATGGTATTTCAAATAGGGTATATTTTAAATCTCTGACCGACTCTTATTGTTACTCAAAGTTTAAAACAAAATTACCTGTAACAGATAAAATTGCTGAGCAAATTTTAGCAATCCCTTTTTTCACAAATATCTCTCGAGCAGAAATTGACTATGTGGTCACTAATATAAAAAAATTCTACAAATAATCCCGCCAATTAAAGTTAGAAATAATCGAACTGACCATTAAAAAAACAACTGGGGGAAACTTAGCTCTCAGTTGCTATACGTCGGGACAAAAAAATAATTCTAGTAGCTCTGATGGCCCCAAAGTTTAAAATGATCAATTGGAGTCACTGTCAGCCAAACTCGCCCGATTATATTGGCCCGAGGCAAAACTCCCCATTCACGAGAATCAGATGAATGGTCCCGATTATCGCCAAGAGCAAAAAATTCATTGTCTTTCAAGGTGATCTTTAGTTCTTGATCAGCTGAAGTTGCGTCAAACAAATTTGTTTTCTCAGTTGGGCTCAAATATGTTTCAACTAACTGATTTTGATTTGGGTTATTTGCTGAAACTTGGCCAATATATACCTTGCCATCCTTAATAGTGACAGTTTCCCCTGGCAAACCAATAACTCTCTTAATGTAGATGATTGAAGGATTCTTAGGATAACGGAAAATAACAATGTCACCACGTGATGGTTGGGTAAAATCGTAGGAAATCTTCTCAGCAATTAGATATTCGTTGTTGACAAATGTAGGCATCATCGAATCACCGTCAACAACGAAAGGCTGGATGACAAAATACCTGATGGCAAATGCAATCAGCATGACAACAACAAAAGTCTTCGCTAAATCAAATAAAAAAGAGAAGAAATTACTCGCCCGATTTTCTCCGCCTGGATTAATTTTTGACAGAGCTTCGTTTTGTGGCTGTTCTGTATTGGTACTTTCAGATTCGTTCATTAGTAACTATTATTAATCTACTAACCAATTTTACAGTGATTGACAACCTAAGTCAACATAATTTACACTGATATCAGTAGCACTATTAAAGATTGGAAACTATGAGGATAGTTTTGTTTTCTGTTTTTGGATACAACGTATATAGCCACGGCGTTTTTTTGGTTCTAGGAATGGCAATTGCTGCATTTTTGCTCTATCGCCTAGCAGAAAAAGAAAAATTACCGGTCAACAAATTCCTATTTAATATCATTACCTCTGTCATAGTAGGAGTTATTGCTTCTAGAATATTATTCTATTTTATTAATCTAAAGTATTACACCAACCTATATCAACTAGTTGAGATATGGCAGGGCGGTCTTGTCTCATTCGGTGGATTTATCATTGGTGGTTTTACCTTCTTATTCCTATTGCGCCAACAGAAAGAAAAAATTGCCTCATGGTTAGATTTAGCTGGTATCGCTTTTCCTCTCGGAATTGCCGTCGGCAGAATTGGTTGTGTTTTAGCTGGTGAAGTCGGTAAAAGATATTACGGTCCACTAGCATATTATTATCATTATCCCGTAACAGCAGTGGAAATATATCTTTGCTTGGCAATCTTTGCCATTAATCTATTGCTCTATTCATACGCCAAAAAATATTTAACTGATTATGTTCTGTTTTTCAGCTTTGTCACGCTCTACAGCTTCTTTAGAATATTTATTGATGCTTACCGCACCGATGCTAACTTGATTATTGGAATAAATTTAAGTCAGCTAACATCACTTATTATTTTTGTCATAGCGTTTTTTAGCTTTGGTATATATTTTGTCAGAAGAAAGTTGAGGCAAAAATGAGCATAACTGACACATTTGTTCAAAAACAAAAGGGATTGCTAGAAAAAGAAAAAGAAAAGTTAGAGAAAAAAATGTCTGAACTGGAAAAATATCCAGATTACGGCCGCGGCGACGATGATAATGCCAGAGAATACGAAGATTTTGAAAATAATTTGAGCATGGAAAAACAATTACAAGTGTTAGACAAAAAAGTTAAATCTGCTCTCAAGGCAATCGAAAAAGGTACCTACGGCCAATGCTCAATTTGCAAATCCGAAATAAAAAAAAGCCGGCTTCAATCAATGCCATACGCTGACATTTGTGTAACGTGCCAAAAAACAAGAAGTAAATGAAAAAATATCTTTGGCCTATATTCGGGACCTTCTTTTTGCTACTGGCCTTACAATTGATTCCAGTTTTTATCAAACCAGAATTCTTACTTTTTAACGATCACTTTATTCTTGGTTATTTCGGAGCTAATAATTTGGCAGTAATTCTTTTGGTGGTTTTTTCCTATTTACCAATTGTTACATTGGATAAATCAGAAAACAAAACAGTACGATTTTCCTCTGTGATTCTTTTGTCTTCGATACTTTCTAACTTACTGGACAGAATTTTCCGCGGCGGTGCTACTGATTATATCTCAATAAAAAATTGGCCAACTTTCAACATTGCAGATGCATTGATAATAGTAGCGATCGCGATTCTATCCATTGCTTATATTAAAAAACCCCGAATCGAAAAGGATAAATAGTTTTTACTAAAAAATGCCCTGATGGGCATTTTTTAGTATTTAGAGATGATATTTATTATTTTGAAACTTGCTTCACTAGCTCCGAAAAAACTTCTGGCTGAGTTTTGGCCATTTCCGAAAGTACTTTTCTATTTAATTCAATTTTCTGATCAATAAGTTTTTTGATAAATTCTGAATACGACAGTCCATTTGCTCGGCAAGCAGCGTTAATAGAGATAATCCAAGCACCACGGAAATCCCGTTTCTTTCGGCGACGATCGATGTAAGCATTGTTTCCAGCCTTAAGAACAGCTTGTTTGGCAAGCTTGACTTGATTTCGACGACCAGCTTTCATGCCAACAGTCTTGGCAAAAAGTCTTTTATGTCTTGCTTTAGTTGTAACTCCACGTTTTACTCTTGGCATGATTTAAAATTTAAGATTTAGAAATAATTAACGGTTAAGAAGCTTTTTAACCCTAGATTGATCGTTCTTACTAACTTCAACTAGACCGCGCTTACGATCTGATTTATTTGTTAAAAGATGATTTGCAGCTGCCCGGATGTGCATAATTTTGCCGCTTCCGGTAATCTTAAATCTTTTAACTGTTGATTTGTGGGTCTTTAACTTCGGCATCCTGGCTCCCAGTATTTTTTCGTTTAATTAAATTAACTCTAATTTGATTTCCTAATTTTCTAGGGGTCTCAACCAAATCCATCCCGGCCATATCAGCAAATTTCTTAATAACGTCGATGGCTCGATCAGCAAATATGTTTTCTCTGCCGCGCAGACGAAGTGCTACATTGATTTTGTGGCCTTTGTCGGATAGTTCCTTGGCCTTATTGGCTTTGACTTCCAGATCATGATCACCGATTTTTGCTGACAGGCGAATTTCTTTGTCTTCGAATTGCTTTGAATGGGCTCTATTATCTTTATCTTTTTTCTCTTGCTCGTATTTGAAGCGTCCGAAATCCATAATTTTGGCAACCGGTGGAACATTGTTAGGTGAAATTTCGACAAGATCGAGCCCAGCCTCGCGAGCCTTTTGCAAGGCCAAAAACAAAGATTGAACACCTTGGGATGTTCCATCTTCATCGATTAGCATCACTCTGGCTGCTCGAATCCGATCGTTTACCCGTAAAAATTTGTTGCTTATTCGAAGCTCCATTGTCCCACGTAGCTCCTGGAGCAAAGTGGGATTAATTCTCAACTGATGTAATATTAGCAAATTATTATCTTTTGGTCAAGCATTACCGCTCTTTTTTGTAATTAAGCGTATTGTTTTTTGACTAATGCCAAAAGTTGCCGGTGTTTTGGCCGCAATTCTACCATCAACTTTTATTTGTAGCTGCCTCGGAGAAAACAATCTTAGCCCATCAGTTCTGATCAATGTTAAATCAACATCTCGGACAATCCCAGAAGCACCGATAGCCTTTTTAAGTCGACCCCAGATTGTCGTTGACTTAGGATCAACACTCTTCATGATAACATCAAGTTTGTCTGGAAACCGACGAACAAAATTGGGAAATTGGTTGGCAATAAATAATTCTTTTGTTTTAGCTTGCAAAACAAAATCTTCGAACTCAATAGTGACTGAAGCTGGGCGATCGATTGCTAACTCGCAATAAGAAAAGAAAACGTGTTGTTCGTTAATTATTCCAACTCTCGTATCAGTTACTTTACGGAAGCGGAGATTTTCGGCTGCCTCTTCCCAAGTACTCGCACCAATAATTTTATATATGTTTTCACTGGCACCAAGTGGGACAACACCAAAAACTTGCTGTTTAGACAACATGACTGAAGCAACTTCGTCAATTAAATCATCAGCACCTATTGCTACTATAGTTGAGTAACCTTTAAAAACTCCCTGTTCAGCCAAATCTCTTGCTGGACGAATTCTGTCGGGTACAGCAAATTCGCCAGAGATCCCCAAATCAGTCAAGCGATCTTTAATTGTTTCAATCTGCTTGCGATTTTTGCATTTTCTAACATCAAAAATGTAATAGTACATAATAAATTATTTCAAAAGTCAAAAATCAAAATTTTAATAATAAATTTGAAATTTGGCATTTGAATTCTGGAATTATTTGATTATTTGGCGTCCGGCTCCGTGTCTTCTTTTTCCTCCTCAACCTTTTCTTCTTTGGTTTCAATAGCGTCGCCGGTCTGATCAGGCATTGTGGACTTGCCTATAAAAATAGCACCTTGTTTGATTATTAGACTCTTTACGTTTATATCACCAATAACTTTGCCCGTTGGGTTGATCTCAAGTTTTTCCGTTGCTTCAACCAAGCCTTTAATTGTGCCCGAAACCTCTACAACCTTAGCCGATACCGGCCCCTTTATGACAGCTGTTTCGCCAACATTTACATTGTCATCACTTCTAACTTCGCCTTCGACCGAGCCATTAACCTGAATGGAACCCTGGTTTTTCAAATTTCCCTTTAAATTGACGTTTAAGCCAATAATTGTATCAACATTCTCCACGCTTCTCCTTTCCATATTTTCCTTCGTTTAATTATTTTTTATTTTTATCTTTAGAATATACCAATCAATATTTCCTTGATGGTAGCACAATAAACAGAAAAACAAAATGGCAGAGAAAATTTACCTGCTACCATTCTAACCTAACAAAAAAATAATTTTTTGAAAAGCCTTGAAAAAATGGTGGCTGGATGATAGAATCACAGCACGTCTACCTGATAAGGAGCATCAACCATGCTTAAGATGATGCTTGATCTGTTGCTGTGCGGAGTTTCTCCCGTCGGGCTGGATCTCCGCTTGTTGGCCAAGCCAATTCAACCCTCCTGGGTGACCGCCAAAGAAGCAACCCAGGCGGAGTTCGGACTCTTCCTTGGTCACGCACCGATCGGGGACCCCTGCGGGTTATACCCATTCTGGTGGGTTGTGGGACCTGGCTGGGAACGGTCGAGAATAGTCGCACTGCCAACTATAGCCTTCGATCTGATGAGGCACTCGATCAGTAACCCTTCCGGCTGTTTCGAGCCAGACCTTGACTTCTTCCTGCGACGATTCCCGCAACAAACAGTCGCTCAGTTTCTGGCCCGACGCTTCGTGTGTCGGATCATTGAACTCGGTCGACTGGACCAAAACGATCTGACGAAACAACAAATCGAGGGCTGCACGGCTCACCTCGATCACCTGGTCGCCGCTCTCAACGCCGAACAGTGCCAGACCTAAGCTACGGAGCTTGGGTCGTTTTTATTGTTTTCAATAGGGCTTTACAAATCTTGACAAGATTGCTACAATAGCTAGCAGTTTGGCTGCAAATTTTTTCACCAATTTGAACTATGAACAAAATAAAGATTATTGGAGCTCGCGAGCACAACCTAAAAAACGTCTCTTTAGAGATCCCAAGAGACAAAATGGTTGTTATTACCGGACTATCTGGTTCCGGAAAGTCGTCTTTGGCATTTGACACAATCTTTGCCGAAGGCCAGCGCCGTTACGTTGAGAGCCTTTCTTCTTATGCAAGACAGTTTTTAGGAGTTATGGAAAAACCAGATGTTGATTATATCGAAGGTTTATCGCCAGCCATTTCTATAGATCAGAAATCAGCCAATAACAATCCCCGATCTACTGTTGGGACTATTACAGAAATTTATGACTATTTGCGATTACTGTTTGCTAGAGCTGGAATTCCTCATTGTCCGAATTGTCACAAACCAGTTAGACAACAAACCCCAACTCAGATTACTGAACATTTAATCTCTAGTGCCAAAGAGTCTTTACGAATAATGATTTTGGCAATATTGGTTTCAGACAGAAAAGGTGAGCACGCCGATGTTTTCGCACGGATAAGAAAGTCAGGATTTTCAAGAGTTAGGGTTGACAACGCTGTAATGGATTTAGATGAAGCCGAAAGCAAAGAATTAGATAAGCAAAAAAAACATACCATAGAGGTTGTCGTTGACCGCTTAATCATCGAACACGATGGCAAAGACAAAAGCACTCAAATGAGACTGTTTGATTCGATAGAGAAAGCGCTTGAAATCGGTGGCGGCTATATTAAGGTTGTTTATGTCGATAAAAAAACTCCTGCCTCGCCGGCAGGCAGGGAAGAACAATTTTCCGAACAATTTTCATGTCCAGATTGCAATATTTCCTTACCAGAAATTGCACCGAGATCATTTTCCTTTAATTCCCCCCATGGAGCCTGTCCTCGGTGCCAAGGGTTAGGAACAATTCTAGAAATTGATCCCAAGCTAATCTTACCTAATCCTAGATTAACTATTAATGAAGGGGCTATCCGCCCTTGGTCAAAAACCGCTTCGAATTCAACCTGGTATATGGCGAGTTTGCATGCCATGGCTGCAAAGAATAAAATTCCATTGGATAAATCCGTTGGCCAACTGGAAAAGGAACAATTGCGTAAAGTTTTATACGGAACTGGCGAAGACCGATATAATGTATCTGGTTATTCTGTAAAATATGAAGGTATAATTTCAAATCTTGAAAGACGTTATAAGGAAACCCAATCTGATTATATTAGAGCAGAAATTGAAAAGTATATGGTCAACAGAATATGTCCAGCTTGTAATGGCATGAGACTCAGACCAGAAATTTTAGGTGTAACAATTGCAGATAAAAATATTATCGAAATTTCTGACATGACAATCGATAAATGTTTAGATTTCTTTGACAAATTGAATGAAAAACTAGATGAGAGCCAAAGCATCATTGCCAAACAAATAATTAAAGAAATAAAAGAGAGACTATCGTTTTTATTGAATGTGGGACTGCCCTACCTAACTATTAACAGAAATGCGGCCACATTATCTGGCGGCGAAGCACAGCGGATTAGACTTGCAACACAAATCGGTTCTGGACTCCAAGGGGTTTTGTATATTTTGGATGAGCCATCTATTGGATTGCACCAAAAAGACAACTCCAAACTTTTGAAAACTTTAATCAACCTAAGAGATTTAGGGAATTCAATTATTATTGTTGAACATGATGAAGAAACCATTCGAGAAGCAGATTGGCTAATTGATGTTGGACCAGGTGCCGGCGAAGCCGGTGGCCACATCGTATTCGAAGGTACACCAAAGGATATCGAAAAAGCCGGTTCGATAACTGGCGATTATTTATCTGGCAAAAAGAAAATTGACACTCCTCACATTCGCCGCGAAGGCAATGGCGAGAAACTTTCAATTATCGGGGCAACAGCCAACAATTTGAAAGATTTAACAGTTGAAATCCCACTGAATACCTTTTCCTGTATTACTGGTGTTTCTGGATCAGGCAAATCGACATTGATTAATGACATTCTATCAAAAGCTTTAGCGAAAAAATTCTACCATGCCAAAGAAATTCCAGGTGAACACAAGGAAATTACCGGTATCGAAAATATTGATAAAGTAATCACCATAGATCAGTCGCCTATTGGGAAAACTCCTAGAAGCAATCCCGCAACATATACTGCAGTATTTACTATTATTCGCGAACTTTTTGCCACAACAGTAGAAGCAAAAATTCGAGGGTACAAATCCGGCAGATTTTCTTTCAATGTCAAAGGCGGCCGCTGCGAACGTTGCCACGGCGGCGGAGTTCTGAAAATTGAAATGCATTTTTTGCCGAACGTATATATTACCTGCCCAGAATGCAAGGGTGCCAGATACAATCAAGAAGCTTTGGAAATTCATTATAAAGATAAAAATATTTCCGAAGTCTTGGACATGACAGTTGATGAAGCTTTAAAGTTTTTTGAGAATGTTCCAGCGATTAAACAGAAACTTTCCGTACTTTCTGAAGTTGGTTTAGGGTATATAAAACTTGGACAGCCGGCGACAACTCTTTCTGGCGGTGAAGCCCAAAGAATAAAATTATCCACTGAACTTTCACGCAAATCAACAGGTCGTACTTTCTACATATTGGATGAGCCAACAACCGGCCTACACTTTGATGATGTAAAAAAACTCCTTGGTGTCTTGGTCGCACTTGTAGATAAAGGTAATACCGTGGTTGTAATCGAACATAATTTGGATGTGATAAAAACTGCCGACTATATTATTGATCTCGGGCCTGACGGCGGTGAAGCCGGTGGTGAAATTGTGGCTTCTGGCACTCCAGAAGAAGTAGCCAAAAATTCAAAATCTTACACTGGAGCGTATTTGAAAAAAGTTCTTTAGTTGATATAATCCTAGTTATAAACAGGAGGAAAATGGAAGATAATAAGGAATTAATCAAATCTACAGAGAAGCTAATAAAGGCAACTCGTCGTTCGAATAGCTTAGGATGGATGTTGCTAAAAGGGATTTTCTATAGCATTGGCTGGATTATTGGACTTGGATTAATTGCAACTATTTTATTTTATCTCTTGCCAAAAACTGGTGACGGAAACATTATCGGACAATGGATACATTCCATGGCTAACGCGGTCCGACAAAATCAATAAATATGGATCACATTCACTTACCCGAACACCACAGAAAAGACAAAAGTGTCTCGCGAGTCACAATCAACGGGACAATGATGGCCAGTTTGTTTTTTATCCTGACACTTGTCTGGACATTGGGGCCACAACGCTTTAATTTTTATATTATCATTCAACTCGTTCTGGCGATTCCCATGCTTTTTATTTCCAGTCTGGCATACGCGAAAGTCAGTTACCGAGAAAAACACCATGTTTTTGACCGTTTTGCCTGGATAACTACGACTCTTGGAAACAATTTTGTTCTGAATGTTGCGGGCCTAATGGCGGCGACATTTAGCAAAAGTATAGCAATAATTTATTTTTCCACGAGTTTCATTTTGATCACTGTTTATTATGCCATTAACATCTATGATGGTCTGGATACTGCGCGCGAGGAGCTAATTAAATTAATATTTATTTTGATAATAATGATCCTTGGCGGAATAGTTCCACTTGTTACATTATTCTAAACAATAAAACTAAAAAATCCGACGCTTGGTCGGGTTTTTTAGTTGGTGGACCTAGACCTGGAAATATGGAACACCTTTTGTAAAATTGCGCTTGAGTGGGAGCCAAAATTAAGGCAAGTTTATGATCAACTGGAATCAGATCAAGTCTGATTTTATTTTTAATGCTTTCTTTAAACCATGCAAGACTTCCAATGTAGGATTTTCTTCGCCCCTTTCCATTCTGGCGTAATAGTTAACATGGATACCCGCTGATTCGGCTACCTGTGCTTGTGTCATCTTGGCTGCTTCGCGATACTTCTTAAGCTTGATACCAAGACCTTTATATATATCCCCGTTGTGTTTGGCTGTCATAAGGGAAATATACCATTATTACATCTAAAAATCCATATCTAATAGATAAATAAAAGGAGGACAAAATGATAGCAATTTCACCGTCGTATAAGAGGCATCTCGAAAATAGGCAAAATGAGATCGATGCACAAAGTTACAGAGAGCTTAAAAAGCTGGATTTATATAATGAGAAGACCTTTTACCCTGCTTTTTCTCACGATCTGCTCAGAGCAGAAAAAGAGGTCGTTATTTACTGCCCCTTTATTTCCAAATACCGCTCGGAATATTTCAGAAGGATATTCGAGCGGCTTAAAAGTCGAAATATTGCAGTTTTTATCTTCACTAGGTCGATTGAAGATCACGAACTGCTGACAAGAAGCGAGATCAAATCAGCGTTGAATGATTATGAGGAGCTGGGGGCGTGCATAATTAATCTGCCCGGGCTGATTCATGCCAAGACGGCTATCATCGATCGCAAAATTCTTTGGGATGGGAGTTTGAATATCTTATCGCAAAGACAAAGTCGGGAGATGATGCGCAGAACAGAAGATGAAGACATGGCTAAACAGGTCATGGAACATTTGGGGTTAAATAAGAAACTAGCTGAAGGCTATAAGTATCAATACGAGCGTTTATATCGAAATTTGATTGAAAAGCGCAAACTTGGTTTTCGGCTCAATCTTAAATTCAATGCCCCCCGATTTCATCTGCCAAAGTTCATCCGTCGCTTGCCATCTGTTATTTCTGGTGCAATTGTATTATTGTTGAAATGTATCAGAGCAATACTAACACTTGTCAGTTAGGAGAATAATGAAAGATAACAAACAAATTATGCCAATCAACGACAGCCCAACAGAGGAAGAAATTCAAGAGACTGTCAGAGAGATTAAGAGTGAGCATAATGTATTACTAAATCATACGGATGCTTTTGAGTTCACAAAATTAACCGAAGCTCTTAGATGGTGGCTAACAATCGAGAAGGAATCCGAGAAGCCGGGGTTTTTTGATAAAAGATTGTTGGAGCAAGTCATTGAAGCGGGAAGCGGTTTGAAAAGGATATCGCTCAAAAGCTCGCCAGAGAAGATAAAACTGTATTTGGAATATGCTATTGCCGTGTCGACAAAGAACATTTTAAGACGAATGAAAAATATTCTGGATAAGTACTAGATTTCTATCCTCATAATGATTTAATTGACTTCCAAACCTGTTGGGAAAGTGCTACTGTTAGAATGCAGATAAAACAAAATTTAGCGGAGACAACATGCAAAAATATGCAGTCAATCAATATCTGATTGGAAACATTTTAAGCGATATCCAAATGGGTCAAATCGCTATCCCTGAGATTCAGCGTCCTTTTGTATGGGATTCAGTCAAAGTTCGCGATCTTATGGATTCCCTATATAAGGGTTTTCCGATCGGATATATTATTGCGTGGAAAAATCCAGATGTTAGGCTGAAAGACGGCACTATTTCATCGGGGAAAAAGGTATTAATAGATGGCCAACAGCGCATAACTGCTCTAAGAGCTGCCATTCTTGGTGAAAAAGTTATTGATAAAGAATACAAAGAAATCAAGATTCAAATTGCATTTAATCCATTAACAGAGCAATTTGCAACCGCAACTCCAGCAATCAAAAAAGATGTTCAGTGGATGGATGACATTTCAAAATTTCTACAAAACGAGGACATATTCACTGTAGTTGAAGATTATTGTGACAAAAATCCAGACGCGAATCGAAAACAGATTGGTGAGAGATTTCAGATGCTTCTTTCGATTAAAAATAAGCAAATTGGCTTTATTGAATTAAGAGAAGACCTAGATATAGAAACTGTGACAGAAATATTTATTAGAATAAACTCAAAAGGGGTTGTTTTATCTCAGGCTGATTTTGCCATGAGCAAGATTGCCTCCTCAGGTGATTATGGAGTCAACCTCAGAAAACTGATCGATTATTTTTGTCACCTTGCAAAAGAACCTAAGTTTTTCAAACAGATCAGCGAGAATGATAAAGAGTGGCAGGCAACCGGATTTTTAGAAAAGATTGCATGGCTTAAAGATACAAATGATAATTTGTACGATCCAGATTACTCCGATGTTATCAGGGTTGCTTTTACAAAGAACTTTGAAAGAGGGAAGCTAAGTGACCTTGTGAGTTTATTATCTGGAAGAAATTTTGAAACCAGAGAATACGAAGAGCAAATCGTAGATGAAACGTTTAAGAAACTAGAAAAAGGACTACTTGATTTTACTAATCAAGCCAATTTCGAAAAGTTTGTGATGATTATTAAGTCGACCGGCTTTATTGATTCGAGCCTAATTAATTCACAAAACGCACTTAACTTTGCATATGTCGTCTATCTCAAACTCCGTGATCAAGGAATCCATCAGGGTGCGATAGAAAATATTGTTAAGAGATGGTTCGTAATGTCAGTCTTAACTAGCAGATATTCTTCATCACCAGAATCTACCTTTGATCTAGACATAAGGAACATTACAAAGCACGGGGCGGAAAAGTTCTTGAAGGAAATCGAGGACTCGTCCCTCTCTGACGCCTTCTGGGGCGTTGGTTTAGTACAAGAATTGGACAAATCAAGTGTCTCAAATCCGTTTCTCAATGCTTTCTGGGCTGCACAAATATATTTTAATGATGAGGGGTTTCTTTCGACAGACATTAAAGTGAAGGATATGATCGAGTACCGTGGTGACATACATCACTTATTCCCACGAGACTATATAAGAAGAACTTTTCCATCGAAGAGTGATTACAACCAAATCGCAAATTTTGTTTACCTACAGCAAGAAATCAATATTAGTATTGGCAATAAATCTCCTAAGGATTACTTTGCGGAAATTAAGAAACAAATCGAGACTGGTCAGCATAAATATGGCAATATATTATCAATTGAAAAATTTAAAGAGAATCTTGCCAAGCATTGCATTCCCGAATCAATATTAGAAGCGACTTCTGATAATTACATGGACTTCTTAACTGCTCGTAGAAAGTTAATGGCTAAGAAAATTGAGAAGTATTATAAGAGTTTATAAAATTAAGAGGACAAACCAAAATTTGCATTCAACCAAAACTGCAAGAAACGGTGGACCGTTTTGGTTTTTATGTATATGTATCACGAATAAGTATCAACCTCAAAAGGAATTATAGTGGATTTAATCAGAATTGAAAAAGAACTTAAAAAGCGAACTGCATACCCATATGTATGGGGAAGAAAACAAGACAATCATTTTGATGAAATAACTAATTATATTTACAAGATATATTCAGTTGAGAAATTGCTTTTAGAAACCAAGCAAAGGTTTAGCTCGCGCAGTGATTATGAGGAGATACAAAATTATGCCCTAAATCGCTGGTATAACTTTTGGTCAGCAATGGCAATTGAAAACATTTTTTGTTCGGTAGACTTTGTTGAGCCAGCTAAAGATTACAGAGACAGGCTTAAAGACTTTTCAATTAAAGGAACTAGTTTTGATCATAAAACATCTGTTTTCCCGAAAGGTTTTGGCAAAGATCTATCATATTCTCTCGAAAATCCAAAGAAGCTTATAGAGTGGCTTTATGAAAATCAGAGTCAGGAGCAGAGAAAGCACTTAAAGAATAGATTATTTATAATACTACATTCACAGGATGGACAGCACTGGAAGCTGAAAGCTGAAATTATTTGGCTTCAGAAGCTTATTCTTGAATACTTAAAAAATTACGATGAACAAAAGCTGATCAGATTGAATCCTACTGGTAATGAGCCTATAGTTTCTGATATTATTTGGGCAGTTCAATAAATCAAATAACATTCGGTTAAGAAAGGTTAACTAATGGCAAATCCATTCAAGATTGGCTCAACTTCATATGATGATTTTGAAAAAATGTCAGACTTAAAGTGGCATTGTTCCAAATGCGAATTAAAATCTGGTCAAGCAAAGACTTGGCAGGTCTGGAGACAATCTGGACTTCAGCTAAGGAAAGATGATAAAGGTAACTGGTATAAAAAGATTGCTTGTCCGATTTGCAATAATCAAACAATCCATAGGAGTCTGGAGTCTCTTGAAATTTCAGACAATACGGTAAATAGATCAGGTATTCCACAGAAGCTTTCAAAAAGAATCAAAGAAATTCTGAAAAATGAAGAGGCAGTTTTCCTTAGGAAGCTTATATCTAATGAATTGGAGATAGATCACAAATTTCCACAAATAAGGTGGTCAACCAATGAAGATAAAAATCTAAATGAAATGTCGGAAGCCGAGATTAAAAGAAAATTCATATTATTGAACAGAAGTAACAATCTTCTGAAATCAAGAAATTGCGAAAAGTGTTTTAAAACCGGCAAAAGGGGCAATTTCCCAGGCATTTACTTTTGGTATAAAGGCGATGAGGAATGGCCGAAAGATTGCGAACCAACCAATGAGTCTGGATGTGTCGGGTGTTATTGGCATAATCCATATTCCTGGAGAGAAGAATTAAATAATTTGATTAATAATGATGGTAAATAAAGTTCATAAAATACTTGTATTTTAATTTGGATAATTATATAATGGAAATGTACCAAATCGATAAAATTAAGCTGAGGGCAATAATGGCTAAAAAGAAAATTTCTACATTTTCACAGCTATCAAAAATGCTTGGCATTTCCAAGAATCAACTATCGAACATCCTTTCCGATAAGTACTCGCCGATTAAAAGTAATATTGTTGAATTAGCCAAATTTTTAGAGGTTGAGCCTCTTAAAATTATTTCGAAACGCCAAGACAAGTCTGACTTATAATAGTAGGAGGAGGGTTTCTTGAATTATATTGGAAGCAAATTATCGCTACTTAAATTTTTAGAAGATTCTATTGTTCAAGTTGTTGACAAAGATTCAAAGATTTTCTGTGATTTATTTGCTGGCACAGGGATTGTTGGCTCTTATTTTAAGAAAAAAGGATATTCTGTAATATCTAATGATATACAATATTATAGTTATGTATTAAACAAGCAGTACATTGGGAACCACCAACCACTAAATTTCTTAGGATTAATTTCTGAAATCCCCAAATTATCAAAGGCAGAACCTGCGGAAAAGTTAGACATCACTTGCGAATATTTATCAGACCTGAAGGGCGTGGAAGGGTTTATATACAATAATTATTGTGTAGGTGGAACCAGAGGAAAAGAATATGAAAGACAATATTTTTCAGACGAAAACGGTCAGCGATGTGACGCGATAAGACAGCAAATTGAGGCTTGGAAAAATGAATCTAAAATTAATGATGATGAGTATTTCTTTTTATTAGCCTCTTTAATCGAATCTATCGACAAGTATGCCAACACAGCTTCGGTATACGGTGCTTTTTTGAAACAATTAAAAAAATCTGCACAAAAGACCTTGGTGCTAAAACCGGCGCTAATGATATTGAATGATAGGGATCATCAAGTTTTTAATGAGGATATAAATACGGTAATAAATTCGGTGGAAGGCGATATTCTATATTTAGACCCGCCGTATAATCAAAGGCAATACGCCACAAATTACCATCTCCTTGAAACGATTGCAAAATATGACAATCCACAGCTTTATGGTAAAACAGGATTAAGGGATTATAAAAAAGAGAAATCTTTATACTGCTCCAGACAGAATGTTAAGAAAGCATTTCAAGATCTGATAAAAAATGCAAAATCAAAGTATATATTTCTCAGTTATAATAACGAAGGCCTGATGACGATGGAAGACATTAAAGAAATAATGCAAACTCGAGGTCAATATGGGTTTTTTACAAAGGAATATGCAAGATTCAAAGCCGATAAAGATGTAAATAGAGATTTCTCCGCTAACAAAACCTTGGAATATTTGCACTATGTCAGTTGTGAAAACTAAACATAGCAATTGAGTCACATATACCACAAATAATGAAAAAATATGATGATCTCGACATATTGATAAAAGATTTAACTGATGCCCTTGAAAAACAGGACAATAATTTTTCGAAAAAGATTCTGGAGTTTTTAAGGCAAGGACCAGAACGACTAGTTAAAGAATGTCGTGAACATCCAAGCGCCAAACTTGTTGCAAAAAATGGTGACTGGATGTCACTTTGGGCTGGTGGAGTTATGATAGACGGAAAACTAGTCAGCTATAAGCAAATAATAGAGAAAATTAGGGATTTGGATCGAAAAGTCAGTCAGGAATAATTATAATGCAAATCGAAGAAATTGAGAAACTCAATAAGAATAATTTTGAAGAATCTAAAAAACAATTTAATGAATTTAGGAATGCTATTCATGTTGGTAAATGTTCTCTTTGTGATAAAAGTTTAAATTACTTTAACGAAAGTGAACCATGTCTCCATTGGCTTTTGAAACCCAGTGGATTTAAGAAAAAACATCTACCACTGATAAATTCAATGTTCGGTCATGAGCGGATTCAATCTTTTCTTCGCTGGTATGTCAACAGTTTCGACCTTTTTGTCGGCATAAATGATTTAGATGAGGAACATGCCCCAGGCAAAATTATGGCAGTTACAATCAAACACGGGGATTTGGAATGGTCGTTTAACATTTCTCCTGAAGATTTTAAAGGGCATCGTGGCTGGCCACCACATTATCACCTTCAAATCAAAGTTGGTGGAAAGCGATATATTACTTTTGGTGAATATCATTTACCTTTGTCAGATTATGATCAATGGTGCATTAAGGCAAGATTAGGAAAAATACCAGAAGTTAAGTTTCAAGAAATATTTGGTGCTGGAGTGGGAAGCGTTTTAAAGCGCGATGATATAGATCCTGAGGAATTATTACATAGTATGCGTTCAGCTGATGATGAAAAAAAAGCAGCTTTTAGCATTTCTACCATGATTGAGGCAGACCCAGGAACAACCATTTCAGGAGATGATATTGCTAGACTTATCGAGGAACACAAAAAGACCGGACTCTCAATGTCATATCTCAGTTCTAAGCTAAAAAATGTCAAGACGCAAGTAGTAATTGAGGCCGGTGATGGTGTGCCCGTCGCAAGCGACAGAACGCCAAGGAAAAAGAAAAATAATTAATTTACATTACTTATGTCAGAATACTATAATCCAAAAAGAACAAAGAATTTATATGACCCGAATTCGGATCAGCCGTTTAAGTTAAGCCGATCAAAGATTGACGCATTTTTGAATTGTCCTCGCTGTTTTTATATAGATCGTCGCATGGGGGTTGGCCAACCCCCGGGATATCCTTTCGCGCTCAACTCGGCTGTAGATAAACTACTCAAGAAAGAGTTTGATATTTTTCGTGGCGAAGAAAAGCCGCATCCGCTAATTACTGAAAATGGCGTTGACGCTAGACCCGTAAGCCATGCAGAACTAGATAAATGGAGAGAAAACTTCGTTGGCGTGCAATTTCTCCACGAGCCGACTAATTTTTTAATTACTGGTGCCATTGATGATCTCTGGATTAACCCGGCCGGCGAATATATCGTTGTCGACTACAAAGCCACATCCAAGGATGAAGAGATTACTGAACTAAACAAAGAGTGGCAGAACGGTTATAAAAGGCAAATGGAAGTATATCAGTGGCTCTTGCGCAAGAACGGCTTAAAAGTTTCTGATACTGGTTACTTTGTATATTGTAACGGAGTTACCGACTGCGATAAATTCGACAACCACCTAGAATTCAAAATCTCCCTCATCCCCTATAAAGGTGATGACTCTTGGGTTGAGAAAACAATTACTGAAGCCCATGCTTGTTTGAATAGAGACGATATCCCCGAGTGCTCTCCGGATTGTGATTATTGCAGTTATGTAGAATCTGTAAATTCAATTAACGGTTAAAACTTAGTAATCATGACTAAAAATGATAACAAAAACATTCCAGACCAGATTTACTCTAAATTTCTTGATAACTTAAAGAAAGCGGAATTACCATCTGAGGTTATCGATAATCTTGAAAAATTATCAATCTCAGGCGATATTAGCGAGTCGGATTTAAGGGATGCGCTATTTTCGGCAAGTGAAAATTTATGATTTATTTAGAAAAAATTCAAATTCAAGAATTCCGCGGGATAAGAAGCTTAACCATTAATTTCGCTTCTAACAACTTTGCGATCTGTGGCAGAAATGGAACCGGGAAAAGTGGAGTTGTCGATGCAATAGAATATGGACTAACCGGAAATATCTCAAGATTATCAGGATCCGGCACTGGTGGTATTTCTTTAAAAGCTCACGCTCCTCACGTTGACAGCAGGGATAACCCTGAAAGATCATTCGTCATTTTGACAGTGAAGATTATTTCATCTGGCGAAGAAGTAATAATAAAACGCAGTGTAAACGAACCTTTTTCCCCAGAAATATCCAGTAAAAATCCAGCAACATTGAGGATTTTGAAAAGTATTGCGGCTCACCCTGAGTTTACATTGTCTCGAAGAGAACTTATTAAGTACGTTATTTCAGCTCCAGGTGATCGTGCTAAGGAAATCCAGTCTTTGTTGCAATTAGATAAAGTCGAGAATTTGAGAGTTGTGGCGCAAAGGATATTTAATGCATCAAAAAGAGAAGTTTTGAGCTTTAAGACGCAAAAAGAAACTGCGCAAGAACAATTATCCCAAGCACTTGAAATTACTGAACTAAATAATACAAAGCTTCTAGAGGCAGTAAATCAGCGAAGATCCGCTCTTGGATTAGTGAATATCTCTGTATTAACAAAATCAACCTCTCTTAAAGATGGATTAGCTACACCAGCCCCTAATCTCCAGAATATACCAAAGAGCCAGATACTGAAGGCAATCAACAACGTAAGGGAGCTGCAAGTGCAATACTGCGCAGCTGAGAATATAACCTTATTAGAAGATGTAAAAAAAGATCTAGGGAAAATAAAATCAGATTATTTTTCTTTAGCGAATATAACCCGCGATCAATTTTTAAATTCAGCGATAGCATCCATAGAGGATGATAAGTGTCCTGTTTGCGACACTCCATGGGATGTAAGTCAGCTAAGGGAGCTGATAAAAAATAAATTAAAAAAATTTGACTCATCTCAGAAAATTATTGAATCTTGCAAGAAAAAGGTGGATCCGTACATCCAGATTTCAGAAAAATTCTATAACACTTTGTATAGCCTATCGATGTTTCGTGATCTGTTTAAAGAAAAATTTGATTTTCAACCTTTTGTTGATTTTGCGAAAGAGCTAAAAGAACGAGAGACTATCTTCGCTCAGTTCGTATCGATTAAGGGAGTATTAGATAAAATCGATCATTTATTTGATATTCCTGAATCTTTGGATGGTTTGTTAAAAAAAATTGAAGAGTATGTTTCATCTTTGCCGAATACCGAGATAAAAGACTCGGCAAGAGATTATTTAATTATTTCCCAAGAGCGCTTGGATCGTTATAGAGAGGTTTCTTTAAAGTATAAAAGAGCCGAAGAAGAAGCTGATATTGCCGAAAAGGTCTTTCGAGCATTCGCCGATGCCAGTACTGAAGTATTGAATAATATATATAAAACCGTAGAGGCAGATTTTACTGAGCTTTATAGTTTCATTAATAATGAAGATGAGCAAGATTTCTCTGCTGAATTGAAACCTTCAATAGGTAAGTTAAGTTTTGATGTTAATTTTTATGGTAGAGGTTTTTTTCCACCTGGCGCCTATCATAGCGAAGGGCATCAGGATGGAATGGGTTTATGTCTTTATTTGGCTTTAATGAAACATTTACAAGGTAACGATTTTACTTTTGCTGTTCTTGACGATGTGGTTATGTCAGTCGACTCGGGACATCGCAGAGAGGTTTGCAAACTCCTTCGAGAAAAATTTCCGAAAACGCAATTTATAATTACAACTCACGATCAAGTCTGGCTTAAACATATGAAAACAGCGGGTCTGATCAAGCCCAAATCGTCGATATTTTTTAAGACATGGTGTGTCGAAAATGGTCCCAGCGAATGGAATGATCGAAACGTCTGGGAAGAAATTCAAGACGATATAGCGCTAAATAACATTCGGGAGGCAGCCACTACCCTAAGATTTTATCTTGAATATATTTCTTCTGAAATTTGTCATCATTTAAGAGCATCGGTTGAGTTTCATGGTGATGGGCAATTTGATTTAGGAGATTTGTTACCAGCTGCAATCGGCAGATTTAAACAATTATTATCCAGCTCTATGAAAAATTCGACATTATGGGGCAAAGATAAAGAAGCAGAATTAATTAAACAAAGGTTAGATGAATTTATAACAGCTGTAACAGAATCTCAAGTTGAGCAATGGCAAACAAATTCATCAATACATTATAATGAATGGGTCAACCTACAAGAAAACGACTTTAGACCAGTTGTCGAAGCATTCAAAAGCCTTATCATTCTGTTTTTTTGTAATGAAAGTAAGTGTGATGGAATTATTTTTGCAACTCCAGCAAAAGGTAATATAGATTCTATAAGATGTTCCTGCGGCACCATCAATTACAACCTTGTTAAACCATCAGATAATAGAAGTAAATTATCAACAAAATAATAATCACTGTGGATCACCAGTTAAAAAAGTTCTCGGGTTGACGGGAATCCCGAAAATGTTGGTTTGGAAATGAAGGTGTGGGCCTGTTGACCAGCCGGTGTTACCTCTGGTGCCGATGATTGTGCCAGCTGGGATTGTGTCGCCTACATGAATGTTGGGATCTATCGTATCTAAGTGAGCATAAACGGAAGTAATAAAATGCCCGTTGTCTATTTTGATGTGCCGGCCAAAACCCCATGAAACCGTGTCGGCATAAATCACTTTTCCATCCATAAAAGCGATAACCGGATCGCCGATAGGTCCAGCAATATCTGTTCCCGTATGAAACGGCTGGTACGGCGAGCTTTCTCCGTATTTCAAGCTCACTATGCCTTGTATCGGCCACGCAACGGATTGATTGATATGATCTACCACTTCTCCGGTTAGCGGGTCTCTAATGTCAACCACGAGGCTTTGGGGATTATATTGCGCGAGCGCATCTGAGACAAGGTTGATTCCAGCCTGAGTTAAGATCAGCACCGAGAATACCGGAACCATAATTATCGCCAGCATAACGAAAAAGAGATATTTGATCTCCTTTCTCATCGAAAAAGCAGTGGCAACTATTTTTATCGTTTGCGGATTCATTTCTTGGTTTTAGATCTCTCGCCAGGGTCGGTGGTAATGAGTGGATGTTCGGCTTCCGAAGCAGTGATTTTAACCGCCACATGGTGCTGATCGGCAATGATTAGGGCCTCGCCACGCTCGCAAGTTAGAAGGAACCGTTGCTCGTATTCACTCAATCTAAATTCGGTAGCGACATTTCTAATAGTAGTGGTATCTTGTCTCATTAGGATTCTTAGTGCGCTTTGACTGGCGATAGCCCGGCCATGAACGTTTCCGAGAAAATCATTGGCTTGTTGGGATATGATACTGACGCCGAGATAATACTTTCTGGCACGTCTGACCATGCCGGCGATGAATCTGGCCGATTCCTCATGCTCGAGCATCAGCCAAGCCTCGTCTATGACAAAGATTCTTTTGCAAATATCACCTTGTACTTGATTTTGAACAAATTGAGCGATTATCAAGTGCATAATTTGCCGTATCGATTCCGGCAGATCTTTGGTATCAAAGACAACTAAGCGATTATCAAGCTCGATATTGGTGTGCTCGTCAAAAACTTCAGAAAGCGAACCGGTGGTATATTTCTGCAATCGTTTTACCAGCTTCGGCTGTTTAAGTGAACGGAGTGTGGCGTAGAAATCAAACATTCTAGGATAGTCTTTGTTTCTCTTTACTTTGTTGGTGGCTTTCTTTCCAAATCCGAACTTTTTGTAGGTTTTAAGAATGGCTTGATCAACTACCGATTTCTCTTCGCTGGTTAGTCCATCGGCCATTAACGAGATTATTTCCGTCAGCGATTGGACATGGTCGGCGAAGCTATCCGGATCATTGACTGATAAGTCAAAGGGGTTAATCTTTTCCTTTGAATGAACGGAGAGTTTGATCCTTGTACCGCCGACTGAAGCAGCCAATTGTTGATATTCTCTTTCCGGATCGATGACAATAACTTTGGTTCCTTGCATCAGATGGCGGAGAACCTCGACTTTAGCGGTGTAACTTTTACCAGCGCCCGACTGAGCGAAGAGAATCGAGTTGGCGTTTGGCAGGGAAAATCTATCTAGTATCACGAGCGAACTATTAGAGCGATTAATCCCGTAAAGTACGCCCGACTCATGTACCAACTCAGATGAGATAAAAGGAAAGGTTAGGGCAGCGGATGAACTGTCGAGATTTCTTTTTTGTGCCAACTGATTGTCGCACCTTGGCAGCGCCGACTGGAATCCCTCGATCTGCTGATAAAGAGCGGATTTGGTATAGAATAGCCGAGTTGCCAGAACCGTTTCCAAAAGCTTCACCGTTCGGTTAAGTTCGGCTAATGTCTCGCAGGACAAAGTAACGTAGAGCGAGATTTGAAAAAGATTTTCTTGTCCACGCTGAATCTTATCTCGCAGTTCAATGGCCGAGTCAAGCGGGTCTGTTAGATCGGCACCGATAATCTTTCCTGCTCTCTCCATAGCTCGTTTGGTTGATGTCAGCTCTGTAATTTTTCGGTTAAGTTTAGGCAAGGCCAGCATCGCATCAACCGGCTCAATATGATATGAGATGTCGGCATTGTGATTAAAATTGATCAAATGATTAAGCCAACCGCTTGATGCAGTGTAAGGAAAACCGGAAACAAACAAGGTCTTAACATAGCGACCGTCAACTATTAAATAGTCAGGGTACTCTTCCAGCCCCGAATAGGTAATAAAATCAAGCTGGTCTTGAGAGCCGACATGAAAAGACAGAGCTTTTTTCTGCTCTTCAACTTTATTGATCTTTTGTCTTCGTCTTCTTCTAAATATAGTCCTGCTCATTTGTCTGCCTCATTATTTGTTTCATTAGCGGTTGCGTTTTTGCTTGGTCGGGACGATAGAAACTGTAAAATAGATCCAGGACCTCCAAAGTATTGAGCGGTTTGGCATTCATGCCAAATTTCTCCAATCCTTTGATAATTATTTCCTGCTCAAGATTCAATTGTTCCTTGACTACTTCAAATTCGACTGGAGTCTTTGAGTCATAGGGGATTACCAAATAAAAACGGCGAGATAAGATTTTGTTACCGGCGACTAATTTCTTGATGAACTCACAGTACGACTTGCTTTGCTTTATGTATATCTTTTCTTTTTCTCCGGCACATTTCTGTTCGAAATCCTCAATGTAGCGATCAATATCAAGTTCCCTGACCCGAATCAGTATTTGGATTGGAGAGTTGAGAGAGTTAAGAAAAGTTTGAAAAGTATCGACGATTACGTCTTGTTCCTCTTCACTTTGTAGTTCGAAATTAACCGATGATGTTGAAAGTATGGCGCGATAGCGATTGAAAGGTAGAACCAATATACCGTCTCTAACTTCCTTAATTCCGACTTGGCTTCTGGCTGAGCCGAATTTCTCACGCTTCTTGGTATTCAACATCAAACCCTCCTTTCTTTGACGGCTTGATTGAGACAACTGATCCTGAGCTGGCAATTATCGGTCGATTTATTAATTTGTTTTTCTTCGTCTTTCTTTTAGTGATTGCCGCCAACGGTGTTTTCTCTTTCCGGGTAATTTTAGCATCCGCAAATTGCTCACGACTTTGCGCATCATTCTTAGTGAAAATATAGATTCGGGGGCGTGCCTTATACCGCAGATAAATTACCAGCCAATCTGCCAGAATTCGTCCTTTGTAGCGAAGAGCCAATAAGCCAAAGACTGCGAACTCAGCAATCATTAAGACGATTTTTAAAGAGGTTAAGTGGAGCTTCGGTGGTATTAGCCCGTAAAAAGCAGTACCGATGATTAAAGAAAATACCAAGAGGATTATCTGTATGAAATTTAGCGAGCCGGCAATTTTATCTTCGACTGTTGTTATTTGTGCCGGTACGACTGTCGATTTCATTTTGACCTCGCTATTTTAGTTGCTGCTCCGGCAGTTTTACCGGAATTCGAGCTAATGACATTGATTATCTGCGTTGAGAACTTCTTTAAGGTGTTGCCGGCTTGTGACGACATAGCAAGTTGAACGGTGACTGAAGTGCTTTTTAGAAGAACCGAGAATAAGGCGACGCCGACCAGTATCCCAATGATAGGATTTTCGCCGACTTGGCCGGGTACAGTTAGAAAGGCAGAAGCTAATTGAATAATGACCACATGCAGAAAAACGGTAAATATCGTAACAATATATATCTTGACCGCATTACCAACAAAGTCAGACATTTTAGAGGATAGTGACAATAAACAAACCAGTGGAGAAATTACCGCTCCAAAAGCCAATATCATTAAACGGCTGATATAGAAAATTAGCAGTACTACCGCAAGCAATATAAATAGGACGGCAAAGATTAAAGTAATTAAAGCGGTTGTACCACTTAGAAGTGCCGCCGGGTCATATGCATTGATTATCCATGCACCTGAGAGTCCGCCGGTAGCATGAAGTACGGCATTGACCATTGTCTGGCAGAGCTCAATTATCCAATCGATCCAAAAGATTGAAGTATTAGCCAGGAGAAAGGCCAAACCGATTCTTGGCAAGAGTTCTTTAAGCGGGACATCATCGAATCCGAATGACGATGCGCTCATTACCCTAAATCCCAGAAGTGCGATTGCAATAGCAAAAAGCGAATCGGTTATTCCGACAATGATCAGCCAGAAGTTAAATACTACGGAATTAGTTGAAAGAGATGGAGTGGAAGTCAAAAACCAGAGAATGCCGTTTAGTATCGGTTTTGTTACCGAGCCGACAATATTTTGCAGGAATCCGGAAACTGAATCAAGCAATATTTGAGTTAAGGTTCCCGTTTGCTGCATTGGGGCAATCGGCTCAAGTTGTAGAGCAGTTGCTGAGCCACCGGTGGAACTTTCGGTTAAAGATTGGCTTAGCAGATTTGACATAAATGCGGCAGCAATTACGAGAACGAGTCCGATCAGAGCATTTCTGATTGTTCTTTTCGCGTCCTCAAGAGCTGCGGGGTCGCCTGTTGAGGTGATGTACAAGTAACCGCCTCGAACCAAAAAGAAAACGACCGCCGTCCCCGCAAGTGCTAGAATTGCTGTCATCGCATCAGAGGCAAAATGATCGACTTCGGCATTGGAGGCAGCAAATGCAACTCCAGGAATTAGGAGCGGAATAATGATCCCGATTCTAATTATTAGTTTTTTCATAGCTCTGCTTAATTAAATGATTGCTTCGCTAAATCCGAAACTATTCCGCTCAAAACCAACGCTCCGATACAAATTGCCAAGCCGATCGAAGAATACACCAGAATCTTTTTTGATCGGTCCAGATTTTCCGGATTGCCAGAACTTGTGATGTAACCGATACCGCCCATAACAAAAAAACCGGCTGCGAGCAGACCGGCGATGGTGACGAGAACCTGAATTACATTAGTTGCGAAATTCTGGACCTTAGAGAGGTCGGGGGCGGCAAAAGCCGTCGAAGCAGACAGCAATACCACAATTATTGAAAACCAAACAGAGCGGAGACGAAGCATTAATCCTTCTTTCTCCCCTCCCTAAGAGGGATGCACGAGAGCATCACTCAATTATTATAAATTGTTACGATGTCTTACTATTTCCGTTGTATCACTCCCAGTTAGTGCTTGTCAAGTTTCGCTGAGTTTCAGGCTCGAACAGGTTCGCTTTCCAGCATTACTTAATTGTCGAAATTAATATTCTCGGTAAGAGTCGAACCTACATTTTAGCGTTTAGAAAACGCTCGCTCTATCCGTTGAGCTACGAGGGCAAGAAAAAAAGACCCTTTGCAGAGTCTAATTTTTTATTTCAACAAAAAACCCAGCTCATTTAAGCATATATCTTGTTCCTCTTTGGTTTTGAATTAAGTTTTTCATAAGTTTGCTTGTTAAATTTTCTCTGGGAGGCCCGCAGTCCCTCCATCGTTCCCAGAGTCAAAGACTCTGATACGGCAGTCGAGCGGGAATATAATTTCTGACCTTCAGAGTAGTGCGTCCCTTGCTCAAGACGAACTAGTGGCTATACGTCTGTCTTAAATAAAACTCCGACACTATATTTACGGTGCGAGGTCTGCCTCGGCAACGCCGATCGTGCTCGTACGTCTATTTCCTAGGAAATAATGACACCGCGAGAATACTCTACTGCAAATCGTCTTTGATGTAAAGATGTGAAAACGGATAGCTCGCTTTCCGCAACTCATTTCGCGACAATCTCGTACCTCGATAGACGCTTATTCGTATTGAAAGCTTGCCCGAGGACAGGAGCAATGCCAATATTGTCGTGCAAATTTCATAAGCTTCGCACACTCTTAGCAGAGAGAGCTCTTCTTATTCATTCGCACATTGATGCTAGCTCAGCAACTTTTACTCCAATTGCATTTCCGTAAAAGATACTGGCTCGCTTATAGCCAAATAATGATGGGTTTCTCCCGCCAGTCTTCCCATCTTATAGAACAAACGGCCTGTCCGCCTCAAGGTCGTTCATATCGTAGTGTGCTCCACCTTGACCCGTCCAGTCCATTTGTTCTAAGTCCGCAATTAGACAGGCGGGAGGTCGACCTGCTTGATTGATTAAATTAAGGAGGTATTTATGAATGCTCGACAGCTTGATGATAGGACGCAGCAAGCTATACTAAACGATCAGTTCAGAAAGTTAGGTTTTGGGGTTACGATTACTAACGGAGCGGCAACGCTACCGGATGTTATCGGGTTAATGACCGCTATTAGGGCTTACGATGAGTTTACAGAAGATAACGATCCTTATCACGAGCACGACTTCGGTAAGTTAGAATGGCACGATGAGAAGGTCTTTTGGAAGATCGATTATTACGACAGCCAGTTAAAGTATTATCAGGATCCGTTGACCGGTGATTGTAAACGAATATTAACAGTGATGTTAGCAGAGGAGTATTAGACCAAAGAGCCCCTGAGGTTTCGACCACTTTCATCCTTCGCTGAAAGCTACGGACGACACTGCGGGGGCTTTTTTTATTGGCTGAAAATAATTATTGTTTATTGTTGAACACGGAGTCGAATCTGCCTTCTTCAATAATTTTTACAACCTCATTAGGTTCAAATGTTTTACCATTCATGCAAACTCGAATACATGAATCGAGCTCAAGAACTTTAGCAACACTAAATCCAAGATTAAAAGGAGCATCTGACGGAGCAAACCCCATCAAAGGAATCATACTTGCTGTTAGAATTATCGTCTTGTCGTGGTTTCCCAAGTTTGCTTCTAGAAATCTGGCCGTATCAGGCATAGTATAAGTTCCATGTGTAACAATAATTTTTTTGTGAGGACTATCTTGAATCGCTTGTAATAATTTTCCTCTGTCTTCCATTGTCAAAGATCTGCTATCTTTCATACAAATTGTTGAGAATTCGAGCTTTTCGAACAGCTTTAAACTTCCAAGAAAGTTCGGGATTGATGACTCTTTTGATGTTTCTACTGAATCTTTAGCACCATTATAAAAGGAATCAATTGTACCACCCGTGAACATAAAATGAATTGTTTCTTCCATATATTCCTTTCCTTAATCTGTTACGAATTTGTTGTATACATTTAATAATTTAGCAAAAAAATGAGAAAGTAGCTATTCCCATATCTCCGCACCTATCCCACATTCTCGAATCTCATTATTGGTTGCGAACCAGGCCTCAAAGTCCTCGGGTTCTTGATAATCATCAAGCAGCCGTTTCATAGTTCGTTTTGCGAATATCATCAAAGCCAAAGTCTGGCAGGCAAAGAGGATTGTCGGGAACGGCTTGCTGGTATTTTCTTCCCATTCGTTGGTGAAGAAAAATTCAATATAATTTTTCATTTTCTTTTTCACCATATACTTCGGTAATGCGGAATCCAATTGGACTAGAATATACTGTTTGGATTTAGATTTAGTTTCTTTAGTAAATATCAGTTGCGGGCTCAAATCTTCCATAAACTTATATAAAGGATTTGAGGTGACACCCGCAGCTGTTACAAATGTGTAATTAATTTCGTTTTCAGTATTTATCTCTAAAAAGTTTAAACAAATATTAGCCAGAAATATCTGCTCATCAATAAAGCTTTGCGATCTCTCATTATCGCGGTAGAGCTTCTTAAGATATGGACTATTATCTTGATCTAGCGACTTATAATACCGGATAGCGTTTATGGCGGCATAGTAGATTGCCGGTTTAGTATTAGCTCCGATAGTATTTGAGTATATTCTGTTTAGGTATTGTTTCTCGTTTAGGTCTTTGAGCCAGGTATTAATTGTTTTAGGATCTTTGTGTTTTAGGAGTTGTTGAATTTGGGTTCTGTTTAGGAATCGGAATTGATAGATAAGAGTTAGTATCTCTGTTTGTTTGTTAGTTATTTTTGGTAGTGTCATTTTTTTGTTATAGCAGTTACATTGTTTTTTACCTAACCTACCTAACCATATATTATGTAAGGGTTAGTGCGACAAATATTCTATATTTAGCCTCATAATTCGGATATTATTGCCCTAGCCCTCTAGGGCTAATTAGATGATCTTGCGACTATGTTTAACTACGCTTACCGATGATTCATCTATCGGCTTTTCTCGAATGTTCTTGGGCTTAGCTTTCGGCTCCTTCTTCTTTTTGACCATTCCGGTAAATATCAATTCCAAATATTTGTCCACTTCATCTCTTGGAGTGGCGTATTTCTCTCTGGAGTGAGCTAGGACAGCTTTTTCCACATCATCGCTCGGCAATATATCGAGCGGGACCGTAACGCCCGAGAAGGCGTTCTCACTGGCCTCGTTGCTGACTTTCATATAGAAGTGATACGGAGCTAAGTTTACGATGTCGCCTAGCTCTACTTCCGGCTCCATAAACGGCAAGATGAATTTCTCTTCATCTGGGCTGGCTTTGAGGCAAATGATAGCATTGGCATTACCGGCTACAACTTTCAAAATACTTTGATCTTCTACTTGAGCAATATTCTGATGTGAGGCAATCAGACCAATGCGGAATTTTCTTCCCTCGCTGGTTATCTCGGAGAAACGGGGCGTGGCAAAGTTCTGGAACTCATCAACATAAAGAAAGAAATCCCGTCTCTTGTTCTCTAGAATCTTGGTCCGCTGATAAGCCGCCATCCAGATAATTGAAGTTAAGATTGTGCCAAAGAAAAAACTTTGGTCTTCGCCTAAATCTCCTTTGGCTAAATTAACCAGCAAGATCTTGCCTTCATCCATAATCTGGCTGATGCTGATAGTACTTTTTTCTTGAAGAAGTATATGACGGGACATTTTGGCGGTGATGAAGTGACCGAGTCGCTGCGTAAGTGGAGCAGTAACGCTCGATAGTTGCATTTTACCAAGCAAGGCAAATTCCTTATTCCAGAATTGTTTTAGAACAGGGTCATCGAGCGAAGCAGCAGTTTTCTTCTGAAAGCTTTTGTCGGTCAAGAGTCGTTGTAGCGTCCAGAGACTTGGCTTCTCAGTTTGCAAAGCCGTTAACGTCGTATTACGCAGAATGTGTTCCATTCTCGGTCCCCAATATTCTTTAGCTGTCATCTTGGCGAATACTGCCAGAACAGAGCTGGTGATCCATTCTTCCTCGTCTTCTTTATCTTGAAACTTAACGCCAGGCGAGAGAATATTCAGCCCGATTGGCCATTGCCTGTCTGAGGGATCAAAAACAATCACATCCTTTATTCGGTTTTTAGGAACAAGCTTTAAGAGCTCGTGGAACATATCGCCATGTGGGTCAAAGACCGCCAGGCCCTTACCATTTACCATGTCTTGATAGATAGCACTTTTAAGCAGTGTCGTTTTGCCGGTACCGGTTTTACCGATAATGTAAGTATGCTTTCGTCGTTGATCTAAAGTTGCGCCAATGGCTGTTTCATTTCCGGCGTAATCATTGACGCCAAATATTACGTCCAAATCAGGATTCTCTTTTTTGAAAGAAAGTGGAACCGGTAATTCACGACTTCTGACACGGGATAGATCTTCGGCGTGAACATCGGTATTGAAAGGAAAATGGTAAAGCGCACCAATTTCCGAAGATGACAGTACTAGGGATCCGCCGATACGATGTCTGAATTTCCATAATCTCAATAGCTGCGACAATTGACCAAAAAATGTTTTCTTAGCAACTAGAGTTTGTCCGCAAACATGGCGATAACTCATAAAAGACGAGCGCAATCCTTTTTCCCGCTCACTCATCTGATCTTTGCTTACTATCAGGAGGGTTCGAATGCTTGCTTCAAAAAGTGGGGAGCTAAGTTTTACTTTCGACAATTCAGAGAATTCAATGTCGGCCGGCGATGGCTCAAATTTTGTATGAGTAATTGGAAACTTGGCTTCATTGCCGGAAACAAATTCAGCGAGAAAAAGAATCGGGACCATAATCACATGTGTGACAAATTCTAGCACCTGAACAAATACATTGGCCGCTCTTTGGGCTTGGGTGTTTTGAGACCAATCAATATAAGTATTACGGTGTAATACTTTTCTTAGCCTACTGGTTTCGTGTTTTAAACTGCTTTTATCGGAATGGCCTAAAGGTTTAAGGACGACCTGAAGCGCTAAAAGTTCGCCGTCTTTGAGCCGTGACATATTAGAGGTCAAATACGCCAAAGGGTCATGCTTGTTAAGGTCTGCTTGCTCACTTAGTGGCAAACAGAAATGTTTTTGCTGGCCAAACTCCAATACTTTTACTTTATTAGAAATTGCTTGAGGTATATATTCCTTGATTTGTTTGATCTTTAAATCAGGCGTATATGCACGCAAGGTCTTCTCGAAAGTTGAAGCGTAAGATTTTGGCGTGCGGATAATAAACTGAATGCCTGTTTCTTTTCTGGAGATAATTTCAAACGATGCGAAGACCTGCCGAAAGCTTAGTCTATCTCGCCATGATCTTTGTTCTAACAAACCCATTATTAAGTTAAACAGCTGAGTATTGGAAACAGTTTGAATTTTGGTATCAACCGGCGGAGTGATTTCCAGTAATAAAAACGGCTCCCGAAGGTGCCGAATTAATCTAATGAGCTTGATTACAATGTCTACAATGACAATTGCAATTAGGGCGAGCAGGAGAACAAATAGTAGCTCCTTGAAAAAGTATAGGAGCTTGTTTAATAGCCCGACCACGGCCGGCAAAGTAATGCTCTTGATTGAAATACCCATATTTTCCTCATTGCCCGCCTCCTTTTATCCCTATCTCGGTTTTAGCACATCTGTAGTAATAAAGTAAAGAAAAAACTTTATAAATACTACTTGACAGCTAACACCATAGGGATATAATAACACTATAGGGATAGTAAGGGAGGGCTTGATGGAATCTAATATTGAAGTAATAAAAGAGCAAAATTCGCTTAATTTTGATATTCCTAGGGAATCAGAAATATGTTCTATTTCGGTGGACGATTGCAGGAAGATACTCGATAAATATGAGCTAACAGACGAGCAGCTTTCACATATAAAGAATAGCATCATTGGTATTGCAGATAGTATTATTAGTAATTACATCGATGAATACCTTTAATTCTTCAAATTTAGAATATTCCAAGGCGGTCATTTATTGCCGTGTCTCATCAGAAAAGCAAGTTAAGGAGGGAAACGGCCTAGATAGCCAAGAACATCGTTGCAGGGATTATGCTAAATCTCTTGGCTTAGAAGTGGATTGCGTTTTTCGTGATGAAGGTATTTCCGGTGGTCTCTTTGACCGACCGGCTATGCAGTCGCTTATAAAATATCTAGATAAAAATTGGCAGACCAAATATGTTGTAGTTTTTGACGATCTCAAAAGATTTGCCAGAGACGTAGAGGTTCACATAAGACTAAAAACAGAGCTAAGGGTTCGCGAGGCCAAGCCTTGCTGTTTGAATTATAATTTTGATGATAGCGCCGAGGGAGAATTTGTCGAAACAATCTTTGCCGCTCAAAACGAACTTGAACGAAAACAAAATCGCCGACAAGTTTGTCAGAAAATGAAGGCTAGATTGGAGCGTGGATATTGGTGCTTTCATCCCCCGGTTGGCTATGAGTATAAAAAAGATAAAGAACACGGCAAGCTTATCTCACCGATTCAGGAGATGTCTGCGATTATCGCCGAAGGTCTCAATGCTTTTGCTAATGAGGAAATTGTAAGTCAAGTCGGTTTACTGCGATTTTTTGTTACTAAAGGCTTACCGAATCTTAGGGGAATAAAAAAATTTGATTTAGACCATATTAAAACGTTTCTGACACAACCACTTTACGCTGGAATTATAGAATATCCACTCTGGGGTATAGCTCGTAGAAAAGCACATCATGATCCGATTATTAGTATCCGAACATACGATAAAATCCAGGACAGGTTGAAGAAACCCGAAAGAAAGCCTCGCGAAAGCGATAACTTGGAGTTTCCTTTAAGAAGGATGGTTAATTGCTCGGTCTGTGGTAAGAAAATGACCGGTAGCGTTAATAGAGGGAAAAATAAAAACAAATACTATCCTCATTACACTTGTAATAATAGAGAGTGTACAGCAACCCCCAAAAACATAACTGCTTCAAAGCTAGAAAACGATTACATTGAATTGCTTGAAAGAATATCAGTCGATCAGGACATTCTAAAGCTAGGTGAAATAATAGCAATCAAGACGTGGGAAAGAAAAACGGAAGAGCTTCATATTACCGCTGAGAGGAAAGAAGCCGAAAAAGAGGAGCTTGATGCATCTATCCGCAGTTACATTGATCTCGTGGCGTCTGCAAGGTCTGATAGCATTAGAAACCGTTATGAAGAGAAGATCGAAGAGCTTGATAAGAAAATTAAGCAATTGGAATATGAGTGTAAAAAACAAAAAACGCCCGATATCAGCGAGGCGCTTAAATTAACTCTAAAATTCCTTGGAACACCGGCAGAAACATGGAAAAACTCGAGCAAACAGCTAAAAATTGTCATTCACAATATGATATTTGCCGAGAATCCGAAATACTGCCTAAATACCGGATTTGGAACACCTAAATTGTCGCTCCCATTCCATATAAACGAGCATATTGGTGGTGGAAATGGTGATTTGGTGGAGCTGAGGGGAGTTGCACCCCTGTCCAAAAGGTAGACACAATATTTTCTACAAGCTTATCAACGACTAAAGTTTTGAATTGATGGTAAAGTCGTTGCAAAAATCATCAATCCTATCCAAAGTATTTCTTTACTTAACACGCTTTGGAGTCAGGTTAAGTGCAGTTCGATTTATGACGTCTGGTCTCATCATTCGAACAGACAATGAGCAGGCGGTTGCGTCAATTAAGCAGCAACTGGCGAGAAAGCGAATCCTGCAAAAGCAGTTTTAGCTTTCTCTGTAAGTGTTTTTGCACTTAAATTTTGTATTGTTAAGGTCATAACTTACCTGCTTGCAATAGAGCACCTAAAATCCTTCTGTCGAAGCTAATACAGCCCCATCACATACTATTATATAGTAATTTTGCCTATTTGTAAATACGAAAGCCTCGACAAATCGATAAATGTCAGATATCCTTGCATTAATGAAACAAAAAATATTACTCCATGCTTGTTGTGCGCCTTGTACTGCAGGCGTGTACGATCAACTAAAAGATGAATTTGATGTTACGCTTTTTTGGTATAACCCAAATATTTTTCCAAAAGCAGAGCACGACAGAAGACTGAATGAGCTTATGAATTTTTGTGACGAAAAAAACATTCGTATTATGGTTGGCGATTACGATTGGGTGGGAGAACATGCGTACTGGCTAGAGATGACCAAGGGGCTAGAGGACGAGCCAGAGCGGGGCAAACGCTGCAATGTCTGTTATAAAATGCGCCTGGAGGCTGTTGCAGCCGTTGCTGCTCAAGCCAACGATCATCACGAAGGCGAGTTTGATTTCTTTGGCGCCGAACTTTCGATATCACCACACAAAAATTCTGAAATGATAAATAAAATCGGCCTAACAATTGCAGAAGAATTTGGAATTGATTATTTTGTTGCAGATTTTAAAAAAAACAATGGCTTCAAAAAAGCCTCAGAAATTTCGGAGGAACTCAAACTATACCGTCAAGATTACTGCGGTTGTGAATTCAACCAAACAAAAAAAATAGACAATGCATGATATAATAAGATTAGGAGAAAATATGGATCTAAATTCGTTTTATCAACTTTCAGTCAGCATCTTTGCTATTGTCGCTACTATTTTCATTATTACGCTGTTCGTTTTAGCGATAAAAATCCAAATTCAACTTTCAAGACTAATTATAAAACTGGAAGAAATTTCTGTTACTGTCAAAACAACCACAGGCGAAGCAAAGGAATTCATTGAAAGGACAATTTCATCGCTAGAAGCCTTTAAACAAAGTATTCTAACTTTTGAGTTTTTGCGAAAAGCGGCAACCGAAATTATTACTCAAATTAAAGGTAAATCAAAAGGAGAAAAAAATGGACAAGAAGACTAAAGGGATTTTAGAAGGTGCGGCAATTGGCGTTATCGCTGGAGCAATAGCTGGAATCTTGTTGGCACCAAAGTCTGGCAAAGAAACGCGCGAGGATATCAAAAATTATGCCCTCGAGATGAAGGACAAAATCGCTGGGGAATTAGCTGCGGGTGGAGCAGTAACCAAGGAAAAATACGAAGAGGTCGTTGCTAAAATAGTTAACGCCTACGAGACTGAGAAAAAAATCTCTGTAAAAGACGCAAAAGAAATCAAAGAGATGTTGTTAAATAATTACCATCAAGTTGCGAAAGCCATCAAAGGCGAAGAAAAGAAAAAGTAAACTACTAAGGCTTTGCAGCCGTTAGTAATATTTAACGCTTTGATTTTGCTTTCAGCGATATGCTTTAGGTCTTGTTATAGTAATCAGATATTAAAAACCAGCGACTAACTCAAGCGCTGGTTTTTAAATTTCAAAAAATACCTATTATCTGAACTTTAGTGTTCTTCCCGCCTCAATTTCTTCTTCTCGCTGTTTAATGATAGATCTTTTGTCTCGAAGTTTTTTGCCCCGTGATAATGCGATTTCTAACTTTGCTCGGCCATGTTTTAAATAAAGTTTCGTTGGAATAATTGTCAAACTCTTTTCCTCTGACTTTCCCACCAAACGCTGAATCTCCTCAGTGTGGAGCAGAAGCTTTCTGGTTCTCTGTTGATCACCTGAAACTACTGAAATGATGCCGCCAACCCACCAAGCTTCACCACCAATAATTTTTATATGAGATCCCGTCAACTGTAATTTATTTGCTCGAATTGCCTTTATTTCTTCACCGGTTAACATTATTCCCGCTTCTAAATTTTCGACAAACTCGTACTCAAAGCGTGCTTTGCGGTTAATGGTATTTCTTGATTTTCTAATTTTTTTATTAGGCATTCTCTTTAGCGAAAATTTTTGAGATCGTTGGCCATTCTAAAATTACCACTGAAAGCGATGCGGCAAGTGGAATAGATAATATCGCCCCAACAATTCCCATTAATTTCGCCCCAACTAAAAGCGCTAAAAGTATTACAACTGGGGAAATGCCAACTGCCTTTTGCATAATTTTTGGAACCAAGAATGCATTTTCAAGAAGAGAAACAACCAAAAAGAGAATTATTACAAACAAGGCAGTCCAAGGAGAAACTGTTAAGGCAATTAATGCTGCGATAACAGCAGAAACGATTGGCCCAACAGTCGGGATTAATTCTAACAGCCCAGCGATTACTGCCAAAATTAAGGCATATGGGACTTGTAAAATTGATAAGCCAATATAAATCACAACAAAGATTATTAGCCCTAAAAGCATTTGACCTCTAAACCAGGAACCAACTTTTAATGCGATCTTATTAATTACCTCGACTCCTTCCTCTCGATGATTGGAGACAAATATCGATGAAATATATTGTTTGACTTGTTTCTCCTCAATTAGAATATATAAAGTCAAAATGATGACCATCAGTATGGCAAATATGGCTTGAAAAACGCCAGCAGTGATATTGAAGATATTTGTCGTAATTGACCCAAAATTGTTAGACAAATTATCAAATGCGTTCTGAATGTTTGGTAAATAATTCTTGATCACATCGTAATTAGTCTGACGAATATAAACTGGGATATTTAGAGCCAGTTGAGAAGCTTGAGAAAAAAGCGGAGGGACAATGATATATACTACACTCAAAATTACTCCAATAAAAATTAGAAATAGGGCTAAAATTGACAGTGGCCGACCTATATATTTTTGCCAGTTCTTAATTACTGGCATAAAAGTCGCAGCTAGAATTAGCACAACAAAGAATAAGGCAACGACATCTCGGACCAAATAAAATAGGAAGAAAGCTAGCACAATTAAAATAACTTTGATAACCGTCCAGGTTGAAATTTCAAACTTTACTTTTTCTGACATAATGGTTCTCCCCACAAATTAATATTACTACCCTGGATTTTAGCACAAAAATAGGATATATTAAAGCTGTTTTCTTCCGATTGTCGGGGCGTAGCGCAGCCCGGTAGCGCGCATCGTTCGGGACGATGAGGTCGCTGGTTCAAATCCAGTCGCCCCGACCATTATTTGAACCAAAGAAGGGGTCGGGAAACTTGGGTTTTCCGTGAAGGAAGATAATAGAAACTGTGGGTTTCTATGGAGCGGCAGCGACGTGAAAATCCAGTCGCCCCGACCATGATTTGCCGACGTAGCTCAGTGGATAGAGCGCCTCCGTCCTAAGGAGGGCGTCGCAGGTTCGATTCCTGCCGTCGGTACCATTGAGTTTTGCACAGACATTTATTGTCTCGGCAAAAGTTAAAGTTTCGAAAAAGGAATTGAAAGTCGGACCGGCGACTGGCCGGGAGATCTTTCGAAGATGACCCTGTGGGCAGGGTAGAGGAAAAATTCAACAGAATTTTATCCGTGACCGATTCCCTGCCTGCCGGCAGGCAGGCTGCCGTCGGTACCATCCCACGTCGATGCAATAATTAAATTTTAACAACATGTGGAAAAAAGTATTACAATCAATTGAAGAATATTATCTGGCTGAGATAGACAATCTTCAAAAAAGAATTGACGAGAACGCAGATAGTGCCGCGAAATCCCCCGGTTCGATGCAATCCTGGTCTGACAAAAGCAAGCAGGAATTTACTCAATTGGCGGAAGCCTTATCCAAAGATATTCCACCACTACAAGCTTCACTGAAACAAATCATCAAAATTATTAGTAGCGGTAAAATTGCTGCTGATGTCATTTCGGTCGGTTCTATAGTTAAGCTAGAGCATACAAACGAGGAAAATGACGAATATTTAGTAATCGTTCCAGCAGCTGGCGGAAATTTGATTACCGTTGATAAGAAAGATTTTTTTCTACTATCTGAAAAGTCAGATCTTGCTCAAAGCTTATTGAATAAAAAAATAAACGACAAAGTAAATCTTGAGTCGGGTTCAGAAGTTCTAATTTCAGAAATAATTAACAGCTAATCAAAGTACTATTTTGACAAAAGTCTTTTTGCCAATGCGGAGGACAGTTGTTTTTGTTGGTGTAAAATTAATGTCAGTTATTTTTTCGCCCTCGACGTTTTTGACGGCGCCATTTTCAACTAACCGGCGCCATTCGGAGCCAGATGATACGATTGATTTTGCGACCAATACTTGCATCGCTGACTGGCCTTTTTCGATTTTTATTTCTTCAATATCTGTAGGAATTTCGCCTTTGGAAAAAGTATCAGAAAAGGCTTTTTCAGCAATTCCTGCTTCTTCTTTAGAATTAAGCAATGTAACAATTTCTTTTGCTAGCCTAGCTTTTGCGTCACGCGGATTTAATTTACCAATTAGCATTTCCCGTTTCATAAACTGAACTTCGTCCATTGGTACAGTAGTAATTAATTCAAAACATTTGATGATCACATCATCTGGCAAACTCATAATCATGCCAAAAAGATCATTTGGTTTTGAGTCTAGGGCAATAACATTACCTTCAGTTTTGCCAATTTTACGACCCGTCGAATCGGATAGCAGAGGAGTTGTCATAACAAATTTCTCTTTGCCCAACATTTTCTTGGACAGATTTCGGCCACATAGCATATTGAAAGTTTGGTCATCACCACCAAGTTCCAAATCAACTTCCATGGCGACTGAATCGTAGGCCTGAAGTATTGGGTACAAAAATTCTCTCATGCTAATCGTTTCATTAGCAGCTTTTCTTTTGACATATAAGTCTCTCTCTTCTAATTGCTGAAGCGAAAAATTATCTGCAATATTCAAGACATCAACCAGTGATAATTTATTAAGCCATTCGCCATTGTAGAGAATTTTTGCCGCGTTTTTTCCCTCAAATTGAACTATTTTTCCAGCCTGCATTACATAATCTTTGGCGTTTTCTTTTAATTCTTTATTGGTAAGATATTTTTCTCTGGCTCTAGTTTTACCCGATGGGTCCCCTGCCTGACCAGTACCATCCCCAATAAGAAAAATCACTTCGTGACCCAAATCTTGCCACTGGCGCAGTTTTTGCAAGCCAACCATGTGACCTATATGAAGTTTTATTCCAGTTGGATCAAAACCTTGATAAAGCTTGAGTTTTTTTCCCGACTCCAAAACCTTTATCAAGGCAGCCGGTGTTGGATAGATATTTTCCACCCCACGAGTTATTAGTTCGGAAATTTTTTCATTATTTGCTTCTGTCATAACAACCTTTCGTATATCAAAATTTCCCTAATCATATCAGATTAGAGAAATTTTCGAAAGAGATATTTCGATGATTGGTAATAAACTTAAGACAATTTTCCATCCTTCATTGTAAAGTGCTGATCGGCTTTGGCCGACATAGTTGAATCATGAGTCACGGCAATGATTGTAGTTTTTTCTTTTTTCGCTAAATCTTTCAAAAGTTTAATGATAATGTCACCTGTTGCCGAGTCCAGGTTTCCTGTTGGCTCATCGGCCAAAATTAAACTAGGGCGGTTTGCTAGTGCCCTAGCGATAGCTACTCTCTGTTGCTCGCCACCAGAAAGTTTTGTCGGCAATCTTTTAGCCTTGTTTTCATCAATCCCAACTTCTTGCAATAATTCCGTAGCTCTTTTTAACTGTGTTGGATGATTTTTCCCCGCAAACTCCATTGGCAACATTACATTTTCAAGTGCAGATAAATTTGGCACTAAATTATAGCTTTGAAAAACAAAGCCTATCTTGTTGCGACGATAGTTGATAAGCTTTGCATCACCCATACGACTAATATTTTCATCACCAACATAGATATCTCCAGATGTTGGCTTATCAAGGGCTCCCAAGAGCGCAAGTAATGTTGACTTGCCACTGCCAGATTTACCAACAATCGTTGCAAACACTCCATCAGACAATTCAAATGAAACTTCACTTACAGCCTTTACCTTTGTATCGGCCGATTGAAAGGTTTTAGATAATTTTTTTACCTTTAACATAGTACTCCTTATTCGCTTCTTAATACTTCTGCAGGTCTAATTTTGGAAATAAAGTATGCAGGCAATGCCGAACCAATTATGGCAATAATAATTGCCGCGCCCAATCCGTAGAGAATAATTGTCCAATCAAGTGTCGCGGTAATATCACGAACCGCTCCCTGAGCTCCGTTAACAATACCGGCACCAACTCGCATCATCGATACATGCGCCTCGCCGGGATTTGCTGGTCCAGCATTTTGTGTATTGTTTGTCGCCATAACTTTCAAAATTGGGTTAGATATAAATACCCCAACAACTATACCAACTACCGAAGAAAGAAGCGTCAACACCAAAGATTCAATAGCAAATTGGCTAACAACCAAGATGTTAGAGGCACCAATAGCTTTTAACACCCCAATCTCTCTTCTGCGTTCGCGAACTATCATTACCATAGAAAGAAAGAGGATAATGGCACCTGCAACCAAAGAGCCAATTAGCCCATAAGTCGAAATTGATTTAATATTTTCAAGTGGAGTAATAGCTTGGCTTGATGTGTCTTGGCTAGAAACCACATCTGCGCTTTCCCCAAGTTGAGTTTTAATAGCAGAAGTTACCGCGGGGAGAGTATCAATAGAAGAGGTCTGGACAACTACAGTATTTACTTGACCACTTTGGCCAGAAAGAGTCTGCAGAGTTTTTAGTGGCATTACAATTTGCGTGTTACCGAATTTATTACCTGAATCAAATATACCTACAACTTTTATATCTTGATTATAAGCTTTAAAAGTTTGCCCAACCGTCAAATTATTCTTGGTTGCCATATCTGTCCCCAGCATAGCAATATTTTCGCTTGAACTACCGTTAAATTTTTCACCGGCAGTTACCTTGAAATCCGACATGTTTAAGCTTTGAGTCACCGACAAGTCATCACTAGCCGTAACCATAATCGGCATTGCAAAGCCGTGGTTTTGATTACTAGGTGATCCACTAAAGCTATCTTGGCTTTGTCTGCGTTGACGATTGCCGAAATCTCCTGCTTCAATTGGCGTTGTTAAATTTGTAGTGTTAGTTTGTAAATGGTCAGTCAATGTTTTAGTTACTTTTACAACAGATGTGATTTGTGAAATTTTGGCAATTGATTCATCAGTTAGCAAACTACCACCACCTTCAAATCCACGAATTCCAGCAGGAGAAACAGTAACAAAATTTCCGATTGATGATTTAACACTATCAATTTTAGCCTGAACAGTTTTTAGTGATTCAAACATTGCCAAACTCATAGCAATACTAACAGATAGGATTAGAACAATAGACAGTGTTCGTAAGTTGTTGCGGAAAGCGTTTTTCACTCCGCGGATAATTGTACCCATAAATTCTCCTCTTAATATTGCGGCCGGCGCAGGGGGAGGACGCCGGCCGCAATACGTTCGATATTGAAACTAAATTGATAATCGAACCAACAATTCTATTTTATAAACTAAGGCTGAGAATTGGCTTAAAATAAAACAGCCCGACTTTTTAGCCGGACTGTTTTATTTCGAACTATTGCGCGTTTCTGCCTCTACCCTGACCGAAGCCAATGTAGTCATGGATCTTTTCAAAATCAATTCCATTGTCTTTGTACCACTGTTCCATTGCTTCGCGATTTTTGCCCTTCTGTCCGCGGACTTCTCCTCGGTTGGCTTGATTCTCAGCCATCTTGTCGAGAATCTTTTGCTTTTGCTCGGCAGTTATCACTCCGTCTGTAACTGCCAGGTCCAATTTTGTCGAAACTTCAGCTTTTCGCTCTGCTTGATGTTCCGTTCGAATCTGATTCATAGCTGTGGAAACCTGATCGGTGCTAACATTTAATTTTGCAGCTAACTCCTCTGCCATTTTATCTTTATTCTCGCCTGACCCACCAAAATGTGCTGATGCAATACCTGTCTTCCATGCAACTGCGCTGGTTACAACCAGTCCTAAAACAATTGCTGGAATAATTACTTTTTTGTTCATTTTCTCCTTAATTTAATGTTTTTCTATCGACCGATATAACTTTATCAACCCTGCCTGAGATAAACCTGATTCAAACAAAACAACCCACATCTCATGGGTTGTTTTGTTTGCCGACACTCTTAGTTCTGCCGGCAATTTAAATTTTAAAATAGTTTTCTGAAAATAGGCTGAAAAAAGATTTATTTAGATTTGCTTTAATATGTGCTGCCGATGATATTGTGTCTGTCTCAAGGAAGTCCCTGTGCCTAAGAAAATCTTTGTACCTTCGACAGTCCCAAGCATTCCCATACTAAGAACAGTCCCATAATCTGGGATTGTCATTTTCCATTGAGTAAATTCGTGACCAAAATATTTGGCAAGCAGTTTATCCAGCGAAGCCTCATTTAAATCGGTGTCAATATCTATTTGAAAATGTGGTCGCCAATCATCAATTGTGTTCGCTAATCCCTCAGCCAATACTACCTCGAATAATTGATCTCGCCAATTTAAAGTATCGCCAATAAACAGCCAGCGCACATTTTTTTCGCCAGATGGTTCCTCGTAAAGATTCAGGCCGGTTCCAGAAATTAATTGCTTGTAATAAGATATCTCTCGCTCAAAATTATCGCATCCATAGTTAATCCCTAGATGATTGAGCCTGATAAATGAGCTTCCCAATTCTTTTATAAAATTACGCCAGTTCTCTTCGACAAGCGGTTTGTTAAACTTAGATCTTTTTGCAACTATTTTGTGAGTAACGTCAGACCCGCATAATTTAATACTTTTGCCATCAAGCTCCAAAAATGCATTTCCGCCCGATACCAATTTAAAAGTTTCACCTTGTTGATTATGGTCTGCTGAAATATCTCTGACTAAACTATAAACAACCAGAGCTATTTTGGTCAGATCAAATTTTGGATCGTTCATAGTTCAAGTCTGATATTTTAATATTTTATGTCAAGAATTTTTAACTAAAATTGGATCACTAGAAACTTTTTGTTTTCTAAAAGCTAACCAGAAAATAAATGTGACAATAAGCAAGATCCCCGCCATCAATAAATAGGCGGTTTTTAAAGAATATAAATCGACTAGGCTACCAAGAAGCGGAGAAGTAACAATAAATATCCCATCGTGAATCATATATTCAACCGACAGAACAGTTGCTCTTTGAGCAGAAGGAATGCGACTATTCAAATAATCGTCCAATACCGGTCCTTTGTAACCAGAAATTATTGAATGAACAAAAATTAATATGACTCCCCAGACAACAAATTGTTGTGATTGAAAAATAAAAGCCACCGCTAACAAAATCGGGGCTAACATTAGCGACATCAAAATTCCAATCTTCTTTTCGATTTTGTGTGCTTGCGATGAAACAATACCACCAATCACATTGACTGCTGCATATACAAAGCCAAAATAAACAACAGAAATATTGATTGATTTTAGGTATGGCTGCCAAAGCCAGTAACCGAGAGCAAAAAAGATGGTAATGACAGCTGAGTACATAATGAAATAAGCCGCATCACCTCGAAAAGACTGCCAGATACTCTCTTTTAAATGTCCCCGCCAAGAAAGTTTTTGCTCCTCATGAACTGGTGGCTCAATTAAGCTAAAATCAGTAATTAACATTGGAAGTTGCGTCGCAAAATATGCCCACCAGGCATAAGCATAATTGAAGTGCGCCAACCACCCGCCTATGATTGCTCCAACCGCAGCCGCTATTGAGTAAAATAAATCACCTCGACCGATAATTTTTTTGTATTCGTCTTCTCGGCCAAGTGATTTAACCGTGTCATACATCATTGCTGTCCCGGCACCGTTATAAAACGAGCTACCGACACCACCAATAAACATTGCTAAAAATATTATTGTAAAATCTCTTGATAAAATGATCATTAGTATTGCTGGAATATTTATAAGCGTAGAAATTATAATACTGTTTTTTCGACCGAATTTATCGGCGAATGTTCCAGTTGGGATCTGAGCAATGAGTGACGCCAAAGCATAGGCTGATTCAAAAATGAAAAAGTCACGCATTCCAAAACCTTTGGAAAGGATAAAAAGAGTGTAGACGACCAAATTGAAATTAGTGCTACCAACGGCACCTGAAAAATACATCTTTACAATGTTATTTTCCAACCGTTTTTTTAATTCTTCTGACATGAATTAATCATATCAAAAAATCTGCTTGAAATAATGATTTTTCAGCACTTTTTTTAGTTTAAAATTTCACAACAAACTCTGCTCCCTTGCCTGGCGTCGAAGTTGCGGAAATTTTTCCAGAGTGTAAATCAACAATTCGTTTTGCAATTGATAGCCCCAAACCATAACCTTCGGCTTTTTCTTTATTACGAGATTGATCAGCTCTGTAAAATCTGTCGAAAATGTGCAACAAATCTGATGATTTTATACCTACTCCATGGTCTTTAATAGACACTTCAGAATGTTTGCCATCGGATTTTAATTTTACCTTAATTTTGGAACCACTTGAGCTGTACTTGATCGCATTGTCAAAAAGAATTACAAACAGCTCAGTTAGTGATGGTTTGTCACCAAGGATTTTTGCATGAACCAATTTGGCGTCGATATTGATATTTTTTTTCCTGGCTAAACCCTCAACTTTTTCGTAAGCCTCAACCACTATATCGTCTAAATTTAATGCGGCAAAATCAATTTTTTGAGTTTCGTCCAATTTTGCAAGTTTCAAAAGTGCACCAGATAAAGTTTCTAATTTTTCAATTTCCTCTAAGTTAGAATTTAATAGTTTTTTGGTCTCAGACAGATTACAATTTTTGTCCCGCAAACTAACCTCGATTTCAGAACGCATGGCCGCTAGAGGAGTTTTTAGTTCGTGTGATGCGTCAGCTGTGAAGCGGTTTTGTTCTTCGATTGCCTCCTCTAAAGGACGAAGAGTCCAACGAGCAAAAAAGTAGCTGGCAAATGTCGAGAGAATTAGTATTAGCAAATTAAAATAAACTAAATTTGTTTGCAGGCGATTATTTGAATCATCGATCTGCTGATTCCGCAAATTAACAAAATCATCCAACAAATGTGAATCATTTCTTGGCGGCAAATTCTCCAGCATCTTATTCTGTCTATTTAGCCCTCGACCAATTTCGTTAGATGAAATCTGAAAAATTGCCAAAGAAAATCCAACGCTGATAAACATAACTATCAGCACGTAGAAAATCGTTAATTTTGTAATCGCGGCAGTAAATTTCATTTATCAGATAGCTTATAGCCAAAACCCCTAGCTGTGTGAATTAATTGTATCTTTTTCGGGAACGGCTTGTCGATTTTATTCCGCAAATAACCTATATATACCTCAACAGTATTTGGTAAAATATCAGCGTCATAATCCCAGACATGGGAAATAATATTATCCTTAGTCAGAATTCTGTTTGGATTACGAATTAAATATTCTAAAAGTGAAAACTCGGTGGATGATAACTCAATTTTTTTTCCACTACGAGTAACCTCAAAAGTTATAGTATTTAAAATTAAGTCATTAATTTTCAAAACTGTTTCCTTGGTTTCTTGCGGTCGACGCAGAAGTGCACGAACTCTAGCAAGGAGTTCAACAAATGCAAATGGTTTAACCAAATAATCATCGGCGCCAGCATTTAAACCTTCAACTCTGTCATTTAATTTATCTTTTGCCGTCAGCATAATAATTGGCGTATGATTTTCTTTTTCACGTAACGCCCGGCAGACTTCAATGCCATCAATTTCTGGTAGCATTCGATCGAGGATAATAGCGTCGTAATCGATTGTTAGCGCTTGACCCAATCCGTCTTGGCCGTCATAAGAAATATCCACAGCAAATTTTTCCTGTTCTAAGCCGCGTTTTATCGCGCCAGCAATCTTGTGATCATCTTCAACAATTAATATCCTCATAGTTCAAAGATTATAGCACGAAGCTGAGAAAAAGTTGAGAGCGCAACAAAAAATCCCCCAAAAAAATGGAGGATTTCTTATATCTCAAATTTTATTTTTATTATTTGCGGACGTCTTTTTTAAGAGTTCTGGCCGGTCGGAATCTTGGCATTTTTGATGCAGCAATTTTGATTTTGGCACCAGTTCGTGGATTAACACCAGCTCTGGCTTTTCTTTTGCCTACATCAAAGGTTCCAAATCCGGTAAGTGTGACCTTTCCTCCCTTTTTGAGTTCCTTGGAAACAATTGCGAACGCTGTGTCGATTCCTACTGTCGCCTCTCTGCGAGACAAACCAGTTTTTCTTGCCACGGCTTCAATCAACTCGGATTTATTCATACTCTCCTTCCCCGCCTCCTTTGGCCCCGCATAGCTTTATGCGTAGTGGGGCTTATTCGCTTAAATTTACCTTTTTGTTAATTCTTGAAATTGATGTGGTAATTTTCTTTTCTGGGTCGATAGAAATCACAACTGCCGAGAAATTAACCTCTCCACTTGCTACTTTATGCGATGCCGGCAATTGTGTCAAGAACTTTTCAATAATAATCTCTTTTTCTACACCTAAAACTGAATTAATTGGCCCAACCATGCCAACGTCAGTGATGTAACCAGTACCATTTGGCAGGATCGTTTCATCAGCCGTTTGAACATGAGTATGAGTTCCAACAATTGCAGCAACTTTGCCATCAAGGTACCAACCAAGAGCAATCTTTTCTGAAGTAGCTTCGGCGTGAAAATCAACCAAAACTGGAATATCAGCATTGGCATCAACAACTCTTGAGAGAGAAATAAAAGGATCCTCCAAGTCATCATGAATAAAAACTCTACCTTGCGCATTAACTAAAAGAATTTTTTTCTGACCCCCCGAAGGGTCATCTTTGAGGCTAGATTTTTCTAAAATTGCAAAACCACGGCCAGGAGCTTCTTGTGGATAATTCAAAGGCCTAATAATTTTAGTGGTTGAATCATCTAAGTGGTCAATAATGTCTTTGTTTTTCCAGATGTGATTGCCAGAAGTGAAATAATCGACACCGGCATCAATCATTTCTTCGTAGGTTTTAAATGTCATGCCTGTGCCTGAGGCCAAATTCTCACCATTGGCAATAACAAAATCAATCCCGTGCTCTTTTACAAGCTCCGGAATTAATTTCTTGCTGGCATTTCGGCCAGGCCGGCCGACAATGTCACCAATGAATAGTATTTTTATAGCATCCATATTTTTTATTTTGCGAATTCTGTCGCTCTAATCTCGCGAATTACATTGACCTTAATTTGTCCAGGATAAGCCATGTCAATTTCGATTTTCTTGGCGATTTCCTTTGATAATTTTTCAGCACCCAAGTCATCAATTTCCTCTGGGATAACAATAACACGAACTTCACGCCCAGCTTGAATGGCAAATGATTTGCCAACGCCAGGGAAAGTATTGGCGATATTTTCTAGATCTTTTAGACGCTTGATGTAGGTCTCCAAAGATTCTCTTCTTGCGCCTGGTCGGGCGGAGGAGATTGCATCAGCAGCTTGAACAATTGCCGCTTCGACAGTGGTAATTTCTACATCTTCGTGGTGAGCCTCGATTGCGTGAATGATGGCAGGATCAATTTTATATTTTCTAGCTATGTCAGCAGAAATTGTTGCGTGGTTACCAGGGACATCTTGATCAACAGCTTTGCCCAAGTCATGCAAAAGTCCGGCAGTTTTAGCAATGCGAACATCTGCACCAAGCTCTTCTGCCAAAAGGCCAGCAAGTCCGGCAACTTCAACCGAGTGCATTAATTGATTCTGTCCATATGATGTTCGATATTTCAAACGTCCTAAAACTTTGATCACTTCTGGCGGTAACCCAGCAATGCCAACTTCATAAGCAGCCTCTTCTCCAGCCCGGCGGATGTCTTCAGCAATATCTTTTTTAGCTTTTTCGTACATTTCTTCAATTCTTGTCGGATTAACCCGGCCATCTGCCATCAATTTTTCTAATGTTACTTTTGCCAATGCCCGACGAAGTGGATCAAAAGATGAAAGAACTACCATCTCAGGTGTATCATCTATGATTAAATCTACTCCGGTAACTTTTTCAAATGATTGGATGTTTCTACCTTCTCGACCAATAATGCGACCTTTCATTTCGTCTGACGGTATTGATACTGACGAAACAGTAGTTTCTGCAGTAAACTCTGGTGCCAACCGTTGGATGGCAGATGCAATAACTTCGCGAGCTTTAGCATCAGCCGATTCCTTAACAAAAGTATTTACCTCTTTAATTTTTTTAACCAGCTCCTCTTTGCCCTCTTTTTCTGCCAAATTCAATAAAACATCCTTGGCTTCGTCTTTATTCATTTTGGCAATTCGCTCTAAACTCTCTTCTTGCTTAACCCGCAAATCACGGAGTGTTTGTTTTAGTTGATCAACCTCTTCAGCTTTTTGAGCTACACCTTTTCGCTCGGCTTCCAATTGGTCAAATTTTTTATCTAGTCCAACTTCGCGGCCACGAAGTGATCGCTCAAGTTCGGAGATCTCTCTTTCTTTAGGTGCTAATTCTCTCTTAACCTCTTCTTTGTATTTCAGAGATTCATCTTTTGCCGATACCAAAAGCTCTTTGCTTTCAGCTTTAGCATCTGCAATTATTTTTTCAGCACGATTTTTGGCACTATCAACTTTTCTACCTGTGAGAATTCTAAATACTAAAAACCCTAGTCCACCGCCAACCAAAAGAGCGGCAATTGCGATTACTATTGTTATCACTTGTTCCTACTTTCATATTTCTTTTAAATTAAATGACTAAATTTATAGTAGCGCTTTTTTAGTTTTTCGTCAATTAGATGTGCTTGAATTTTTCGCTCTGGAAGAATATAATGTGAACAGATAATTATGGCAAAAGTATTTTTCTCAAAAAACAATGTTTCCAAACTAGCCGATAAAGTTTTAGTGGATTTTTCTGGGAAAACTGGAATTAAAGTTCATTTCGGCGAACCAGGGAATATTACTTTCCTAGATCCAAAAACTGTAAAAACCGTTTACGAAAAAGCAAAAAAGATTGAAGATGATATTTCGCTTATAGAATGCAATGTTCTCTACAAGGGTGATCGCGCTGAAACAAAATCTCATTTGGAAGTTGCACGTGACCATGGTTTTGATTTTGCCCCCATTGATATCTGTGATGCCGACGGTGATTGGATTGTTCCTGCAAATTTAAAATATTTCAAAGAAGTGAAACTAGGCAAAAGCCTGAGAGATTACAAAAATTTGATAGTTGTTTCACATTTTAAAGGTCACGGAGCAAATGGTTTCGGTGGCACAATAAAAAATATTGGTATGGGGCTAGGTTCGCGTGCTGGAAAAATGGCTATGCATAAAGCTTTTGAACTTTCTGTTGACGGCAAAAAATGTATCGCTTGTGGAATTTGCGCCGAAAAATGCCCTGCAAATGCAATAGAAATTGATGGAGTGGCAAAAATTAACCTTGATAAATGCATCGGCTGTGCCGCCTGCATTACCAATTGTACCCAGGGTGCGGTTAATTTTGCCTGGGATACTCAATCATCCAAAGAATTGCAAGAAAAAATTGTCGAATATTCTCTCGGAGTTTTGAAGAACCTAAAACCAATTGCTTTCTTCAACGAATTGAAAAATATTACCGCTAATTGCGATTGTTACGATGTTGTAATGAAAAAAGAAACACCAGATATTGGATATTTAGCATCAGCTGACCCAGTAGCTATCGATCAAGCAAGTTATGACTTGGTTAATAAAGAGGTCGGTTACGACTTATTTGAAAAACTACACGGCATAGATTCCACGGCACAATTAGAATATGCGGAAAAGTTAGGCCTGGGATCCAGAGAGTACGAACTCATCGATATTGATCAAACTAAATAGTTTTCAAAGTTCTTAACTCTTGGAACTTTTTTCGAAGTATCAATTTCAAAGCCCTCCTGTTCCAATTGTTCGGATTGAAAATCAATTCCTCCGGGATATTTTGGATTTAACTCACCATTTGATTTTAGTGTTCGCCAAAATGGTGTAACATTTTTTTTGCCAGCAGCCATTTCTTCCCCGGCGGCACCAGCGGCTATCCATGAAAATATTCCTGATGTTAATGGGCAACCAATGTCAGTTTTATGTTTCTCTGCTAGCTTTTTTCTAATGCCATCAATAGTGATGAGTTTTCCCTTCGGCACTTTCTTCATAATGGCATCCACTTCCAACGGTGCCGGCACAACCATTGTTTCGCCCTTCCAATGCTTCGCACCCTCTCCATTTAGTTTTACAACTTTTGGTAAATCTTTTGAATCATGCAATTTTTCAACCCAAGATTTTTTCTTCACCATATTTCCCATTCCTATAAATTAATTGCTAAAACCCAAATATTTAATTGCATTTCGAATATCATTTGCTCTTTGTGGTTGGCTCCGACACAAGAAACTTGCCCGACAGATTAACAGCCATGTCAGAAAAATCTTTGAAGATTCCGGACTATCACCGAACCATTGAACTCTACCGCCTTTGGATTTCGGCACTTCTTCTCGATCAGCATTTACTGCAAAGACAAATGTATTTTTATTATGAACCATCGAATAATCATTTCCCTCATTACCGTCTGATTTCAAATACACCGCATCGCCCAAATAAATCAAGTGAGATAGACCATATTTGACCATAAAATCTCTACCAGCAAACCTTTTTTTCAAGCTAGTCATTTGACAGTCAATCGAATATTGTCCGCCAGGCTGAATATCGATGTTTTTGCCTATTTTTTCACTGACGGCTCGGTCTCTTAAAACGGAGATCAAATCCTCCCTAATGTTTTTGTCTACTCCAACAATGCATTTCTGAACCCCAGCTCGGTCTTGAAGCATTGGAGAAAAAGTGTAGATTGTAGTTTCACCAACTCGAGCTTCAAGTGGATCATACCCTCGAGCAATAATCTTTTTCACTCGCTTTGAAAGCTCCTCCAGCATTATTCTCGTGATTTTCTCAGCTATAACTGATGGCATTTTTTTACTGGCATTGTATCCTAACATATATTCTGAATCTTCGGCACCATTTTTGTCGTACGAAAGCACATATCCACCATTCAATGCGTAGATTGAAATACTAACGATATTTTGTTTGAATGGTGACTCAAGCATAAAATCCTGTATTGGCTCAGCACATCTTGATGTTACATATTCCACTGTGTTTCCGGATATAATTCCCACCGGCATTTTATCAATTATTGCAAAACCACATAACGGAGCCTTAGTTCCAGAAGGATCTTCGTCCAAGGAAGAAAATATTCGACTTGCCTCATTCGTTGGCACCAAAGTGTTATCAAAGTCACAGCATATCCCAGCTCTGACTTCACCTTTAATAACCTGGGCCAGAAAATCTTGAGTTTCTTCTGGCAGCTCTGTTATTATTTTCTTTCCGAGCTCAAAAAGTTTTATCGCCTCAGATGTGAAGTGGGCGGTCTTTAAATCCAAAGTAAAAATTTTCATAAAGTTAATTTTGATTTTTAATGTTATTTAGCACAATACCATTCAAGTCAACTTCTTCTGGAAAAGCAGGAAGATCCATACCGAGCTGTTTAAACCCTTCGATTTTCAGTGGATCAACACTAGATTTAAACGGAATGTAACCTTTTAAAATTCCACTGCCACGAACAATCTTTCTAGCTTCATCTTCAATAATTTCTGATAAGTCATTGGCATGTAAAAACTTCTCTAAATGTTCTCGGCCATTGGGGGAGATTGCAAAAAGATTGGAACCAGGTCCACCAGCACCAAGCGGCATCAATGCTATTTGATGTTTTTTTCCATCGCTAATTAAAGATGCAATTGGCTCCAAAGAATAGAGGCTCATGCTGTCACTTTTCTCGCCATACTGATCAAGAATTTTCCGGATCGGTTCATTATCAGAATACCAAGAATTGTTTTTGTCAAAAACCTTCTCGGCATATTTCTTGGCATATTCCGGTACATTTTGTCCGTTTTTTGCGCTTAGCATTAATTTAACCCATCGACAACACAGCTCGTCACGAATTTCGACATATCTCGATACACACTCAACTACTCGTGAATAGTCACCCTCAGTCAAAAATTGAGTATATTTATCAGTAAGTCCAAGTTTTTCATTGTGCAGCTCCAGTCCAACAGGGTCCTTATCTCTCAAAAGATCAGTCCAAATATTATTGATAAGCGAAGCAGTCCTGCCTAGTTCGGCTTTTCCGTTTTTATATTTTTTTCCGGCTTGAACTAATAGTGTATTTTTTTCGAATAACTTTAATTGCTTAGCATTTAATAACGGTATTGAAATTGCAGAGTATGGGTTTATTAATTTTCCGTCAGCACTTTTGATGCCAGATAGCCACACATGGCGAAACGCTCCGCCAGTCATGCAACAAAGATGACCCTGACCCCCAGTATTACCGCTGAATTCATCACATTCTAATTTTACTGCTAAGCTGAAAATTTCAGCCAATGAAAGATTGCAACCACTTAAAATACTAGCTCCAGCCAAAAGAGCAATATTAAAAACATTCGAAGATTCCATTCCCCCAGCGAGTGCTACTGCCGAAATTCCTCCGCAAGTAATTTTAATTCCCTTGAGACCAAATAGATTTCTAAAAATATATGCTGCCGCATCTAATTGTCCCCCAATAACTTTACCTTCTGGCGTTGTCTCGACCTGGTTATCTACAATATACGGATTCGTCTCACTACATCCATAATCCGGTGCAATATATTCAATTATCTCAGGGTTATCAGCTTTTTCAAATTTAACTTCGACACAAAATTCGCTTGCAATAGTTGGCGTTGATGGCAATTTCTGCCAATCGGTAATTCCAATTGGTGTTAACCTTCGCTGAAATTCTGGTAGATCCAAAGAAGAACCACAACCATCTACTCCGCGCAAATGACCCAAAATTGAAAGTTTGATACCAGCATTTTTTGCTTCGGCCAATATCTCTCGGACCTCTTTTGATGACCTTTTTGGCCGCAAAAGCGAAAAATCTAGGGTTTCGCCCTGCGTAAATTTTCTATCTGGCCAGAACAAAAACCCAGAGTTATTGTTCATAATAAGTCGTTTTAGAATTAATTTATATTTCTAATAAATATTTCTATTTTAGTATCCCACCGCTAAAACTATCAGTCAATATATTCGAGATCATCTCAGAATTAATGATCTAATTTTCTGCCAATACGAAACGACAAAAATTATTAGTGTAATGTTGATTGCCGGAAAAATTACCAGGTTTTCAAACCATTTTCCTGTTTGTATTCGAATACCATCAAACGGCTTTGGTGGAACTCCCAGCATTCTGGCCCATGGCCAAAGAAATGGAATTCCCTCCACGGTAAAAGAGTCTGCCAATAAATGGCTAGCGTAGGCAATCGATGATGCAACCAAAACTGGCATAATTGATATGCTCCAATAAACCGGCATCAACTTCAATATCATCAAAAGTATAATAGTATATACGGCAATCCCAACTAGCGAATGAGAGATATTGCGATGTTTTAAAAATGGGTCAGTAATTTTGCCCACGGTGTGGCCAAAAGGTAGTGTATGCCAAATATCAGCACCGGCATCGTCAGCATCTGGTATTAGCGACCCTAAATATGACGCAACAATAACCGCACCCAAAGTTGCAGGTTGATATGCCGCAGATGTTGTCAGCAAAAAATATCCGCCACCAGCAACTAAGCCAATTATTCTATGAGTTTTTCCTGTCATATCTGAATTATAGCAAATTCAGTTCAGGGATAAATTCTGCTACAATTAATGTATGAAAAAATATTTTGCACTGCTGGTAGCTATTATCGGATTATTTTCTTTTGGGCTTCCAGCACACGGGAGAGAAAATGTTAATTATTGGTATGTTAGAGATTTCCAACCGAGTATTGTAGTAAATACTGATTCATCAATAGACGTAACAGAAAATATTGTTGCGGATTGCGGCAATGCACAAAAACATGGCATTTTCCGAACACTACCCACTTTTCAGCAAATTACCAGTTCGGAAAAAATCCAATCACCGGTCACACTTACTTCAATTACTGATTTCGATGGCAAATCAATTGAGTTCTCGGAAAGTACTAACCGATCAGACGGTACAATTACCTGGAAAATTGGAGATCCAAGCAATGCTGTTTCCGGAATAAATAATTATCGAATCAAATATCACGTTAAAAATGCTGTACGTCATAATTCGGCTGGCTTTGATGAATTTTATTGGAATTTATCTGGCAACTTCTGGGATATGGAAATTGATAGTTTTTCTGCCCGGGTGAATTTTCCAAGCGAAATAGTGGCAAACAATTCAGATGTATCATTATATTCAGGCAGTTTTGGCGAGAAAAATACTTTAGGTGCTGTTGCCGGCTGGAATTCCACAAACCAAGTCGGGGTCGACTATGTAAAAACCCTCAAGACTGGCGAGGGCATTACGCTTTCAACAACCTTTCCAAAAGGAATAATTGATCCCTATGTTCCAACCTTTTGGGAGAAATATGGATCATATTTCTTCTTGTTAATTCCGCCATTTGTACTGTGGTTAATGTATTTACTCTGGAATAAGTTAGGCCGAGATCCAAAAATTAACCCTACGATAGCGCCTGAATTTGAAATCCCAGAAAATTTGGCACCTATCGAAATGGGTTTAGTCCTAACCGATAGCATTTTAGATAATAAGTATATTTCAGCATCAATTATTAATTTAGCGGTTAATGGGGCTTTGAAAATTGAAAAAATTGGAAATAAGGATTTTAAAATTACCAAACTTTCCAGTAAATATACAATGTCAAAAGGTGAGGAAAAATTATATACTGGACTTTTTGAGTCTGGTGGCACTGCCACTATTTCTGATTTGAAAAATAAGTTTTACAAAAATTTACCTAAAATTTCTTCAACCGCAAATGATTATTTGGTTTCTAAAAAATGGTTGATTGAGAATAGTCGCTTGTGGCAATATTTGCTAGCGATTTTAAGCGTAATTATATTTATCGCTTCAGTAGGCTCTTGGACTCTCAATACTTTTTTAGGTCTTTCTCTAATGATATCTGCGATAATTATATTTATTTTCTCATTTCTAATGCCCAGGAGATCACCTGAAGGCGTCTTACTCTTGCGTCGAATAAAAGGGTTTAAACTCTATATGGATACTGCTGAGAGGTATCGCCAAAAGTTTAATGAAAAAGAAAATATTTTCGAAAAGTTTTTGCCCTACGCCATCATGTTTGGCATAACAAAAGAGTGGGTAAAAAAAATGAAGATAATCTACGGAGAAGATTACTTTACCAACTATCATCCGATTTGGTTCATTGGACCAAACTTTGCCGCGTTTAATGTTGACTCGCTAGCGTCAGAAATCTCTTCTATGTCTTCGAATATGGCGTCGACGATATCCTCATCCCCCTCCAGCTCAGGTTCTGGTGGCGGAGGCTTTTCCGGTGGTGGTGGCGGAGGAGGAGGTGGCGGGGGTTGGTAGATCTTGAATTTTAGGCACAAATAGGTTATAGTCTTATAGTTGTGGCCCGGTCGTCTAGTGGCCTAGGATACTTGGTTTTCATCCAAGAGATCATGGGTTCGACTCCCATCCGGGCTACCACAACATGGCGGCTATGGTGAAGTGGTTATCACGCTAGTTTGTGGCACTGGAGTCATGGGTTCAATTCCCGTTAGCCGCCCCATAAGCGCCCGTAGCTCAGCGGATAGAGCGCCACGCTTCGGACGTGGAAGTCGGGGGTTCGAATCCCTCCGGGCGTACCAAAGTTATTTTGAATTGCCAGAGGATTCGAAAGCCGGAATTGCGACGGCAGTGAGGCGGGGTCGAGGAATTTTTTAGCAGAAAAATATCCGTGGCCGAATCCCTCCGGGCGTACCAGTAAATATTCAATCGGATCGAGCCCGCGTAGCTCAGTGGATAGAGCAGTAGCCTTCTAAGCTATTGGTCGTTGGTTCGATTCCAACCGCGGGTACCATTGTTATGGGTCGCTAGCTCAATGGTAGAGCAGTAGCCTCTTAAGCTATTGGTTCTGGGTTCGAGCCCCAGGCGGCCCACCAGAAAATAAATATCGGGGAGTGGCGCAGTTGGTAGCGCGCGTCGTTTGGGACGATGAGGCCGCAGGTTCGAGTCCTGTCTCCCCGACCAAAAAAATAAAAATGGGTTTGAGTAGGACGAGAAAGTCGGAGGTGCGACGGCGCCGAGACGGGGTCGAACGAAAATTCAGCAGAATTTTACGTGTGACCGAGTCCTGTCTCCCCGACCAGCGGGTATCGTATAAAGGCTATTATGCCTGCTTTCCAAGCAGGACATAGGGGTTCGATTCCCCTTACCCGCTCCATAATAATGACCCCAATTTTGGGGTTTTTATTATTGCTAGAACACCATCTTTGGCTTAATATCAAATTCTAGGTGATTTTTTCGGTCTAATTCCCCAATATATGTTCAATAATTTTATCTCTTAAATTATCGGTATAACCTCTGTGAATACCGAGTTTTTGTTTTAGCCATGTAAA
>Ga0247840_10000675_pt1 | contig 69927 bp, 73 predicted proteins | sample LaCruzMarch2015__FD_192404 | JGI IMG/M metagenome (GOLD analysis project Ga0247840, IMG submission 192404) | Freshwater microbial communities from meromictic Lake La Cruz, Castile-La Mancha, Spain - LaCruzMarch2015_17m | ecosystem: Environmental > Aquatic > Freshwater > Lake | place: Spain... | reverse complement strand
GAAAAGGTGGACGTACTCACTTGGTAAGCCCACTTGTTGCAGCAGCCACCGCACTTCGCGGAAAACTTTCGTCACCTGCGGATTTGTAAGGAGCTATGACAATGGAAAAATTCATCACACACACAGGTACTGGAGTTCCGCTACGTCGTAGCAACGTGGATACCGACCAGATCATTCCAGCTGTCTACCTCAAGCGCGTTACCCGCAGTGGTTTTGAAGATGGTCTTTTTGCAGCGTGGCGTAATGATCAAGATTTCGTTCTAAACAAGCCTGAATTCAAATCTGGAACCGTCCTTCTTGCGGGTGCGGATTTTGGAACGGGTTCTTCTCGTGAGCACGCAGTATGGGCCTTGCAGAACTATGGTTTTAAGGTAGTTATCTCATCTCGCTTTGCAGACATTTTCCGTGGCAATTCACTCAAAGGTGGACTTCTCACAGTGATCTTGCCGCAAGCAGATGTTGAGGCTATGTGGGCAGTCGTAGAGGCAGATCCAACGACTGCGATCACCGTTGATTTAGAGAGCCGAACCGTTTCGTATGGATCGATTTCTCATCCATTTGCGATCGATGATTACACGCGTTGGCGCTTGATGGAAGGTCTTGATGACATCGGATTAACATTGAAACAGACTGATTCCATTGATGCTTTCGAAGAAAAGCGTGCTTCACACAAGCCTGCAACGCTTCCAATTCGCTCATAAGTTGAAAAACAAGCGTGAAATAAGGTTTTCTCGCTCAGGGTGAGTGCGATCTGTAAAACTCTCAACTGAAGAATGAGGGTTTTTTACGCGTAAAAAGTGCAATTTCTATGAAATATTAAGTTGCGACACGCCCACGTTAATGTAGGCATCACCCCTAAACCTAGTTTAAGTTTTATACAGGTTAAGCAAAAGCTTAATTTTAAGCGTAAAACTAAGGGGATTTTGATGAATAAGGCCCAATTCATTGCCGCGTTGGCCCCACACTTCAACGACAGCAAGAAGGATGCAGCTCACGCTGTAGATATCGTTTTTGACACAATTACTCGCACAATGGCGCGTGGTGAAGATGTCATGATCAACGATTTCGGTAAGTTCAAGAAGGTTGATCGCAAGGCACGTATGGGTCGTAACCCATTCACCGGCGAGACAATCAAGATCAAGGCTTCAAAGAAGGCTCGTTTCTTGCCAGCTAAGGCTCTTAAGGAAATTGTTGCTGGCGATCGCAAGCTCGGTCCAGCTCCAAAGCCAGAACCAAAGCCAGAACCAAAGCCAGTTGCAAAGCCTGTAGCAAAGAAGGCAGCTCCTAAGAAGGCTGCTAAGAAAGTTGTGAAGAAGGTAGCAAAGAAGGCTCCTAAGAAGGTAGTTCGCAAGGCAGCCCCTAAGAAGGCAGTAAAGAAGGTTGCAAAGAAGAAGTAATCTCTTCTCTAATAAGGCCCACGCTCTCTGCGTGGGCCTTATTTTTTTACCTTAATTTCTCTTCGTAGCAGCCCACAAAGTGCGCAGCCCGACTTAGAATTACTCCATGTCGAGATCAGGCTCTGGGAGTTCCAAGCCCCTCAAGATTCGCTTCAATCCTCCGAGCGGTTATCCACTAGGTGTAAATCCAACATTCCGTTTCTGCGCGTCCATCTTGATTCCCATCATGAAGCTGGTCGCTCGTTATGACTATCGCGAAGGCGCGAAGATTCCAAAGAGCGGGCCGGTCATTGTCGTCTCTAACCATGTCTCGTATATGGATGCCTTCGCTCTTGCTTTCTTGCTTTACTCACATGGACGCGCGCCAAGGTTTCTTGGAAAGTCTCAAGTTTTCAGAGTACCGATTATTGGCAAAATTCTTTTAGCTGCAGAACAGATTCCTGTTGAACGAGAAAGTAAAGAAGCGCGGGTTGCTCTGCAATATGCACTTCGGTTACTTGAGATGGGCCACCTAGTCGGTGTCTATCCTGAAGGAACGCTGACTAGAGATAAAGAGTATTGGCCAATGGTTGCAAAGACTGGAGCTGCGCGTTTAGCCGTTATTGCTCAAGTGCCTGTGTATCCAGCTGCGCAATGGGGAACTGAACGAGTGTTGCCTCCATATCGAAAGAGATTGCGAATTTTTCCTAGAACCACTGTGCGCTATCGCGTAGGAGAGCCAATCGACCTTTCGCGTTGGTATGGAAAAGAGGAAGATCCAGCGGCGATGACCGAGGCCACCGCCGAAATTATGAGGGCAATTACCGCGCTCTTGGAGGAAATTCGCGGTCAAGAACGTCCTGCGGCTATCTTTGACCCACACACATCGGATCTACCCCGCACGGGAAACTTTAGAAAAGGTAAGAAGTAATGAGCAGAATTAGCGTCTTCGGTGCAGGTGCATGGGGTTCCACCCTCGCGCAAGTGCTCTGCGATGCTGGAAATGAAGTACTGCTCTGGGGTCGCAACGCCGAAACCATCGCTGAAATAAATGAATCGCATACAAACCAGCGCTATCTTGCCGGCCAAGTTCTTCCAACAAATCTCCGTGCGACATCTGATCTTGATGAAGCTTTTGCGTTCAGTCAGACTTATGTCCTTGCAATACCGTCCACACAGCTGCGGGCAACGCTGAACGAGTGGAAGGGGCGATTCTCTTCCGATTGCACAATCGTGAGTACCCTCAAAGGCATCGAAGTTTCAACGATGCTTCGCATGACTGAGATCATTGAAGAGGTGCTTGGTAAGCACAAAGTTGCTCTCTTAACAGGCCCTAACCTTGCAGACGAATTAATCCTGCGCCAACCAGCTGGTGCTGTCGCTGCCTCAACATCTCAAGAAGTTGCCGAGCATGTCCGAGAACTTTTTCGCACCCCGTATTACCGCGTCTACACATCAGTTGATTTATTGGGATGTGAATTGGCAGGTGCGATTAAAAACGTGATCGCGCTAGCCGTTGGTATCTCTATCGGTATGGGCTATGGCGAAAACACGCAAGCGATGCTCATTACACGCGGACTCAATGAAGTTGCACGTCTCTGCGCTGCACACGGCTCTGATCCACTCAGCGCTGCCGGTCTTGCAGGTATGGGCGACCTTGTTGCAACCTGTGGGTCACCACTTTCACGCAATCGCACATTTGGTGAACTCCTGGGCAAGACCGGTTCCATGGAGATGGCAATTGCGCAAGGCGCGAAGACAGTCGAAGGCGTTACCTCTTCTGGTGCCATCGTCGAGATTGCACACCGCGTTGGAGTTGAAGTTCCTGTGATTGAAGCTGTTGCCGATATCGTCAATGGTTCGCTTAATCCAGAGCAGGCCTTAGCGCGATTAATGGAGATCACAACACAAGCCGAGAACTTCATCCGATGACCACTCGCGTAGCAATCATCTGTGGCGGGCGCAGTAGCGAACATGAAATCTCCTGCACATCTGCTGGGGGAGTGCTCAGCGCAATAGATCGTGAGATTTATTCTCCGATTGTTATTGGAATAACTAAGTCAGGGAAATGGGTATTAATCCCGGAAAACCATCAGCTATCAATCAGAGATGGCGTGCTCCCGTTTGTTCCAGAAGATGGCAAATCAGTTTCGGTTTCACCGGAAGGATTCAGTCTCGATGGAAAGTCGCTCGATATTGAAATCGTCTTTCCCGTATTACACGGTCCCTATGGCGAAGATGGAACGATCCAGGGACTTCTTGAGATCGCCGATATTCCATTTGTGGGCTCTGGGGTATTGGCATCTGCTGTTGCGATGGATAAATCTTTTGCCAAACCAATCTTTGCCTCACATGGAATTAAAGTTGCAGAAGGCTTAGTAATTCGTGAATCTGATTGGAAAGTAAATCAGCAGTCTTTATCCGCTCAAGTGGCAACTCTTGGTTATCCAGTCTTTGTAAAGCCAGCACGTGGCGGTTCAAGTCGTGGAACAACCAAAGTTAACTCCGCCGAGCAATTGGCCGCTGCAGTTGAAGAGGCCCATCGCTTTGACCCTAAGGCGATGGTTGAAAATGCTGTGATCGGTCGCGAGATTGAGTGCGCCGTATTAGAAATCAACGGCAAGCCAGAAGCATCAGTTGTTGGTCAGATCGAAATTGATTCTAAATTTGAATTCTACGATTTTGAGGCAAAGTATTTAGATGGTGCAACGACTATAACTCTTCCAGCACCTATCTCTGAGTCGGTCACTTCACAGATTCAACAAAAGGCTATTGAGGCCTTTGTGGCCCTAGGCTGCAGTGGATTGGCTCGAGTTGATTTCTTCTTAACGCCAAATAACGAAGTTGTGATTAACGAGCTCAATACGATGCCTGGATTTACGGCAACTTCTGTTTACCCCAAGATGTGGGCGGCAACTGGTGTTGACTACAAAGATGTCATTACGCATCTGCTCAAGAGCGCACTGACGCGCAATAATGGAGTGCTAGGTAATTAGTAGGTTGTTACTGGACAAGTAAGTGTGCGAGTTATTCCAGGCACTGCTTGTACTTTAGCCAAGATTGAACGACCCAGATCTTCCATTGATGCAGATTCAGCGCGCATAATCACATCGTACGGACCGGTGACACCCTCAGCGAGATTAACGCCGGCGATTTCACCCACGGCTTTAGCAACAGATGATGCTCTTCCCACTTCAGTTTGAATCAAGATGTAGACCTGTACTGACATCGCTCTTTCCTTTCGCTGAAGTCATTCCTGTTATGACCAAAAGGTACCTCATGATCTAGTCTTGGCGCTATGGCATTTTCTGAGCAGGAGCTCCTTGAACTCGTTGCCTCCATCTTCCAGAGCGATTCCACTGAAGGCGTGCTCATTGGAATAGGCGATGACGCAGCAGTTGTGCGCGGGAGCAATCAGCAGGTGATCACAACTGATGTTGCAGTTGAAGATGTCCATTTCAATAAGCGCTGGTCAAACGCCTTTGATATCGGCCGAAAAGTAACCGCTGCGAATATTGCAGATGTTTTGGCAATGGGCGCCAAACCCGAATACCTAGTTGTCGCTCTCTCGTTAGTGGGAGATGAAGGTCTTGAGCGGGTTCGAGAACTTGCCCAGGGAATTAAGCACGAGGCAGATAAAACTGGAACATTGGTTGTCGGTGGAGATATCGCCCGTGCCAGCGCGATTTCAATTGCAATGACAGCAATCGGAAGTGTGGAGCGAGCAATCACGCGATCAGGTGCACACGTTGGTGATGGAATCTACATCTCTTCCCTCACGGGTTGGTCAGCGGCAGGACTGCATCTGCTCTCTCACGATATTGAAGCCGTGCACGCAGTACATGCCATGGCGCTCAATGAGTTTCGTGCACCGTCTCTTGATTACGGAATCGACTTCACCCGAGCAAATGCACTAACGGATACCAGCGACGCCTTACTTTTCTCTTGCCAATCAATTGCGGAGGCATCAGGAGTAAACCTTCATATCGACACATCCCTTGTTGAAAGTGCCTACGAATTCACAGAGCTTTCGCTCCTTGCACAGTCAGTTGGAATTGATGTCTATGAATGGATCCTCGGCGGTGGAGAAGATCATGTTTTCCTGGCTACTGGCGTTGATCTTCCCGGAATCCGCATTGGAGATGTAAGGCAAGGATCAGGCGTATCTGGTCTTGAAATGAAAAAAGCGCCACAGATGTGGCGCCATTTTCAATGAAATGTATTAGCGGGTGACTTTTCCAGCCTTGAGACATGAAGTACAGACATTCTGACGCTTTGTTGATCCGCCAACGAGTGTGCGTACGCGCTGAATATTTGGATTCCAGCGACGACGTGTCTTTACCTGAGAGTGTGAAACATTGTTACCGAAGCTGGGCCCTTTGCCACAGATATCGCATGTTGATGCCACAGCAGTACTCCTTTTATTTCTTCATTCGTGAATTCTTGATCATGTGACGAACCAAGCCTTAAGGCCGATCCGGCAGGGCAGAAGGGTATCAAGATATGGGGTTAGTCGGCCAATCGCCATAAAAATGCGCTCACATGGAGCATCTACGCGAGAGAATAGCGAGGTGGCGACCCTGGATTCCAAACTCTCATCAGTCCTTGGTGATCGCACAGCTAAAGCCCTCGACACAACTTTCGGCTATCGCACTGTGGGGGATCTTCTCCATCACTATCCACGCCGCTATTTAGTACGTGGTGAACTCAGTGATATCGCAGCCCTCAATGAGGGCGATGAGGTAACAATTCTTGCGGAAGTGTTTAGTGCATCGACCCGACGCTTTGCTGCTCGTAAAGGAAACATGCTTGAGGTCGTTGTTACAGATGGAACATCCAAACTTTCGCTTACATTTTTCAATCAAGCATGGCGTGAGAAAGAACTTAAAGTCGGTCAGCAAGGTCTCTTTGCAGGCAAGGTCGGTGTATTTAATGGTAAGCGTCAGTTAGCTCACCCTGATTATGAGCTAATCGCCGACGGAAACGATGTCGATGCAGCTGTTGAAGGCTTTGCGGGTAAATATCTTCCGATGTATCCGGCATCTGCAAAGCTGCCTTCATGGAAAATTTCTCAATGTATAGAGCTTTGCATTGGTGGCTTAGATGAGATTGTCGACCCGATTCCGCAATCTATTCTCGATAAACATAACTATCCCTCCTTGCAGCAGGCACTTGTGCAGATTCACCAACCAGCGGATTTAGATAGCGCTGAACTTGCACGTGAGAGACTGACTTTTGACGAGGCATTTATCTTGCAACTCTTACTCGTCAGCCGTAAAGAGAAGATGAAGTCACTCGATGCTATTGCACGTCCTCGACGAGATGGCGGAATACTTTCAGCCTTTGATCAATCACTTCCCTTTGAACTCACAGCTGGTCAGATCGCTGTGGCTGCTGAAATTGAAAGTGATCTCGCGCAATCACATCCCATGCATCGTTTATTGCAAGGTGAGGTAGGCTCAGGAAAGACTGTGATTGCAATTCGTGCGATGTTGGCAGTCGTCGATAGTGGTGGGCAAGCTGCCCTGTTAGCACCAACTGAAGTTTTAGCAGCTCAGCATCTGAGGACCATCGAAAAATTGCTAGGAGAGCTCTCGCATGGAGGAATGATTGGCGCTGCCGATATTGCAACGCGAGTCACGTTAATTACTGGATCCCAAAGTGCATCTGATCGAAAAGAGGCACTGGCACTTGCTGCAAGCGGTGAAGCAGGAATCGTCATTGGAACTCACGCCTTGCTAAGTGCATCAGTTGAGTTCAATGATCTAGGACTTATTGTTGTTGATGAGCAGCATCGCTTTGGTGTCGAGCAACGTGATGCTCTCAAAGGAAAGGCAAAAGTTCCGCCGCATCTTCTTGTTATGACTGCCACACCGATTCCACGAACAGTTGCGATGACGGTCTTCGGAGATTTAGATATTTCAACATTGCGAGAACTCCCTTTGGGTCGCGCTCCAATAACCACTCATGTTGTTAACACGCTAGAAAAGCCGGCATATCTTGAGAGAGCGTGGGAACGAATTTGTGAAGAAGTCTCACAAGGTCATCAGGCATACGTAGTTGCTTCACGCATCAATGCAGATGTTGCCGAAGATGCAGATATCGACTTTCTCATGGGTACAACCTCTCTTGAACTAGCCAGCGTTGATGAGTTGGCACCCAAACTTGCAACCGGCCCTCTCAAAGGAGTTCGCGTGGCCCCGCTTCATGGACGCCTGTCTAGTGATCTCAAGGATGCAACCATGAACGCCTTTGCGGCTCGCGAGATCGACGTTTTAGTCTCCACAACCGTTATTGAAGTTGGTGTGGACGTACCTAATGCGACGGTTATGGTGATTATGGATGCAGATCGTTTCGGTGTCTCGCAGTTACATCAATTGCGCGGACGCGTGGGTCGCGGCACATCACCTGGACTTTGCATTTTGATTACAACTGCAATTGCAGATACTCCAACGCGAATTCGCCTAGAAGCAGTCGCCGGCAGCACAGATGGCTTTGAACTTTCACGAATTGATCTAGAGCAGCGCCGAGAGGGAGATGTTTTGGGTGCCGCCCAATCTGGTTCTCGCTCTCATCTACGCTTGCTTCGAGTATTGCGAGATGAAGATTTGATTCTGACTGCGCGTGCAGATGCGCAGGAACTTCTAGCGAGCGATCCTGATTTATCGAGGCACGAGCAGTTAGCAAGAGAATTCGCTAAAGTTGAAGATGACGAAGCATCCGATTTCATAGATAAGGGTTAGGTCCATGAGAATAATTGCAGGCCTAGCTAAAGGCAGAAATATCTCAGCAGTAGCGCAGTCAACTCGACCAACATCAGATCGCGCACGTGAGGCGCTCTTCTCTACTCTCGCATCAGAGTTCGGCGACTTTGGTGGACTTAATGTTCTAGATCTTTACTCAGGCACCGGTGCTATTGGTCTTGAAGCTCTCTCGCGAGGCAGTTCGACCGTCCATTGCGTTGAAAGTAACGAAAAGGCAGCACAGTCAACTCTTGCAAACTATGAAGGAATTAAGAGTTCCCAATTTCCAGGAAGTTTTCATCTCTATTCAATGGCGGTAGATCGCTTTCTGGAAGGTCCTGCACCAATGCAGTATCACTTCATCTATATCGATCCACCTTATGATTTTTCAGATGTTGAAGTTATTGAAAATCTCATTGCGTTAGTTGATGGAGAATTCATTCACCCTGATGGGCTTATCGCAGTTGAAAGAAATAGCAGAGTGCGAGAGTTGAGCTGGCCTTATGGTCTTGAGCAACTTCGTGAAAAAAACTATGGTCAGGCTACGATTTTCTACGGTGTTCCTACGCCTGAAATGGATCTCGGATGATCTTCTTGCTAGCGTTTGCCATATGAAACGCGCTGTCTGCCCTGGATCTTTCGATCCTGTGACCCTTGGTCACCTAGATATCATCGAGCGAGCTAGTGCTCAATTCGACGAGGTAGTCATCGCTGTCTTAGTTAACCGAACCAAGTCAAGTATGTTTACAGTGCAAGAGCGTATGGAAATGATTGCGAAAACAACTGCGCATCTGCCAAATATTCGAGTCGACTCCTGGTCGGGACTGCTTGTTGATTATTGCAAGAGTAACGATATTCAAAGCATCGTTAAGGGGCTGCGAGCTGTTACAGATTTCGATTATGAGTTGCAGATGGCCCAAGTTAATCTCCAAGCATCGGGCGTTGAGACAATGTTTATGGCCACAGCACCGGCGCACTCCTTCCTTTCTTCATCCCTTGTTAAAGAACTCGCTCATTACGGGGGAGATGTATCATCAATGGTTCCAAAGATCGTGAACGAGGCTCTTAAGGCTCGCGTAGCAGAAAGTGGTAACTAGCCATGGATTCAATTGAAAAACTCAACGCAGCAATTACTCTCATCGAAGAAGCGCGCGGTGTTCCTCTATCTGCCTCTTGCGTTGTCCACCGTGGAGAAATTCTAGAGATTCTCGACGGAGCCCGAGTCGCTCTTCCTACAGATCTTGATCAAGCAATCGAAATCATCTCTTCACGCGATCTCATTATTGAAGAAGCGCGAACAAGTGCCGAACATTTGATTGCAACAGCACGCGAGGATGTCGCGCGTATGGTTGAGCAGACTGCCATTGTTCAAGCGGCTCGCGATGAGGCGCAGCGCATTCTTGATGATGCACGCCTACTTGCCGATGAAGAGCGTGCCGAAGTCGAAAGTTACATTGACGGTCGATTGGCCACACTTGAAGTGATTCTTAATAAAACTATGGAAGCCGTTGCACGAGGTCGCGAGCGCCTCGAAGGTGCTGGCGATAAGGATATTCTTTCGCAACTCTCAGAAGAAAAATAAGAGTTACGACTGTGGTCAGGCCTTCCCATATTTATCATCTCAATACTCATGAGGTGCCTCGTCGCGCTGGCGAGATGAAGGAGTACCAACTCGATCTCGTCGTTCCAGAGCCACTGGGCGTTCCACTTATCTCAGTGCAGGTCGATTCAATTATTGAAGTCGATGCCCGTTTGGAGGCAGTCACTGAAGGAATTCTGCTGAGCGCGCAGATTTATGCCGTAGCAACCGGAGAGTGCATACGTTGTTTGGACCCTGTTGAACTTGAAATTGATCGCAGAATTCAAGAGCTCTACCTCTATGAAGATGATGGCGGAAAGAAGAAAGGCCACTCCAAGAAAAGTGCGCCAGTTGAAGATGATCTTGATGAGGTTGAGCTTCTCTATCTCGATGGCGTGATCATGGACCTGGAGCCACCGATCCGCGATGCGATTGTGCTTGATCTCCCCGTTAATCCACTCTGTGACCCTGACTGCATGGGGCTATGCCCTGATTGTGGTCAAAAGTGGGCCCTACTGCCGCCGGAGCACGCCCATGAGGTAATCGATGCTCGCTGGGCGGGGCTAGAAGGTCTGGATTTTAAGAATTCGGACTCTTAGGGGATACTTCTCCCATACATTACCCCGATCGACACCCCGCTCGATTACATAATTTTTAAAAGAAGGACGGTTTACCTCATGCCAGTACCAAAGCGAAAGATGTCTCGTTCGAAGACACGTTCACGTCGAAGCATGTGGAAGACAACTGCCGCAGCACTTGCGAATTGCCCACAGTGCCAGCAGCCAAAGTTGCAACACACAGCATGTCCAACATGCGGTAAATATAACCGCCGCCAAGTTATAGACATCTGATCGAAGGCTTGTTCTGTTCCCTGATCTCACGAAAGCTCTTGGCGTTGAGGTTGATCCGCAACTCCTCGAGCTCGCTTTAACTCATCGTTCTTTTGCATATGAAAATGGTTCGACATTAACGAATGAACGTCTAGAGTTTCTAGGAGATTCAGTTCTTGGACTCGTTGTTACAGAAGAGCTCTACCTTCGTTATCCAGATTTTGATGAAAGCCGCCTCTCTCCACTGCGCTCTGGCATAGTAAATATGCGAGCACTGGCAGATATCGCGCGAACTCTCGAACTTGGTAAATACATTCGCCTCGGAAAAGGTGAAGAAGTTACCAATGGTCGCGACAAGAACTCTCTATTGGGCGATGCGCTAGAAGCCCTCATTGGCGCGATCTATATCGATTCTGGTTTTGCAACTGCATCGGCTGTTATTCGACGACTCATCAAAAGCACTCTTGAAGAAGCGATGGCAAAGGGTGCGGGCCTTGACGGAAAAACCGCTCTCCAAGAGCTCGTTGCATCCTTAGGGAAGGGAACGCTCGAGTATTTGCTCGCCGAAAGCGGCCCAGATCACGATAAATCCTTTACCGCTACCGCTGTGGTCGGGGGAGTCGAAATTGCGCAAGGAGAAGGCAAAAGTAAGCGTGAAGCCGAGCAAGCCGCGGCCCGTAGTGCCTACGAAAAATTGAGCTCATAAACCGATAGGTTTGCCCACGTGTATTTGAAGAGCATCACCCTCAAAGGCTTTAAGTCCTTCGCTTCAGCGACAACTCTTCGCCTTGAACCAGGAATTACCTGCGTGGTTGGTCCAAACGGCTCTGGAAAATCTAACGTAGTTGATGCCCTTACATGGGTTATGGGTGAGCAAGGCGCAAAATCCCTGCGCGGTGGAAAGATGGAAGATGTAATTTTCGCCGGAACCTCAGGGCGTGCACCACTTGGTCGAGCAGAAGTATCACTGACTATTGATAACTCAGATGGTGCTCTTCCGATTGAATATAGCGAAGTAACAATTTCGCGCATACTTTTCCGCAATGGTCAGAGTGAGTACCAAATAAATGGCGAAGCTTCGCGCCTGCTAGATATTCAAGAACTTTTAAGTGATTCAGGCATTGGCCGTGAAATGCACGTCATCGTGGGCCAAGGCCAACTCGATGCAATCTTGATGGCTACCCCTGAAGAACGTCGTGGCTTTATTGAAGAAGCAGCTGGTGTTCTCAAGCACCGCAAGCGTAAAGAGAAGGCGCTGCGTAAACTCGATTCAATGCAGGCAAACCTTGCCCGCGTTCAAGATCTCACCGTTGAACTTCGTCGCCAACTTCGCCCGCTGGGTAAGCAGGCAGAGGTTGCAAAGAAGGCTGCAACGATTCAGGCCGATCTTCGTGATGCCAAGCTACGACTCTTGGCTGATGATTTCATAAATTTATCTAAAACTCTCGATGCCGAAGTTGCAGATGAAACCGCGCTGCGCGCTCGCAGATCTGAGGTAGAAGCCGAACTCGAAACTACTCGCCGTCGCGAAGAGTCACTCGATGCACAATCTGCGATTGAAAGCCCACTGCTGATTCAGGCGCAAGAAAATTTCTATTCACTTTCAGCTCTTCGCGAGAAATTCCGCGGCACTCAATCTCTTGCTCAAGAACGCTCACGCTTCTTAGCTGAAGAGGCTGAAGAGGCTCGCAACGCAGGTCGAGATCCAGAAGCACTCGAACGCGAAGCAGCTACATTGCGGGCGGAAGAGAGTGCTCTCCGTGCCAGCGTTGAAGCCGCACGTGCGCACCTGGTTCAATCGACTCAAGAGTTAATCAATGCAGAAGCTGGACTCAAGAGCGAAGAAGATAAAATTGCTGCAGCCCTTCGAGCTATTGCCGATCAGCGTGAAGGCACTGCGCGACAAGAGGGACACATTAAATCTCTTGCTGCACGCCTTGATGCAATTGCAGAAGAAATCTCTCGTCTTACCAAGGCCCGTGATGAGGCTCAAGCTCGAGTAGATAGCGCTTCTCGCGAGTACTCCACTTTTGAGATGGAGATTGCAGGAGCAGATGCTGGCGAACAGGGTCTGGATTCACTCTTTGAGCAAGCAAAACGTGATCTAGATGGAGCAAAGAAGAAGCATTCTGATCTAATTGATCTTGAACGCAGCATTGAACGCGAGAAGAATTCAACTGAATCAAAACTTGAAGCGATGCGAATTACCTCAAGTAATCGTGATGGTGGCGCTGCACTTGTTCGTGATTCTCGCGGTATTTCGATATTAGGTTCAATTGCATCTCTCATCCGCATTGATGCTGGCTGGGAAGCAGCAACTGCCTCGGCTCTTGGCTCCCTGGCTGATGCGATCGTTGTGCGCGATCTAAATTCCGCAGTGAGTGCACTAACCACACTGCGCAGTGAGAACTTAGGTCAAGCAGATGTTCTCGTTCACGATGGAAATAGCGCCCAGGCGTTGGCGATTCCACAAGGATTAACGCCTCTGCTCCAGCACATTCACACAAGTGAGATTGATGATCTACTGACTTCCCTGCTGGCAACTACCGTTGTTGCAAACGATGCTCGTGCTGCTCAAGATATTCTGCGTAGCCATCCTCAGTTAACTGTTGTTACAAGAGATGGTGACGTGCTCACAAGTCGACGAGTACGCGGTGGATCCCAATCATCATCGTCACTCATTGAGATTAATGCCCTCATCGAAGAACTCTCCGCAAAGCTTGAAGGCCTCAACCACGAATGCAATCGACTCACATTTGAAATTTCATCCGCTGCACATGAAGTAGAGAGCATGCAAGGCGCATTCGATGTGGCTCTATCGCAACTCAATGAATCAGATGCGCGCATCGCTGCAATTACAGAAGCACTCGCTGTTTCAGGTCAGAATATGAAATCTGCCAGCGCAGAAGTTGAACGACTTAATCTCGCAATTGCAGAGGCAAGTGCCGCAAAATCTCGTGATGAGAATGAACTCAAAGTCGCCTCTGAACAATTACAACATCACGGTGAGATTGCCGAGCCAGATCACGAGCTTGCTCAATCACTTCGCCAGAAAGTTTCTTCAGCTCGTACAACAGAAGTTGAAGCTCGTTTAGCTGTGCGAACAAGTGAAGAACGAGTGGATTCACTGGCTGCACGTGCTCAAGCACTTGAAGATGGCGCGCGAGCAGAGCGTGAAGCATCAGAGCGTGCTGTGACGCGCCGTGGGGCGCGTGCACGCGGCGCCTTGATCTCACAAGCAATTGCAGAGGCTGCTTACGAAGCGTTGATTCATATTGAACGTTCTATTGCGAAAGCATCGGCAGAGCGCGCACGACTAGAGAGTTCCCGAAGTGATCGCGAGGGCGAAACTCTCACAGTCCGTGCCCGTAGCCGCGAACTCACACTCGAACTCGATCAACTCACATCTAGCGTTCATCGCGATGAGATTGCACGTGCAGAGCAGCGCATGCGCATCGAAGCGCTGGAGACCAAGGCGGTAGAAGAGCTCGGTATTGATGTCACAACTCTGGTCAATCAATATGGTCCAGATAAAGATGTTCCAACGTTTATTGAAACCGAAAGTGGCGAGATTGTCGCAACTGAGATGGTTCCTTATCGCCGTGATCAGCAAGAAAAACGTCTTGCTGCCACAGAGCGATCACTTACATTGCTTGGAAAGATCAACCCACTTGCCCTTGAAGAGTACAGCGCACTCGAAGAGCGTTTGAAATTCTTGGCTGAACAACTTGAAGACCTTAAGAATACAAAGAAAGATCTGCTGGACATTATTAAGGAAGTTGACGATCGCGTTCAGCAGATCTTTATGGAAGCTTACGAAGAGACTGCGAAGCAATTTGCCGAAATCTTCCCTCGTCTATTTCCAGGTGGAGATGGCCGCTTGATCTTGACCAACCCAGATGATCTCTTGAATTCTGGCGTAGATGTCGAGGCTCGTCCTCCAGGAAAGCGCGTCAAGCGTCTCTCACTACTTTCAGGCGGTGAAAAGTCACTCACTGCCGTTGCAATGTTGGTGGCGATCTTTAAATCTCGACCAAGTCCGTTCTATGTCTTGGATGAAGTTGAGGCAGCACTGGATGATGTAAACCTTGGTCGTTTGCTTGGCGTACTCGAAGAGTTACGCGAAAATTCACAGCTTATCATCATTACTCACCAGAAGCGCACCATGGAGATTGCAGATGCACTCTATGGAGTAACGATGCGTGGCGATGGAGTTACGGAAGTAATTTCACAACGCTTACGCGAATCTGAAAACGCATAATCTAAGGTTGCTGCGATGGGTTTATTCGGAAAACTCGTTGCAAAACTTTCGCGATCTTCTATCACCCCATTAGATTGGGATGAAGCACGTAAAGAGCTCCTAGCCTCAGATTTAGGTCCCACTCTGGTTGATCAAGTAATTATTTCGGCAAAGAAGCTACGCGCAGAAGATGCACAGTCGGGTTTAACCTCAATTCTCACCGATATTTTGAGTAGTCGCTCACGCGAGGTTAGCTATCAGAGTCCACTATCTGTCATTTTGATTGTTGGAATCAATGGAACTGGCAAGACCACTTCAGCTGCCAAGCTAGCGAATTCTCTTCATAAGAGTCAGCGATCAGTTGCGTTAGCAGCGGCAGATACTTTTCGTGCAGCTGCAGTTGATCAGCTTCAAACCTGGGGTACTCGCATTGGTGTCGATGTGATCACGGGTAAGGATCAATCCGAACCAGCATCAGTTGCCTTTGATGCAGCAACCTTTGCCAAAGCAAATAACCGCGAAATTCTTATTGTTGATACTGCCGGTCGTCTGCATAACAAGAGTGACTTAATGAATGAACTTGGTAAGGTAAAACGAGTTGTCGAAAAAGTCGCTCCTGTTACAGAAGTTCTCTTGGTCATCGATGCGACAACTGGACAGAATGCGATGACGCAGGCGAAAGTATTTAGCGAAGCTGTAGATGTAACCGGATTGATCGTGACAAAGATGGATGGCAGCGCTAAAGGCGGCATTGCTCTCGCAATTGAGGCAGAGTTAGGGATTCCGATCAAGTTCATTGGCACAGGGGAGTCGATCGAGGATTTCGCCCCATTTGAGCCCCAGCTCTACATCCAATCCCTGCTCGAAGCGTAAGCACCCTCGTACGTAACCAAGATGTAACACAAGGTCTGCTTTTGTGACCATTTCTTAACTTCATTTCCGACTACTTGTAACCACCCAAGAGCATCTTGTGCCCATATCAAGGACCTCAAGGGCGAGGCTTCTTTTACAAGATATAAAAAAGGAAGATCTGTATGGAAGAGATTGTTCTTAACTCTGGAGACACAGCCTGGATTCTTGCAAGTACAGCACTGGTACTTCTCATGACTCCGGGTCTTGCATTCTTCTATGGAGGAATGGTTCGCACCAAGAGTGTTCTTAATATGATGATGATGTCTATCATCACGGTCGCAATCGTGAGTGTTTTGTGGGTTATCTACGGTTTCGAGCTTGCATTTGGTCACGAGGCTGATTCGCCTTGGTTTGGAAACTTCTCCTTCTCTGGACTTGGTTCCCAGGTAAATGACTTTGCTAACAATGGTGGCACCTATCCAATTCCAGTTCTAGTCTTCGCCGCATTTCAATTGATGTTTGCAATCATTACACCCGCGTTGATCTCTGGAGCAGTCGCCGATCGTGCAAAGTTTTCAGCTTGGGCTGTCTTTGTCGCAATTTGGTCAACTGTTGTTTACTTTCCAGTTGCACACTGGGTATTTGCTTTCGGCAATAAGGTCGGAGATACCATCACGGGTGCTGGTTACCTTGCGGGTAAAGGTGTCCAAGACTTTGCTGGTGGTACTGCAGTGCACATCAATGCCGGTGCCGCAGCACTTGCGCTAGCGATCATTCTCGGCAAACGTCATGGTTGGAGAAGAGATCCAATGCGCCCACACTCACTTCCTTTAGTGATGCTTGGAGCGGGATTACTGTGGTTCGGTTGGTTTGGATTCAACGCTGGTTCTTCTCTCGCCGCAAATGGAATTGCTGGACTTGCGCTGATTAATACACAAGTTGCGACAGGTGGCGCAATTCTGGGCTGGTTACTTGTTGAAAGAATTCGTAATGGTCACCCCACTTCATTGGGTGCGGCATCCGGAGCAGTTGCTGGATTAGTTGCAATCACACCAGCGTGTTCTTTTGTCGATCCGTGGGCGGCAGTGGTCATTGGTTTTATTGCTGGAATCCTCTGTTCCTTAGCAGTGGGGCTCAAGTACATCTTCAACATTGATGATTCCCTCGACGTTGTTGGAGTTCACCTTGTTGGAGGAATCTGGGGATCACTTTCACTTGGATTCTTCGGTACCGCTGCGGTAAATAGCATCGGATTAGATGGATTGCTCTACGGAGGTGGAACTGAGCTCTTGATGAAGCAACTTCTAGGAGTCGTCTTAGTCTTTGCTTATTCATTCATTGCCACTTTGATCATCGGCTTTACTATCGAAAAGACGATGGGATTCCGAATTAAGCGCGAAAACGAACTCGAAGGAATTGACCTTGTCGAGCACGCAGAGAGCGCTTATGAATTTGCTGGAACAACACCTGGAGGTTCATCGCTATGAAACTAATTACTGCAATCATCAAGCCGTTTAAGTTAGATGATGTCAAAGAGGCGCTACATGCCGCTGGTATCAAAGGTATGACAGTCTCAGACGCAAGTGGATTTGGTCGCCAACGCGGACACACTGAGGTCTATCGCGGTGCGGAATACACCGTTGATCTTGTGCCCAAGATCCGTCTCGAGGTACTAGTTGATGATCAGGATGTAGAAACTGCACTCGAACTCATCGTGAAGGCTGCCAATACTGGCTCTATCGGTGACGGGAAAGTTTGGACAACACCAGTCGAACAGGTTATCCGAGTTCGTACAGGTGAACGAGGGTCCGAGGCTATCTAGGGAGTGGGCGGTCATCACCTACAAGGTCATGACCGCCCTTCTCAAGTAGAGTGCGCTCACTATGTTTGAGTCGCTCACAGGAAAGTTCACACAGGCATTTTCGACGCTACGTTCGCGTGGAAAGATCTCATCTGCAGATATTGATCAAGTTGCCGATCAGATCTACCAGGCACTCCTTGAAGCAGATGTCGCTTTAGGCGTAGTTGAGAGCTTTGTTGAGAAGATCAAGGCCAAGTCACTTGAGGCTCTTCCGACACTTCAATCTGGTTCGAATCAGGCGCAGGCGATATTTGAAATTGTTAACGCAGAGTTGATTGAGATTCTTGGTGGACAAGCACGACGAGTGCGTCTTGCAAAGAATCCACCGACTGTAATCATGTTAGCTGGTCTGCAAGGTGCAGGAAAGACAACTCTTGCTGGAAAATTAGCAAAACACTTTAAGGATTTAGGCGATACGCCTTTGTTGGTTGCCTCAGATTTACAGCGACCTAACGCAGTTAACCAATTACAAATTGTTGGTGAGAGTGTCTCTGTTCCAGTATTTGCTCCAGAACCTGGCAATGGAGTTGGAGATCCTGTATCTGTAGCAAAAGCTGGTGTGAAGTTTGCGCAATCTAAATTGCATAACATCGTCATCGTTGATACCGCAGGACGGCTCGGTGTTGATGAGGAGATGATGAAGCAAGCATGCGATATTCGCGATGCTATTTCTCCTGATGAAATTCTCTTCGTTGTTGATGCCATGATTGGCCAAGATGCAGTAAAAACTGCGCAAGCCTTTAAAGTTGGCGTTGGTTTTGATGGCGTTGTTCTTACCAAACTAGACGGTGATGCACGCGGTGGTGCCGCTCTCTCGATCACCGCCCTCACTGGCTTGCCAATCATGTTCGCATCCACTGGTGAGAAGTTCACTGATTTTGATCTCTTTTACCCAGAACGTATGGCCTCGCGAATTCTTGGAATGGGGGATGTTGCAACTTTGGCCGAACAGGCGAAGAAAGCACTCGATGGAGAATCTTCAGCCAAACTCGAAGAGAAGTTTATTAAGGGTGAAGATTTCACATTAGAAGATTTCCTAGAACAATTAGAGGCAATGTCGAAGATGGGGTCTATGGGCAAGTTGCTCAGCATGCTTCCTGGTGCTGGCGCAATGAAGAAGCAGATTGAAAACTTTGATGAAGGTGAAATTGTTCGTACCAAAGCGATTGTTCAATCAATGACACCGAAAGAACGCATCGAACCTAAAATTCTTAATGGTTCGCGGCGTGCACGTATTGCGGCGGGTTCAGGGCGAAAGGTGCAAGAAGTGAATGCACTGGTAGATAAGTTCTCTGCGGCGCAGAAGATGATGAAGCAGATGCGAAATGGTGGGGGAGCCCCTGCCGGAATGGCCCTTCCGCCAGGAATGCCAGGGATGCCCGCTATGCCTAAGAAAGCGGCTCCACCTGCTAAAAAGAAGTCACGATCAGGAAATCCAGCCAAGAGAGCGGCTGAAGAGAGCTCCTGATTTTGGATCGAGGGGCTCACATGGCAAGATTGGCCTCCTGTGACGGGGCCCTCTACCCCCGAAACATCCACATCCATCGTTGGATCTTTGCGCTGGGCACTCCGCTACAGCTACAAGATTGAACACATATTTTTAGGAGCACCACTGCTTTGGCTACAAAAATTCGTTTAATGCGCATGGGCAAGATCCGTACACCGTTCTATCGCATCGTTGTTACCGACTCACGTAAGGCACGTAACGGACTATCAATCGAAGAGATTGGTCGCTACGTACCAGGACAAGAGCCATCAATTATTGAAGTGAACTCAGAGCGCGCTCTCTACTGGTTAGGCGTTGGCGCACAAGCATCTGAAGCTGTAGAGGCAATTCTTAAGGTCACAGGCGATTGGCAGAAGTTCAAGGGTCTTCCAGGGACTGAAGGAACACTTCGCCTTGCAACTCCTAAGCCACACAAGAGCGTTGCATATGAAGCTGCAGTTAAATCTGCAATGGATGAGCCAAAAGAAGGCGCAACAACTCTGAAGAAGAAGGCACAGGAGAAGCTTGCTGCAAAGGCAAACCCAGTGTCCGAGCCAGAGGCTATCGCCGAGGTGGCAGAGGTTCCAGCTGAAGTTGTAGCGTCCGAACCACAAGCAGTTGCTGAGGTGGCAGAGGTTCCAGCTGAAGTTGTAGAGACAGAAGCTGTCGCTGAAACCCCAGCGGAAGAAAAAGCTGAGTAATAATGATTGACGAAGCTCTCGAGCATCTCGTAAAGGGGATTGTAGATAATCCTGAGGATGTCATCGTCAAGGAGAAGACACATCGTCGAGGCACAACCCTTGAAGTTCGTGTTAATCCTGAAGATATCGGCAAGGTCATCGGTCGTAACGGTCGTACAGCAAAGGCGCTTCGCACAGTTGTAAGCGCTCTTGCTGGACGTAGCGTTCGCGTTGATCTGATCGATACTGACGAGGCTCGTTAAGAAAACTCATGTCATGCGCCTAAATGTTGGGCGCATTGGTCGTGCCCATGGAATCTTGGGTGAGGCGACAATTGAAGTTCGCACAGATGATGCGGCGTCCCGTTTTGCTCTCGGTGCCACACTTGAGACGGATAGCAACGGAACTCTTGTAGTCGATTCTGCGCGCGTCCATAACGGAATTCTCTTGCTCTCCTTTGCGGGATATGCAGATCGCAACGCAATCGAGAAGCTACGAGATGTTCTTCTTTATGCAGATGTTGATATTGATGCACCAGGGGAAGATGAGGATGATTATCACGTACTTCAACTCATTGGTTGTCGAGCAGAGTTAGAAGATGGCAGCACATTGGGGAAAGTCAGTGATGTTCTCAATCTTCCTGGCCAAGATGTGCTTGTTATTAAAGGTGAGGGCGGAGAAGTTTTGATCCCATTTGTGCGAGTTCTTGTTCCAGTCGTTGATATCGCAGCCAAAAGACTTACTGTAATTCCACCAATAATCGATGGGCAGATGTCATGAGAATTGATGCAATCACAATATTTCCTGACTACTTTGCACCCTTGCAATTATCTCTTCTAGGTAGGGCTCAAGATGGTGGCCTACTTTCTGTAAACGTTCACGATCTCCGATCACAGACTTCAGATACCCACCACACAGTCGATGACACACCATATGGCGGCGGGGCCGGAATGGTGATGTTGGCAGATGTGTGGGGTAAAGCGATCGATTCCGTCATTGAAGATGGTGCGATTTTAATTGTCCTAACTCCTGCTGGTAGACGCTTCAACCAAGAGATGGCGGAAGAGCTTTCGCGTTCTTCACATCTAATTTTTGCTTGTGGTCGCTATGAAGGAATCGATGACCGAGTACGAATTCACTACAGCCAACCTGAATATCAAGAGCGAAACATTCAGGTTCGTGAAGTTTCAATTGGAGATTACGTACTCGGAGGAGGTGAGGTTGCTTCTATGGTCATGATTGAAGCAATCACTCGCTTAATTCCTGGAGTGCTTGGAAATCCACTCTCTCTCGCCGAAGAATCACATAATGAAGAGGGATATCTTGAATATCCCAACTTCACACGGCCTCAAGAGTGGAGGGGGCTAGAAGTCCCACCTATTCTGCTCAGTGGAAACCACGGAGCAATCGCTGCATGGCGCGCATCACAGGCTCAGGAGCGCAAGAACACGAACAGTAACTAGTGAGTAACACGCCTACTGCCGTAGCGTTGTGGGTATGACTTACGATTCCGCAGCGATTCAATCGCGCCTCATTCGCGATCTAGAACCTGCCGTTGAAGTCGAACTCAACCGTCATTTAAGTGTCCAAAAAAATTGGTATCCACACGAGTATGTCCCTTGGTCAGAAGGACGAGACTTTGCGGGTCCACTCAATGGCGATGCATGGGAAGCTAAAGATTCACGTCTGACTCCGGTTGCACAAGATTCACTGGTACTTAATCTTCTGACCGAAGATAACTTACCGAGCTATCACACCGAGATTGCTATCTCTATGGGGCGCGATGGCGCATGGGGCAATTGGATTGAACGTTGGACTGCAGAAGAAGCGCGGCACAGCATTGTGATTCGCGATTACCTCATGGCAACTCGTGGTGTAGATCCTTATGAACTAGAAGATCTTCGTATGGCTCACATGTCTTTGGGATATCAGACTCCTTACGAAAACGATATGTTGCACACCGTTGCCTACGTTTCCTTTCAAGAATTGGCTACTCGCATCTCTCACCGCAATACTGGCAAGCTTTCAAATGATCCAATTGCGGAGTCGATGATGCAGCGAGTGGCACTCGATGAGAACCTGCACATGATCTTCTACCGTAACCTTTTGGGTACCGCACTTGAAATGGAACCAAATGCGGCAATGAGAGCAATCGCAGATGTTGTAACAAACTTTGATATGCCAGGAGCAAACATGCCGGGCTTTGGTCGCAAGGCAGTTCAGATTGCTCTTGCTGGAATTTACGATCTGCAGCAGCACCTCGATGAAGTAATCGCACCCGTATTGCGTGCATGGAATGTCTTTGAACGGACAGATCTCTCTGGCGATGGCCTGGTAGCCCGTGAAGAGCTTGCCGCCTTTATTAAGACCGCTGGTGCCGATGCGCAGCGATTTAGCGAAAAACGGGAGATACATTTTGAGCGTCTGATCGCTCGTGGGCAGGAACCAATACGCATTCCAAGGTAGATTACGACCTATGTGCAGATTATTAGCTTATGCCTCAAGTGAGCCCGCGACCTTGGCAACAATTGTAGGTCCAACTCTTTCAGATTTTGTAGAGCTCTCCAAAGAACATAAACATGGATGGGGAGTAACTTCTTGTGCATCGATTGGTGGAGTACAAGAGCGTGAACGTGATCTCGCACCAGCTGTTGAAAGCTCGCTCTTCACAGAAGTCGCCTCATCGAAATCAACGGATGGTGCGCTTGTTCATCTACGGCTTGCATCTAAAGGATTGACGGTCGATCTATCTAATAATCACCCATTTATTCATGGCGATATCTCGTTTATGCATAATGGAACTATCCGACCAGCATCAAGTATTGACCATTTAGTTGATGCGGATCTAATGGCGCAGCTGACTTCATCTACTGACAGTGAGCGATATTTCTTCGCGATTCTGAGCGCAGCGAAAAAAGTGGGGCTCATTGAAGCGATTGCCGCCACTGTGAAGGAAATTGCGAGTACCGCAGATTATTCAGCTATCAATTCAATCACTCTGACTCCAGATTTCTTGATTGCTGTCTGCCAGTTTAATGTGGCAGAGCAGAGCGAATGGACTGTCCCATTCCACTACGAACTTCGCTTTGCGAAGGAAGACGGCGCAATCAAGGTCGCATCAACTGGATGGGGCCATGATGATTGGACTCCATTGACCAATGGCAAGATGCTCGTGGTTAATCGCGCAGACCTTTCATACAAAATTCTAGATATTTAAAGAAATCCTTATGTCACGAACGTACACGGTCGAAACTTACGGCTGTCAGATGAATGTCCATGATTCTGAGCGAATAGCCGGATTGCTCGATGAGGCAGGATTCATTCCAGCAGCCTCAGGCACACAAGCCGATATTGTCGTCTTTAATACCTGCGCTGTGCGTGAAAATGCTGACAATAAGCTTTATGGAAATCTCTCATTCCTGGCGCCCATTAAGAAGGCCAACCCTTCCATGCAAATTGCAGTCGGTGGATGTCTTGCACAGAAAGATCAGGCGATTATTCTCAAGAAAGCGCCTTATGTAGATGTCGTCTTTGGCACGCACAATGTTGGCTCATTGCCGGTTTTATTGGAGAGAGCGCGCATCGAAGAAGAATCACAGATAGAAATCCTTGAATCGCTCGAACACTTCCCATCGACACTTCCTGCGCGTAGGTTTTCTGCATTTTCGTCATGGGTTTCTATTTCGGTTGGTTGCAATAACACATGTACTTTCTGCATCGTTCCGGCCCTTCGAGGAATCGAAAAAGATCGCCCTATGGCCGATGTGCTCAAAGAAGTTCGTGCGCTGGTCGATCAGGGTGTTATTGAAATAACTTTATTGGGGCAGAACGTAAACGCATACGGTGTTGGGTTAGGCGGACGTGGGGCTTTCGCAAAGATCCTCAAAGAAGTCGCAGCTATTGATGGCCTAGAACGCCTGCGCTTCATGTCGCCACATCCAAGAGATTTCACCGATGATGTCATCGAGGTGATGGCAAGTACTCCGGCCGTTATGCCGCACCTACACATGCCCTTGCAATCAGGTTCAGACTCCATACTTGCATCGATGCGCAGGTCGTATAGAAGTGATCGATTTTTAGGAATTCTCGATCGTGTGCGCAGCCAGATTCCTCATGCGATGATCACAACCGACATCATCGTCGGCTTCCCAGGAGAGACTGAGAGTGATTTCCAAGCAACACTTGATGTTGCAACTCAGGCTCGATTCGCCGCGGCCTACACATATAAGTATTCAATTCGCCCTGGAACCCCTGCGGGCGAGATGACAAACCAAGTATCAGAAGATGTTGTTGGCCAACGATACACACGACTTCACGAACATCAGCAGAAGATTTCACTTTCGGTCAATCAAGAGGCAATTGGTTCGCGTCATCGCATTATGGTCACTGAGGTTGAAGGAAGACGAGACGCTGCGCAATCTCGCCTCACCGGACGCTCTGAGGATTTTCGTCTCGTGCACTTTGATAATTCAAGTCTGGCGCGTCCAGGTGATTTTGTTGATGTCGAGATTACCGATGCATCAGCTCACTATTTGATCGGTCGAGAACTTGCACACACCAAAACTCGCGGGGGAGATGCACACACTCGTAGGACGAAAGAGAGTGCGCCAACGCCTGGAGTAATGCTCGGAATTCCATCTGTTCGCAAGGCTACGGTATAGATGCGCACAATCATCATCTGTGGTGCAACCGCTACAGGAAAGAGCGATCTCGCAGTTGCACTGGCTAAAGAGATCGGTGCAGAGATCGTCAACGCAGACTCTATGCAAGTTTATGAAGGTATGGATATTGGTACTGCTAAATTATCTTTATCCGAACGTGGCGGTATCCCTCATCACCTCCTTGATGCCTTAACTGTTCGTCAAGATTCAACTGTCGCTTGGTATCAAGATGCTGCGCGAACAGTTATCGACCAAATCCATCAGCGAGGCAAAGATGCGATTATTGTCGGCGGCACTGGTCTTTACATAAAGGCGATTGTTGATGACTTGAACTTCCCTGATACCGATCCTGTTATTCGCTCTCGCCTAGAACTTGAAGCAATTGAGCAAGGTGCAGCTGTGCTCTTTGCGCGTCTTGAAAAACTTGATCCTGCTGCTGCTCTGGCAATTGATCGCGCAAACACTCGCCGTATTGTCAGGGCATTGGAGGTTATTGAAATTACAGGACAGCCATTTACCGCCAACCTGCCCCGCGAAGAGAGCTCTCGCTATCCAGATGCGATTCACTTTGGCTTGAGTCAGGATCGTGAAAGTCTTGATATCCGTGTAAGTAATCGCGTTGATGCAATGTGGGAAGCGGGCCTTATCGCTGAGGTTGAAGGTCTGGTTGTCACAGGATTACGCGAAGGAGTAACTGCGCAGAAGGCGCTCGGTTACGCCCAAGTTCTTCAAATGATGGATGGATTACTCACCTCTGATCAAGCGCGAGAAGAGACAAAACGAGTGACACGTCAATACATTAGGCGCCAAGACACCTGGTTCTCTCGTGATGGCCGTCTCCAATGGCTGGGTCACTACGAAAACCGTCTCGAAAAAATCCTGACACGGATAAACTCATAGCGTTATGAATACTCCTGTTATTGCCACCTACGGCCACGGTACCGAAAATGACTTTGTAGTCATTTTTGATCCTTTGGAAGAACTCTCGCTTTCTCCAGAGCAGGTAGCGAGCATGTGTAATCGCACCAACGGAATAGGCGCAGACGGCGTAATTCGAATTACACGCCCTGACGGCAAATGGTTTATGGATTATCGAAATGCTGATGGATCTCTGGCAGAGATGTGCGGCAATGGAATTCGAGTGATGGCTCGCTATCTAGTGGCCAATGGACATCAAGGTGAAGGACTTTTTCCTATCCAGACTCGTGACGGTGCTAAGTTCTTACGCGTTCCAGCCGATGGAGATATCTCTGTCAACATGGGCCAGGTAAATGATGAAGGCGATGTCGTCAGCGTCGCAGTAAATGATCACACCTATTCGGCCCGACATATCAGTATTGGAAATCCTCACGCAGTTGCATTTCTTGATGACCTAGACACCGTTGGTTCACTTGATAATCCACCCGTTGTGACACCAGCTTCTGTCTATCCAGAGGGCGTTAATGTCGAATTCGTTGAGATTGAATCTTCTGACACGGTGATTATGCGTGTACACGAACGCGGAAGCGGCGAGACACGTTCTTGTGGCACCGGTACTTGCGCAGTAGCGCTGGCTGCAACAATTCACACGAGAGGACGTTTGCCTGCACGTTGGATAATCAAACCTCCCGGTGGAACGTTGATCGTAGATATAGACGGACATTCCAACGCAACGCTGACCGGACCTGCTGAACTCATCAAAGATTATGACGTTACAAGTTATCTCACCGCATGATGAGTGAGACTCCTGACCAGAGAGAATTGCGATTCGAAGAGTTACTGCGTGAAAGTGCGCAAGCAGCGGCCGAATACGATGAATCAGAGGAAGAGATTGATCATGGCGCTGCGCAAGAGCGTTCAGAGCGTCAGGCACTTCGTCGCGTCAAGGGATTTTCTACTGAGCTTCAAGATATTTCAGAGGCCGAATATCGCCAACTCCAACTCGAGCGAGTTGTTCTTGTTGGTGTTTGGACTGAAGGATCGATTGAGAGCGCTGAAAATTCTCTCGCCGAACTTAAAGCGTTAGCAGAAACTGCTGGATCTGAAGTTTTGGAAGGCCTGATCCAGCGACGCGATAAGCCAGATCCAGCAACATATATAGGTTCAGGAAAAGTTATCGAACTCAAAGAAGTTGTTAGATCAACCGGGGCAGATACCGTTATTTGTGATGGTGAACTTTCTCCTTCGCAGTTGAGACAGTTAGAAGATAAGTTGAAGGTCAAGGTCGTAGATCGCACTGCACTCATCTTGGATATCTTCGCCCAGCATGCAAAGAGTCGAGAGGGAAAAGCTCAAGTCGAACTCGCCCAAATTGCATATCTTCTTCCAAGATTGCGCGGATGGGGAGATTCGCTATCGCGCCAGGTTGGTGGACGCGCTGCAGGTGGTGCCGGTATTGGTGGCCGTGGACCAGGCGAAACAAAGATTGAAACAGATAGACGTCGCATTCGTGACAGGATGGCTAAATTGCGTCGCGAGATCGCAGAGATGAAAGTTTCGCGCGATACCAAGAGACAAGAACGGCGACGCCACAATATTCCTTCAGTTGCAATCGCCGGATATACCAACGCTGGTAAATCATCCCTCCTGAATAAACTGACCAACGCAGGGGTATTGGTTGAGAACGCACTCTTTGCAACCCTTGATCCAACAGTTCGAAAGACGCAGACCCCAGAGGGACGCATCTATACGCTGACAGACACTGTAGGTTTTGTCCGACATCTGCCACATCAGCTCATCGATGCCTTCAAATCAACGCTTGAGGAAGTTTCTGGTGCAGACCTCATCGTGCATGTAGTCGATGGTTCACATCCTGATCCTTCTGAACAAATACGTGCAGTCAGAGAAGTAATTACTGAAATTGGTGAGGCTGGGATACCGGAGATCATCGCTATCAACAAAGTCGATATTGCAGATCCAGAAGTTGTTATGAATCTATTGCGCACAGAAAAAGATGCATATGCATTTTCCGTTCGTACAGGCTTTGGAATTGAGGGACTCCTTCACGCAATTGAAAAATCCCTTCCTCACCCTCAGGTAGAAATAAATTGTGTGATTCCATATGATCGAGGAGATCTTGTCAGCGCCATTCACGAACATGGAGAAATCATCTCTGAGCTCTATGAAGAGGCTGGCACTCGTATTCACGCCAGAGTTGATGCTGGTTTATCAGAAGCGATCGCGAAGGTAGTTAGCCTCAACACATCTGGGGAATAAATCCGACACGCCCACGGTTACATTGTCTATTCCGGCCTATTTGGGCCATGATGCGCCCGTAGCCAGAACTTTCGGGCGCAAGAGATCTATGGAGAGCGAGGTGATGAGACCGTGGCAACCGATTACGACACCCCCAGAAAAACTGATGAAGAGCTTCACGAAGAATCACTAGAAGAACTCAAGGCTCAACGCGTTGATGCACAATCTGGTCAGATCGATGTAGATGAAGCAGAAGCGGCTGAAAATCTTGAACTACCAGGTGCTGACCTCTCGGGAGAAGAACTATCAGTCCGAGTCGTACCTAAGCAAGAAGATGAATTCACCTGTTCACGCTGTTTCTTGATTCACCACATCACTCAGCTCTCTAAGGGTGAAGGCGCTAAGGCTGTCTGCAAGGAATGCGCTTAAATATTTTTAAGCGCTTGGGCTAACTTCTCTCCACGTTTACTTGTAACAAGCCAATACGGGGTTTGATCCCTGTCGTCACTTACTTCAATCTTCACACCGTGAGCAGTCCAGAATCTAATCGCTAAGAATGCTGCTGGATCAGCGTCACGGGTACGCTGCAGTGACATCTGCGCAGGCGTTAATACTGATACCTCGCCACAGAAATTCTTATCGATGTGGGCATTACCGACGCGAAGTTCGAGATCATCAATTTCAATGACGAGTGATGAAGTGAAATAGACCAAAATAGTGGCCGCTGTTAAGAGTGCCATCACTATTACTGCGGCCATCGTATTCAGGGCTGCCCAAATTGCTACGCCAAGTGAAAGGGCGAGAAAGTAGATAAATGCCATCAACCAGAGCGGTGGTCGGATGACCTCACGGAAATTGATTAATCTCTCACTCATAGCGATACCGTATAGGAAGAATGAGAGAGTAAAGTGGAGCCATGACAAGAGTGGCAAGCACAACACCACCTGAGGGATCTACTCTTCCCGAGCGACATCCCTTAGCACCAGCTGTGGGCAGTCAGATTCCATCTCACTTTGGACATTGTTTTGGTTGCGGTCAGTTGCACCCCACTGGATTACATCTGGTTGCTCATGCTGGAAGCGCACTTGATCTCACTGCAGAATTTACTGTGACAGAAAATCATCAAGGTGCTCCAGGACTTGCTCACGGTGGTCTGCTATCTCTCGCATTTGATGAAGCACTTGGAAAATTGATGTGGCTCATTCGCTCTCCTGCAGTAACAGGGCGACTCGAAACAGATTTTATGAAACCAGTTCCAATTGGGACAACCCTTCACATATCAGCCCAAATTACAGGCCAGGTTAAGCGCAAGGTCTATACAGAAGCGATCGGTCGCCTCAATGGGCCGGATGGAGATATTGCCGTGCGTGCGGCTGCACTCTTCGTCATTGTCCCTATGACTCACTTTATGTTTAACGCTCCAGCTGAATATCTGGAATACATCAAAAAATCTCCTGAATTACTCGCCTTTGTGGATCCAGATTTCGAGATTAATCCATGAGCTCGGTGCAAGTTCTGATCACTCGTTTAGATCCTGATCTTCCACTTCCGCGTTATGCAAAGGGTGGGGATGCAGGAGCGGACATTGTTTCTCGAATCGATATCACCTTGGCACCGGGGGAGCGGGCGCTAGTTCCAACTGGAATAGCAATTGCACTACCTGATGGTTACGTTGCACTTGTCCACCCGCGTTCAGGGCTGGCAATTAAACATGGAGTCACAATGGTCAACGCTCCAGGCACCGTCGATGCAGGTTACCGAGGTGAATTGCAAATTATTTTGATTAATCACGATAAGAGCGATTCAGTTTCATTTAAGCGCGGAGATCGTATTGCCCAATTAGTTATCCAAAAAGTTGAGCGCGCTGAATTTGTTGAGGTTCAAGAGCTACCTGGTTCTGGTCGTGGTACTGGTGGCTTTGGATCGACAGGGCGTTCATGAGCGATAGTTCAGGAGATAAAGAGAAGATTGTTTCCGCCTTCGGTGGAAAGAAAGGCCTCATTGATGCAGGATTTCCTGCACTAGTTTTTCTCATTTCTTTCAACGTCACGAAAGATCTCTGGAATTCTCTGATCGCATCAGTCATCATCTCTGCAATCTTGACGATTATTCGCCTAGCAATGAAAGATACGATTCAACACGCACTCTCTGGATTTATCGGAACGCTAATCGCGGCATGGTTTGCCAATCGCACCGGTAATCCCAGCGACGTATTCGTTCCAAAGATGTTGACTAACCTTGGATATGGCTTCGTTTATCTCATTGCAAATATTGCAGGCTGGCCAATTCTTGGAGTAATGCTTGGACCAATTCTTGGTGAAAATTTTGCATGGAGAAAAGATCCGGCACGTAAGGCTGCTTACATTCGCGCGAGTTGGATCTGGGTCGGCCTCTTCTTCGGCCGATTAGTTGTGCAATTCCCAATTTATCTTTCAGATAACGTCAATCTCTTGGGCGCTGTTAATCTCGCGATGGGCTACCCACTATTTTTTGCAACTGTTTATGGTTCTTGGATGGTACTCAGAGGCGTTCCAGCGACAATTCCGCAGGAAGAAGAGAAAGATTAGCTCTTAATAAAGCAATCTTTAATCTGATCTTCGGCTGCAGCCGATGCTACAAAGAGAAGCTCATCACCAGCGCTAAATACATCAGCTGCTGTTGGTGCAAATACTCGGCCATCACGAACAATCGCGGCAAGAGAAGCATCCTGCGGAAGTTCGATCTCTTCAACAGTCTTTCCAATGCAACTTGATGAATCTGGCAATGTGAGTTCCACTAGATTTGCCTGGCCTTTTCTGAAGCTAAAGAGTCGCACTACATCGCCAACGCTTACTGCCTCTTCGACGAGGGCAGAGATGATGCGCGGAGTAGATACGGCAACATCGACGCCCCATGATGAATCAAACATCCATTCATTCTTTGGGTGATTAATACGCGCAACTACACGCGGAACTCCATATTCAGTTTTTGCAAGTAGGGATGCAACAAGATTTACTTTGTCATCACCGGTTGCTGCAACCATGACTTGGGCGCTACCGAGAGCTGCCTTATCGAGAGATGTGATTTCACAAGCATCGGCCATCAACCACTCGGCATCAGGGACTGAGTCCATTTTAAGCGCCTTTGGATCGCGATCGATCAGAAGTACTTGATGACCGTTATCAAGGAGTTCGCGAGCAATAGCTCGTCCCACATTTCCTGCCCCTGCAATTGCAATTCTCATGGAGTCTCCGTTGGTTGCTTCGCCAAAATTGCTTCCACTTCAGCAACACGCGTTGTTTCAATAATCATGTGAAGGAGATCGCCTTCTTGAAGAACTGTGTGCTCATTAGGAACAAGACCTTCTGCAAGGCGAGTAATAAATGCAACACGAGCACTTGTGGAGGATTCGATGTAGGTGATTGGTAGTCCAAGCCAGTTTGAATGAGGATGAACTTCCGCGAGTTCAATTGTTCCCGTTGCATCACGCCATTCGCTGCGAGAGCCTTCCGGAACCAGTCGACGCATAATTTGATCGGTAGCCCAAATAACTGTTGCAACCGTTGGAATACCTAAACGTTGGTAAATCTCTGCGCGTCCTGGATCGTAGATACGAGCAACTACATTGCCAACGCCATAAGTTTCACGAGCAACGCGTGCTGCCAAAATATTTGAGTTATCGCCATTACTTACAGCTGCAAAGGCATCGGCTGTCTCAATACCTGCTTCAAGGAGGGTATCTCTATCAAAACCAATACCACTGATTGTGCGGCCTTTGAAATCTGGGCCCAAGCGGCGGAATGCCTCACGTGATTGATCGATAATCGAAACGGTATGACCTTGTTCTTCAAGTTCGGTCGCCAAAGAGGAACCGACTCGACCGCAACCCATGATGACTACGTGCACAGGACATAACTTACCCCCTTAGGCTTACCTTTATGACATCCACGCCTCGCGCCGTCCTTTCTGCCGGGCAAATCATTCGGGTGACGATCGAAAAAGTGGCTCATGGTGGACACTTCATCGCCCGCCATGAAGGCGCAGTGATATTCGTTCGACATGGGCTACCGGGTGAAGTTGTAGATGTAGCAATTACTAGCGTGGGATCGTCCTTCAACCGTGGTGATGTAGTTGCAGTAATCCAAGCTTCACCTGATCGAGTAGAGGCGCCATGTCGATATGCCAATCGCAACGGTTGTGGTGGTTGTGATTTCCAGCATGTAGAAATCTCTGCGCAGCGAAAGCTGAAGGAAGACGTGATCACCGAACAGTTCGCTCGTATCGCAAAAATGGATATTCGAGTTGAAGTTGAGGAAGTCTCCCCATCACTTGGCTGGCGCACTCAGGCCACAATCGGAAGTGATAAACAGGGGAGGGCAGGTTTCTACGCCTCACGGACAAATACGATCATGGCTATTGATGATTGTTTAGTTCTGCATCCAGCTATTGACTATCCGAAGATTAAATCTCAGAGCTGGAATCTTGGTGTTCGCATTCAAGTCAGTGCCTCGACCGACGGATCTTCGCGACTAGTTGCCGGCGATATAACTCAAGGAGAGCAAGTTCAGAATTTCACAGTAAACGGAAAGAGCTACCAAGTAAGTCCTGATTCATTCTGGCAGAGCAATGTAAATGCTCCGAAAGTTCTCGTTGATTGCGTTACTGATTTTGCAGATGTTCGCTCTGGCGATCATGTGCTCGATCTATACGGTGGCGTTGGGCTATTTGCACTACAACTTCATGAGATTGTTGGCGCGGGTGGGCGAATCGATCTTGTTGAAGGAAGCAAGAGCGCGACGGCAGATGCTGCTGTTAATTTTGCTGGTAAAGAAAATGTAAAGATTCATACTGGTGATGTTGAAAAAATACTCCCACGTTTTTCTAGAGCAGATGTGGTCATTTTGGATCCACCCCGAGATGGTGCAAAGAAGAATGTGATTGCGAGCCTGGTGGCGTGTAAGCCACGAGCCATCGTTTACGTGGCATGTGATCCAGCTGCACTGGCTAGGGATAGCGCTCTTTTGCGTGATGCCAATTACACCCTCGAAAAAGTGCGTGCATTTGACCTCTTCCCAATGACGCATCACATCGAGTGCGTTGCCCTCTTCACGCCCACTGCGGTATCTTGACCCCATGAGTAAGAATTCGCTGGGAAGAAAGAGAAATCTGACCGTAGGCGGCAAAGATTTTGAAATCTTTGATATCAATGGAATCGAAGGTTCTGCAGACCTACCTTTCTCCCTCAAGATTCTTCTCGAAAACCTCTTACGCACCGAAGATGGCGCCAATATCACCGCAGATCACATCAAGGCGTTAGCTCAGTGGGATCCGGCGATTGAACCAGATACAGAAATTCAATTCACTCCCGCTCGCGTAGTGATGCAGGATTTCACAGGCGTTCCATGTGTTGTTGACCTTGCAACTATGCGAGAGGCAATTGTTGAACTAGGTGGAGACGCCTCGAAGGTAAATCCTCTTGCTCCAGCCGAACTTGTTATTGATCACTCGGTTATTGCAGACCTCTTTGGAACTCGCGATTCATTCGAACAGAACACAGATATTGAGTACGAGCGCAACCGTGAGCGCTATCGCTTCTTGCGTTGGGGTCAGGGCGCATTCGATGAATTCAAGGTAGTTCCACCCGGAACGGGAATTGTTCACCAGGTAAATATCGAATTTCTTGCTCGAGTCGTTATGACCCGCACAGTTAATGGAGTTCTCCGCGCATACCCAGATACCGTCGTGGGCACTGACTCACATACAACAATGGTTAACGGTCTTGGAGTTCTGGGTTGGGGCGTTGGTGGAATTGAGGCCGAAGCAGCACTTCTCGGCCAACCTGTCTCGATGTTGATTCCGCGTGTAGTTGGATTCAAACTCAGCGGCGAGTTGCCTGTTGGCACCACCGCAACAGATCTTGCACTCACAATTACTCAGATGCTGCGCAAGCATGGTGTGGTCGGAAAGTTTGTTGAGTTCTATGGACCAGGCGTTGTCAGTGTGCCAATGGCAAACCGTGCAACGATCGGAAATATGAGTCCTGAGTACGGCTCAACCTGCGCAATTTTCCCTATCGATGAAGAGACTCTGCGTTACCTACGCCTCACAGGACGTAATGAAGATCAAATCGCATTAGTTGAAGCTTATGCAAAGGCTCAAGGTCTCTGGCACGATCCATCAAGTTCACCTCGTTTCTCTGAACATATCGAATTAGATCTCTCAACTGTTGTTCCATCTATTGCAGGACCAAAGCGTCCGCAAGATCGAATCTCACTTTCAGATTCCAAGAGCGCATTTGAAAAGATTTTGCCAACCTACTTCACTGAAAAGACTGGAAAGTCTGCTTATCCGGCCAAGGTTGGAGAGCATCAGACAACTGTAAAAAATGGCGATGTTGTTATTGCATCAATCACTTCTTGTACTAATACATCAAATCCATCAGTAATGATTGGTGCAGCTCTGCTTGCGAAAAAGGCGGTCGAAAAGGGGCTCACTTCTAAGCCTTGGGTTAAGACCACCCTCGCTCCAGGATCTAAGGTTGTTACAGATTATTACGATCGCGCAGGCCTTACGTCTTACATGCAGCAACTTGGGTTCCACCTCGTTGGCTACGGCTGTGTGACCTGTATTGGTAACTCTGGCCCACTACCAACTGAAATCAGCAAGGCGATCAACGAAAATGATCTAGCCGTGACAGCAGTACTTTCAGGAAACCGAAACTTTGAAGGTCGAATTAGCCCTGACGTAAAGATGAATTATCTGGCATCGCCTCCGCTAGTCGTTGCATATGCACTAGCGGGCACGATGAATCATGATTTTGAAACTGACTCATTGGGCAATGACAAAGATGGCAACCCAGTTCTCCTCAAGGATATTTGGCCATCTGCGCAAGAAATTCAAGATGTAATTGCTGTCTCAATTTCATCAGAGATGTTTACTAAAGATTACGCCAGCGTTTTTGATGGCGATCATCGCTGGAAGTCACTTGATACACCAACTGGAAATACCTTTGAGTGGGATGCGCAGTCAACCTACGTCCGTAAGCCTCCATACTTTGAGAACATGCCTGCTATTCCAACTCCGGTTGTAGATATTTCAGGTGCACGAGTTCTTGCAATTCTTGGTGACTCTGTTACAACAGATCACATTTCTCCAGCAGGAAATATCAAGGCAGATTCTCCAGCCGGTAAGTATTTGGAATCACATGGTGTGGCGCGCAATGATTTCAATTCATACGGCTCACGTCGCGGAAATCATGAAGTAATGATTCGTGGAACTTTTGCGAATATTCGCCTAAAGAACCTATTGCTTGATGGCGTCGAAGGTGGATTCACTCGTAATTTCCTTGATGGCGGAGCGCAGTCAACAATCTATGACGCATCCACGGCTTATCAAGAAGCAGGAATTCCGCTTGTGATTCTGGCAGGAAAAGAATACGGCTCAGGATCTTCTCGTGACTGGGCTGCAAAAGGAACTGCTCTGCTCGGCGTACGCGCAGTAATTGCCGAAAGTTTTGAACGTATTCACCGCTCAAACCTCATTGGAATGGGTGTTCTACCCTTGCAGTTCCTCGAAGGTCAGAGCGCTGCAACTCTTGGGCTTAAGGGAGATGAAACCTTTGCAATCTCGGGCATCACAGCTTTGAACACTGGGGGAGTGCCTAAGGAAGTCACTGTTACCGCCGGAGCGATCACATTCAAGGCTAAGGTCCGTATTGATACACCAGGTGAGGCAGATTATTACCGCCATGGTGGAATCATGCAGTTCGTCCTACGACAATTGCTTGGGTGATCTAGAATTCTGGCTGTGATCGAGTCAATCAAGAGCCCAGCAGACATCAAGGGGCTGAGCCAAGAAGAGCTCATCTCTTTGGCTCAAGAGATTCGCACATTTCTTATTGAGAAGGTCTCTAAATCTGGTGGCCACCTAGGACCAAACCTTGGCGTTGTTGAACTTACTATGGCAATCCACCGCATCTTTGATTCACCACGAGATGTGATCCTCTTTGATACTGGTCATCAATCTTACGTTCACAAGATCGTCACGGGACGAGCTGGTGAATTTGATCGCCTTCGCCAGCGCGGTGGAATTGCTGGATATCCCAATCGCAGCGAGAGTGAACATGATGTCATTGAGAATTCGCACGCGTCCACTGCGCTCTCATGGGGAGATGGAATCTCTCGTGGCTTTTCACTTACCGGGCAGAACGATCGCAGCGTTGTCGTAGTCGTTGGTGATGGCGCGCTCACTGGCGGAATGTCGTGGGAAGCACTTAATAACATCGCATCTGCTAAAGATCGTAATCTCGTTCTCGTAGTTAACGATAACGAACGTTCATATTCGCCCACAATTGGTGGTGTTGCAACCTACCTTTCAACCTTGCGCGTGACGCAAGGCTACGAACGCTTCCTTGACTGGGGTAAGGAAGTTCTTCACAAGACTCCCGTCGTTGGTGCGCCTATCTACGAAACTCTTCATGGGGTCAAGAAGGGCATTAAAGACATTGTTGCCCCACAAGGAATGTTTGAAGATTTAGGTTTGAAGTATCTGGGACCTATCGATGGACATGATTTCGTGGCGCTGGAGAAAGCTCTCGCTCAAGCTAAGCAATTTGGCGAGCCTGTTCTAGTACATGTGATTACAGAAAAGGGTCGCGGTCATCAACCCGCTATCGCAGATGAGGCAGAAAAGTTCCATGCTGTTGGTGTTGTTGATCCAACAACAGGTGTCCCTGTTTCAAAGAGTGCCAGAGCTTGGACTCAAGTGTTTTCAGAAGAGTTGGTAGAAATCGGCGCAGAGCGTGACGATATCGTGGCAATCACTGCAGCGATGCTCGGCCCAACAGGTCTTGATAAATTCGCCGCCGCCTACCCAGAGCGCACAATCGATGTAGGAATTGCCGAACAGCATGCCGTCACCAGTGCTGCTGGAATGGCATTTGCTGGACTTCACCCAGTTGTTGCGGTCTACTCAACCTTTCTTAATCGCGCCTTTGATCAACTTCTGTTGGATGTCGCGCTACATAAGGCAGGAGTTACCTTCGTTCTTGATCGTGCCGGAATTACTGGTGATGACGGTCCTTCACACCACGGAATTTGGGATATGGCGCTCACCGGAATTGTTCCAACGCTCCATTTAGCTGCGCCTCGAGATAGCGCACGGCTCAAAGAAGTTCTTCGTGAAGCGGTTGCAATTAGTGATGCACCATCTGTGATTCGTTTTCCTAAGGGAGCAGTCTCTGCAGATATTCCAGCATTTGAACGCCGTGATGGCATTGATGTTCTCTACCGCGGCGAAAGTGCAGATGTTCTTCTGATCAGCGTTGGTGCAATGGCCACGATGTCTGTGGAGGCAGCTTCTCAGGCATATCGCGAGGGTGTCGGAGTAACCGTTATTGATCCTCGCTGGGTGAAGCCGCTACCTAAATCACTGGTCACTATGGCAGATCGTTACAAGAGCGTGGTTGTCGTAGAAGATGGAATCGCACATGGTGGAATCGCAAGTGCGCTCTCTGAAATGTTTAGAAGTGCAGGACTTGATACCCCAATTCATTCGATTGGAGTGCCACTTACCTTCATTGAACATTCAAAGCGCGCAGAGATTTTGAGCGACCTTGGCATAACTTCACAGAACATTGCCCGTGAAATTGTGGAATGGTCGAGCTCTACTTTGAAGGCAGAGATGCCACTCCCGCAGGATGAAAACGAGAGCCGCAGACAGAATCGCTAATTCCTTCGCGATCTAAGAACGGCAAGATTCCACCTAAGTGCATCGGCCATCCAGCACCCATCAACATGCAGAGGTCAATTTCAGCAGGTGTTGAGACAACGCCTTCATCGAGCATCATGCGTGCTTCTTCAGCGAGAGCCTTCAGCGCACGTGAGCGAACTTGTTCGGCAGTTGAGGGTGTATCGCCCTTATGAATGAGTGCAACAGCTGCAGGGTTTGCCACAACTGAACCATCCTCTGATTTGATGTAGAAAGTTTTGATGCCTTCCTTAACCATTGCTTGCATAGTGGGGGAGATGCGATAGCGCGGTCCAAGATTTTCATGAAGAGTTTCTGCAACATGTAGACCCACTCCTGGTCCCACAAGGCCAAGAAGTTCAAAGGGAGACATTGGGAAGCCGATCTCGCGCATCGCATTATCTGCAACTTCCGGCGAAGTTCCTTCATCAACGGCATCGGTGATTTCACCCATGAAGCGAGTAAGCAGGCGGTTGACAACAAAACCAGGTGCATCCTTACAGATGATCATGGTCTTCTTAAGTTCTTTACCAATGTTGACCGCGGTAGCAGTGGTTGCATCGTCAGTCTTTGATGTACGAGCGATCTCAAGAAGAGGCATGATCGCAACTGGATTAAAGAAGTGGAATCCAACAACGCGTTCCGGATGTTCTAGTCCTTCGCCCATTCGCTCAACTGATAGCGAGGAGGTGTTGGTTGCAAGAATGCATTCAGGAGAGACAATTTTTTCAAGCTTCTTAAAGAGTATCTGCTTGAGTGAGAGTTCCTCAAAGATTGCTTCGATAATGAAATCACAACCTGCAAAGACGTTCTGATCGGCAGATCCTGAGATGAGAAGTGAGAGGCGACCGGCAGATTCGGCGCTCATGCGCTTCTTTTCAACTAGCTTCGCCAATTCATTCTTAACCCAGGCAACACCCTTATCGGCGCGCTCTTGATCAATATCTGTCATTACAACAGGGCACTTCAAATTTCGTACAAGTAAGAGAGCAAGTTGGGAAGCCATAAGACCAGCACCAACCACGCCAACTTTTCCTACCTTGCGGGCAAGAGCCGCCTTTGGCGCTCCTTCCACCTTCTTACGCTTTTTCTGGATTAAGTTAAATGCATATAGAGAAGCGCGAAGTGGATCCGACATAGTTAAGTCAGCAAGCGTTTGGTCTTCAGCATCAAAGCCAGCACCACGAGAATACGTACGAGAAGCAGCCATAAGTTCGAGTGCCTTCATAGGACTTGCAATCTCTGCGCCGCCAAATTTCTTAAGTGCGATCGCACGACCTGTGGCAAGAGCTGAATCCCATGCAGCATCCTTGCTGTGATCTGTACGTTCAATCTTCTTAGAACCGTTAAGGACAGATGCTGCGAAGGCGATAGATCTTTCAAGGAAGTCGGCAGGCTCAAAGACGCTATCGACCACACCGAGTGCAAGTGCATCTTTAGCCTTCATCATGGTGTTGTTATTGAGAGCGTTTCCAATGATTACTTGAACAGCTTTTTCTGGACCAATGAGCATAGGCAGGATCGTTGCGCCACCCCAGCCAGGCACGAGACCCAGAAAGACTTCAGGGAGTCCTGTATAGGCAGTTGCAGACAAGGTGCGGTACTTGCAATGCAAGCCAACTTCTAATCCACCACCGAGGGCTAAGCCGTTAATGAAGGCAAACGTTGGAACTCCGCACTCATCAAGTCTGCGAAAAACATCATGCCCAAGTTTTCCAATAGCAACTGCTTGGGAGCGATCGGTAAGAAATGAGAGCGCAGAAAGATCAGCACCTGCAGCAAAGATAAATGGCTTACCCGTAATTGCAATTGCAGCTGGCTTACGTGAGATTGCCTCTGTAATTGCTGCATCGAGTGCCATCAAAGATTGTGGGCCAAATGTATTTGGGCGAGTGTGATCATGTCCGTTATCGAGTGTGATCAGAGCAAGTGATCCTGTTGCACCAAAGGCGGCAAGATCTACATCGCGAACAAGTGCATGGGTAACAACTTCTTCTGGTGCACCTTCTGGAAGAGTAATGGTTGTCATGAGTTATGCCTTCTTTCCAAAGTGTGGGTTCTCCCAAATAACGGTTCCACCCATGCCAAGACCGATGCACATAGTGGTAATTCCGTAACGGACATCAGGCTTTTCTTCAAAGGTACGAGCAAGGTTGAGCATCAAGCGAATTCCTGATGATGCCAATGGGTGACCCACTGCGATAGCGCCTCCGTACGGATTTACTCGCGCGTCATCATCTGCGATTCCAAAGTGATCAAGGAATGCCAGTACCTGAATTGCAAATGCTTCATTGACTTCAAAGGCGCCAATGTCACTAATGGTTAAGCCAGCCTTTGAAAGGGCTTTGATAGTTGATGGAACCGGTCCATAACCCATAACTTCAGGCTCGACTCCTGCAAATGCAAAAGTGACCATACGCGCTTTAATCGGAAGCCCCAATTCAAGAGCCTTAGCTTCGTTTGCAAGAATGGCGGCAGTTGCACCATCGTTAAGTCCGGATGAGTTTCCAGCGGTCACACGACCAGCGGGGCGAAACGGAGTCTTCAGTGTTGCAAGACCTTCAAGAGTTGTTGTTGGACGTGGTGGTTCATCCACTGTTGCAATTCCCCAACCAAGTTCGGCGCTACGTGCAGCGGTCGGAATGAGGTCTCGTTGGATCTTTCCATCGGCATAAGCTTGAGCTGTCTTCATCTGTGAGGCGAGCGCAAATTTATCTGCGCGCTCTTTAGTCAGATGGGGGAATCGATCGTGCAGACGCTCTGCAGTTGCACCCATTGCCAGCGCATCTTGTTCAACAATGCGCTCTGCAAGAAAACGAGGATTGGGATCGAGGCCATCACCGATCGGATGGTTACCCATATGTTCAACACCACCTGCAATCGCAATATCATTTGCACCCATTGCAATTGATGCAGCCAAAGTTGTTACAGCTGTCATCGCACCGGCACACCAGCGATCAACTGAATATCCAGGAACTGTGTTGGGTAGACCTGCCAGCAAAGATGCGCTGCGGCCTAAGTTCATTCCTTGATCACCGGTCTGTGTTGCAGCAGCAATGGCGACATCATCGATCTGGTCGAGCGGAAGTTGTGGATTGCGCTCAAGGAGACCGCGCATGGCCCGAACCATAAGATCATCTGCGCGAGTGCCGGCGTAGAGCGAGCCAGCTTTTCCAAAGGGAGTGCGGACCGCATCGACAAGAACAACAGATGCTGAAGTAGCCATTTTTCCAACTTTCGTAAAAGTGAAGTTGGCTCTAGGTTACTGGTCGGTAATACAAAAAGAAAGTGGCGCGCAGGCTATTTAGGCAGCCGCTGGCACGCTCTTCTTGCTCTCCTTATTGGAGAGGTACGGGATCAATACGGCGATGAGGTAGCTGCTATAGAAGAACCCTTGCAGCCATGAAGTCGTTGTATCAAATCCAACAGTCCCGCCCAAAAGTGAAGCAACAAATGAATCCTTTGGCATCCAGCCTGTGACATCCCAGATGAAAGCCTCAGCGCCAGGCAACCAGCCGACTTCTTGGAATTCGTGAATTCCATAGGAGAGTACGCCAGCTGCAATAACAATGAGTGCTACACCTGTGATCTTGAAGAAACTGGAGAGATTAATTTTTACTGCACGGCGATAGAGGAGATAGCCAAGAACAACGGCCAATGTCAGACCGAGAACCAAGCCGACCGTGGCTGTGGATGCTGCGCCGACTGTACGAAAGTTGGAATAAACAAAGAGAGCTGTTTCAAGCCCTTCACGAGCAACTGCAAAGAACGCGGTCACTGCCAGAGTGAGAGGGCCGCCGAGATGGGCCTGATCGATCTTGCCATGGAGTTCATCGCGTAATCCGCGAGCGGCCCGCTTCATCCAGAAGACCATCCAGGTCACAAGAGCCACAGCAATGATTGATGAGGCACCAGCGAAGATCTCTTCGCCGCGCTCGCTGAGCTGGGTTGATGAATAACTCAAGAAAGCACCGAGGGCAAAGCTCAATGCCAGCGCTACGGTGACACCGCTCCAAATAGGCTTCAAAAGATGACTGCGCCCTGTCTTTACCACGTAGGCAACGAGAATTCCAACAATGAGGGCGGCTTCTAGGCCTTCGCGCAGGGCGATGATGAAAGTGCTGAGCATGAGGCAAATCTAGAACCTCTTCTCGAATTACGCAACTCTTTTGTTGCGTAATTCAGCCCTGATCGGAGTTGTCTTGATCACCCTCTGGCTCGGGTTTTTCCAGAGGCTCGCGCTCAAGAAGGGCCGCTTCGAGGATCGGTGCAGCAATATCGGTCTGCCACGGGCGGGCACCGAGTTCGGCAAGGGCTGCAGAGACCTTTCCAGAGGGATCACTCCAGCAGATGCGACGCACATGTTCAGGGGAGATCATGTTTTCTAGAGGAACAGATAGCTCTTCTGCTCGAAGCAAAAGATTATGGCGAGCGTGGGTGAGTGCGGCATACCGCAATGGATACTTTTCTTTCCACACCTTTACAGGTGGAAGTGCATCACTGGCTGCTCGAACTGGAGGCAGATCATCTTCAGAAAGGGCGCGGGCTGCTGCTATTGCTGAAATCCAGCGAGGGGCGTGTTCTAACCATCGCGCACGCAAGCCGATAGGGCGTAAGACTTTTTCAAGATGCTTTTTATTTTCAAAGACCGCTTCATCTGAAACCGCCAATGCAATGGCAGAGATGGCTGCATCGGATAACAAGCGTCCAGGTGAAACATCGAGATCTCGTCCAAGTTCAAACCGTGATTCCCATAATGATTTAACAACTGCAAGCTGTCGCCGCTTTTTAATGTGATGCATTCCAGAAGTTCTACGCCATGGATCAACTCGGGCAGGTGATGGGGGAGCAGTTAATATCGCTGCAAACTCTTGCTCGGCCCAATGGGATTTATCAGCCGCTTCAAGTAATGCATCAACTTCATCACGCAACTCAACGAGTAGTTCAACATCTAGCGCTGCGTAGTTCAGCCAAACTTTTGGTAACGGCCGAGTCGACCAATCAACTGCTGAATGTTCTTTAGCAAGTGATACGCCAAGGAGTGATTCTAAAAGCGGGCCTAGTCCTACGCGAGGAAGCCCTGCTAAACGTCCACCAAGCTCTGTATCAAAGAGTCGCACTGGATTAATGCCAAGCTCTCGAAGGCAAGGTAGATCCTGCGTGCTGGCGTGGAGAATCACTTCATCGGTTGCAAGTAAATCGTTGAGTTCTACAAAGAGCGGATGTCCTGGTCCAAATGGAATGGGATCAAGTAAATGTAAGCCTCCGCCATTGCGAGCGATTTGGATCAGATATGCGCGAGCGCTGAATTTGTAGCCACTTGCACGCTCGGCATCGAGAGCAAATGGTCCATTGCCGCGAGCGAGTTCGGCGATTGCTGCAGAGAATGCAACTTCTGTAGCAATCACTTCGGGCAGGCCAGCTGACGGAACTAATAGCGGAGTTGGTGCTTGTACTTCTTCAGTCATATCAGTGATTTATTTGCGATGCTTTGTAATAGATGCAACGCCATCTGCAATTGGTGGCAAGAATGAGATCTCGGCAATCAGGTTGCACCATGCCATCACATGGTTAAGAAGAACTTGGCCAGCATCTTGACCTTGCGCCAGCACCGGAGTCCATGAAGCACGTATCTCAATCTCTGATTCGTTATTGCGAGGAGAAAGTTTGCCAAAGGATGCGCTAGAAACTCGAGTGACAGTGCCCGATGGTGCGCCGTAGGTACAACCGTAACTTTCCAATGAAGTCAGAAGCCAGGTCCAACCGACTTCCGGCAGAAGTGGATCTTCCTGCATTTGCGCATCTACATCTGCGCTGACAAAGGTCACACAACGAAATTCGCCTTCCCAGGTATCTTGGCCGCCAGGTTCGTGCAAGAGAACAAATCTTCCCGTTGCGACATCGTCTTCGGCATCGCCAATCAGTCCATTGGTGACATCTGCAGTAAATGCGAAAGAGTAGGTCGCTAATTTCTGAGGTGGCGGGACTTCCTCGAGGATTATTTCACTGCGGGGAGTTGCGGTTCGAAGGACTTCAATCAGTCGATTAAATCCGGCTGTGTCCATTGCTTTATTCTAAATTGAGCATGAGCTCACATGCGGGAGGCGGGACCGCTTCTACGCTATCTTCTGCACCATGGCTGCCTTACTCGCACTCTTCTCTAGTGGACTCTGGGGAGCGGCTGATTATCACGCAGGAAATTTGAGTAAGAGATTCCCACCTACGGCCGTACTTTCTGTTACGCAGATCATCGGACTTATCTTTGGCATCATCCTTGCAACGGCATCTGGAGCTTGGGATGCGCAGGCTCTGGGTAGTCAGGGTTACCTGATTCCTGGAATTGCTGCTGGCTTCTGCGGATACATCGGTTTGATTTGTCTCTATCGCGCACTAGCAACAGGTCGCATGGGAGTCGTCTCGCCAATAAGTGCCATGAGTGCACTTGTCCCACTGCTTTACGCGGTTTTCTTTCTTGACGAACGATTTAGCACCCTTGTCACCATTGGAGTTGTCTTTGCCATGCTCGGTGCATTTATGGCAAGCGGTCCAGAAGTTTCGCAAGGCCTTCCTCTCAAACCAGTCGTACTAGCACTTGGCGCAGCCCTTGGGTTTGGTGCGTGTCTAGCATTTATGGCAGAAGGTTCACAATCGAGTGCTCTGATGACTATGGTTTCAATGCGCGCCGCCACCTTATTGGTGAGCGTTACAATTTTGATTCGCCTACGTGGCTCCCGTGGTATGGGTAAAGCTCAGTTACCCTTATTGATTTTTATTGGAGTTGCAGATTTCAGCGCGAATTTGATTTTAGGTGTTGCGACAACAAAGGGATTGGTTTCACTTGCAAATGTGCTTGGAGCCCTTTATCCAATTATGACCGCGCTCTTGGCATTTAAGTTCCTCCACGAACGTTTACATAAAGTTCAATACGCAGGAATAATCAGCGCAGTTCTTGGCGTAGCTCTTATCGCAGCATTCCAGTAAAAATCATTAGCGCGTTGCGGTGTAGAAAATTGTTTCGCCCTCAGTGACATGTTCAACATGTGTGAATCGCGAAAGCATCTCTTCAATATTAATTCGATCTTCTCCACCAGAAACCTGCGTAACGCTAAGTTCTAGGCGATCAACTTCTCCGGTTGCAATAAGTTCATTAATAATCGAAGCTCCCGCCTCGACCAATATGGTGGGTCCAAAGAGCCGACGGGCTCTCTCCAGCGCCTCTGAAGGAGATGCATTCCACCAATAAGCCTGGCGATTATCTGCCAAGGCGTTGATCATCGATGTTGAGATGACAACAACAGGCACAGGAGTTTTTCGATATGGCTCGGTGCGAGCTGTATTTCCGCCGATCAAGATCGCATCAACATGGCGGCGACGCTCTAGAAACCGTGCACGGTCCAGAGTGGATGTCACACCGCGCGAAGAGCCATCCTTTGCCGTGCTTCCATCGCTACCTACAACCAAGGTTGCGATTACCTGTCCGGTTCCTGCTGAGCTGCTCATGGCGGGAAGATTATCGCTAGCCACCCTGGATTCGGTGTAAGCGGGGATTTGGCCAGATATGGGGCTTGTCCCACTGAATTCACAGCTCTCCACGCTCAATTTGAGTTGAGGCCCAGCGGGAAGGCCAGTTAGCCTTGCTCTATGCACCTGTGGCAAGGCAAGAAGAAGTCATCCATGATCGCTCTAGCGCTGATCATCATGGCTGCCTGCCTACCGTCGGTGGCTAATGCCGCGCCAACATTGGCTGAGATTCAGGCCAAGGTTCGAACACTTGAAGAAGAGGCTACGGCTGCAGCAGAAGGTGCCCAAGAAGCCAAGGTGAAATTAGCATCACTTCAAAAACAACTAGCGGGAATCCAGGCGGCCCAGGCCGTTCAGGGCAAGACCGTTGACTCACTCTCCAGGTCCCTCGGCATTATTGCGATAGAGCAGTACAAGAACGGTGGACTGGGCCAGAACCTAGAGCTTCTCTTTTCAAGTGATCCGGGGCTCTATCTCTCGGCTGCCGGTTCGCTTGAATCAATTACCAGAAGCAAAGCGATTCAATTGCGCAAGTATGAGGCGGCAAAACAGAGATTGACCGCTACATCACTTACTGTCAATGACAAGCTGGCGTTGGTGATAGCTGCCAAAAAGAAGTATGAAGCGCAATCTGCAAAAGCGGCTGCAAAACTTAAGGAAGCCGAATCTATTCTTGCAAAGTTAAAGAAGGAAGATCGTGAGCGTTTAGCTCGACTTGCTCAACAGGAAGAAGATGCCGATCAAGCGCGCTCGCTCGCTGATGCTAAAGCTGCAGCAGGAGTTTCTGGTCGCGCAGGTGTTGCACTCAAATATGCACTCAAACAAATCGGTGACAAGTATGTCTTTGGTGCCGCTGGAATGACGTATTGGGACTGTTCAGGTTTAACGATGCGCGCATATCAAGCTGCAGGAGTTTCACTGCCACATTCTTCAGCTGCACAATCACGAATGGGTAAGCCTGTATCTCGAAGTCAATTAAAGCCTGGAGATCTTGTCTTCTTTGGTCGCCCTGTTTCTCACGTTGGGATTTATCTTGGCGGAGGAAAGATGGTTCATGCACCACGTTCGGGTTCTCGCGTAAAAGTAGCAAGTGCTGGAAATCTAGGCAGTAAGCCATTTGTTGGGGCACGCCGTTTCTAGTGGAGAAAATTCTCTGCATCACAAATGATTTTGGTCCCCGTGCGGGAGGTATCGAAACCTTCGTTATTGGGCTTATTGAGCGACTTCCCAGATCGCGTGTAATTGTTTACACGAGTGCTCAAGATAATAGTGAGCAATACGATCGCAGATGGTTTGAAGATTACGGCGTAGAAGTTGTACGCGATAAGGCAAAAATCCTGCTTCCGACACCTGGGGTGTCCTACTGCGTGAAGGCAATCGTTCGTGAGCGGATGATCTCCACAGTATTTTTCGGCGCCGCGGCTCCGCTTGGTCTCTTATCTAGAACTCTTCGAAAAGCGGGAGTCAAGGAAATCGTTGCACTCACTCATGGGCACGAGGTGTGGTGGTCAAAGGTGTGGCCATTTTCTATCGCCATGAAAAGCATCTCTCGACATGTAAATCATCTGACTTATCTTGGTGAGTACACCCGGAGTGCTATCGCCACATCAATAACAAAAGAGGCGGCCGCGGGTATGGTCAAGATAGCCCCTGGAATTGATACCGATCACTTCTCGCCTCAGGATGCGACTCAATTACGAAGTGAACTTGGATTGAGTGAGAAAAAGGTAATTGTGAGCGTCGGGCGATTGGTTCATCGCAAAGGTCAAGATGTTTTGATCGAGGCGATGCCCGGCATTCTCAGAGAAGTTCCCGAGGCACATATTCTTATGATCGGTGAAGGACCATATCGCAGCTATTTAGAAAATCGTGTCAAAGCACTTGGTCTCCACGAAAGAATCACATTTATTGGACGCATTCAGTATGCAGATTTGCCAAAATATATTTGCGTTGGAGATCTCTTCGTGATGCCATCGCGATCGCGATTGGCGGGCCTAGAAGTTGAAGGGCTAGGGATCGTTTACCTTGAAGCAAGTGCTTGCGGCTTACCTGTCATTGCCGGAAATTCTGGGGGAGCACCAGATGCCGTTCTTGAGGGAGAGACTGGATTGGTCGTAGATGGAACAAGTAAGACAGAAGTTGCCTCAGCTGTTGTTGAACTTCTCTCGGATCCAGATCGATCTAAGGCAATGGGTATTCGCGGTCGCCAATGGATTATTCAAGAGTGGCGTTGGGAAATCTGGTCATCACGCTTTGCACAGTTACTTAAAGTAAACCAATAGTTTTTGCACGCGCTACTGCACTTCTTCGCGACCGAGTCTCCAATTTTCGATAGATAGTCGCACAGTGACTCTTTACTGTTGCGTGAGAAATGAACATCGTGGCTGCGATTTCGATCAGACTTAACTCTCCTGCAAGATGAGTTAAGACCATTCGCTCTCGAGGGGATAGTAAGTTCTGAACCTTTTCTCGCCCCAGAAGTGCAAGTGTGTGCCTGCTTATAAAGAGTTCAGGTTGGGCAAGGACTGATTTGATGGCAGATACAAGATGCTCTGCACCTTCTGATTTCGAGATAAATGCCTGTGCTCCAGATTGAGAGGCCGCAGAGACCAGATCGAGATCGTCATCTAGCGTCAGCACAACGATTGCAATCGTTGTGGAATTTCTCCTTGCCCAACTAATGATTTCGAGACCACTTCCATCAGGAAGGTTGATATCGACGGTAATAACATCTGGGTTATGCAGTGCAATCATTGCGATTGCTTCTTTGAGCGAACCAGCTTCACCTACACAGCTAAATCCGGCAGCGACGAGAGATTTCTTCACTCCATCGCGAACAAGTGGGTGATCATCGATGACAAGCACCGAAGTACTCACAGATTGATCGTGATGGCGGTCCCTTCCTCTCCTGAAACAACTTTAATTGAGCCACCGTGATTCTCCACTCGCTCAATACTTCCCAAGAGTCCGTAACGTCCCGGCGTGGGAGTAGCGCCACCGCGACCGTTATCAGAAACCTTCACCATGACTCCATCTTCACCCGTTAAAAGTTGAAGGTGAATCTGGCTAGCCCCAGAATGGTGATGGGCATTGCGAAGCAGCTCAGGAATCACTTTAAGAAGTAGCTGGCGTTCGGCTTCATTTATTTCAATCTCTTCGATTGAGATAACTATCTCCGGGGAGATCGAGCGGACAATTTCGCGTAACGAGAAGATGAAGTCTGTCTGAGATCTGAGGTCATAGATCTCACTCCGTACCTTCTCAATCAGTTCAGATACTCGAAATCGAATAGTGCGAACATCATTGCGAATGACCGCAGGCGTTAGCGGTGCAGCAAGAACTAGATCTAGCTGATAGCCAAGTGCAACAAGATCTTGTGCGATGCCATCATGAATCTCATGGGCAATCTCTACTTTGGGGGATTGCACCATGCGATGGATCGCTCTCTACTCTTTGGTGTAAAGGGCGTCGATCTCTGCGGCGTACTGTTGAGCAACAACATGGCGTTTGACTGAGAGCTTTGCAGTGAGCTGGCCCCCTGCGATCGTGAAGTCTTCGGCCAAGATTGAGAACTTACGAATTGATTCAGCTTTACTGACAGCTTTATTCGCCTCATCGACGGCAGTCTGAATGACAGCGATAAGATCTGGATCATTGCGCAGCACATCAATCGAAGCGCCATCCTTCTTATTTGTTGCAATCCATCCCTTAATCATCTCTGGGTCGATTGTGACAAGGGCTGCAATAAATGGTTTGTTATCGCCGACAACCATGCACTGGCTTACCAATGGATGAGAACGAAGGCGATCTTCAAGAACTGCAGGGGCAACGTTCTTTCCGCCAGCTGTAACAATCAGTTCTTTCTTACGGCCAACAATGTAGAGGAAGCCGTTCTCATCGAGACGACCAAGGTCACCTGATCTAAACCAACGATCTCCTTCAAAGACTTCACTATTGGCTTGATCGTTCTGCCAATAACCGCGCATAACGATTGGTCCCTTAATCAGAACTTCCCCATCTTCTGCGATTTTGACTGTTGTTCCTGGGATTGGACGCCCAACAGAACCAATTGCAATATGGCCTGTGATATTTAGAGTTGCTCCGGCCGTAGTTTCAGTTAAACCGTAGCCCTCGTAAATTGTGATTCCTGCACCACGGAAGAAGTGTCCAAGTCGTGCGCCAAGAGGTGCACCACCTGAGATAGCAGCTTCAACCGCTCCGCCCAAACTCGCGCGAATCTTTGAAAAGACAAGCTTGTCGAAGAGACCATGCTTAAGCGTCAGCAACGGATTGAATTTCTTTGCATCCATGTTCTCGCTGTACTCGATAGCAATTGCAGCAGCTTTTCTAAAGATCTTGCCCTTACCGGCAGCTTCAGCCTTAGCTTCGGCACCGTTGTAGACCTTTTCAAAGATTCGCGGAACTGCAAGAACGAATGTTGGCTTAAATGATTGCAGGTCGGGCAAGAGGCGCCCAACAGGATCGCTGCAGTGGGCTAGATGTAGACCTGCAGTAATTGCACCAATCTGAACCATGCGACCAAATACGTGTGCGACTGGAAGGAAGAGCAGAGTTGAGCCACCTGGCTTCAAGAACAGATCTGATGCTCCTTGCACAACGTTGCCACACTCAGAGAGGAAGTTACCGTGGGTGAGAGATACGCCTTTTGGTTTTCCAGTTGTTCCTGATGTGTAGATCAAAGTTGCCAAGGTATCTGGGCTCAATGAGTTACGTCGACGATCAATCTCATCATCGCTGATATGTGCACCAGCGCGAGCTAGTACTGAGAGAACGTCATCAGTCATTGTCCAGACATGCTTTGTGTGTGAGGGGAGGACAGATTGTGCAAGCTCGCGATGAGTTGGGGTCTCAACGATCAAACCAACCGTTCCAGAGTCGCTCAAAATCCAATCGACCTGCTCTGCAGATGATGTTTCATAAATTGGAACAACACATCCTCCAGCAAACCAGATTGCAAAATCCAAAATTGTCCACTCGTATCGAGTGCGCGCCATGATTGCTACGCGATCACCAATATTGATACCAGCTGCTACTAATCCTTTAGCAGTTGCTCTTACCTCTGCTTCGACTTCACGGGCAGTCACTGGCTGCCATCCGTCGCCAAGAGGGCGAGACATGATGACGCGTTCTGGTTCAAACCATGCACGGTGTGCAATGAGTTCGGTGAGGTTTCCCTCAGTGGCTTCAGGGACGAGAGGCTTTACTGAATATTCGGTCATGGGCAAACGCTATCGGGGGAATCACAAAAAGGGGAGATCCCAGAAAGAGATTTCTCGGGGTAACCTTGGTCCCATGAGCGATATGAGCAGATCAACAATTGTTATCGAAGCGGCAATGAGCGAAGTAAGCCAGGTGCTTTTCGATCTAGAGAAGTATCCGGAGTGGTCGGATTCCATAACAAAAGTCAAAGTTACAGAGCGCGATGAAGAGGGGAGAGTGACAGGTGCGACCCTCACCATCTCTGCGGGAGCTGTGAAAGACGAAGTCAGTCTCTCCTATAACTGGGATGGCGCACCTGAGCGCCTTGAGTTCGAACTCGAAGATGCAAATATGCTCACCAAGATGGATGGCGCATACATTCTCAAAGATTTAGGTGATGAGACAGAAGTTACCTATGAGCTTTCTGTCGGACTTTCAATGCCAATTCCGCAAATGATGATTACAAAGCAGGAGAAGACAACAATTGATCAAGCACTTGCTCAGCTTAAAGAGCACTGCGAAGGTTAATTGCACTAGTGAGCTACACAATTGGGATTGATGTCGGTGGCACAAAAGTGCTCGGTGGTGTTGTTGACGAATCTGGAAAGATTCTCATCGACGCACGCCGTGACACTCCTCGTGAGGGCGGGGCTGCACTAACTCAAACAATCGCCGATGTTGCTCGCGAATTGATGGCATCCTATTCAGTTGAGTCAGTAGGAATATCTGCAGCTGGTTTTGTCTCATCTGATCGCAAAACAATGCTTGCAACTCCAAACATCGCAGGATGGAATGGCGTCGATCTTGACGCTCAATTAACTGCGATGCTCGGACTTCCTGTAGTCATTGAAAATGATGCGAATGCAGCGGCGTGGGGAGAGGCCGCATTCGGTGCAGGTCGTGGCCATGATCATCTCCTCATAGTTACCGTTGGTACAGGTATCGGCGGTGGAATTGTTGTGAACGGAAATCTTTATCGCGGTGGATTCGGTACTGCTGCAGAGATCGGACATATGCGCGTTGTTCCTGAAGGTCACCTTTGTGGATGTGGCGCACGTGGGTGCTTTGAGCAATACGCAAGCGGAAGCGCACTTATGCGTCATGCTCGTGAAGCGATAAGCGCAACTCCCGAACTTGCGCGAAATTTGCTTGCTCTCGGCAACGGAACTCTTGATGGCCTTACCGGCAAACACATAACAGAAGCGGCTCAGAACAGTGATCCGGTGGCGCTGGCGGCATTTAATACAACGGCACATTTTCTGGGTGCAGGAATTGCATCCTTGTGCGTAATTTTAGATCCAACACGTGTTGTTATCGGTGGCGGTGTTGTTGAGGCTGGAGAGATATTGCTTGCACCAACTCGTGAATCTTTGACACGACACATGCCATTTGCGGGCAAGCATCCCTATCCAGATATTGTTCCGGCCGAGCTCGGTAATGAGGCAGGGCTAGTCGGCGTTGCAGATTTAGCCCGCTTGTAGTTCTAGCTACTTTTCGCTGGGATAGATAAGACCGATCTGACGACGTATCTCATCGAGTGAACCCATAATCTCAATGCTCTCATCAGGAGTAAGGATTGGTGAATTCATGGCACCCGAGCGAACAACGCGTTCGAATTCTTTCGCCTGTTCGCGAAGCCCATGGCCTTTGTAGTCGTTGGGATATTCAGTAGTAGTGCCATCGTGCATGATCACTCGCATCGATGCTGGGTTGTAAAAGGTGCGATCAATTTCAATCTTGCCGAGTGTTCCACAAACTGTTGCTCGGCAAGGGGTTGAGACCATCATGTTTGATGTCAGGATCGCTTGCGCACCGCTCTTATAATTGAAAATTGCAGTCGAGCTTGCATCAACGCCCTTATCCGTAAAGGTTGCAGATGAAGTAATTGAATCTGGCTTACCTAAAACCATATGAGCGAAAGAGATTGGATAAATGCCAAGATCAAGAAGTGCACCACCTCCAAGGGAAGGTTCCCAGTGGCGTGGGTTGGCGTAATCTGAAAGACGTTGTCCGTGATCTGCTTCAACGCCCCAGATTTCGCCGAGGACACCTGATGCCAGGATCTCGCGCACCTTATGCATGTGAGGTAGGAATCGTGCCCACATGGCTTCCATTAGTGCAACACCATTGGCATCGGCTGCCGCCTTCATCTGCTTAGCCTCGTGCGCATTAATGGTAAATGGCTTTTCACACAAAACTGGCTTACCAGCATTGAGTGCCAGAACCGTATTGCTCACATGATAAGGATGCGGCGTAGCAACATAAATTGCATCGAGAGTCGGATCATTCACTAAATCTTCATAACTGCCATAGGCAACACACCCAGGAAACTCGGTTGCAAATGTATCCGCACTTTCTTGCGAACGCGATCCAACTGCGGCAACGATGTGATTATTAAAGTATGAAAGATCTCTGGCGAAAGCTTGTGCAATTCCGCCGCTTGCAAGTATTCCCCAACGAAAATCTGTACTCATACTTGTGCTCCATCATCATCTAGGTCCGAGTTATCTGAAAGTGGGTTATCTTTCCATTTCTTGAAAGCCTTAATGCCGTCTTGAAAAAAATTCTTGTGAGATGTTTTCTCAGGCGTTGGGGGAGTGAAGTGTTCGTCATCAACACTTCGATCTAACTCATCGAGATAGGTTGATGGTGAACTCTGATCGAGTGATAGCCCTGAGACGAGTGCCTGAAATTTCTCGTCAATGAGATCTTTCTCATCTTTACCCGGATTCTGGGCGGTATTTGCGTCATCGGGGGTTGATGTCATGCTTTATATTCGCACAAACTTCGCCAATTGAGTAGAAAAGGGGTTAAATTATGAGCATGAACAATCTGCCCTACGGCACTTTGCGCGCCTTTCTGACGCCTTTCTTAATGATCCTCTTTCGCCCCAAGGTGAAGGGGCTGCGCAATGTTCCTGCATCAGGCCCATTGATTATTGCTTCAAACCATCTCTCATTTAGCGATTCAATCTTTATGCCACTCGTAGTTCCGCGCAAAGTGACATTTCTAGCAAAGAGTGAATATTTCACATCTCCCGGACCTAAAGGTTTGTTAAAGAAGTTAACGTTTATTGCCTTGGGCCAGGTTCCCGTCGATCGCTCCGGCGGACGCCGCAGCGAAGCTGCCCTCATCACGGGACTGCACGTCTTATCTGGGGGAAAGTGTCTCGGCATTTATCCTGAAGGAACACGTTCACCTGATGGCCGTTTGTATAAAGGGCGTACTGGAATTGCACGCCTTGCCATTGAATCTGGTGCGCCAATAGTTCCAGTTGCCATGTTTAACACTGAGAAGATTCAGCCAACAGGTCAGGTCATTCCAAATATTCAGCGAGTAGGTATGACATTTGGCGAGCCGATGTACTTTGACGGTGATTCAACTGATCTAGCCTACCTGCGCGAGGTTACGGATCAGATTATGAATAGAATTCAAGAGCTATCTGGTCAAGAGTACGTTGATGAATACGCAACGAAAGCAAAGAAGCGTGGCAAGGTTGTCTCGGAGGATGAGTAACTAGCGCGATTCCAGTTCAGCGCGTTGGACCAGATAGTTACAGGTTTGGCACTCGGGGCCGGCATCAGGGAAATCTCCCTCGATAACATCAAGTAACTCAACCAGTAGCTCTTGGAATTTCTGGCTATCTCTTTCTACCGGCAGATAGTGCTGTGTAACGCCAAATCCATGTGCTCCATCTGCAGTCTCTGTAATGCCATTGAGTTTCCAGACAAGCAGACCCATAGTAGAGACTGGAAATGGCTTACCGCGATCAGGGCTTTCCAAAGCGTGAGCGTATGCCTCCAGCTGGGGCGCATAGAAAGCACCATTGTCACGTTCTGAGTCTGAAACCTTGCAATCGATAATTCCCACAGAACCATCTTCGTAATGAGCCAGAAGATCGTAGATGCCAAGAATTTTCCATGTTGTCTGGCGTCCACCAATATTAAGTGGAGCTGACTTAACCCACTGTCCCCATTGCTTTACTACTCCAACAGGCAGAGACGGATCTAAATCCCGCATCGATGCACGCCGAAAGTGTTCTTCTTGCGCATCAGCTAATGGTTTAACAAGTGGAAATTGTCCAGGCATAGTGACCTTAAACCAATATTTAATCCAGAGGCATCGCTTGCATGTTGAGAGGCCAAATGTGAGATCAGATGGCGCGATGGTATCTCTGGCAGGTTTCTCGGGTCGAATTATGTTCTGACTCATGACGCGATTAAATCACGAGCAGCAGTTGCTATGACAAGAATTCCCAAAATCATGATCACGATTCCTCCGGTAGCTCGCAAGAGAATTAAGCGCTTGGTGTCATTGGCTAACCAAGTGCGGGCAGTTCCCGCCAAGAGTCCCCAAGACGAATCGAGAAAGAATGCGAGAAGAGCAAAGAGGACGCCCATCAGGACGAGTTGTTGAGAGATGTGTCCTTGCTCTTTATCTACAAATGGAGGCAGGACTGCTGCAAAGAAGACGATGCCTTTTGGATTGAGAGCACCAACCCAGAAGCCATCTCGGATGCAATGCCACAAAGTAGGTTCAGATGTGTCGACAGCTGCATTCATGTCGGCAGCATGTGAAGCGCGTTTACGCCAGGCATCGATTCCAAGGTAGAGCAGGTAGAGACCGCCACCCCATTGCACTGCTGCGTATAGAAGATCTGAACGCGAGAGAAGAGGTCCGAACCCCAGCGCTACAACGACTGAAAGGGTGAGGGCACCGGAAGAATTTCCAAGAACGGTAAGAACGGCAACTCTGCGACCCCAAGCAATCGCTCGAGCAATAACAAAGAGAACGCTTGGCCCAGGTGCCAAAATAATTACGACTGCAGCAATGAGATATTCACCAATACGAGTCGGAATGACGATTCCTGCAAGAGTCATTAGAGCATCTTAGGTATAGGGCGACGGGGAGTCGTAAGGCAGAGAGAGTTGCATACTCGGCATATTTCGGGTTGAATAGCGTCCGATATGTCGAATCGATATATAGTATTCGATATATACCCAGTCAAGGTAGCCAGGAGGAACCATGCGCTCACGTGCAGAGTCATTGGAGTTCGCTCTCCTTGGCCTGCTCGCACAGAGCCCCCTTCATGGCTATGAGCTGCGCAAGCGCATTAGCGCAATTTTTGGACCCTTTAGAGCTCTCTCATTTTCGGTCCTCTATCCGCAGCTTCGTAGAATGCTTGAGGCAGGACTGATCAAGGAGACGACAGCCGAAGCGGGATCTCGTCGTTCACGCATCGTCTATGCAATCACAAAAGCGGGGGAGGATCGCTTCGTCGAGCTGGCTGAAAGCGTTAACTCCGAGGCGTGGGAAGACGATGGCTTTGAAATTCGCTTCGCATTCTTTAGTCCTACATCGAGTAAAAACAGAATCAGAATTCTTGAAGGGCGTCACCGTCGACTTCAAGAGAAGGCAGAGATGCTTCGAGTAGAACTCGAGCGCTCGCCTTCAGGTATGGATAAATATCTAGAAGAGTGGCGCCGCCATTCGTTGGAATCGGCCATGCGAGAAGTTGCATGGCTTGAAGACATGATCAAAACCGAGAGGAAATAGAGTGAAAATCACAACAGGAAAAGGCGACATCCGCGTTGCCATCGTTGGGGTAGGAAACTGCGCCAACTCATTGGTGCAGGGCGTTACTTATTACAAGGATGCTGCAGCAGATCAAGAGATCCCAGGCCTCATGCATGCAACTGTCGGCGCCTACCACATCAGCAACGTCAAGTTCGTTGCCGCCTTCGATGTTGATTCTAAAAAGGTCGGATTAGATCTTGCAGAAGCAATCTGGGCGAGTGAGAACAACACAATTAAATTTAGCGATGTAGCAACGACAGGCGTGGAAGTACTCCGTGGAGTAACTCACGATGGCCTCGGTCGCTACTATCGCGAGACAATCACTGAATCAACGGCAGCAGCTGTTGATGTTGTTGCAGTCCTTAAGGAAGAGCAAGTAGATGTTCTCATCTGCTACCTTCCAGTTGGATCAGAAGTAGCAGCTAAGTTCTATGCGCAGTGCGCCCTTGATGCCGGTTGTGCTTTCGTAAATGCACTTCCTGTCTTCATCGCATCAGATCCTGTCTGGGCGAAGAAGTTCGAAGATGCTGGCGTGCCAATTGTTGGCGATGACATCAAAAGCCAGGTCGGTGCAACAATCACACACCGCATCATGGCTAAGTTGTTCCAGGATCGCGGCGTTCACTTAGATCGCACCTACCAGCTCAATGTGGGTGGAAATATGGACTTCAAGAACATGCTTGAGCGCGATCGCCTTGAATCAAAGAAGATCTCAAAGACAAACTCTGTAACATCACAGCTCGATCACGACATGGGTGAGAAGAACGTTCACATCGGACCTTCTGATTACATTCCATGGCTAGATGATCGAAAGTGGGCTTATGTTCGTCTTGAAGGACGTGCTTTCGGTGATGTTCCGCTTAACCTCGAATACAAGCTCGAAGTGTGGGATTCACCAAACTCAGCTGGCGTGATCATTGATGCACTTCGTTGTGCCAAGATCGGTATGGATCGCAAGATCGGTGGAGCGCTCCTTTCACCATCTTCATACTTCATGAAGACACCACCTGTTCAATACACTGACGAGCAGGCTCACGTAAAGACAGAAGCGTTTATCGCTGGAACTCTAGACCGCTAAAAACACACTCTCTCGGTAATAAAAACGCCCGACCTGCTTATGCAGGCCGGGCGTTTTTTAACCCCTCACGGAGAGTCGAGGGTTAAATCGTCGCATCCCTAGGGGTGCGACGAAGATGAAATAACCCAGCGATGGAAAGTAGAAGCATAAGAAGTCCGCCCGCTAGCGCAGCGATAGCTGAATAGCCTGCAATAACTCCGAGAGTTCCAAATGCATACGCTTCAAGGAGCATTCCTCGAAGTGTGTTTCCCATAAATAAGGTTTGGCGCAATTCACCATACTTAGCAATCTCTTCCGGAGTTCCGGTTCCTCCGCGGATCATGCCCATATATTTTCCTGAAGCTTCTGAGTAGGTCATTGGAACGCCAGCGACAGCGATTGCAGAACCCTTCATATGCTCCCAGATATACAAGTCAGAATAATCGCGAGCCATTTCTCCGGTTGTGACTTTCTGCTCTGCCCACTTTGCTAATTGATCTTTAGTGGCTTCAGGCATCGCTTCTACAGCAGGAAAAGAGATATTCTGATTTTCAAGTTGTGACTTAACTGAGTCGTTAGCAAATGTTGCGCCCCAATTTAGAAGCCCAGCTGCGACAAATAAAAATGCTGCCAATCCAAAACCGACCGCTGTGACGATCCCATCAAATGTTCTACGTTTCATTTTTCTCTCCTAGGTGCGCTTAATTGTTAAGCACGAACCCAGTAGACGCTTAGTTGCGTAGTGATTCGCAAGAAAACAGTGGTGCTGCCTCTCGCAAAGGATGGAAGAGCGCTAGCACTCAATCAGTATGACGATTGCAAAGGCTTCTGCCATCTGCGCCAACTTCAAAGTGCGAACACGCGACACCGAGTTGATCAAATGCGGCATCTCCGTAGTGAGTTCTATAGGCAAGAGCTAAAAGCACACGAACATTTGTTTCGCCATCAGATTTGATATTAAAAACTCGAGCCGAGCGACTGACGGTATTTTCGATCACCTTTTCGGTGTGGGCAGTCTCTTCTGCGATTGCAGCATTGGATTTGCCTTCGCAGACAAGACGCAGAACGAGTTGTTCAAAGGGAGTGAGTTCGCGATTTGCAATGGTGATATCAGTACTCATCTGGGGCATCCTTGCTCTCCGATAGGGTGTTGACCCCATTGTGCTCCTTTTTTTATGCCCCATGTCGTAGTAACCTCTACTAATGAGTAACATCACAACCTCCGCGGCCGATGGTGTCCTGACCGTCTCCCTCGATCGCCCAGAGAAGATGAATGCCCTCACCAGGGATATGTATGCCGATCTTGCCCGAACGCTCAATGAGGTGGCGGGTGACTTCGCGATCAGAGCGGTAATTCTCTCGAGTGCGGGAAACCACTTCACTGCTGGCAATGACATCAGAGATTTCATGGATCATCCGCCAACCTCAGAAGATTCAACCGTTGCGGCGTTTTTGAGTGCAATTTTAGAGTTTCCGAAACCACTCTTAGCAGCTGTTAAAGGAAATGCAATCGGAGTCGGAACAACGATGCTGTTGCACTGTGATGTTGTTGTTGCGGATCCAAATTCTAGTTTTTCAATGCCGTTTGTCTCGCTCGGATTAGTTCCAGAGGCCGGATCTAGCCTTCTCTTTCCTGCTCTCGTTGGATACCAAAGAGCGGCCAAGATTTTCATGACCGGTGAATCTTTCTCGGCTGAAGCTGCCCAAGAGATGGGGCTTGTTGCTGAAATCTCTAGCGATTGTTATGCCACTGCGCTAAAGATTGCCAACCAAATCGCAGCCCAGCCTCCGACTGCGATTATTAATACAAAAGCGCTTATCAAGGCGAGCAAGCACGATGCCGTTGCAGCGGTGATGAAAGCCGAGTTTGAACTCTTCGCAATGGCGTTGACATCTGATGAAGCAATGGAAGCTTTTATGAATTTTATGGCCAAGAAGGCTGCTGAAAAAGAAAAGGGTGGAAAGTAATGGCAATCTCAGGAGACCTCTCAGGCAAAAGAATTTTTATTACAGGTGGATCTCGAGGTATCGGTCTTGCAATCGCCCTTCGCGCAGCCGCAGATGGTGCATCAGTTGCAATCGCTGCAAAGACAGCCGATGCAAACCCAAAACTACCTGGAACAATCTTTACCGCAGCTAAGGAAATTGAAGCAGCCGGGGGAGTAGCCCTGCCTATCCAATGCGACATCCGTGATGAAGAGCAGATCGCATCAGCAATCGAAAAAACTGCTGCAAAATTTGGTGGCATCGATATTCTGATTAACAACGCCAGTGCCATCAATCTCACACCAACGCTAGCGACTCCAGCAAAGCGTTTTGACCTCATGTTTGATGTAAATGTTCGCGGCACATTCCTCACATCACAGGCTGCGCTTCCACACCTGCAAAAGAGCGCAGCTGACGGTCGAAATCCACACATCCTCACCTTGTCGCCTCCACTTTCAATGAAGGCAAAGTGGTTTAAGAATCACGTTGCTTACACAATGGCGAAGTACGGGATGTCGATGTGCGTCCTTGGTATGGCTGAAGAATTCAAGCGCGATGGGATTGCCGTAAATGCTCTCTGGCCCCGTACAGCAATTGATACAGCAGCGCTTCAGATGATTCCGGGCATCGACACTGCAACCTGCAGAACTCCTGAAATTCTTGCTGATGCGGCCTACGTTATTTTGAATCGTGACTCCAAGGAACACTCAGGAAATTTCTATGTTGATGATGAAGTTCTCGCTAGCGTCGGAATTACAGACCTTGAGAAATATTCAGTGGTTCCTGGAACTAAAGACTTCCTTCTTGATTTCTTCCTGGATTAATATCTGCATATGTTGATAGCTTCTGGACCATTTGGAATGCTCGCTGGCCTACCACTGCACCCTCTTCTTGTGCACTCAGCTGTTGTTCTGGTTCCGCTTGTTGCAATCGGTGCGCTAGTTATGTCATACCTTCCTAGCTTCTCTCGTCGCCACGGCAAGTTGATTCTTATTCTGGCCGTGATCGCACAAGCAAGCGTATTTCTCGCCAAGATGAGCGGAGAAGCTTTTTCAGAGATCCTCGACAAGAACGTCGGGAAGCATGCAGAGCTCGGTGAGATTGCTCCACTTGTGACTCTGCCTATGGTTGCTCTTATCTATCTACGCTGGAGAATGGATCGCGCAGGTTCGTCCATTGGTAATGTAGTAATTCGTCGACTGACCTCTGTCGCATTAGTTGTTTCAAGCATCGCAAGCTTGATAGTAATTTTTCTAGTGGGCCACTCAGGCGCTAGCTCTGTTTGGGGTTGGATCGATAATTTGTAAAAATCAGTGAGCTCAATAGTGCGCTCACTACCGATGCTGCAATGATTGCAACGACAGCAATATTCTGTAGTTCTTGATTTTCAAAGGCTAAATCTGCAATAAAGAGAGCAACCGTAAATCCGATTCCTGCAGCGCTTCCGGTTGCTGCAAGTTTTCCGATTGAGGCTTCTTCAGGAAGTTGAGCAATCCGCGCCTTTGATGCAGCCAGGGCTGAAGCAAGAACGCCGAGTGGTTTTCCGACTACAAGCCCCACGAAGATTCCCCAAGCAATAACTGAAGAAGTTGCAGCCCGGAGTGAATCTTCAGTGATGACGACTCCTGTATTAGCCATTGCAAAGATCGGAACGATGATCAGAGAAGAGTAAGGATGCAACTTAACCTGCAGATACTCAATGTAGGAGATCGATCCGTCATCAATATCCTCAAGACCGCTATCTTCCTTCACGGTTGAGGGAGTAAGCAGACCAAGAATGACGCCTGCCAAAGTTGGGTGAACACCGGTGCGATAGAGCCCATACCAAAGTAGAAGCCCGCAGAGGATGTAGATGAATATCGAAGTGACATTCATTTTCTGCAAGGCAAGAATAAGCAGTATTGCGCCAACGGAGGCGAGCACCCATGAGAACGCAATTCCACTTGAGTAGACGATTGCAATAATCAGGATTGCGCCTATGTCATCGATGACTGCAAGCGCTAATAGAAAAGATCGCAGCGATAGAGTGACAACTGGACCCATCATGGCGAGTAAGCCGACAGCTAGCGCGATATCGGTTGCAACTGGTACCGCCCACCCTTCAGGAGCTACATCACCTGCAATCAGAAGGTAAATTCCAGCCGGAAGAGCCATTCCACCAATTGCTGCGATAAATGGCATGGCCGCCTTCTTCACTGAAGCCAAGTGGCCTGAGACAAGTTCGCGTTTGATTTCAAGACCAACAACAAAGAAGAAAACTGTCATCAATCCGTAATTGATAATTTTGAGTGCAGTCAGTTTCAAATAGAGGAGTCCACTATCGATCGTAAAACCCAAGGCCAGGAAATCGAAGTAGCGATCAGATAAAGGTGAGTTGGCAATGATCAAGCCGATGAGTGCGGCAAGGATTAAGAGTGCGCCCGATGATGATTCCTTATGGAGAAACTCTCTTAATGGGGATATCTCGCGTGCCATAGATTGAGTCTATCGGAGGGATAGTTCGACAAGAGTAAAACCCCCGCCAGAATACTGACGGGGGTTCTCTTCACTACTTTTAGAGGTCGTAATAAAGTTCAAACTCTGCTGGATGTGGACGCAAACGTACGTAATCAACTTCTTGCTTACGCTTCCATTCAATCCATGTTGAGATCAGGTCTTCGCTGAAGACTCCACCTGCTGTAAGGAATGCATGATCTGCTTCAAGGCTATCGAGAACTGCTTCAAGTGATCCTGGAACCTGAGGAATTGAACGAGCTTCTTCACCTTCTAGTTCGTAGAGATCTTTATCTACTGGAGCAGGTGGCTCGATCTTGTTCAAAATTCCATCGATACCTGCCATGAGCATTGCTGCAAATGCTAGGTATGGATTAGATGATGGATCTGGGCAACGGAACTCGATGCGCTTTGCCTTAGGGCTTGATCCTGTAATTGGAATACGGATACATGCAGAACGGTTACGCGCTGAGTAAACGAGATTTACTGGTGCTTCATAACCTGGAACCAAACGGCGATATGAGTTCACTGTTGGGTTGGTAAATGCAAGAAGTGATGGAGCGTGCTTCAAGAGTCCACCGATATACCAGCGAGCCAAATCTGAAAGATCGCCATATGTTCCAGCTTCAAAGAAGAGTGGCTTGCCATCTTTCCAGAGTGATTGGTGAACGTGCATACCTGAACCGTTATCTCCGAAGAGTGGCTTTGGCATAAAGGTCGCTGTCTTGCCACCTTCCCATGCAACGTTACGGATGATGTACTTGAACTTCATCAGCTCATCACCTGCAGTAAGTATGTCTGTGAAGCGGTAGTTGATCTCCATCTGTCCAGCAGTTCCCACTTCGTGGTGTGAACGCTCAACAAGAAGACCTGCACGACCGAGCTCCATCACCATTTCATCGCGAAGATCTGCGAATTGATCTGTTGGAGAAACTGGGAAATATCCGCCCTTAATACGTGTGCGGTATCCACGGTTTGGAGTTCCATCTGGATCAGCAACGATGCCTGTATTCCACGCACCTTCGTATGAATCGATGTGGTGGTAAGCCTCGTTGATACCTGTCTTAAAACGAACAGCATCAAAGACGTAGAACTCAGCTTCTGGTGCAAAGAATGCCTGATCAGCAATGCCGGTTGACTTCAAGTAATCGACGGCCTTCTTTACAACTCCGCGAGGATCGCGTGAGTATGGAGTGTTATCTGTTGGGTTATGAACAGAGAAAATAATGATGAGAGTCTTTTCCAGACGGAAAGGATCGAGGTATGCAGATTCTGGAACTGGAAGGAGTTTCATATCTGACTCGTGGATTGATTGGAAGCCGCGGATTGAAGAGCCGTCGAACATCAAACCATCTGTGAAGACCGCTTCATCAAATGACTCAACAGGTACGTTGAAGTGGTGCTGAATACCTGGAAGATCGGTAAAGCGAACATCAACAAGTTTTACATCCTCTTGCTTGATGTAAGCAAAGATTTCTTGCGCATTCTTAAACATGGAGTACTCCGATTTTTCTTTTGATTGCTGTGAGACGCTCGGCTCTGAGGCTCTTTGAGATGACACAACCCTAGATCCACCAGGTAAAAATGGCATCATCGCCGTGTTACATCCTTGTTAAATGACCCCGATCGGCTCAACGGGTGACACTCGGCTAGGCTTGGCCCATGTCCGAAGCTGATGTGAGATATCCAAGGGTGAGCCAGGGACGTCGAATGCTCGGCGTGCTGATCGACTGGTTGATGTCCTACGCCATCGCAGTCGGCTTCTTTGTTGAGTTCGGGGATTCCTCTATGGGGGCCGTGGTCTTTCTTGTTTTCACCGCTCAGTACCTGATCTTTGCAGCCCTTGGGGGTGCAACCCCTGGACATCGAATTGTGGGGCTCAAGATTGTCCGCTTTTCAGATGGCGGAATGCCGACCCCACTTCAAGCTCTGATCAGAACAAGCCTTTTGGTCGTAATCATTACGGCAATTACCTTTGACCAGAATGGCCGCGGCATTAATGAACGGTTGAGCAATACAGTTCTTGTAAAGACTCGCTAGAAATTATCGCTTAGGAACGCGTACGTTCTTTGGCATTGGCCCCTTTGGTAGCGGGAGAGACATTCCACCAACTGCCTTAAGGCGTGCGCGCACTTCTCGCATTTGATGAGCTGAAAGTGACTTCTTAAACTTTCCAACGTGCTTCTGCAATTTGCGAAGCGGAACTTGACCTTCACCATCTCCGACCCAAATTTCATAGATGGGTACGCCAGGAGCAAAACGTTCAGCATCTTTACGTGCTGATTGAAGAAGTTGACGCGTAGCAAATGAGCCTTCGGCGGTAAGAACAATTCCCGCGCGACCGACACTGCGATGGACCATATCTTGATTCTTATTTACGGCAACCGCTGGAGTTGTCGTCCATCCTTTGCGAATTGCCATCAAGACGCTAGCTGCAGCGCCCATTTGGCCTTCAACACTTGCAAAGCTTGCATTGAGTGCAATGCGGGAGAATACAAAGAGTGAGGCAAGAAGTGCAAGAGGCAGGGAGATGAATCCAAAATAATAAGGATGACCCACTGCGAAGCCAATGCCGATTCCTGTTGCGAGAACGACCACGAAGATGAGAGCTAAGACGCTTCCAATCCATGGCTTAACGCTCTTCGTTAGTGAGTAGGCGTCGCGAATAGCTTTAAAGCGTGGTTCGCGGATCTTTGGCTCTTTTTTCTTCCGTTTAAACATGAGCGTTAGTTTAGGGGAGCAGGGGCGCTTCCACCAAGGCGGATCGGCGCCCAACGCGCACCTTCGTGGCTATCTGGATAGTGAGATTGCACATCAAGAAGAAGGGCCTGCATTGCAGCGCGAAGCTGAGCCTCACCCTCTTCAACATCATCGGTTTTTGTAAAGTAGAGAGGCTCTCCAAAAGTGACAGAGATTGGATACTTATTTCTCTTCAAATCTCGCTTTACCTTTTTAGTCCAAATTCTTTGAGAGCCCCACACGACCGCTGGAATCACTGGCACTCCAGCGCCCATAGCTAAGCGCACCGCGCCAGATTTAAACTCTTTTAATTCAAAGCTGACCGAGATAGTTCCTTCAGGAAAGATACCAACGATTTCGCCAGATTTAAGCGCTCGAAGAGCTGCGACAAATGATGCGGAACCACTCGAGCGGTCAACGCTGATGTGATGCATGCCGCGCATCAAAGGACCAGCTATTTTGTTTTCGAAAATTTCTTTCTTCGCCATAAAGCGAACGTAACGTTTTACCGGAAGAGCAGCGGTGCCGATAAGTGCGAAATCAAGGTAACCAATGTGGTTCATCGCAAGAATGGCTCCACCCTCACGAGGAATGTTGTGATCACCTTTGAAATCAAACTTAAGTCCGAGATATTTCCAGAAGGTCTTAAGAACAACGACTACTGGTGGATAGACAATCTCGGCCACTTACTTAGTCCCAGACTGTGCTCGAGATTCCATAGCTTGACGATAGAGACGACCTGCGCGATAGCTACTACGCACAAGTGGCCCACTCATAACTCCGAGGAAGCCGACCTCTGTTGCCTCTTGAGCAAGTTCTACAAACTCTTCTGGTTTCACCCAGCGTTCGACAGGGTGATGTTTCATTGTTGGCCGTAGGTACTGAGTGATTGTTATCAAATCACATCCAGCTGCGCGGAGATCAACTAGTGCCTGAGAAATTTCTTCACGAGTTTCTCCCAATCCAAGAATTAAGTTTGATTTAGTGATGAGGCCGTAATCGCGTGCCTGTGTAATGACATTGAGAGAGCGATCGTAGGTAAAGGCTGGTCGAATAGTCTTAAAGATGCGCGGGACAGTTTCTAGATTGTGAGCAAAGACTTCTGGGGCGGCATCGAAGACAAGGTTCAATAAATCGGGATTGCCGCTGAAATCTGGTGCCAACATCTCCACGCCACAACCAGGATTAATCTCGTGAACTTGACGAATCGTTTCGGCGTAGAGCCATGCACCTTCATCTTCAAGATCATCACGCGTGACTCCAGTGATGGTGGCATAAGCAAGACCCATAGTTTTCACGGACTCTGCAACTTTGCGTGGTTCTGCACGATCAATCGGCAGTGGCTTTCCGGTATCGATATTGCAGAAATCACAACGTCGAGTACAGCGATCACCTCCGATAAGGAAAGTTGCTTCTTTATCTTCCCAGCATTCAAAAATATTTGGGCAGGCTGCTTCTTGGCAGACTGTGTGGAGTCCCTCAGTCTTTACTAGCGAGCGAAGTCGGGTGTATTCAGGGCCCATGTTTGCTCGAGTTTTAATCCACTCTGGCTTACGTTCGATGGGGGTTTCTGCATTGCGAGCTTCGATGCGCAACAACTTTCGATCATCAGGATGTGTTGTCATCTGCTCACCTTCGCTAGAGATTCGTACATGTACTTTTCGACTACTGGAAGAACTTCATCGATGCTAATACTACGGCCGAGTTCGATGGCCAGTGAGGTGACGGCTGCATCCTCGATGCCACACGGAATTATCGCTTCAAATGCGCTCAGATCTGGCTCAACATTGAGCGCGAATCCATGCATTGTGGCCCCACGGGCAACCCTGATTCCGATTGCTGCAATCTTTCGCTCGCCTTTGCTGTCTACGACCCAGACTCCTGATCGACCCTGCACCCGAGTGGCTACGAGTCCAAGTTCTGAGCAAGTCTCTATAAGGGCTGTTTCAATTTCGCGAACAAATCCAACAAGCTCGGTCGGCTTTGCGAGTCGAACAATTGGATAACCAACTAATTGTCCGAGCCCATGCCAAGTAATCTTTCCGCCACGATCAACATCGATCACAGGGGTTCCATCGTGTGGACGTTCGTGATCTTGCGTTCGCTTGCCGGCGGTGTATACAGAAGGATGTTCGACTAAGACGAGAGTGTTCTCTCTCTGACCCTCTGCAATTTCACCGTGTAAAGATCGTTGCAATTGGAGAGCCTCTGCATATTCCATCACACCCGCACGCTTGAGGGCGATAGGGGAGTGCGAGATTGCTGAGTCGACCGATGGCACAGCCCCAGCCTAAAGGTAGGCTTGCCTTCTTGCTAATCAAGCCAATGTGTTCCTAGGAAAGGTCCATTTCACCGTGTCGACAACAACTACAAAGAACCGTAAGCCATATGCCATTGCCATGTTGGTGGTGATCGCCTGGTTTCTAGTTACTGGAATATTCGGACCGCTCTTTGGAAAGCTGACGTCGGTTCAAGAGAATAACAACTCTTCATTCCTACCTAAAGGTGCCGAAGCGACACAGGCATCCGAAGTTATCGCCACTTTTTCAGATAGAGATTCCTTTACATTTCCAACGCTTATTCTCTTTGAGGGCAAGGGTGATCCAGCGACATTTGCAGCGATTAACTCTCATCTTGCGACCGTAGGCGACATCACGCTCGGAGGAACTTCAGCAAAGATTTCTGATTACATTGCACCTGGGCAGCAGATCACTGCATTCCCATCGCAAGATGGCGCTGCGATTCTTGCAAACATTCCACTTGACGGTACAGCCCTTGGAAAGGTCTTATCGAATGACGAACCCGTACTCCCAGCTATCGTAGAAGCGTTACGTGAAGATATTGCTCCGATTGCCGAAGCCAACGGAGTCGATTCATATGTAACCGGACCAGGCGGGCTCTTCGGTGATCTCTTTGCAGCTTTTGGAACAATCGACTCAACACTCTTACTGACAACACTAGGAGTAGTCGCTGTAATTTTGATCGTGGTCTATCGTTCACCTATTTTGTGGATCATCCCGCTTGTATCGGCTCTCTTCGCGCTGACCCTTGCTGGTGGAATTGTTTATCTTCTTGCAAAGAATGACATTATCGATGTGGATGGTCAGTCACAGGGAATTCTTTCTATTCTGGTTATCGGTGCGGCGACAGACTACGCACTCTTACTTATCGCTCGTTATCGAGAAGAGTTACATCTTCACGAAAATCGCTTTGACGCGATGCGCGCTGCATACAAAGGCGTCTGGGAGCCGATTCTTGCCTCGGGTTCAACTGTTGCAATCTCATTAATGATCCTTCTCTTTAGTCAGCTCTCTAATACAGCAGGTTTGGGACCGGTAGGTGCTATTGGAATTGTCTGCTCGATGTTTACAATTTTGACTCTTCTGCCCGCCTTTTTGTTGATCTTTGGTCGCTGGATTTTCTGGCCACGCAAGCCACTTCATGATGGTGACGATCATGTGATGACTGGAATGTGGTCAAAGGTTGGTCTCTCAGTTGGACGTAATCCTCGTAAAGCTTGGGTTGTCACGGGTTCGATTCTTCTGCTCTTTGCATTTGCTTCAACAACCCTTAAGACTGATGGACTCGGCACGATCGATACTTTCACCGGAAATCCAGAATCCGTTGTCGGCCAAAAGAACTTGGAAACTCACTTCCCTGGTGGCGAAGGAGATCCAACTCAAGTTGTCTTCTCTGCTTCAAAAATTGATCAGATGGCAGCAGCTCTTAAAACCGCTCCAGGCGTCACTGATGTGAGCCTACAATTAGCAGGGCTACCAATTCCTGGCCAGCCACTTCCGCCAGTCGCAGAAGTTAATGGCAAGGTCATTCTCAATCTCACCTTAAATCGTGCGCCAGATAGCGTTGAAGCCGGAAATGATGTTCCAGAGATTAGACGAATTGCAAAATCTGTTGATTCCTCTGCTCTTGTAGGTGGAACCAGCGCTGTTTACTTTGATGTGCGAACTGCAAACGCTCAAGACAATCGCACAATCATTCCGATCGTTCTCTTGGTTATTACATTGATCCTAGGACTTCTCCTACGAAGCATTCTCAGCGCAGTTCTTTTGTTGGGCACGGTAGTGCTTTCGTACTTTGCAACGTTAGGCGTCTGTGCACTTGTCTTTAATCACATCTTCGGATTCCCAGGTGGTGATAATTCCTTCCCATTATTTGCCTTCATATTCCTTGTAGCCCTCGGCATTGATTACAACATCTTCCTGATGACTCGTGTTCGCGAAGAGTCTTTGAAGATTGGCACACGTGCCGGTGTTATTAAAGGTCTTACCGTCACAGGTGCTGTGATTACTTCAGCGGGTGTCGTTCTAGCTGCAACTTTTGCGGTGCTTGGGCTCTTGCCACTGGTGCCACTTGCACAACTTGGCTTTGCAGTTGCATTCGGGGTCCTACTAGATACGATCATCGTTCGCTCAATCTTGGTACCCGCTCTGGTTCACGAGATCGGTCCAAAAGTTTGGTGGCCATCAAAGCTTGCTAAGGAGTCGGTGAATTAATTCATGCGCGCTGGAATCGCAGGTTATGGGTTAGCAGGTCGCGTCTTTCACGCACCGCTTCTTAAAGGCTGCGGTTATGAAGTCGCTTCAATCCTTACCTCAAATCCAGAACGCATTGAGCAGGCAAAAAGAGATTTCCCAAATGCGCGGATATTCTCAGAGCTAGATCCCTTCTTGGACTCTGGCCTTGATCTCGTTGTGATCGCATCGAGTAACGTGGCACACCTACCTCAAACTCGTGCCGCGCTAGAACGCCAGATTCCTACAGTTGTTGATAAGCCAATGGGACGCACGGTGGCTGAAGTTAAAGAAATGATCGAACTTTCCGAGAAGAACAAAACGTTGCTGACAACATTTTTTAATCGTCGCTGGGATAGCGATAGTTTGACGATTAAGAAGTTGTTAATTACTGGCGAGCTGGGGCAACCATTTCGTTTTGATGGTCGTTTTGAACGATTCCGCCCTGAACGTAATCTGGCCTCATGGCGTGAAAATCTCTCTCCAGAAGATGGTGGAGGCCTGCTCCTTGATCTGCAATCACATCTGATTTCAACTGCACTGGACTACTTCGGACCTGCTCAACTTGTGAGCGCTAGCGTTCGATCTATTCGTGGAGGATCAGATGATGACGTAACTGTGACCCTCAAACATGACTCCGGTGTTGATTCCTATTTGGCAGCATCAGCAGTGAGTGGTGCACCAGGACCGCGAGTGAGATTACTCGGTAGCAAAGGTGCGCTAGTCGTTAACGAATTGGATCCACAAGAAGATGCACTTCGCGCTGGACAGATTCCAGTTGGTGGCGTGTGGCCTACTCCGATGACAAGTGCGGCCGCAATTCATAGAGGTGATGAAGTTATTTCCGTGGATAGCGTTCCTGGAAATTACGCAGCCTTTTACACAGTGGTGAAATCAGCTATTGAGAGTGGTTCACCTGCGCCAGTTTCGCTTGCGGATGCTTTACGAGTTGCCGAAATCATTGAAGAGGCGCGTGCGCTAAGTGTCAGATAGTGCACTTCCAGTAGTAGTTGTTGGCGCAGGCCTTGCTGGTTTATCGGCGGCGAAGTCACTAATTGAGGCCGGAATCGATGTACGCGTTCTGGAGGCATCAGCAAGTGTTGGTGGACGCGTACAGAGCGATGAAATAAACGGTTATCGATTCGACCGTGGCTTTCAACTCATTAATGCCGGATATCCAGAAGTTAAGGCACTTGAAATCATGGATCAACTCGACTTCATATACGCGCCGAGAGCTGTAGACATCGCACTTGATGGTTTTTCAGTGCGTCTAGGCGATCCGCGCAAGTATTTCTTTTCGACTTTACGGCGCGAATCAGGGAGCTTCAGAGAGAAAATCTCTTTTCTCAAATATCTTTGTTCTCAATCCACGCATGGTTCTAACGTTGAGAACGAGTTACTCAATGCTGGTTGCAACACACTTTATGCACGAGTGCTTAAACCCTTCTTAACTGGAGTATTCCTGGCTCAGCCTGCGCGTGTTGATTCAATAAGCGGTCGAGAAATTATCAAGAGTTTTATTGCGGGCGCACCGGGTTTGCCAGCCCGCGGGGCGGGGGAGCTCACCCGAGTTCTGGCAGGCGAGATTGGTCAT
>Ga0247840_10000673_pt1 | contig 69948 bp, 79 predicted proteins | sample LaCruzMarch2015__FD_192404 | JGI IMG/M metagenome (GOLD analysis project Ga0247840, IMG submission 192404) | Freshwater microbial communities from meromictic Lake La Cruz, Castile-La Mancha, Spain - LaCruzMarch2015_17m | ecosystem: Environmental > Aquatic > Freshwater > Lake | place: Spain... | reverse complement strand
TCCCCTCTCCTTTTAACCAAACAGGAACAACATTCCCCTTGTAATTTATCTTTAAATTAGTCTCTTCGTCCACATTAATATCGCTGGCCATAAAATCAGCTCCTTCTTTTAAGCCAAAACTCAAACAGTTAGTTTTATCTTCATCATCAATTTTTAATTCATCATCAAAATTAAAGACAAAAAATCCTTCTTTAGGCAAGAATTTTTTCAACTCTAAAAATTGGTTAATCTCCTCATTTTTAACAGTAGAAGTTGCTACTAAAATCGGTAATTTAGATTTTTTCATTAAAAATTTAACTTTTTCAACTTCTTCGTTATTTTCTAATTCAGATTCAAAAATAAAAACATCCTTGTCTATTTTAAGATATTTTTTTAATACCTGATGAATAAGGTTTTTAGTTGCTTTTCTGTCTTCTCCGACAACAATAACAACTTTTGGTTTTTTGAATAAGAAACTTAATTTAGAAAAAATACTCATATTATTGGTAATCAGGCGGTATTTGCCAGTAATCTATAATATATTTTGCCAAATCGTGAAATATGGGAACAGCAGAATACTCGGCCGTCTTAGTATTGGGATTATCCAGCTTTACCAAAATAACAAATCGTGGGTTAAAAGCCGGGGCAAATCCCATAAAACTCTGCCAAGTTTTATCCGAATAACCGGATTTATTTATTCCTATGCTGGCAAAAGGCACCTGAGCTGTTCCTGTTTTTCCTGCTACATAATAACCCGGAATCCTGGCTGATTTGGCGTAACCATTCTCAACCACACTTATTAGCATAGCTGCCAGTTGAGAAGAAGTCTTTTGAGAAAAAATGGCTTCGGAAAATTGAGGTTGAGTAGTAATTGTTTCTTTACTGCTAATTATTTTTTCCACCAAATATGGTTTTACCAGTTTTCCTCCATTAACCAAGGCGCAGTAAGCTCTTACTAATTGCAAAGGAGTCATCATTATTCCCTGACCAAAAGAAGCTGTAGCAAAATTTATATCTCTGCCATTTTTAACTTCTTCATTATTAGAATAGGTTTCAGGAAGATCAACGCCTGTAGGACTGAAAATACCTAATTTATTAAGATATTTAAGAAAAGTCTCTCCACCTATTTGTATTTGAGCGAAGACAGCTCCGGTGTTTATTGATTTCTCTAAAACTCCGGTCATTGTCATTTCTCCGTATTTCCTATTGTCGTAATTCCTAACCGGCCAACCATCTATTTTTAACACTCCTTCGTCAATATAAGTGGTTTGAGGAGTTATTTTTTCTTCGTTTAGGGCGGCGGCTATAGTTACCGGTTTAAAAACAGATCCCGGTTCAAATAATTTCTGAGTAACTACATTTTGAAAAATATCCAAAGATCCTTTTTTAGCAAATTCTTCATATTGATTAGGGTTAAAGTTTGGAAAATTGGCAAGAGCTATAATCTTCCCCGTACTGGGCTCCATAACAACAATCTGCCCGCTTTCTATTTCTAAATTTTCTTTAGCAGATTTTAATAACTTTTCAGCTTCAAATTGAATATTATAATCTATGGTTAAAACTAAATCTGTTCCCACTTCTCCGGTTTTCAAAATACTATCATAATATTCTTCTAAACCATATTGACCGTCTCCCTCTGCCCCTAAAAACCCCGCTACTTGGGAAGCTAAATCTTCTTTTGGATAATATCTGCCCTGTTCTTCGTTAAGATAAACCCCTGGTAGACTGATTTTTTTAATATTACTGATTTCTTCATCAGTCAGTTTGTTTTTTATCGGTATAAAAGAATTATCCTGTTGAATAATTTCTAAAATTGAACTTTTATTTAAATTGAGAATTTCACTCAAAGTTTCAGCGGTTTTCTCAAGATCATCAATTTTTGAGGGAGATACAAAAACATAAGGAAAATTTTTATTTATAACCAATGATTCATCTTTTTTTAAAAAAATCTCCCCTCTGGGAGCCTGATATTCACTGTTAGCGTTATGCTGACCCTGCGCCCAGGCTTTGTAATAGTCTCCTTTTACTATTTGAACATAAGCTAAACGACCAATAAGAGTCGTTGCAAATAAAATAAAGCAAACAAATATAAAGTTTATTTTCCAATTTTTCATTTCGTCACAACAGTGCTTTCTAATAATTGAATAAACTTGGTCTGGTTTGTCTTTTGAAAATTGTTACCTAAGAGATAATCGTCAACATTTGCCAAAGAATTGTATTTAGAAAAGCTTATCTCTAAAGATTCCGTTTCCTGATTGATTTGATTTAACTGTTTTTCATAATTTTGAACCAAATAAGTTTCTTTAGCGAAATAATTTATCTGCAGAACATAGAATATTACAAAGGAGATTATTGAAAGTAAGGTCAGGGTTATAAAAGCTTTTAAGGAAAATTTTCTGGTTAAATTAGCAGAGAATACTGCTGAAAAAGGTTGTCTTAATGCGAGAGTATTGTTTTTCATGATATTTTTATCGCCGCCCTTAGTTTTGCTGACCTTGAACGAGGATTATTTTTAATTTCTTCTTGAGTCGGTATTATTGGTTTTTTAGTTACGACTTTTAATAAATTTTTATTATCTCTTATGAAGTTTTTAGCAATTCTGTCTTCTAAACTATGAAATGATATTATTACCAGTCTTCCGTCTTTTTTAAGTATCTCCAGAGCCTGGGGCAGAGCTTTTATGAAACTGTTAAGTTCGTCATTAACCGCTATTCTTAAAGCCTGAAAAGTTTTAGTGGCGAAATTAATCTTTTGACGTTGATACCAGGAAGGAGTAGCTTTTCTTATAATCTCCACCAGTTGAAATGTTTTTTCTATCGATTTTACTTTCCTGAACTTTATTATGTTTTCTGCTATTTTGTCAGAGAATCTTTCTTCCCCGTATTCCCTCAGTATTTTTTCTATTTCCCAGCTTGCCCAGTAATTGACTATCTTTTCGGCTGTCAGAGGATTTTTGATGTTATACCTCATATCCAGAGGTTCGTTTTTTAAAAAAGTGAATCCCCTGCCCGATCCTTCTAAATGCCAGCTTGAGAAACCGAGATCAAATAATATTCCTGAAACTTTATTAAATTTTTGTTCTTTTACAATTTCTTTTAAATTTGAAAAATTATCGCAGATGGAAATTACTCTTTTAACCGTTCTGAGGTTTTTGATCATTTCTGAATCTTGATCTATTCCCAATACCTTTCCGTTAGGTTCCGTTTTTTCTAAAATAGCTTTTGTGTGTCCGCCGTATCCCAAAGTACAATCAATAAAATTCTCATTCTGTTTCGGATCTAAGTATTCTATTGCTTCTTTTTGAAGAACAGGTATGTGCATAAATTAAATACCGATTTCTTTTAAACGTTCCGCCATATCCCCTACTTCTTTCTTCATTTTCTCATCATATTCTTTCCAGTTTTCTTCATCCCAAATTTCTATTCTGTTACCTACCCCGCCGACTATTACTCTTTTTTTTAATTGAGCATAATTTTTTAAATATTCAGGAACTAATATTCTGCCTAAATTATCAAAGTTTACTTCCATGGCTCCGGTCAACATAAGCCTGGAAAACCCCCTGGCATCGCTTTGTCCTAAAGGAAGCTGAGTTAATTTTTTAGCTAGTACTTCCCATTCACTTGAAGATAAAAGAAATAAACAACGATCTAGTCCTGTAGTAACTACTGCTTTTTCACCCAAAAGCTTTCTGAATTTTGGAGGTATAGCTAATCTTTTCTTTTCATCTATTGAATATGGATATTGTCCTATAAACATAGTTATTCACCGTTTTAAGGGGTTCTCCCATAGTTATCCACAATCCCCCACATGTACTCACTTTATCTCACTTTATAGGGTATAGTCAACCACAAATACCCACCCCTTAAAATGAGCTTAAAATCATTATTTATCCACAGAAAATCCACAGGCACCAAAGAAAAATTAAGATAAATTATTATAAACAAAAAGAACGGGCTTTAGGCCCGTTCTCTTTTAGTTACATATTAGATCTTCTTATTTGAAGAGTAAAGATTTTGCTCTGTAGTACTGACTAAGAAATTTTCTAGCTGATGGATTCTGAGATTTTTCCAAATTAGTCCATAAGAAGTAGAAAACTAAGGCCAGTAAGAAAGCAACTATTAAAGAAATATAAAGAGGATTAACGCCTGTTACTATTTCAGTGATAGCTCCGGCTACAGCTGTTTTTGTAACACTAACTTTAGCTGTTCCGTTAAAAGAAGAAGAGTTAGATCCGTAAGCTTGAGCAGTATTTATTAATTCGGTTGTGCCGAAAACAAATTGATTGCTTCCTGCCACCATTGCTTTGAAAGTAATGGTTCTGGTTTGACCGGCTGATAAATCTCCAATGTTTAATCCGTTAAATATATCACCTGAAGTAAAAATATCATCTAATTTTAATTCTCCTTCATAGCTTATTTTACCAGGGAGAATATCTTTAACAGAAACGTTTTGAACATTATTTCCGGCAGTTACCTGAATAGAGAAGTATAATACTTCACCAGGATCAGCTATTACGGTGTTAAGCCAAGCTGTACCATCAGAAATATTTTTAACCGATTTGATTACGGTAAGATTTACTGATTGAGAATTTCCATAAACATAGACTATGGCAGTAGCTGAATTAGTTATACCGTCTCTGTTTACTTCAACCTTAGCAGTATAGTTTCCGGTTGAGGAATAATTACAAAGATTACTGGCTGTATAACTGTTTGAGTCAGAAGTACTTATTCTTTCCCAAGAACCGTCGTTAGTGCAGTCAAATTTATAAGTGGCTGATCCTAAAGCTGTTCCTGAAATGTTTGCTGTTAAGCTGACATTGTTAAGAGGTGCGTTTCCTGAAGACGGATTAGCTATCAAAGAAACATATAAGTTTCTAGTAGCCTGATCTCTTACATAAACCACCATACTATCTGAACTTGTTAATCCTTCATCATCTCTGACGGTCAAAATACAAGTGTAGTAGTTATTATAAGATACAGAAGGCGCATTATATGTAGGTCTGGCAATGTTATAGCTGGATAAGTTTCCTCCATTACAGCTCCAAGAATAAGTTAAATAATCTCCATCTTGATCATATCCTGAACCGTCTAAGGTTACAGATTGATTTTCATAAGCATCTTTATCGGGTCCAGCATTAGCTGTTGGAGCATGATTAACTGGAGTATTGTTTCTTACATAAACATTCATCCAATCTGAATCGCTGCCTCCTTCTCCATCGTTAACAGTTAAAGTACAGGTATAATTAGTGTCTCCGCTTGTTTGAGGAGCAGTATATGTAGGTTGAGCAACATTATAATTGGATAAATTACCTCCATTACAGGTCCAAGAATAAGTTAAAGAATCACCATCAGGATCGTTTCCAGATCCGTTTAAGGTTGTTGAATTTCCTTCTTGAACATCTTTATCAGAGCCGGCATTGGCTGTCGGAGGATTATTTACTGAAGGAGCTCCACTCAAAGTCGCTTCAAAAACGACCCATCCTTGAGCTGGCCAACCTCCTTGAATACTTCCAATAGATACTTCAGCACTAGTTACATTAACGGTTACTGAAACCATTGTAGGATTACTGTTTGTCTGATTAGGATACCATTTAGCAGTAGAAGCAAAATTTAATTTCTGAGGAGTAGTTAAGCTTATATTACCAGAATCAGTAACATAAGAAGCGTTCTCTGCCCATAAATAAGCAGTAGTTACTATTGGTGAAGTCTCAACATTAGTAAAATCTATTCTTATTCTAGTGTTATTAGCAGTGCTTTCAGTAATACAATTATGATAATAAACATTAAAAGCAATTGTATCACCAGGATTGGCAGAAATAGAACTTTGCCAATCAGCAGTGTTTTGAGTTCTGTTTTTAAAAGTCAGCAACTCAAGATCTCCTGAACAATTATTAAATTGAGGACATCCTGTTGGGCATTCATATGAGCAGCCTGTTGAACATTCTGCTTGAACACCAAAAGCTCCCAATAAAGAAGCACACAATACGATCGAGAACAAAAAGATACTTAATTTTGATTTAAACATATTTTTTTGGTTATTTTTATTATTTACTTATTGAACCTCTTTAGAGGTTCTTATTATTTTTATTATTTTCTCCTTTGATAAAGACTATAGCACATAATCTTCATTAAAGAAGAGAGAACTGAGCGAGATATAGAAATAGCTCAGTTCTCTTTAGGATATTTTTCTAAGGAGGTGGCACTCCTGGTCCACCCCTAGAAGGACTAGGTGATGGATTTGGCGCCGGTAAATGTGGCGCAGGAGATGCTGGAGGGGGTGGCGGTGGAGGAGGTACTGGCTGACATGTCAGACAAGGTGGCGTTACTGGTACGGGCGGCGGTGGAGGAGGTACTGGGGGTGGACATGGCGGTGGAGGAGGTGGCGGAGGAGGAGGTGGCGGTGGAGGAGGTGGCGGAGGCGGTGGAGGAGGAGGTGGCGGCGGAGGTGGAGAAGGAGGATAATAACAAGGTGGCGTACAGGGCGGAGTTACGGGTGGAAAATATTGACACCCATTACAGGGCGTCCTATAAGTATTACAAATCCGGTTTACCGTTACGTTTGTGATAGCCTCCTGCTCAACCCCATTTCCTCGAACTTTAACAGTGCTCTGCAGAATATTATCTCCGCAGACATACTGATTATTTGAGTTACACAATATTATGCATATCGTGTACTCTCGAGTTTCTCCGACCGCTAGAAGCGGTATTGAATCCACCCAAACGGTAGTGTTACCAGCACCACCGTATGAATATCCATTCACCTGTTGGATATTCATTTGGCCGGGCATTGTAGCCTCAGCCAATATGTTGAGGACTGGAGCATTCCCTATGGATCTTATCCGAATTAGAAATTCAAGGGAATCTCCCATCTCAGCGCGCGCCACAGTACTCCAGTTGTTATTATAAGCTCTACCGGAGTACTTGTTACCAGTCACCCTGACCAGCTTTGTAACCTCTATTTGAGGAACAAGCTGTACAGAGGGGGCGAGTGCTACCGGCGGTGCTGCCGGTATATATGGCGCAGATGCAGCGGGTGCGGGTGCGGGGGTTGTTGTTTTGCCCAGAAGATTACAGCTCACAATAGAAAGAGCTATAACTACCAGGCACAATAGAACTAAAACTACGTTCTTAGCCATTTTTTGGCCTCCTTAAAAAATTTATTTTATATATAAGGTACTGATTATTGTTGCTTTTCCGCCTGGACAACTATCCTTTTTATGTTTTGGCCAGGTGGCCAGCAACTGATTAAGCTTAGCATATATTTAGAATTTGTCAAGTCCGAGTTCGGAACATCGTCCCCCGGTTGTAAAAAATATTTAACGACAACTTTATAGCTATATTCTTTGTTTTTATAATATACAAATACATCATCCCCTACTGCTAATTCGTTTAATTTACTAAAAACCCATTCATAGTATCTTTTTGGCCAACCAGAAGGAGCACTATGTCCTAAAAATATTGCGTTTCCCACTTCTCCTGGCGCAACTGATTTATAATAATGAACAACTCCGCTTTTTAATGCTTCGTTAAAAGCATTGCTTTCATCAGTATCAATAAAAACTAAAGGGGCTGTTATTCCAATTTTTGAAATTTCTATACTATCAGGTTTATCAACAAACTCCGACTCCACTTCCGGTTTTGGTTCGGGCTCACTCAATATAACGTCCGGTATTTTAACAGTTACCTCTTCTTTTCTAGGATTACTGAATAAATTAGCATATATTGTTTTGTAATTAAAAATTCCCTGGACCGTTGACCAATTAATAACCATCATAACTATCAAAAACGAGAAAATAAAAATACTTAAAAATTTTCCGAAGTTTATCATATTATTAAATCATAAGGAATAAATCTGATTAAATATTCTTTGTCGGATATTACAAATAAAATCAATAAAATAATGAAAAGACTTGTTTTCAAAATTAAATTTCTGTCCTGAATCTTTATCTTAATAAGAACATTTAAAATCAAAGCAAAGGTAATAATCAATAATGAATAAAAAATAATATCTTGAACTATTTTTGGATAGTTTAAAGCCATAAACCTGATAAAATTAAGTTTAAAACTTTCTTTCCCTGATCTCAATAAAGAAAGAGAAAAATCGGATTGAACAACTCCGGCTACCTGTTTTTCTTCAGTAGTTGTTACGATCGTTACTTCTTCTTGGGGTATAACTTCAGCAATCTTTTCCTCTATTTTTTCTTCCGGTTTTACTGTAACCGGTTTTTGAACAGAAGCTGCAATATATGGTGAACCGAAAAGTTGAACTACCACAGTTGTTTTTGAACCGTTAAAATCTCCCTGTAAAACAGCCATTCCTGTTTCATTGAATCTTTTATCAATTAGATTTGCTTTATGAGAAGGAGAATTTTCCCAGGCCTTAAAAACCTCTTCTGAATCTATAAATCCTATTGCCAAATTTTCTCCAGCTATTTTATAATTGTACCCAGCTTGTTTAAACCAATGCCAAGGAGAAATACCGCTTGGACTGTAATGAGAAAAATAATCATTATTAAGCATGTCCAAAGCTTTTTGATAAGCAGCCTGATCTAATTTTGAACTTTCTTTTAATAATGATAAGCCTAATCCCCCTCTTTCTTGATTAGTAAGATTTATAAGATCAGTTTTAGTGATATCAGCAAAGAAAATTGTTCTGGGCATATAGCTAAAGAAAGAAATTGAGATTATTTTCAAAACAAAAAGAGCGATAACACAGTAAAGTAAAACATCGCTCTCTAAAAATCGAGGTTTATAATTGTTTTCCTGACAAGGAATAAACAATATTTTAAGCTTGAATATTAAATTCCTCATTCCATTATTATACACTATTTTAGAGTGAAGTCAAGGGTAAAAATCAAAAAAAGCGGTAATTCCGCCTCCTCCGATTTAAAATTACAAAAAAGCTAATAAATATCAATTAATTTTTAATTTGAAGTCTTTCGGATCAATTTCTGCTCTATTCCCCTTTTTCAGCTGACCGGATAATAAGGCTGAAGCCAGAGTATTTTCAATCTTATCCTGAATAACCCTTCTCATTTGTCTTGCTCCAAAAACAGGGTTATATCCCAAATCCACAATTTTCTCTTTTAAAGCAGTAGTTATCACAAACTCAACTTCTTTACCTTTCAGGTTCTTTTTTAAGCTTTGAAGCAGTAATTCAGCAATATTCATTAAATTTTCTTTAGTTAGAGAACTAAAAATAACCACCGAATCAAAACGATTGATAAATTCCGGCCTAAAAAGACCTTGGCTAAAAACAAAATCCAGTATTTTCCCTTTTACTTGAGTCCATTCTGTATTTTGCTTTATGCATTCCAGAATTATCTGATAGCCGGCATTAGAAGTAGCGATAATAATTGAATTTTTAAAATCAACCTTCCTTCCCATTCCATCAGTTAAATGTCCTTCATCCAGAACCTGTAAGAATAAATTTAAAATATTAGGATGAGCTTTTTCTATTTCATCCAATAGAATTAAAGAAAAAGGCTTTTCTCTGACTTTAGTGGTCAATAATCCTTCTTCCCCAGGAGATCCTATTAATCTAGGTATATCTCCGACACTTTGAAATTCTGACATATCTATTCTGATCATTCTTTTTTCTGAACCAAAATAAATTTCAGCTAATGCTTTTGAAGTTTCTGTTTTTCCTACTCCAGTCGGTCCTAAGAATAAGAAACAACCCATTGGTCCTTTTCTGACGGTTATATCAGCCCGAGATCTTCTTAGTGCAGATGATATTTCTTTTACCGCTTCTTCTTGATTAATAATTTTTTGATGAATTAAATCTTCTAAATTAAGCAGAATATCCTTTTCTTTAGACTCCATTTCTCCTATCGGAATCTGAGTTTTTTCAGAAATAATTTTAGCTACATGTTTCGGTAAAAGTACTTTGTCTTTTGTTTGAACTAGATAAACCATCACTTCATCCATTAATTCAATTGCTTTTTCCGGGAAAGGAACAGCCGGCATATATTTTCCGGAATAGTTGATAATTTCACGTATGGCCGGATAAGAAATGAATTTTTTATATTTATATTCCAAAACAAAGGTTAAATCTTCTAAAAGCATTAATGTTTCCCTTTCCGGAATTTCAGATACCTCTACTTTGTCAAAAAGAGAAAGAATTGAAGAATTTTGTTCTATATTTTTATGAAGCCCTTCAAAACTGGTAAGAGTAATTATTTGAAAATAAGGCAAAGGTAAATATGGAGATAAAACTCCGGAGATATCAATCATACCAGGTTGAGCAGATTTACCTACAAAATTATGAAACTCGTCAATTACTAAAATAATATTTCCGGCAGAAATAGTCTCTCTGAAAATATTATCTAAAATAATCTCTGCTTCACCGGATGATTTAGTCTGAGCTAATAAGTTAGAAAGCTCCAGTCTTACAAATTTTTTAAAATTTATTTCAGGTAAAGTTTCTCCTAAAGCGCTTTTTTTAGCCAATTCTTCTATCATACTTTTTCTACCGGATCCCGGCTCCCCTACTATCAGAACATTATTCAATTCTCTTCTGGCTAAAATTCTTTCCATGGCTGCAATTTCTTTTTTATGCCCAATAGTCTCAGGATATCCTTTTCTTTTAACAAGATCAGAAATATCTGTTGAAAATCTATCCAAAGTTAAAGTATAACCGGCCGTCCATTCTTTCGCTATAGAACCTTTTTTTATTAAATTTCTCCATTCCCAAAATTTCTTTCTTTCTTCGATTCTTCTTTCTATATCTTCTAACCACCAAGTTAAGTTTTCAACATCAATAGTCTTTAAATTATATTCAAGCAATATTTTTTTAAAAAAAGGTTCATGTTTTGCCAAAGCCGTAAGAAGATCTCCAACATCAACCCGCTGATGTCCTTCTTTTTTGGCGTTTTTTAAAGATTCTAAAATAATTTCTGAAAAATCTGGAGAAAAAACTCTTTTCGTCTCTTTTAATTGTTTTTTTAATATTTTTTTAAATCCATTCAAGTCCAATAATATTCTGTAAAATATGAAATTCAGTCTTGGATTATCACAAAGAAGATAATAAAGTAAAGCCGTAGAATTATTTTTTGCCTTCCAACAGGCTTTTGCAACTTCAAAGCTTAAAAAGTCAGCTAAATTATATGATTCCGGATTTAATATAGCCTCCTCTATTTTCGCCTTAGGTTTTGGATTCTTTAATTTCATATTAATAAACATCTCTTTTTGCCAAAAAGCCAAAGAAAAAGTCAAAGATATAAGAATCAATCCAATAAATGATGCGCCCTTACTGGGAATATCTTCTTTAGAGAAGCAAGGAGCGATAAAAATAACAAGGATAAATAAAGCTATAAGAAGCAAAGAAAATAAAAACAGAAGCTTTCTTACTACCTTAATCAACCAAAAATTAAGTATTTTTTCTAAAATTATCGCTTTGAAAATATCAGATTTTTTTAAATCAAACATGGTTAAAAAATTATTTTAATGCCGATAAAAAGTCCGCCAATTAAAAGAAAAGGCAGGATTATCCAGCCTAAAAAAATAATTAATCCAATAATAAATATAAAAATTTCTGCTATTGTTCCAATTACTATTAAAAACACTCTCATTAAAAATCCCAAAACTCTGGAAATTAAATTAGAGAAAAATACTTCAAAAAATCTTTTTAAATCAAATCCCTTACCGGAAGACCACGAATATCTTCGCCAAGGAGAAAATAAAGTTTTTAAAAGCAGAGGTATAGAAAAATAATTCAAATTAAACTTTAAAAAGTTCCCCCAAACCTTCAATAAATTTCTCGGCATATCTAAAAACTGCCAACTGAGATATTGAAAAAATATATTCTTTTCCATTACGTTAGTATATCAAAGATAGAAATAATTAAAAAGCCGCGCTATTAGAAGCGCGACTTTTATGCCATTTAATCAATTAATAAGCTCAATTCTTTAATAATATCTTCCGGTATGTGTGGTCTTTCGTTTAACGGAGTTCTGCCCGGGTATCTCCAGGTACTGATAATTTTAATCTTTTGTGGTTTTTTTAACACTTCGTACATTAACCAAATCTCTGTAGGATGTTTTTTAGTTCCTGTAATCTGCATAGAAGCAACAGTTCCTAAAGCTATCCCCTCCTCTCTTCTTTCAGGTTTTCTCAAAACACGTAATACCCGCTTTTCCGATAAGCGATATTGCCGCATTTTCCTTTTAGAATGATTTGTCCAAAAAATCTTTTCCTTGCTGTCAGAAAATTTCAACAACATCTTATCTAAATTCGTAAGTAATACTTACTGTTGTTTCTATTTTATTTTCTCCTGTCTGTATTTGAGGAGCAGCATCTCCTCCTCCCATACTTACTGCTTTTTCTAAATAAAGATTATTTTGATAATTATATCCTCCTCCTTCACTAAAACTCACTATTCTGACTATTTTTACTCCTAACTGATCAGCCAATATTTTAGCCTTAACCTTTACCTTATTAATAGCTTCTTCTCTGGCCTGTTTTTTAAGATCATCCTCTTTCTCAATCGTGAATTGCAGATCCCCTACTTGATTAGCTCCATTACCAGTAGCTCCCTGAATAATTTCTCCTACTTTCTCTAAATTCCTGATTTTTACCTCTAAAGATTGTGTTATTTGATATCCTGTCAAAATTCTTTTACCTTGAGGGCAAGAATAATAAGTACAGTCGGCGGCTTTTTCATACTCATAAACAGGCGTGATGTAAAAGCTGACTGTTTTTATGTCTTTTTCTGCAACGCCGTTATTTTTCACCGATTCAACAATGGCGTTCATTTTTTTTGTATTATCACTCATTGCAATCGCTACAGTTTTTTCCTCACTTATTACAGAAAGAGTTGTTATAGCTAAATCCGGTTTCGAATAAACTTCTCCTGTATCAGAAATAGTAAAAGTATTCTTTTGTTCTGCTGTTTGTCCTATATATTTACTCTCTTGAATTTTATTATATGTCAGTACTCCAAAATATGCGGTTAAAACTATTAAAGGTAAAGCAAGAATCCAATGACAACATTTATTTCCTTTTAAACATTGAATATCCATAATATTTTTATTAATTTATATTTATTTCTCGACCTTTATTTTTATCCAACGATATTTTTTGAACTGATCTTTGTAAAATTTAAACTGTTTATATCCTAAACCATTTAAAATATCTTCAATATCATTTTTTTGCAAAGGGTCAATTTCCATATATATTATACCACTATTTTTAAGAAATTCTCTTCCTGACTTCAATAGCTTTTTAATGTAAAATAGTCCTTTTTCTCCCCCGAATAACGCTCTATTGGGCTCATATTTCAATACAGATGACTGAACTTCCTTTATTCTGTTTCTGGCGACATAGGGAGGATTAGCAAAAATATAATCATATTTTCTCCCCTTTAACCTTTTAAATAAATCTGACTTAATAACCTTGCATCTCTCAGTAGATATTTTGTTTAATTTTATATTAATTTTAATTTGTTTTATCGCTCTTTCATCAATATCAACAAGATCGACAAAACTTTTTTTAACATTCTTTAAAATAGCGATACCTATACAACCAGAACCTGAAAAAACATCCAAGATTAATAACGGCTGATTATCCCCTACTTCTTTTAATGTTTTTTTTACTAAAAATTCAGTTTCAACCCTAGGTATAAAAGTTTTCTTTGATAAATCAATTTTACAACCTAAAAAATTAACAAATCCCCTCTTGTACTGAACCGGAATATCAACCTTCATTTATTTATTATATTATTCAAATAATCTTTAACCTTCAATTGCTCTTTTATGCTGTTTTCAAGTTCTATAGCTATAATTGGAGAAAAATAATTTTCAGGATAATTTTTTAAATAATCAAATTCTGAAAAATTTTCAAAAAAATGATCATCGTAACGCGTATAACCGTTTTCATCAATATGAAAAGTTTTTTTAACAGAATTAACATGGTTTACAATTACAGGATACTTCTCCAGCATTTTCACATTTTGTTCGAATATTTCTCTTGTTAAAATTCTTGCGTTTTCTAAATGAGATAAATCTAAACAAATACCTCCAAATACCTTTATTTCTTCTTCGTCAAAAGGATAATATACGTTTTCAATTCCTATAATATTATGATATTTTGATAAATCGCATAAAAAATCATACTCTCTTTTGGTATGAGTACAAAAAACCTTTGTATCATAATTTTTGATAAAATAGTCCATTTCATCAACGGTCATATCGTTTCTTAAATGCACCAGAGGAATACTCTTAATACAGGACTCTTTAATAAGTCCATAAAACTCTTCCCTATCGTTTTTACAAAGACAAGTCGGAAAAGCAGCTACTTCATCAAGTCCTAATTCTTTTATTTCTTCTATTTTACTTTTCCAATCAGATCCTCGTGAAGTGGTGATTGAAACTAGTATTTTTTTATTCCCTGTTTTCATACAGATTATTTTACCATTTTTTTATTAAAAAAAAGAGAGCCGATAAGCACCGGCTCTATATTAATTATTTTTTTATTTGTTATTCATTTTTTGCTGGCAGGAAACGCACAATTTACGCGTTGGACTACCAAGCAATTCTTCTTCAGGAATGCATTTTTTGCAATCATTGCAGATACCGGTAAAAGTACCTTTTTCTAAAGAGTCTAAAACTATATTAATTTTTTTCAATTCTGAAAAAGTACCATTAATTAAGCTTTGAACTCTATTACATTCCTCCGAATATGTACTGCCTTCTTTGTCAAATTCATGCTTTTGAACCCCTAACTGAATCAATTGAGCTGATAAATCCTGTATGTATTTTTCTTTTTCAGCCCGTTTAACCAGCAATGATTCTTTCAAAAGCTGTAAGCATTCTTTGCTTGTTATAATACTTTGTTTTTCTATTACTACCATATATTCCTCCTCATTAATTGCCAATTTTGTTAATGTAAAGTGCTTTTAATATATTGCTTAAATCATCTTCTCAAAATATTCCTCCAAGTAAATATTATGCAATAATATTTTATTGTAGATTAAACTTTAAAATAAGTCAATTAGGGCTGCAATATATCTTCTGTTCTACCGTTTATCGAAATAATTACGTTTTTAATATTAGGAAATTGTTTTAAGGTTTCGGTTATCTGAGATCTTATTGCTGACACCCTACAAAAACCTCCAACCTGAAATTCTAATTGTTCGTTAAAATCAACTTTAGCTGTATCGTTTTCAATAGTTAATGCGTTAATCTTAACTCCTGGATTAATACTTGTAGAATACCCTTCTGACTCTTCTTTTTCAGAGACCCCCTTAAATAATTCCTCTAAAGAAGCCCTGGCTACTGCCTGAGTTTTATCAATAGTTTTTTCAATAGGAAAAACCCTATTACAAGAAAACTCCGGATCTAAATTACTATTATTAAAAAATACTTTTATAATCATTTTCTCTCCCTGAGGAGCCACATTTTTAAAATAAACAAGGATCCTTAATTCATCAGCATTTTCTAGCATTCCGGAAGGATTATCTTTTTGCAAAACAAGCGTCCCCTTTTCGGTTGTAGAAGTAGAAAAAACAAGAAGAGCATTAAATGGTACAAAATCTTCAGTCATCCAGTCACTTTGAGCTTGAGCAGTAACAGACCCCAGAAGATTATTATCATCATCAAATATTTTAACAGGAAAACTTGCTTCAAAATACCAAGTACCGCGAGCTTCACCACTAATAATTAAAGGACTTTCTATTATTTGGTTTAATTTAAAATTTTTAACTTTTATTAAATCATCTTTAGTTAATTCATTTATTTGAAGTGAATTCAAATAATACCAAACCGCACTAATAATAATTATTAGAATAAGTACACCAAAAAAAATTGCTAATACTTTTTTAGACATTAAGATTATTTTTTACTTAATTGATCTTCTAAAACCTGAATTCTTTTTTTTAACTCAACCATTTTTAATTCTCTGCCTATTGCTAGTTTATTAATCTGTTCCAATTCTTCGTTCCTTTTTTTCAACTCTTCCTCTAATTTTTTACGTTCTGTAATGTCACGCGCTATACCTAATACCACTTTTTGCCCTTTTATTGTTACGGGATGAGTTCTTACTTCTAATAATATCTTAGTACCGTCTTTACGAGTAAAAGTAAGTTCATCCGGCCCCGTTGGTAACCCAAGAAGATTCTTGCCCAATAATATAATTGCTTTTGGCAACTGATCAGATCCTAATAAGCTTAATTCTAAAAAGCTTTTTCCAATCAGTTCAGATTTTTTATAGCCACTCACCTTCTCAGCCGCTATGTTTCCATCAATAAAAGTACCCCTCGAGTCGTTTATATAATAAGCATCTGGAGCATGTTCAAACAATATCTTCATTCTCTCCTCAGACTCATTCTCTAAAATTTCCGGAGTATTTATTTTCTCTTTTTTCATATATATTTTTAACTTTTATAATGTTTCAGATTTTTAAATATTTAATTGCCAAATTGAAAAATTAAGAAAAGCAGCAAAAGTCACCCATATTAAATAAGGTAAAAGTAAATATGCCGCCTTCTTCTCTATCTTATGAAATTGAATAATAGTTAAAATTATAGCTAGCCATAAAAGTACTATGTCTAAAAAAGCGCCTGAAGGATTATGAAGATAAAAAAATAAGAAAGACCAACGGACATTTAATATAAGTTGAACTGCAAAAAGTAACAATCCTTTCTTTACTTCTTTATTTTTTAAATCCTTATTTAAAATTAAATATAAAGATATTCCCATTAAAAAAAACAAAGTGATCCATACAGGACCAAATATCCAATTTGGAGGATTAAAAACAGGTTTTTGAAGAGAAGCATACCATCCGTTAATAGAGGGAACAGTAAATATGGACCCTAAAACTCCAACTAATTGACATATAATAACGGCAAATAAAAATTTAAAAATATTTTTTTTCATATATTTTATTATATAAAATTAATTATTTATGTTAAATATTTTATTTCTCTCCTTAAAGCCTTTTATTAATTTTACATCTTTTTCCGAAACTTTAAAAAAATCTGAAAGTAAATTTATCACTGCCTTATTCGCTAACCCCATTACTGGTTTTTCTCTTACAGAAACTTCAAAAGAATCTTCTGATTTTTTAACAATTTCGTTTTCATTTGAACAGGGAAAAACTTTAACTTTAATCAACATGTTTTTTAATACGTTTGCGCTCTAATGATTTTACTTCTTTTTCATCAAATCCAAAATGATGAGCTATCTCGTGCCAAATAACGTTTTTCACCAAATCCCTAACCTCTTCCTGTGATCGGGTAATACTTTCTATTGATTTCTGAAATATGGTGATTTTATCAGGTAAATTTCCGCCAAAACCTTTACCCCATCTTGTTTGAGGAATCCCCTCATAAAGTCCTAATAGAACATCGTCATATCTTACTCCAACACTCTTTAATTGTTCTCTTGTCGGGTTGTCTTCAATAACAATAGCCACATTTTCCATTATTTTGTGTATTTTTTCCGGTAAATCCTGAATAGCTTCATCTACTAATTTTCCAAAATTTTCCAATTCCATAGCTTATTTTGATTATATCATTAAAAAATTAATCTCCCATAGCATTAATTTATGAAAGTAAAAAATAAAAAAGCACGGTAAAGCCTAAATGGGCAACCGTGCTTGGTTTTGAATAGCTTTTTCTTTTTTATTACGAGCAATTCTCCTACAATTAAAAGCCGCTTCTGCTAATTGACGATGTTTATTATATTCTTTATCAGGAATCCAAAGATCTTCATGAGAATATAATCTATTTTTATTCACTAATTTCCCCACCGAACATACGCCCATAGGTGTATCTATCCAAAACTGGATATGAAAATCTGATTCAGTTACTAAAATTCCGTCATTTTCCTCAGGACTTTTGGTAATTTTTACACCTAATTTATGTTTCTTCTCCCCTACCCAATCCAGTAAAGTCAATTGCTTCTCTATCATTATTCGCTCCTTATTCTATTTTTAATTTGAGATATTTTTATCTCGCTATTTATAAATTATAATAAAAAATCACAGAAAGTCAATAATTTAAAATTTACTTTCTTTAATTTTTCTACGAATACTATCTACAAAACTATTAAAAAAATAAAGATTGTGGAAAGTTAATAATTTTAAAGCGGTAATTTCTTTAGCTCTAAAAAGATGAGAAATGTAGTTACGCCTATAATTCTGACAAACAAAACAAGAGCATTTACCGTCTAAAGGTTTTTTATCTTTTAGAAAGAATAATTTTTGCATATTTAATTCTCCAGAAGAAGTAAAAACAATTCCCCTTCTTGCGTAATGAGTCGGAACGATACAATCAAAAGTATCTACACCTCTTTTTATAATCTTCGGAATATCTTCCAAATACCCTATCCCTAAAAGATGTCTGGGTTTTTCATCCGGTAATTCCTTTATCACCCAACTCAACATTTCCATCATTTTATTCTTATCAGAACCAAATTCTCCACCAATCCCAAATCCATTAAACGGCAGCTTAGCCGTGAATTTAGCACTTTCAATCCTTAAATCCTTGTATTTTCCCCCTTGAACAATACCAAAAAGCGCCTGATCAGACTTTTTAAAATTTAAACATAGTTTTGCCCACTTATTAGTTCTAGAAAGAGAATTCTTAGTATATTCATGATCAGATATAGGAGAAGTACATTCATCAAAAGAAAATATAATATCGGCTCCAAGGTTTTCTTGAATTTTAATTGATTCTTTTGGTCCTAAAAATATTTTCTGACCGTCAATAAAAGATCTGAAATATACGCCATCTGGAGTAATTTTTAAAAGTTTAGGCTGTTGGCCTTGTTTAATATTGATATCCAATTTTTTCTTAAGAATTTTACCAGTGCCGAAATCTTTACCAAAACCCAAGCTAAAAACCTGAAAACCACCCGAGTCCGTCATTAAAGGCTTTTTCCAATTCATGAATTTATGAAGTCCGCCTGCTGATTTAATAATTTCCCCTCCTGGCTTTAAATGTAAATGAAAAGTATTAGAAATCAGAATCTGACTTTTAGTGGCTTCTACCTCTTCTGAATTCAAAGTTTTAATAACCGCTTGAGTGGCAACAGGAACCAAACACGGCGTCTCAATAATGCCATGTTTTGTTTCGATATAACCTAACCTTGCTTTACTTATCTTTGATTTTTTAATTACCTTATATTTCATATTTTATTTCAAAACCACCGAATTCTCCTTTATATTCTTCCCAATAAACCTCAATATTATTAACTTTGGCGAAGATGGGGCCTGTTTTTGCCCATTTTGTTAATTTTTTAACACTATCTTCCTCTCCTTCAAGAATCATTTCAACTTTATTACTATTAGGAATATTTTTAACCCAACCAAAAACACCCAGCTTCTGGGCTTTTTGATAAGTACTTTCTCTAAATCTGACTCCTTGGACTCTTCCTGATACAAAAATATGAGCCCTAACTTTATTTTCCATTAAAATTAACGTAAAAGATTTGGTAAAACCTTTGTCGCAGTATAATAAGCGGCAAAAATCATGAATAAAATTACACAAATTACTTCAAATTTAAGCATAGTTTTGTATATAAATTAACCTTGGGCAACACAGGATTCGAACCTGTAGCCTCATGCGTGTGATGCATGCGCTCTAACCATTGAGCTAGTTGCCCCTCTCTGCGTTTTATCTTATCATTTCTTAAAAAAAATAAAAAGAAGCGTATTAAAACGCTTCTAAACTATGACTTTTTGGTCATCCAGCAAGCACAACCTATTTTTTCATTATCTATCCCTGAACGATGGACTAATTTTAATTTTTTACAAAAAGAGCAGTAAATAATATAAAATTCCATATGAGCGGAATATCCCGCAGGTTTAAACCATCCTATTGGAATATTTTCCCACTCCATAAATAATAAAAATTTTTGCCACCAGGAAAGCCTACATAAAACATCTTTAATTTTTGGTAATTCGGCTGACATTGTAATCAATCTACACCTCCAGAAATTACTTTAAGAGCTGAGAAGTATTTTACAATAAAAGAAATAAAAAGTAAAATAAACAAATATGCAGGTTTTTGAATTTCACTTTAGTCCCAAAAAAGATTCTGGTTCGATTTTCGACAGTTTTTGTTATACTCCAAAAAATACTTATGAAAAAAAAGTAGGAAATTTATATATGGTCGGTGGTTTAAAAAATGTTTTACCTCAAAATGAAAAATTATTAGAAAAAATTGCTAAAGTCATAAAAGAAAAATACTATAATTCTTCTTCGGGTAATCCTGAAAAATCTCTGAAAGAAAGCTTAAAAGAAGCAAATGGATTTTTACAAGGAGTAGGTAAAAAAGGTGACGTCAGTTGGCTGGGAAATTTGAGCTTTGCTACACTTTCCTTAAAAAATTATGAATTAAACTTTACGAAAGTAAATGATATTAAAATTATTCTATTAAGACAAGGACAAATAATAGACATTGATCAAAAATTAAAATTCTCAGATGTAAACCCTTGGCCACTTAAAATTTTCGGTAATATTGTTTCCGGAAAACTAGCAGAAAACGACGTAATTTTAGTTTTAAGCAAAGAGGTTCTGGAAAAATTTAAATCTGAAAATCTTCTAAATATAATTTCTAAAATTCTACCTTTCAGCTGGAACGGTTTAAAATCCGTCCTTGAAAAGAAAAATGAACGACTCATAAATACTTCTGGAATATGTTTAATGATATTTCTCACCAAAGAAATTCTTTCAGGGAAAAGAGAAACCATATCACCCAAAATTCGTAAGTTAGAATTTAATTTAAAAGAAGTTTTCGGCCCGATTATAGATTTTTTCAAAAAAAATATTAAAAAACCTAAATTTTTAACCCAAACAAAAAAAACACGAATTAAATCTCCTAAATTTTCAAAAACAAAGCTTCCTACTCCGAATATAAAATTTAATAAAAACCTAATAATGGTATTTATTTTCCTAATATTATTATTTGGAGGGTTTTCTGTTTTTGATAGACAACAAAAAAAACAAATAGAAATATATCAAAAGGAATTAACTAAAATTGAAGAAAATATAGAAAAAGCTGAAAGCTATCTTGTTTTAAAATTAACGAGACCTCAGGCCGCCAGAAACGCTAATCTTCTATTAAAAGAAAGCTTAAATCAACTATCTCCTTATCTTAAAATATCCGCTACTCTGCCAAAAGAAATCTCCAATAAGGTTAATTCAATTTATGAAAAAATATCAGGAGATTTTTTCGAACTTAATAATGTTATCGATATTCCGGATCCTCAGCAGATATTTGAATTTTCTGTTCGTCCCGAAGGACAAACTCAAGGATTTATTGCTCAAAAAATAATTTCACTCAATAATAATCTTTATTTTTACAGTCCATACTCTCAGAACTTATTTGAATTAAATCCTTCAAATAACGAAAGTAAAATATATTCTATTCCTATGGCTAAAGGAAGCGGCGTCAATACTGCCGATTTATTAGACAGCTCCATAGTATTTTTCTCAAAATCAGAAAATTTAATAACTTTTAAAAGCGGACAATTCGGAGATATTATTACCCTTAAAAATCCTTTCAGTGAATTTAGTTTTAGTAATTTTTCATCCTATAAAGGAAATTTTTATTTCTTAGATAAAAAAACCGGAGAAATAATAAAATATCCGTATTTGGGCGGATTAAATTGGGGTTCTCCCGAAACTTGGCTTGCTTCTAACGCAAAAAAACCAATTGACGGCCAATCAATGGCAGTCGACGGTTCAGTTTGGGTTATAAATAAAGACCAATCAATTTCACAGTATTATTCCAAGTATCTTCAAAAAACATTAAAAATAGATGTTTTTCCAGAACCGACGGATTTGTCAAAAATTATAACTTCCAACAATCTCCCCTATCTTTACTTATTAGAACCAGCTCAAAAAAGAATAATAATTACTGACAAATCAGGCTTAATAATAAAACAATTCCAAAGCAATAAATTCGACAATCTTCTAGATTTTATTGTTTCAAGTACTGGAAAAGAGATATATCTCCTTAATGGTTTAAAAGTATATAAAATTATCGATGAATAAAAAAACTGAGTTTAAAGAACTCAGGTTTAAAGGCTTTTGATTTTTTTTGTTTAAAAGTGCAATTTTGATGGTCTGCTCGCCCCTCAGTAAATACTAGAGGGGCGAGCAGTGTGCAGCATTAGCCCAGGATTGATGGAAAACGAGTTTTCATAGGCGTCTCCTCTTTATATATTTATTCAGAAATCCTGTTGAGAACAAAAAACCAGAAGAAGGACTTCTGATTTTTTGATAGCATAATATTCAATTTTCTTCAACAATCCCTATCTTTTGAAAAACTTACTTTAATTCAACCTTAGCTCCAGCTGCTTCAAATTTTTTCTTCAACTCTTCCGCTTCCTCTTTTTTCGCCCCTTCTTTTATTATTTGAGGAGTGGAAGCTGAAGCATCAACCATATCCTTAGCTTCTTTTAATCCTTTCTGAGTTACATCTCTAACTACCTTTATTACTTCAATTTTCTTTTCTCCGGGAGAAGTCAAGACTATATTAAAAATACTCTTTTCTTCGCCGGCTGAATCTGCACCCGCTGCTGCAACTGGGGCTGCCATTACGGGAGCCGCTGCCGAAACACCGAATTTTTCCTCTAAAATTTTCACTAATTCAGCAAGATCCAGAACACTCATTTTTTCAATTTCTTCAACTAATTTTTTGAATTTTTCTGGAACTTCAACTTTTTTTTCTTCTGACATGTTTTTATTTTTAATTTAAATTATTTTGTTTTGCTTATGGCATTTAATACCACGATCAGACCTTTAATGTTTCCTTGTAAAACACATACAAAGTTTGAAATTGGGGCAGATATTGTTCCTACAAGCCTGGCTAACAGTTCTTCTTTACCTGGAAGCTTAGCTAATTCAATCATTTTATCTTTTTCAAAAAATTTATTTTCTAAAAATCCTCCTAAAATTTTAACATTCTTATTCTCTTGAGAAAACTGCCAAACTGCTTTTGCAGGAGCCACTTCATCTTTATATCCAAAAACTAAAGCAATTTCTCCTGCCATTTTTTTAAAATCAACCTCTATCCCCTCTTTTTTTAAAGCTAAACTAAACAAAGTTTTCTTAGCCACCTTTAGACTATCTCCAGCTGCTTTTATCTTTTTTCTTAAATTAGAAAAGTCTTTTACTTTTAATCCGGTAAAGTCAAAAAATACCATCACTTTCTGACCTTTCATCTTTTCCCCCAAATCATCTATTATCTCTTGTTTTTGTTGTTTTGTTTGTGGCATATGTATATATTAATAAAAAAACGTCTGATTCTACAGACGAATATAATAAAAAAATAAAAACTTCTTTATTTTATCTTCGGCAGGGCTTATAAAATGCCTGCTGTCTGCAGATGTATTGAGTATATATTTTTAAAATTTTATGTCAAGAGTCTTTATTGTGAAGATAATAATTAAAATAAAGTAACGTTTTCTATTTTAAATATTTAGCTTTATTTATATTATGTTCTTCTAATGTTTTACTAAAAATGGTTTCCCCTTCGAGAGTAGATAAATAATATAAATAATCGCTTTTCTCAGGATATATCGTCGCTTGAATACTTTCAAGACCAGGATTAGATATAGGACCCGTTGGTAATCCCCTATTTAAATAAGTATTATAAGGAGAATCTACTCTCGTATCTTCAAAAGAATATATCCATTTATCAATTCCGAGAGCATATGCAATAGTAGCGCAAGATTGTAAAGGTATTCCTAATTTAATTCTCTTCCAAAAAACACCTGAAACTAATTTTTTATCTTCCAGGGTTTTAACCTCTTTTTCAATCAAAGAAGCCATTATTACAATATCAAAAATTTTATTATTCTGTTTTTTAATTTCTTCTTTCATTTCTGAAGTCAGTTTTTTATCAAAATTATCCAAAAAAACCTCAACTATTTCTTTCTCCGTTTTATCTGCTTCAAAATAATAAGTATCGGGAAACAAATATCCTTCCAAAGAAGCCGTATCTGGAGCATCTTCTAAAAAAACAAATTTGTCTTTAAAATCTCCTAATTTAAATTTACTTAAACTTATATTCTCCAAAGCTAATCCTGATTCATTCAATCTTTTTTCAACATCATTTAAATTAAAACCTTCTGGAAAAGTTACTTTGGTTCTATATGTATCCCCTTTTACTATTTTATTAGCAATATCAAAAAAATTATCTTCTTGAGAAATCATATAACTACCAGTTTTCAAACTACCTGATTTTCCTGAAATTAAAACATAAAAATAAAAAGGATATCTGCTGTTTAAAAACTTCTGGACTGTTAAATTTTTACCAATTTGACTTAAAGATTGACCGGATTCCACTTTAAAAAAACCGGCTGAATTAGTCGGTTTGCCCGTAATATATAGAAAAAAAACCAAGATAAAAATAAATAAAGAAAATAATACTGAATAAAGTTTTTTAGTCATTTTATTATTAGTGGAACAAAAGCAAAACCCGGATATTCCAGAATCAAATCATCTATTAAAACCATGTTGTTTTAATTCCCTGCTTAATTTTAACTTTTGCCACAAACCAATTTTATCTATAAATAAAACACCATCTAAATGATCTACCTCATGTTGAAAAACTCTAGCCATCAAACCATCTGCTGAAATTTTAAATTCTTCTCCGTTTTTATTTAAAGCCATAACTTCTATTTTTTTTGATCTTTTAACATCTATAAATAATTCAGGAAAACTTAAGCATCCTTCCTCCATAGATTCTATTTCTTTTGATTTTTTAATAATCCTGGGATTAATATAAGCCTTAAACTCTTCTCCTGATTTAATAATTATTATTCTCTTTGACTCTCCGACCTGAGGAGCAGCCAAACCAATCCCCCGACTTAAAGCCAAAGTTTCTATCATATTTTCAATAAGTTTTTGAACTTCTATTGAAACTTCTTCAACTTTCTCTGCTTTTTTCATTAAAACAGGAGCCGGATATTTTTTTATTTCTAAAATAGCCATTTTATTGATTAAGAGATGATTTTTTAATAATAATCTTATAAATATTTTCTAGAAAATCACCACCAGCATATCCAATAATAAAACTCAAAGCCGGGCTAAAAACGCCTCCTAAAGTAAGTCCCGCTTCTTTAATGGCTAGAGCCGCCAATAAGCCGATTATCCCGGAAAGGAATGACGTTCCTAAAAAATAAGATAATTTAAAACCGACGTTTTTATAAGAAAATTGATGTTTAATAAAACCGACCAATCCCCTTACCGCTCCGCCGGAAAAACCAGCGATGAGAATATAAATATATTGCATAATATTGATTTATTCGGATCTTCTTAAAGCATCTACAGGTTTTAATTTTGCTGCCTGTTGAGCCGGAAGAAAACCGGCTATACATCCTACGAAAAAAGGAAATACTAAGCCAAAAATAAGTAAACCTGGCGATATTAAAGCTGCAAAATAAAACATTGGATGAATTTGACCATATATCTCAATAACTTTGGCAAATAAAACCCCTAATAAAGTTCCTCCTGCTCCGCCTATTGAACCTATAATCCCGGCTTCCATTAAAAATATTTTCAAAATAGCAGAATTCTTTGCTCCAATAGCCTTCATAATACCGATTTCTTTAGTTCTTTCCCTGACCGAAGTAAACATTGTATTGGTTATACCAATTCCACCGACAATAATGGCAATACTGGCAAAAGCCACAATAACTATCTGAATTACCCCTAAAATATTACCGGCTATATCTCCCATCTTTTCTGAAGTAATAACACTAAAATCAGCAGTATCTGTCCCCGCTCTTCTTTTCCTTGTTTCCTGTAAACTTTTCTTTATATTTTCGGCCACCAGATCTATATTACTTCCGTCCTGAGCCTTAACCATAACCTGTTGAGCTGTTCCCTTTTTCTCACCGGTAAGCCATTCATATAAAGAAATATCCATATAAACATATGAATCATCGCTTTTACTTCCTAAAGAGTTTAATATTCCCACTATTTCAAATCTTCTCCCTTTAATAATAATCTCCGTGTTTACCCCAACGTTTTCTTTAAAAATTGAATTTGAAACTTGTTGACCGATAACAACTTCTCTTTTACCGGTATTAGGCCATCTTCCTTTCTCCAAACTCCAACCCTGGAATTTTTCAAATACCTCAATACCCGTTTTTAATGGAATACCGGCCAAAAATATTGTTTTGCTTTCTTCTCCATATCTGGCAACACCACTTTGATAAGACATAGTCAAAACTTTGTCCACTCCTTCTGCTTTTTCAATTGCCTGTATGTCTTGCCTTTCAAATTTAGCTCCACCCATAAACATCGAAAGAGGATTCGACATGTCTCCGGGCATAACAAAAATCATTTCTCCACCCAAAGACTTCAACTGTTTAGTGATAGTTGATTTTAAACCTTCCGACAAAGAAAGAAGACTGATTATTAAAAAAACACCAATAACAACTCCTAAAATCGTCAACCAGCTCCTCAAAGATCTGGTCTTAATATTTCTCAAGGCAATACTGAAATATTCTTTTGTTTCTCCTTTAAAAAGAGATTTTTCTATTTCTGCCATGAATTTTCTTTTATCTGTTGGTGATTAACAACAACTTCTCCATCTTTAATATTTACGATTTTTTCACTATAACTCGCAATAGTCGGATCATGAGTAACAACTACGACAGTTTTCTTTTTCTCTTGATGAAATTCTCTTAAAATTTCCATTATCTTTTTACCGGTTTTTGAATCTAAATTTCCTGTCGGCTCGTCGGCAATCACCATTTCAGGATCATTTGCAAAAGCCCTGGCTATGGCCACCCTCTGACGTTCTCCACCGGAAAGTTCAGCCGGTTGATGCAAAATTCTGTTTTCCAAACCCACAGAAACTAATAATGCTTTTGCTTTCTCTTGTCTTTCTTTTTCCGGTATTCCCTGAAAAATCATCGGCAACATTACATTCTCCAAAGCATTAAGATTGGGCAGTAAATTAAATTCTTGAAATATAAACCCGATGGTTTTTCCACGAAGCTGAGATAATTCATTTTCAGAAAGAAGAGAAACATCTTTACCACCCAAAAACAATTTTCCTTTTGTCGGAAAATCTAAAGCCCCTATCATATTCAGAAGAGTGGACTTACCCGAGCCCGATGGCCCCATAACAGTAACAAAATCACCTGAATTAATTTCCAAACTCACTCCCCTTAAGGCGGTTAATTCCACCTTATCAAGCAGGTAAATCTTCCAGACCTCTTCTAATTTTATGACCGAATTAATCATTTATTTTATAGCTATTTTTTCTCCTTCTTTCAGTCCGGAAATAATTTCTACCATATTGTCTATCCCTTCAAGACCAATTACTACTTCCCTGTCTATAATTTTTTTATCTTCTAAAACCTGAACTATATTTTTACCGTTTACAGTCTGTATGGCTGATCCGGATACAAATAATACATTTTCTTTCATGTCTGTCCTGATATTAATATCTGCCGTCATTTCCGACTTTATTCCCTCAGGAACATTATCAAAATCAATTTTTGTTTCATAATAAACAACTCCATCTATTAATTTTCCGGCAGGATCAACTTCAATAACTTTACCCGTAAAAATCTGATTAGGAAAAGCAACTAATGAGATTTGAACAGAGTTACCAACCTTCATTTTTACCACATCTTCTTCATAAATATCCGCCCTCACCTCAAACGGACTGGATGGCAAAAGAGTAATCATTATTCCTTGAACTATTTCTCCTTCTTTTTTTTCTATAGTTGCAATCTGTCCGTTGGTAGGACTTCGTAAAGTAGTGTCGCTAATTTGGCTTTCTAAAAGCGAAACTCTGGCTTTGGCTTGATTTACTTGAGCACCATATAAATCAACATCTTCTTGTCTCGGGTCAGCCGTAACCCTTGAGTATTCATTCTGAGCTGAATTAAAAGCTCCTTCTGCCGCAGAAACCCTTGCCTGCGCGACATTTATATTATAATCGTTAGTAGTCTTAGTAGAAGAAATAGTCTGCTGAGAAGTGGCGATACTGGTCAAGGCAGTATTGATATATCCTCGATAAGTATCTAAAGAAGTTTTTTCAGTAGAAGTTACTCTATCGCGATAACTTGCTGCTTCACAATTTTCTCGAATAATTTTTAAAGCTTCTGAAACGACACTAAGATAGTTTTTCATTTTAGAAAGAGCTGTATCTGTGTCAGATCTTTTCGAACTAACTTTAGCGACATCCAAATATGATTTAGCTCCAGACATGGCTGTTGAAATTATGCCTACATTTTCTCTGACTTTAATATCTTCCTGGTTATTAGAAACAAAATAAGTTCTCTGAATAGAATCTGCACTATTAAAAGAATTATAAATCTTCAAATATGCGTCATCTAAAGAGTTAAGTGCGTCTTCATATGCAGAGGCCAAAGAATTTTCAGCCTGTAGTCTTATATCAGTTAAAGATTGTTGAGCCGAAATTGAACTAATTTCAGCATTATCTTTTGCAGTTTCAACAATCTGAATTTCCTGCAAACTCGCTCCAGATAATAATTTATTAAATTGAGCACTATATAAGTCTAAACTGGCCTTAGCTTCATTTAATTGAATAGATAACTGCCTTGAGTCTAATTTTGCCAAAGAATCCCCTGTCTTAACTTCTTCTCCGACCTTGACATAGATCTTTTCAACCTTACCCGGACTCTTAAAAGAAAGATCTATTTTTTCACCTTTTTTTATAGTGCCAGTTTCAGAAATTTCCTGAGTAACAGTCCCTCTGGAAACAGTTGATATTGTAAAGTCTAATTTGTCCTTTTTAAAAAAAATAAGATAAATTTCGACAACAAGTAAAATAGCAACTAAAATTATTATTATCTTTTTATATTTATTAAGAAATTTCATAATTATTATTTTTTATTTAATTATATTTTTTTAAATAATATTCTATACCAATCTTCGTAAACTAATATCCCCTGAAGAATTAAGCCAGTTAAAACTCCCATAGATAAATAAAAAATTGTCGGATTAAAATTATATTTCTTCCTTAAGAAAACCAAGTAAAAAATCAGAACTAAAGAAAACATAATCCAATGATGCAAATGAAGCTGCCAATCTCCTAAATTTAAAATAAAGGAATTAATTCTTCCCTGTTGACCAGTAGAGTTTCCTGAAAAAAAACTACCAGTAAAATAACCTATTGGAGTACCTGATAAGAATGCTATTTTTTTCATAATCAGCGGGGACGCTAGGATTCGAACCTAGAACAAAGGTTTTGGAGACCCTTATGATAGCCATTTCACTACGTCCCCTCGGACATAGCCCCAAGGGCAAGTCCTGCTTCTATTTATCTCTTTGATTCCTTATGGGCAGTATGTTTTTTACAAAACTTGCAAAACTTTTTAAATTCTAATTTCTTATCTCCCATTTTTTTTGATTTACGGCAGAAATAATTAGCTCTTTTGCATGTCTGACATACAATTTTAAGATATGATTTTTTTGTTGCCATATAATTTACATTATTTATTAATATGAGCCTGAGAGTGGAATTGCACCACCGACCTCGTCATTACCAATGACGTGCTCTAACTAACTGAGCTACCCAGGCGAATTCACTTTAATAATAATTTTAACATTTTATCTATCTCTTTTTTTAATTTTATATTATTAAATTCGATCATTAATACCCCTGTCATACTTTTATTTTTATAATTCCCTTTCCCTCTAGGTTTTAAAGCAGTAATAGAGCCTATTCTTATAGTAGGAGATCCTAACTCTTTCTCCCAAAAATTAACTGCTTTTTTCTTATTTGCATCATTGAATAAAAGCAAATTATATTTAAATTTTTCTTTTTTAACACCACATATTTTAATCAAAAAATATCTAAATAATTTTATTAATTTTGGATCAGAATTACCTAGTCTTACAGCAGTTTTATTAGCTTTATTCCCTTCTCCCCAATACAAACCCAATCCCAATCCTTTTAAAAAAGATTCGTCTTTATTAAGCTTATTTTTGATTTTAAAAGGATCTCCTTTAGGATTTAATTTAATATATATGGCCTCACTTCTAGATCTACGCAAAATGCCATATTTACGCATCCAATAAACAATTTTATTATATTTCACTCCAATCTTGCTAGAAATTTCTTGCATGGACAAACCATTCTGGTATAGCTTTTTTAACCTTTCTTTCGGAAACATAGCTTTATATTCAATATGTGGGCGCGGTAGGACTTGCACCTACGAAGGTCGGAGACCGTCAGATTTACAGTCTGATGCCTTTGCTGCTCAGCCACACGCCCATATTATTCATCAATTATAATATCACAAAAACGTTATTTTTCAATGGCCTTCCCGCGTTTATTCCTCCATTCTTCAATATTCTTATGATGCCCGGATATCAATAATTTCGGCACTTTCCAATAAACTCCTTTTTTCGGAGAAAAAACTTCAGGTCTAGTATAGTGAGGATATTCAATAAAACCCTTACTTTTAGTTATTCTTTCTTTTAAAAGCTGAGGTTTCCCCAAAACCCCGGGAACCAACCTCGCTATCGTTTCAGTAACAATCATTGAAGGTAATTCTCCTCCCATTAAATCATATTCCCCTATTGATAATTCTATATCAGCCACATTCTTTGCCACTCTTTCGTCAACTCCTTCATATCTGCCGCAAATCATAATAATTTTATCTAACTTCGAAAGATTATAAGCTATTTGCTGATTAAATTTTTTTCCTCGCGGAGTAAATAAAATAACCTTTGTCTTCTTGTCTTTAGACTTTATCTCTTTCACCGCTTTATATATCGGTTCAACCTTCAAAACCATACCCAAACCTCCTCCATAAGGCCTGTCATCAACCGTTTTATGACGATCTTTGGTCCATTTTCTCAGATTATGAACATTAATTTTAATCAGTCTTTTTTTCTGAGCTCTGGCTATCAAACTCTCTTTTAAATAAGAGCTGAACATCTCAGGAAATATAGTAATAATATCAAAATTTAACATACGTAATAAACGAAAACCGCACTATCTGTTAATGATAGCACGGTTTTCTAATTTCTGTAAAATTCTTACAGTTTTAAATCTTCGAGTTCTCCTCCTTGAGAAACTCCCGATCGAGGAGCTCTTCCACCTTCTGGCTCTTCGATCTTCAAATTCACGCGAGCGTGATTCTTAAGACCGACGATTCTGACCAAAGATCTTATTGATCTGGCAGTAGAACCCTCTTTTCCGATAATCTGACCCATGTCTTCTGGGTTTACTTTCAAAGAAAGCAACACTCCCATTTCATCAACCTTGCGGTCGATTTTAACATCATCTGGATTATCGACAAGAGCTTTTATAATAAACTCAAGAAAATCTTGATCACTGGATGCTTTTGTCATATTCTTTCAGTATGTATTCATTTCTAGTAGCCCGACCTTTCAGCGACTCTCTCAAACAATAATTCGGGAGAATCTGGTGAAACTGCTACTAACTAATATTGTATTTGTTATTAAGTCTTTGTCAAGCTTACCCAATAAGCTGCCAAGGAAACAAGGAGAGAGATTTATGTTTTCCCTGACAACTTATTGGGCAGGAACGAGGGAATAGAGAAACAATCTCTCCCTCGCTCCTGTTTTGTCTTTCAGGAAGCTTTTTGAAAAGCCTCAAGAAAAACCTGTTTGTACCACGGTCGATAGCATATCTTGACTTGATCGCCAACGAAAGCTACCCTTGTCGGTTTTACATTCAGCTCACCGAATACCGAGGCAATTGCCTTATCGATCTTCTTAAGATCAGATTTAGGCAAAACGATTACTGCGTCTTCCTGTTTTTCCATTTTTCTCCTTAAATATTGAATATTTTCATAACGACGAACTGGCTATAAAAATTACAACGACTTATTAAATTTCGTTTCTTATAACCACTTCGTCGCTATGAAATTTTCTTTCAAAGAACCATTTATACTTCCGCAAATTTCATCTTGAAACTATTAAATAAAATCTCTGGAAGTATGGGAAGTCAGTTATATAATAACCGGCTTCCCTTCGAGTAGAGGAGGTGCTATTTCCATAATCCCAGATGTTTTTTAATCCATTCTATGACATCTGGATTTTTTTCTGCTGCCTTAATGACAACACGGAGAGATTCGTCGGCCTCGCGAATAAGAACTTTCTTTTGGTGAGTTGCCAAGTCGCCGCATTCTCTGACTATACCGGCAACTTCTATCTTCTTGTTTTTTTTACTCACGATTAGCTCCTTTGCCCGTGGAGTTATATTTAGCTAAGTAGCTACTCCGTGGGCGCGATGCCAACCATTACCGTGCTGTCAAATTCAGTCTGATCATAATCACGACGAATTACAGCTAACCAGCGAACGCTTTTAGCATAAGCTTCTGCTTCTTTAGCAACAAAGCCATGATTTATGAGCATTGCCTGCGCGAGTTGATATGCTCCAGTCGGACTCTGATTAACCGCGAAAGCGATTAACTTCTTTCGAAGTTCGCCTCCTAACTGGAAAACCCCAGAAGCCCTCACCCGGAGCTCGTCTAAAGACCTGTTCATGGTGACCTCCTTTTTATTTACTCGCTATTATTCATAGCGGCGAGATGCCCTCCTGCTGTAGAATACTACCAAAGGACATTTCTCCACTATGAAATGTTTTAAAGAACATATTTCCTATACTTTAATTTATCAATAATTCATAAACTAAAGTATAGGAGGAAGCGTTAAAATTTAAACATTGCAAATCTCGCTTCCTCTAACCCCCGACTTGCATGGGAGCTTAATTAGAAATTTCATTTCTTCTTTTTTCCTCCAAATAACGGTTTAATCATAAGCCACAGTCCGAATAGAACTATAGCTAGAGTTAAAAGAGAAATAATAATTCCCCATAATTGTCCAGTAGCCTGTAAAAAAGCTACGAAAATAAGAAGAAGGTATATCCACCAGATTCTTACGCCAACACGACGCTTAAAAAACTGATGAACATCGCGGATAATTAACCCTAACCCCCGAAAAAGTTCCACAATTAAATCTGCTATCCAATCAATAATTTTCATTTTCATTCCTTAATCAAGTATTTTTATAAACCTATTGTATGTAGCAAGATCGTTTCTCCGGACATACTGCCCGATTTTTTTCCTTAACCAAGTCAACAATCTTGTTTCCTGACAAGCACCCCAACGAATTATCGGCGCTGCGCCAGGTGGATTTAAGCCGATTATCGACTTCGGTTTTTTTTCTACCTCTCCAAAAATTTTTTCAAGGGAGAAAAATATTCCGGCAGAAATAATACAACTTATTATTGTCCCTTTTTTCCAGAAATTCATTTCATACCTTCCTTTTTATTTTTTTCCAAAGAACTATTTCACGCCTTAATCTACAATATTATTACAAACTAAGGTATGAAGGGAGAGTTATAAATATATTAAAATATTTTCATACTCTCCCCTTTTAGACTGTTTAAGGCCGTCTTGTTTCGCCTTTGCAACTTTCAGCTGCACCGAGGACAATTTTGTCCGAGCAGATAAACTGCTCCGCATTCCGGACATTTTTGTCCCTCTGCTGGAACTTTTGTCTCTTTCCTATTAGCTGTTCTGATTTTCATTTTTATCCTCCTTTACTTTACGTATTTAAGCTATATTGCCAACCGGATGACCTAGTTTATATTGTAAGTCTTTAAGAATCTCTATCCGCTTCCTTACTTCTTCTCTCTCTGGAGGGAAAGACATATTTGGCGGTGTCTCATTTTGGAGACAAGACAATTTTGAATTAGCCTTCTCTAATTCCGTAGATACAGCATCCTGTATTACAGAATACTGAGCTAAACTTAGATTTATGATCTGATACACTTTATTCTCCTTTACTTTGTTTTAAATTTCCCATCTTTCAGCCCACAATTTCTTATGAACTAAAGTATAGGAGGAAGCGCAAAATTTTATTAATATCTGCGCTTCCTCTTTGCACTCCCGACTAATTCGGGAAGCCTGATTAGATACCGATCACAAAACATGCTAACGCCACGATGGCGAACCCGACAACTACCGTTGCTGCGCCATAGAATATTGTTACAAAGAATCTCATTGCCATTGAAATCTCCTATTCATTTACTCACTATTATTCATAGCGGCGAGATGCCCTCCTGCTGTAGAATACTACCGAAGGACATATCGCCACTATGAAAGTTATAAAGAACCATATAATTAAACAGGCGACTCTTTGAAGAGAGCCGCCTGTGTTCAAATGTTAACACAAACGTTTATATTTCTCTCTCCTCTAATAACTATATTCTAGCATATATTACATATTTGTCAAGTACTGAGATAAAAAGAAAACCCCGCGGTTTTAACGCGAGATTTATAAAAAATAATAATTATTTTAACTTATTTTACTTCTTCAACCGGCTTTATTTCCTCGGGAACCGCTTCTGTTTTTACCTCTTCTTTCGGTTTTTCCTCAACTGGCTTTACTGATGCTGGAACTGGTTCAACGGGCTTTGCTTCAACTTTCTTTTTTGACTTTTTATGCTTTGCAATCTTTTTCCCCTCAATTATTTTTTCTGAAATCAATAAATTAAAAACTGTAGGGCTGGGTTTAGCTCCGACCGAAATCCAATATTTAATTCTTTCTGTTTTCAAAACCTTTTCTTTAGTTGTGGGATTCCAAAAACCGACCTCTTCTGTAAAGCGACCTGCTCTTGTCGGATTCTTTTTATCAGCAACAACTATTTTGAAAGAAGGCTGATTTTTTTTACCTACACGGAAAAATCTAATTACTAACATATATTTAAAATATTACCACCCTTTTATCTTTAATGCGCTTTTAGCTGCTTCAACCTCTGCTTCTTGTTTTGACAAACCCTCTCCTTTGGCTATTAATGTTTTATCAAGAAAAACACCGATAACAAAGTTTTTAGCATGATCCGGCCCCCATTGTTTCAAGACCTGATAAGTAGGAGTCGTTCCCACTCTTTCCTGAGATTCTTCCTGAAAAGCAGATTTAGCATCCCGGAAAAGTCCGTTTTCAATAATATTCGGTAATTCTGATAATAAATACTTTTCAATAAATTTTTGGCATTCTTTCATTCCCCTATCCAGGTATAAAGAACCGATAAAAGCCTCTATAGTATTTGCCAAAATATATTGACGGGATTTACCTGTTTCCTTCATCTCTCCTTTAGAAAGAAGTAAGAAATCATTCAAGCCCGCTCCCCTTGCCACTTCAGATAACATTCTAGCATTAACCAAGGCCGCTCGCCAGTTAGTCAGCTCCCCTTCTGATTTTTCAGGATATTTCTGATAAAGACTTTGAGTAACTGCTAATTCCAGTACCGCGTCTCCTAAAAATTCCAATCTCTCGTTATTTTTAAGGTAGAAATCCGGATTCTCATTCAAGTAAGATCTGTGACAAAAAGCCTGTATGAGTAAATCTTTCTTTTTAAACTTTACTCCTAATTTTTTTTCTATTTTAGAGAAATCTATCATTATTTTTTCTCTATTTCTTTGTATACTGTTCCTAAAACTCCATTTATAAATTTACCTGAACTTTCTCCCCCAAAAGATTTAGCCAGTTCAATCGCTTCGTTAATAGCTACTTTAGGAGGAACGGCATCTTTATCTCCGTATATTAATTCATATAAACCGATTCTTAAAACGTTTCTATCTACAATACTTATCTGGTCTAATGGCCATTCAGGAGCTGATGTTTCAATAATTTTATCTATAGATAAAAGATGTTCTACTGTTCCTGTCACCAATTGCCAGACAAAACTCGGATCTTCTAAACCAGGGCCGAATTCTTTAATATTTTTATCTGTAATTTTTTCTAAATCAACTTTCTTGCCGGAAAAGTCCCATTCATATAAGCTTTGCATCGCAATTGAACGAGATAAATGCCTTGATGACATATATTATTAAATTACTTCTTTGATAAATTCTCCCAACCCAATGCTTTTTCTTTTTTATCTTCCGCTCCCTTCTGATCTATTTCTTTCTGTTTTAATTTCTTTTCTTTTTTGGTTAATTTCTTTAAAACATCAATTACCTCCACTCCTTTGTAGTATCCGCAGTTTTGGCAAACAATATGAGGCAAAATGAAATAACCGCATTTTTGGCATTTAACCAAATTCGGCTTCTCAATAAAAATATGCATTCTCCTGTTATCCCTTCTTCCGCTGGTTTTCCGTTGTTTTGGAACTGACATAGTTTTTTAATGTTAGCAGATATCTAAAAATATTTCAATACTCAAGCTAAAATATACTAAATAATGATGTAACAAAATTAAAAATGGTTAAGTTTAATTCCCAACCATTTTTGATTTAAACAAAATTTAAAATTAAAGTTGCATTTGTTCCGGCCAATAACAATCTGCAGGTTTTGCATCCGCCCCTTTCCAAGTAGGACATTTTCCTAATAATAAATAACCCCAACTGCCGTAAGTATGCGGAGGACATCGGCCAGCTAACACACATTCCGTCATTGCCCTATGAAGCTTAAGCTCGTTATAAGAAAATATCACTAATTTTAAGTCTAAAGCCTTAAGAGGTTCTTCACTCATAAGTTTTCTGATCATGTCGCAAATACCGGTTCCTGAACAAATTCCACCCGTAGGACTGCTTAATATTGATAAAATTTCACCAAGATTTTGATGGTCAGTAATATATTTTGCCCGATATCTTAATCTATTATTAATAAAAGAAAGTTGATGCCATTCGTCTAAAACTTTTCTAACTTCACTAGGATTTGCAGCATTAAGTTTAGAAGGAAAACCGGCGGCTATCATCCACTCATAAGGAACAGCAATATTTGAAGCCATTGAAGGAAAACCAGGAATAACTTTTCCATTCCATTCAAACTGACATTGTCCTCTTTGTTTAGCGCTTTCGTTCCAAGCAAATCCTGAAATAGTAATTCCCGAAGTAATTAAACCGTCTAAAGAGGGACAATTGTTTGTTGGAGGAATAACAGTTCCGGTACAAGAAGAAGTATCAAAAGTACAATCAGATTTACATTTTAAAGTTCCTCCTGTAAAACCAAGAGCAAGTGATTGGCATGTATTATTATTTAAATTAGTAGTATCACATTGTTCTCCTGAATCTAAGAAACCAGGAGGATTACCGCATTTTTGTGTAGGTGGAGCAGTAGAAACACACTTACCGTCACTACAAGTATCAGGACTACAATCATGAGTAATTGATTCACAAATGGTTCCGTCTATATACCATTCAGTTAAAGTTTTACCATCAGCAGAACAAGAATCAGTCCCTTTGGTAGTTAAACCAGTACAAGAGCTACCTTGTTTACAAATTCCTTTTAAATTCCAATTTTTAGTATCTCCTCCAGTTGGAACATCACTATCTTCAACGCTTAAAGCACAACCGCTTACACAATTATTGGCAACTGGACAACATTCCGTACAATCTGAAGCTCCAGATATTTTCCCGGAACTACAATATTTTCCACCTGAACAACAAGTTCCACTTTTAGATTTACAATCTAGAGGCGTTGCCGAACAACTCGAATCTGCTATGCACTGAGTTTGACCAGCTGTACACGCTCCACCGGCACAACCTGTCGGACCGCACGTTTGCTGTTTCTGAGTTGAAGAACAAGAACCTCCACAAGAACCGCTTTGCCAACTGCAAGCTTGAGGTGGTGCTGCACAACCTGCGAGTGGACACGAATTAGGTCCACAAGTATTAACTGAGACACATTGCGTATCTATACATTGCTTATGAGGTTTAACGTCTCCTAAAACAGTACATCCAATACAAACGCCTGTACTTCCGCAACATTCCGTACAATCTGAAGCTCCGGATATCTTACCACCAGAACAAGTTTGAGCACCAGAACAACAAGACCCTCCTTTTTGACTGCAAGTTTGAGATGCTGGCGCACAAGTTGCGGACGTAATACACGAATTAGGTCCAGAACTAGGTCCACAGGTATTAACTGAAACACATTGTGTATCTATACATTGCTTATGAGGTTTAACATCTCCTAAAACAGTACATCCAATACAAACACCTGTACTTCCGCAACATTCCGTACAATCTGAAGCTCCGGATATCTTACCACCAGAACAAGTTTGAGCACCAGAACAACAAGACCCTCCCTTCTGACTGCAAGTTTGAGGTGCTGGTGCACACGAACTATTGGTTTGACAACTAGCACACCAACATCCTTGAAGTAAAAGCCAATTACAAGTTCCGCTACCCAATCCCTTATCTATCCACGTCCTATATTTAGAACTATCACAGTAAGCCCAAGAGGAATCCCCTGAAGTGCTACCACAACCAGCAGCAGGAGGACCACCAAAATAACACTTACCGCCAACATAACCATTTTGAATACAAAATTGTTTACAGCCACTATCATCGGCCGAAACAATCTGAGGCATTAAAGAAATTATCCCAACTATTAATATCGCAAAAAATAAAAGTTTTTTCATATTATTTTATGAGCCAAATAATTCATTAAGCTCATTTTTTCTATTTAAAATTGGTAGAACAGAATCGTCTACTTGATCAGGATTAGATAAATATTCTTGTAACGCTACGTCGGGATCGGTTGGATAACCATCCGGCCCGATAGGTTCTCCCGTCCCACCTCCCAGAGAAAAAACATTAGTCAGCAATGAGAATAAACCAAAAGATAGAAAAATTATGATTAATCCTATTATGGTATAAATAATTATCTTTTTTCCTGTTTCAATCCGATCCGGATTACCGGCTGCAGTAGAAAAAATAACAGCTCCTATTATTATTAAGAGCGGTCCCAACCCCAGAGAAATATTAAAAATATAACCGATAATTTTATCTATTGCAGTCTTTAAAGTATCCGAAGTTAAAGGATCATTAAAAGTAACATCTGCAGCAAAAATAAAAACCGGTAAAATCAACCCTGTTGAGATTAAAATAAATAAAATCTTTTTCATAAGTGTATTATATCAACTTATTTATTTAAAGCAAAACTTTTTCTATGAATTTTACAAGGCCCGTATTTCTTTATTATACTATAATGCAATTTAGTTGGATAGCCCTTATGCAAGTCAAATCTGTATTTTGGATATTTTTTATGAAACCCCGCCATTATTCTGTCTCTGCTCACTTTCGCCAAAATAGAAGCGGCAGCACAGGAAAAAACTTTTGAATCCCCTTTCACAATCAATTTATGTTCTATACTTTTTAATTTTTGATTTTTAATATTATTACCGTCAATTATTAAAAAATCTGGTTTTATTTTTAAATTATCCATTGCTTTTTCCATAGCCAACTCTGAAGCGTTTTTTATATTTATTTTATCAATCATCTTTTCTGAAACAATTCCTATCCCCCACTTTACTTTCAAATTTTTTGTTAAAAAGGTATATAACTTTTCACGTTTTTTAGCAGATAATTTCTTAGAATCATTTACCTCTTTTAATAAACCTTCTAATTTATTTCCCGTAATAACTACAGCACCAGCAACTACCGGTCCAGCTAAAGGTCCTCTCCCGGCTTCATCTAAACCGACAACTCTTTTATATCCCCTCTTCCATAATTTTTTTTCCTCAAATAATGTTGGGTATTTCATTAAGTAATTATACCTTTCCCTTTTCTTTTTACAAAAAACTATATACAATAAATTAATCCATTAGGAGGGATTTTTATTATATGCCGAAATTTACACATTTACATGTTCATAGTCACTATTCCTTGCTGGATGGTTTGCCTAAAATTGACGAACTTTTAGATTATGTCAAAGAATCAGGAATGGATTCGGTAGCTGTCACCGACCACGGAGTTTTATACGGAGCAGTAGAATTATATAAAAAAGCAAAGATAAAAGGAGTAAAGCCTATTTTTGGTTGCGAAGTTTATATGGCTTTTGAGAAAATGACTGATAAAAGACCGAATATAGACCAAAAAAGATATCATTTGGTACTCCTGGTAAAAAATGAAGAAGGCTATAAAAACCTGGTAAAAATAGTTACCAAGGCCCATTTAGAAGGTTTTTATTACAAACCAAGAATAGATGAAGAATTACTTAAAAAACACAGTAAAGGATTGATCGGATTATCCGCCTGCGTTCAAGGAAGAATACCCCAACTAGTTATAAGTAAAAAATTAAAAGAAGCTGAAGAATTAGCAAAAAAATATCAGGAAATTTTCGGCAAAGATAATTTTTATTTGGAAATTCAGGACCATCCAAACGTAAAAGAACAAAAAAACGTAAACAACGCCCTAATTTCTATTTCTAAAAAAACAGGTATTCCTTTAGTAGCCACCTGTGACACCCATTACTTAAGACCTGACGATGCTGACGCCCAGGATATTATGATGCTTATCAATACCGGAGCAGATCCCAACGACCCCGAAAGGATAACAATGAAGCAAGATGATTTCTCTTTAAAAAGCCCTGAAGATATGGAAAGGCTTTTTAAAGAAACTCCCGAAGCAATAGAAAATACTCAAAAAATAAAAGATTCCTGTAATTTTGAATTTGAACTTAAAAAAACAAAACTTCCTTATTTCCCGGTACCTGACAATAAAACAGCTGATGATTATTTAAAAGAACTTTGTTATCTTCGTCTTGAAGAAAGATATCCTAAAAAAGAAAAAGAAGTGATTGACCGCTTAGAATTCGAACTCTCTGTCATAAAACAAACTGGTTTTTCTTCGTACTTTTTAATCGTTCAAGATTTTGTCCGTTGGGCAAAAAACAACAGAATTGTTGTAGGCCCCGGCAGAGGATCTGCCTCGGGATCTTTAGCTTCTTATATTTTAGGAATAACCAATGTCGATCCTTTAAAATATAATCTTCTTTTTGAGAGATTTTTAAACCCGGAAAGAGTAGCCGGACTCCCCGATATTGATCTTGATTTTACCGACAGAAGAAGAGATGAAGTTATAAATTATGTTGCCGATAAATACGGCCGTGATAAAGTCGCTCAAATAATAACTTTCGGCACCATGGCTGCCAAAGCAGCCGTCAGAGATGTGGGACGAGCATTAGCTCTTCCTTATATTTTTTGCGACAAACTTGCAAAAATGATCCCGATGCAATTTACTCTTAATGAAACTTTAAACCAAGTAAAAGAATTCAAAGATATTTATAAAGAAGATGAAAACGCAAAAAAACTGATTAATTTAGCAATAAAACTTGAAGGTTGCGCCCGCCACGCTTCAACTCATGCTTGCGGAGTAGTAATTTCAAAAACTCCTCTGAACGAAATTGTTCCTCTTCAACACCCCACTCAAGGAGATGAAAATATAGTTACCCAATACGAAATGCATTCCATTGAAGATCTGGGACTTTTAAAAATGGATTTTCTTGGTTTGAAAAATCTGACTATTATAGAAGACACTTTATCCAGAATTTATGTTGTCAGAGGAGAAAAAATAGATATTGAAAAACTACCCGAAAACGATAAAAAAACTTATAAGCTTTTACAGGAAGGAAAAACGGCAGGCGTTTTTCAATTAGAAGGAGGCGGGATGACAAGATATCTTATGGAATTAAAACCGACGGAATTTGAAGATATTATCGCTATGGTATCTCTTTTCAGACCCGGCCCCATGGAACTTATCCCCGAATATATTGCCAGAAAACATAAGAGAAGCAGAGTTGAGTACTTACATCCAAAATTAAAACCAATTCTTGAAAATACCTACGGTATTATGATATATCAGGAACAATTAATGCAGGTAGCCAGAGAATTAGGCGGATTTACCATGGGAGAAGCAGATGTTTTAAGAAAAGCTGTAGGTAAAAAAATAAAAGAATTATTATTAGAGCAAGAAGAAAAATTAGTTACCGGAATGGTAAAAAATGAGATCAAGAAAGAAGTGGCTGAAAAAATCTGGGAATGGATTCTGCCATTTGCCAGCTACGGATTCAACCGAAGTCATGCGGCAGCTTACGCCACAATTGCTTATCAAACAGCTTACTTGAAAACCCACTATTCTGTTGAATTTATGGCCTCTCTTCTGACTTCTGAAAAAAACGATGTTGAAAGAATAGGATTTCTTATCGGAGAATGTAAAAAAATGGGAATTGAAGTTTTTCCTCCGGACGTAAACGAAAGCTTACAGAACTTTACCGTGGTACCTGGAGAAAATAAAATACGTTTTGGATTAACGGCGATAAAAAATGTGGGAACAAACATCGTGGAAGCTATCGTTCAAGAAAGAAAAGCTAACGGTCATTTTAAATCTCTCACCGATTTTATATCAAGAATAAACTCCAAAGACTTTAATAAAAAATCTTTTGAGAGCATGATAAAATCCGGAGTTTTTGATAAGCTCGGAGAAAGAAATCAACTTTTTCAAAATATGGAAAAAATTCTAGAATTCAACAGAGAACATCAAAAAACAAAGCTAAACGGGCAGAAAAGTTTATTTGCAGAAACCGTCAATTTCAATAATAATGAAATAAAGCTGAACGTGGCCACCCCTATCTCCAAAATAGAAAGACTGAGTTGGGAAAAAGAACTGCTGGGACTTTTTGTTACATCTCATCCGTTAGAAGACTATAAGAAAATTTTTGAGAGAAAAGTTTCTCCTTTAAATACTTTACCTCAGGCTATGTCAGGTACAAAAGTAAGGGTTGGCGGAATAATAGCCGGAGTTAAAAAAATATTGACAAAAAAAGGAAAAACAATGCTTTTTGTTAATTTTGAAGACCTGACAGGTAAAATCGAAGTGGTTGTTTTCCCTTCAATTATCGAAAGAAATCCTCTTGTTTTTCAAGAAAATAAAATTGTTTTTATCGTGGGTAAAATTGATCACCGCGATAATGTTGTAAAAATAATCTGCGAAGAAATAGAAGAAATACAGGAGATATAAAATAAAAATAAAAATAAAATACTATGGATTTAAATATTTTACGTCATTCTCTTTCTCATATAATGGCCCATGCCATTCAAGATTTATATCCTGGAACAAAATTCGGAATAGGACCGGCAATTGAAAACGGTTTTTATTATGATTTTGAATTTAACCAAAGTTTAAAACCCGAAGATCTTCCAAAAATAGAAAAAAGAATAAAAGAAATTATTAAAAAAGATATTGTTTTTGAAAAAAAAGAGATTACAAAAAAAGAAGCCAAAGAACTGTTTAAAGAACAACAATATAAACTGGAATTAATCCAAGAAATTACTGAAGAAACAGTAAGCGTTTATACAAGTGGAAATTTTAAAGATTTGTGCAAAGGACCTCATATTAAATCTTCAAAACAAATAAATCCGGAATCTTTTAAATTGACTAAAATTGCCGGCGCCTATTGGAAAGGAAGTGAAAAAAATAAAATGCTTACCAGAATCTACGGAACTGCCTTCGATTCTAAAAAAGACCTTGAAACATATTTAAAAATGTTAGAAGAAGCCCAAAAAAATGACCATCGCGTTCTGGGAGAAAAGCTTGACCTCTTTATGTTTGATGAAAAAATCGGTAAAGGCCTTCCTCTCTGGCTCCCGAACGGCTATTTTGTAAGAAAAATGATAGAAGATTATATGTATAAAACAGAAAAAGAAAATGGCTATCTCCACGTTTTAACTCCTATTCTGGCAAAAGAAGATTTATATAAAATTTCAGGCCACCTATCTCACTATAAAAATGAGATGTACGCCCCTATTGAAATTGAAAATGAAAAATATTATTTGAGACCGATGAACTGCCCTCATCACCATTCAATTTACAGCCACCGATTAAGAAGCTATAAAGATCTACCAATAAGAATTGCTGAGTTTGGAACAGTTTACAGATATGAGAAATCAGGTGTTTTAAGTGGATTAATAAGAGTAAGAGGGTTCACTCAAAACGATTCCCATATTTATGGAACTAAAGAAACCTTAAAAAAAGAAATTTCCAGCATTCTAAAAATATTTAAGAAAGTCTATAAAGATTTTAAGATATCAGATTATTGGTTCAGATTATCCCTGCCTGATTTCAAAAACAAAGAAAAATACGGCGATATAGAAAATAAAGAAATCTGGGAAGAAGGATCTGAAGTTTTAAAAAACGTTCTTAAGGAATTAAAAATTAATTTCACAGAAGCTATAGGAGAAGCGTCTTTCTACGGCCCTAAAATAGATATTCAAACAAAAGATATTTATGGTAAAGAAGATACAATCGCAACAATCCAGGTTGATTATTATTCTGCCCCAAAATTTAATCTGTATTATATAGATAAAGACGGCTCTAAAAAACCACCTGTTATTATTCATCGGGCAATATTAGGCTCTTTTGACAGATTCTTTGCCCTTTTATTGGAAAAAACCGCCGGCAACCTTCCTTTATGGCTTTCCCCCATCCAAGTGTCAATTATCCCTATAACTTCAAAACACGTAAAATATGCCAAAGAAATAGCCGAACAGTTAAAAGAAAATAATATAAGATTTGAAATAAAAAATGAGAACGAAAGTATATCAAAAAAGATCAGAATAGGAGAAACTCAAAGAATCCCCTATTTATTGATAATCGGTGACAAAGAAAAGAAAGCTAAATCGGTAGCCGTAAGGAAAAGAGGTAAAGGAGACATAGGAATGGTTAAATTGAATAAATTCATAGAAAAGGTTAAAATAGAATCGGATCAAAAATCCTAATATATGCCTGAAATATCTCCATCTACTCAAAAGTTAATCCAAAAATACCAAAGCTGGTATAATTCTCTACAATCAAAAGAAGGAATATCCACTATTCATGTTGATGAAATTGCTTCAAAAGTAGCCTCTTTCTATGAAAAAATAAGAGGCGTTGTTGATTGGAGAGAAGAACATCTAATAAGAAGAGCAACCATCGAAAGAATTTTAAAAAGAAGATTGTTTTTGCAAAAAAACGGAGAAGATTTGGCTTCTCCTTTTATTTATGAATTAATAAGGAATGGTTATTTCCCAAATGACAAAATTGATGAAAGAAAAATCGGCACAATCCAAAATCTTCTTGAAAAGTATATCTTTATCATTCAAAACAGCCCTTCCCCGCCGGTTGAAAAAATAAAAGCCCATCTTTATGACTGGCTTATGTCTATTGCAGCCTGCGAAGTTGAAGAAATATTAGATCCGCCACGACGCGAGAGAGCTTTAATTGAATATATGGAAGACTTAATGCAGGAAAGAATATCTGCTGAAGGTATTAACGAAATAGAGAAAAATACTCAAATTTCAATTGCCGTTCAAGAATCTCTTTTTAAACTCGATAAACCGATAATAAACTACCACTTACTTAAAAAACAATACCCCGACTGGATGCAGCTATCTCAACCGCGCCTCGAAGAAGTAACTCAAAATATTTATTCTATATGGAGAAATATTGAAAAATCACTTCACCATCCTTTATCCAAAAAATTCTACCAAATTTGCGAAAGATACGATACTCCTTATTTAATCATGGGAGACATTCTCTCTGAAGAACCTTTAAAAATAGAAGAAAATATAAGAAGCGGAGAATTTTTAGAAAATAAAATAAAACAAGCTTATCAGGTAAGGATGGGAACTCTAAGTAAAAGATTAAATAGAGCAGCTATTTATTCAACGGTATCAATCTTTATCACTAAAATGCTTCTTGCTTTTGCTATTGAAATACCTTTTGATAAATATATAGTCAATCAGTTTAATCCGCTAGCTATGGGTTTAAGCGTATTAATTCCCCCACTCCTGATGTTTATTATAGTACTGACAATAAGACCTCCTGGCAGCTATAATCTTAACGCAGTAGTAATGGAAACGATGAAAATTGTTTACATACATGAAGGAAAAGACGTTTATAAAATAAAAAATCCAAGAAGAAAAGGATTTATTATGTCGGGAATAATAGCTATTTTTTATTTTTTAAGTTTTTGTTTATCTTTCGGTTTAATTATCTGGGGTCTTCAAAAATTGAACTTCGGTATCCTTTCTATTGTTATATTCTTATTATTTATTTCTCTTATATCTTTTGCCGGAGTTAAAATAAAGGAAAGATCTCGTGAATTAGAAGTCACCGAAGAAAAAGAAGGTGTTTTAGGCTTAATAATTGATTTGTTTTCAATACCAATTATCCAAGTCGGCAAATGGTTATCGGGTCAGTGGGCAAAATACAACGTAATACTTGTACTCATGACAGCCATGATTGATATGCCTTTCCAGGTCTTTACCGAATTCTTAGAGCAATGGAGATATTTTTTAAAAGAGAAAAAAGAGGAAATACATTAATAAACTAATTAACTAAAAATAAAAAACTACTCCTTTACGGAGCTGTTTTTTTATCCTAAAATCAAAACAGATTATTATGAAATATTTTATAGTCACCTACGGATGCCAAATGAATAAAGCCGACAGTGAGCGAATTGCTACTATTTTAGAAAAAAAAGGATATAAACCGGCTGAAAATATTAAAACTACCGACTTAATTTTAGTTAATATGTGCTCTATTAGGCAATCCGCGGTTAACAGGGTTTATGGATTGGTTGAAAAAATTAAAAAATTAAAAGAAAAAAAGAAAATAAAAACCATACTAACTGGTTGTATTTTAAAAAAAGATACAATTAAATTTACCAGAAATTTTGATAAAATTTTAAAATTTAATGATTTATATAAAATTAAACCAAAAAGACAAGATAAATCAATAGCAAGTATCCCTATTTCAAACGGTTGCAATAACGCTTGTACTTATTGTGCTGTTCCTTATACCAGAGGCAAACTTATCTGTCGCAACCATAAAGAAATTATTAAAGAAGTAAAAACAGCCATCAAAAATGAATTTAAAGAGATATGGCTCCTAGGCCAAAATGTAAATAATTATCAGTCCCCTGCTGATTCTGAAATAAACTTCGTTAAACTTTTAAAAATGATTTCTAATCTCCCGGGGAACTTTATAATCCACTTTCTTTCACCGCATCCGAAAGATTTTACCGAAGAATTAATAGACATCATGGCTGAATCAAAAAAAATAGCAAAATACTTAAATTTACCCATCCAATCCGGAGATAATAAAATCTTAAAAAAAATGAATCGACCGTATACCGTAGAGAAATACAAAAATTTAGTAAAAAAAATAAGAGAGAGAATGCCGGATATTAATTTATCTACTGATATTATTGTAGGCTTTCCCGGAGAAACGAAAAAACAATTCGAAAATACCGTAAAACTATTTAAAGAAATTAAATTTAACATGGCCTATATTTCTAAATTTTCACCTAGAAAAGAGACCTTAGCGGCTAAATTAAAAGATAATGTCCCTTACCAAGAAAAACAAAGAAGATGGAAGATATTAAATGATATTATCTTAAATAAAAAATATAATGCATAAAAAATTAATTGTTATTTTAGGCCCTACTGCTTCAGGAAAAACTTCCCTCTCTTTAAAATTAGCTAAAAAATTAAACGGCGAAATTGTCTCGGCCGACTCAAGACAAACCTATAAAGAATTAGATATAGGTACGGCAAAACCCACCAGAAAACAATTGAAACAAATCAAACACTATTTAATTGATATAAAGAATCCTAATCAACGATATACGGTAGCTCAATATAAAAAAGAAGCAATAAAAGCAATCAATAAAATAATAAAATCAGGAAAAGTCCCCTTCTTAGTCGGTGGAACAGGACTCTATATAAAATCATTAACCGACAACTTGGAGATACCTGAAGTGAAACCGGATTGGAAATTAAGAAATAAATTAGAATCAGAAATCAAGAATAAAGGATTAAAAAGCGTCTATAATAAACTTATTGAACTTGATCCAGAGGCCGCCTATATTATAGATAAAAATAACCCTCGCCGAGTTATAAGAGCCTTGGAAATCGCCATAAAAACTAAAAAGCCGTTTTCCCAGCAAAGAAAAAAAGGACAGCCACTTTTTGATTTTTTAGAAATAGGATTAAACCCGGGTGATAAAAAATTAATAAAGATTATAAATGAAAGAACAAATGAAATGATAAAAACTGGATTAATAAGAGAAGTAAAAAAATTAATCAAAAAATATAATAAAAAATTGCACACTTTCGATGCTATTGGTTATCGAGAAATAATAGACCACTTAGATAAAAAAACATCCCTCAAAGAAGCCCTAGAAAAAATTAAAAAAAACACCTGGCATTTTGCCAAGCGTCAAATGACTTGGTTTAAAAAAGATAACCAGATTCACTGGGTAAAAAACAAAATAGAAGCTGAAAAATTAATAAAAAATTTCCTAAAAAAATAGAGCCGTCATTCATTTGACCGCTCTTTTTGCCAGAAAACAAGCAAATTTAAGAATATCCATATACGTCGTAATTTCATTACCTAAAACATAAAAAAAATTATTAAAAGACGGATTGATTGTTTTTATAATCGGATGACCGCCTTGCGATTTAATAAAATTTCTTACTTCTTTTCTTAAGTTTACTTTTCCGGAAAAATCAGAATGAGATATACTGTTACCAATAACTAACAAATAATTTCCATCAGGAAGTATAATTTTCACTTTTTAAACTCCTATATAAGGTACTTATTTAAGTAGAATACGCTCTATTTTAATTTTGTCAACATTTCCTTTAAAAGCTTATTCGCTATCTGAGGATTAACTTTACCCTTTGTTTGAGCCATTATTTGACCAACTAAGTACTGGCCAACAGCCTCCTTTCCTTTATTATAATCTTCAACAACTTTAGGATTATTAAGTATGACTTCTTTTATGACTTTTTCTATTTCCGACTCATCACTAATCTGAATCAATCCTTTCTCCTGTATAATAAAAGACGGATCCCCTCCTGTTTTAAACATCTCCTCCAAAATCATCTTGGCAATTTTTGAAGAGATATTTCCATCATAAATTAATTCAATAAACTCTGAAAAATTTTCAGGAGTTATTAAAAATTTAGTACCAATTACCGAATCCCCTTTCAAAAGTCCCTGTAAATCTGTAATTAAATAATTCGAAGACAGTCTTATTAAATCCAAAATCTTTTTGTGTGGTAACCCCGGTTCAAATTCACTAATCACTTTTTCAAAATATTCGCCCAAATCTTTTTCCCGAACAAATATCTCAATAAAATTTTCAGCTAATTCAAACTCCTTTTTAAATCTTTCTCTTTTTTGTTGAGGAAGCTCTGGTATTTCAGCACGAATCTTATCTATGTCTTCCTTTTTAAAATGAAGTAAAGGTAAATCAGGCTCAGGAAAATACCTGTAATCATGAGCCTCTTCTTTCTCTCTTTGGCTCACAGTTATCCCTTTTGCATCATCCCAGCCACGAGTCTCCTGAATTATTCTCTCTCCATTATCCAATGATTCTGTCTGTCTTTTTATTTCGTAATCAATAGAACGCTCTACCGATCGAAAAGAATTAAGATTTTTTACTTCAACCTTCGTACCAAGCTCCCCTTTCTTTTTGCTTAAAGAAATATTAACTTCAACTCTCATCTCTCCTTTTTCCATATCAGCGTCAGAAATATCAAGATAATGAAAAATACGATGTAATTCTTCCGCAAACATTTTTGCTTCTTTAGCTGAATCTATATCCGGCTCTGTAACTAATTCCATTAAAGGAACTCCTGCCCGGTTAAAATCCACCAAAGAATAATTCTCCCCTTCAGGATGAATTAAACGACCAGTATCTTCTTCTAAATGAACTCTGCGAACTCTAATTTCTTTACCGTCTATCTTAATAAAACCATCTAAGCATAATGGTTTATCATACTGACTTATTTGGTAACCCTTGGGTAGATCAGGATAAAAATAATTTTTTCTATCAAATTTAGAATATTCAGGAATTTTACAATTCAAAGCCAATCCGGTTTTAATCACCTTATTTACAGCCTCCTGATTTATAACTGGAAGAGTTCCGGGTTGTGCAGTACAAATAGGGCAAATATTAATATTAGCCCTTCTTTCATCAGAATTATTAGAACAAGAGCAAAACATCTTGCTCTTTGTATTTAACTCTATATGGATTTCTAAACCAACAACAGGTATATAAGACATATTTATTCAATTTTTCTCCATTCTTCTTTTAATTCTCCTTCCTCCCCCATCACCTCTTTTATAATCTCCACCCCAGAACTAGTACCAATAATATCAGCTCCGGCTTCAACCATCATTTTTAAATCGCTCAAATTTCTTATTGAACCCGCTGCCTTTACCAAAATACCGAGAGCCGATTCTTTCATAATTCTCACGTGCTTTGCTTTCTCCAATAACTCAGAAGAACCTAAAGGATCTTCTAATGTGGCCGTTTTTACACAAATAGCACCAGATTTTTTCACAATCTCAGATGCTTTTTTAATTTCTTCATCAGTTAAATATCCAGATCCAATAATTACTTTTGTGGGCAAAATCTTACAAATTTCTTCTAAATCTTTTAAAACTTCTTCGTATTTACCGTTCTTAAAATCGTCTATTTTCATTACTATGTCTATCTCTTCAGACCCGTCCTCTTTCGCCTGTTCTGCTATTTTAATCCTTTCTTCATGAGAACTTGTACCTGTTGGCTCGTCAATTAAAGTCGTAACTTTAACATCACTACCTTCAAGTAATTTTCTAGCTAACTTGGTATTTCTTGGAAAAACACAAAAACCCCGGAATCCATATTTCTTCGCTTCTTCACAAGCTGTTTTTAATTCTTCTTCATCAGAATCTTTTTTTAAAAAAGCCTGATCAATAATTAAAGAGTAATTCATGACTCAATTTTAGTAAATTTTAAGCTAAATGAAAAGGGCTTCCTTTTTATCGAAAGCCTCTACTCTATTCTTTTTTAGTAATATCTTGAAAACCCCTTGAAATGTCCCAAATACTTTGATCTAAATCACAATTAAGAATAATTTTAGGAAAAAAGCTTAATAACGATTCTCTCATTTTTAAAGCAATATTACGTAAAGTAGGATGAACCAATTTACCCGATCTTAATTCTGTAACATAAACCGCCGCCGGCAAACTATAAGTTACACGACAAGCAGAATTAAACCCTAAAGCAATGTAATATTGTGAAATCTCTGGAGAGACATTCATTTTTAAAATATCCTGTTTTTGCTGCATAATTATGTTTTCTGCTTCTTTTTTTAACTCATCTGACAACTGCTCTAAATACCAAGAATTAAATCCAAAATTAGTCGTTAAAAGAGGTATTCTGCAAACTCCATTTCTGTGCCTTTGCAAATCCCGAAAAGAACCGTAATCCAAAAGAAAATCAAAAGTAACAGTTCCTAATTCAGTAAGAAAATACGGTAAACCGGTTTTCAGTGGTCGATTATCAATTATATCTTGATAGTTTTCCAATTCTTCTTTAGAAATATTTGTTTTAGAAAAAAAATCAGAATAAGGCGCTTTAGGATTATAATAAAAATATTTCTGATTAACTATTTTCCTATAATTTTCCTGCCCCTTAAATGGCTCATGACTGAAACTATTAGGATATTTTTCTTTTAATTTTAAAAGAATATTATCAGCCAACACGCTAATTTCCTGCAATGGATGATATTTTAATAAAGAAAGCTTATCCCAAGCCTGACGTAAATTAGTATGCCAACTTAATTGAGTTGCAATACCAGCCGGTAAAAACCCCCGTAATATATCGAAAGCTCGCGCCTTAATAGCTTTTTTATAAACAATTTCATTTTCACTTTCTTGCTTTGGATATTTTTTCATTAAAAATTCTTCCATCGGCAACTGACTGTCTATATAAAATTTCATCCATTTATCAAGAATAAAACGAGATTCTTCTGTTCCAACAGGATCTATAATCGATTGTTTTGCCATATCAACATATCTCGTACTTGTTTCCTGTCCGCTATATAAAGGCCAATCCTGCACAGCTTTAGCCCCCAAAAGACTTATTCCCTCAATAAAAATAGTTGTACTGCCACAATCAGCAATACTCGCATGACCATAACCAACATAAAATCTCTCCATAAACTTTCCTGAACCAGTCTGTTTTACCTTTTCAACATGTTCTGTGACACTTTGAGGACTTCTTGAATATAAGGCCTGCATCATAGCTGTATCTTCAGGTGTAAATTCATCGTAAATAAATATTTTTGCCATAGATTAAGCTTCTTTTATATCTAATCTCGATAATATAATATCTTTTACCTGAAAGAAAACCTCTTCAATATTTCTTTCTCCGTCAATCATATAAATATCTTCGAATCTCTTTGGTAAAATTTCATATGTCTGCCAAACTCTCGTCAGTTTATCTATTTTTTCAAATAATTTAACTCCTTCTCCCCTTTTCTCAATCCGCTGAACACAAACCTCAGGACTCACTTTTAATTTAAAAGTCATATCTGGATATAAAAAATTATTATTCAAACCAATCAACCATTCCAAATCAAGATTATCTGATACTCCAAAAGCAAAAGTAGAAAAAAAATAGCGGTCACAAATCACTGTTCTCCCTTCTTTTAAAGACGGAATAATCAAATTTTCTAAATGCTCTTTTCTATCTTGCGTAAAAAATTCTTGTATTTTTTGAGATTCCATCCTTATTTTCATATCAAGAATTTGACGTATTTGTTTCCCAGCTTCAGAACTCTGAGTCGGCTCTTTTGTTAAAATCACATCATATCCCTGTTTAATTAAAAAATCCCTCAATAAAGCCGCTTGAGTTGATTGGCCCGACCCATCAAGTCCCTCAAAAACAATAAATTTTCCAGGATAAAAATTTCTTATCATGTCATTACATATTACTAAATATAAAAAATAAAATAAAGTAGTTTTCCCCCTAGGTATTGTAAATTTTTAAATAAGTGTTATAGTACAAAATTAACCTCTTCAAGAGGAGGAAAAAATGAAAGTTCTTTATAATAATATTACTGCCGATTTACCTGAATGGGTAATGAATTTCTGTCATTTATTTTTAATAAAGGAAGAAAATGCTTCTGCTATATTTATTGGTACACCGGCGCAGTTAAGAGCAAGTTTAGACAAACTTTTTATCCTTGCTAATAAAAATGGGATAAAAATAGAGTCCACAGTTTGGCAAAAGTACCCAAATATATGCCCATACTGTTTAGCAAAACCCTGCTCTTGCGGTCCTACAAAAACCGCACCTCATAAATACTTAAATATTCCTCCGCCAGAAAAAGAACTTAATATCGAAAATCTGCAAAAAATGCTAAAAGAAATTTATCCGCGAGGAACTTCTTTAATCATAGAGCTCAGAAATATTATTTCTGAAACAACGGAATTTTCTTTAGCCTTATTTTCATCTAACAATCATCGCGATATCGAAGACGAGTTTGCAGACTTATTTGCGAGGTTTATACGTATTGCAAATACACTTAATATTAATATTCAAGGATTTATTTAAAAACCCTTTCTATTTGAAAGGGTTATTTTATTTGCTTTAAAATTTCTTTTATTTTTTTATAAAAATCTTCTTTTGAACCGCTGTTTTCTATCTTAAAATCTGATCTTTTTCCCATTTTAGGAATCAAAATTTCACATTCAGCCTTTTCTAATTTTAAGAAATTTTTATAAGAAGACGAGTCATCTTTTTTCTCTCCCCTTTTTCTAATTCTCTGCCATCTTAATTCTGAAGGAGCGGTTATATAAATGATTTTACCACCCATATTTTTAATCATATTAAACTCTTCTAACATTCTGACGCCATTTAATATAATAAGTCCTTTTTTAATATTTTTTACTTTCTTTTTTATAGCCTCTCCTAAGATATTCTTCCCGAACCTTCTTCTTAAATTGTTCACCAACCACTGCTGATCTTCTTTTTTAATATCGTCAAAAAAAATACCCAGCGCTTCTGTAAGCGGCTGGGAAAAACGGAAAATAAAAATGGACGACACCCTCTTTTTTACATATTCACAAAAAATATCTTTTCCCGATCCTGTTTCTCCAACTAAACCAATTATTTTTTTCATTTATTTTAGATTTTCTTTAATATTCGTGTCTGTTCCATATTGATATTTATCATCAATAATATCCTTCTCTTGCCATTCTTTTACAAAATCTACAACATTAAAAATTTTATAATCACCCTCCCCTGTTGAACAGATAATTCTATTAAGACCTGCGTTTATAATTACTCTTTTACAATAAAAACAAGGATAACTGTCTTTTTTAACATTATTCTTGGCTTCACATATATAAATGTACATATCTCCTCCCAAAAGACTAACTCCAGCCCTGGCGGCGTTTATTATAGCATTCATTTCTGCGTGAACGCTTCGGCACATTTCATATCGTTGACCGTGAGGTATATTTAATTTATCTCTCAAGCATTCGTTTCTTTCAAAACAAGATTTAGTCTTTCTTGGAGCACCGATATAACCTGTGGCAATAATCTGATCATCGCAAACAATAACAGTTCCTCCTTTATTCCTATAACAAGTTGATCTTTCAGCAACTTCCTTGGCTATATTTAAATAATATTCCTCCTTAGAAGACCTCTTTTTTTCCATAATTTTTTAAATATTTAAAAAATTGCCGAAACTCCCGCAAAATGAAATATAAAGTTATTCTACAGTGACCCCCATATTTCTAGCAGTTCCCTCAATAATTTTCATTGCCGCTTCAATATCGTTTGCATTCAAATCCACCATTTTCTTTTCAGCTATTTCTTTAATTTGAGCTTTAGTAATTTTACCCACCTTTGTCTTATTGGGTTCCCCTGATCCCTTCTCAATACCAATCGCTTTTTTAATAAGCTCTGAAGCTGGAGGCTGCTTTAACTTAAAAGTATACGTTCTGTCTTCATAAATAGTAACTTCAGCCGGGATAGTATACCCCATCATACTTCTTGTGGCATCGTTAAATTTCTGACAGAATTCAGAAATGTTTAAACCATGAGGAGCCAAAGACGGCCCTACTGGTGGAGCTGGAGTTGCAGCCCCTGCTGATATTTGAATTTTAACTACTGCTTTTATTTTTTTTGCCATAATTTTAAATTTTTCTTATTTGCAATGAATCTAATTCTACCGGCGTATCTCTGCCGAACATATTTACTAAGACCTTTATCCTACCCTTTTCTTCGTCCACCTCAGAAACTTTACCGTCAAAATCCTTAAACGGACCATCTGTTATCTTTACTAAATCTCCGACCTGAACTTCAATTTTATATTGCGGAGAATCAACCCCCATTCTCTTCATTAAACTATTGATCTCTACCTCCGAAACGGGAACAGGAGTAGTCCCGGCTCCAACAAATCCGGTGACATTAGGGGTATTTCTGACAACATACCAAGAATCATCGGTAACCGTCATCTCTACTAAAACATAACCCGGATAAATCTTTTCTTCAGTAGTCTTCCTCTTTCCGTCTCTTATCTTAATCTTTTTTTCCTTAGGAACAATAACATTAAAAATTTTATCTTCCATTCCTAAAGATTCAATACGTTGCTTCAAATTCTTAGCAACAGCATCTTCATATCCTGAATAAGTATGAATGACATACCAATGTTTTTCCTGAGATAATTGTTGTTTTGGCATTTTATTTGATAAGGAATTTATTTATCACTGTAGTAAAACCAAAATCTATCCCACCTAAAAATATGGCCACAGCCACAGATATACCGACAACAATCAATGTATATCTTAAAGTTTGTGACCTTGTCGGCCAATTAACTTTTTTTATCTCCAAACGAACTTCTCCTAAAAAGTTCGCTATTTTATTAAAAATATTCATATAATTTTATTTGAGTTAAACACTTCACCGAAAATCTTACTCAAGGATTTTAAAACGGCCTCGGCGGCCATCGCCCTCATAATACCAAAAGTAAACTAGATGTCAAGGTTTTTAGCTTTCTTGGCGTAAGTCTGAATAAATTTCTTTCTCGGGAATACTTCATCTCCCATCAAAACATCAAATATCCTATCAGCCTCTTTAGCGTTTTCAATATTAACCTGTAATAAAATTCTGTTTTGAGGATTCATTGTCGTCTCCCATAATTGTTCCGGATTCATTTCTCCCAACCCTTTATATCTCTGAATAGATATGCCGAAAGACTTCTTCATTGAATTCAAAACTGTTTCCTTTTGAGTTTCCGCATAAGCGTATTTAATCTCCTTTCCTGACTGTATTCTATACAAAGGAGGTTGAGCAATATATAAATAACCGGATTCAATAATAGGTTGAAAATAACGATAAAATAAAGTCAGAAGCAATGTCCTGATATGATTTCCATCACTGTCTGCATCAGACATTATTATTATGCGATGATATCTTAATTTTTCCAAATTAAAATCACTGGCTACAGCTGTACCCAATGCAATGATTAAAGATTTAATTTCTTTTGAAGCAAGCATTTTATCTAAACGAGCACGCTCAACATTCAATATCTTTCCTCTTAAGGGCAGTATGGCTTGAAATCTTCTGTCTCTGGCACCTTTAGCCGAACCACCAGCCGATTCTCCCTCCACAATATATATTTCTGACTCCTCAGGATTATTCGAAGAACAATCTGCTAATTTCCCCGGCAAAGCTAAACCATCCAATATCCCCTTTCTTAAAACAGTTTCCCTTGCTGATTTAGCTGCAACTCTCGCCTTTTGAGATATAATACATTTTTCAATAATTGCTTTTGCATCCTGAGGATTCCTTTCCAAAAAATCAGCTAAAGCTTCGGCGATAACCGCTTCCACTGCAGGTTTTGCTTCTTGATTACCCAATTTCGCTTTTGTCTGCCCTTCAAATTGTGGTTCTCTTATCTTTACAGACACTACTGAAGTCAAGCCTTCTCTAATATCTTCTCCGCTTAAATTCTCATCATTCCCCTTTACATACCCGTTCTTCTTCGCAAAATCGTTAAACGTCCTCGTTAAAGCCGTTCTGAAACCGGTTAAATGAGTACCCCCTTCCCCAGTATATATATTATTAGCAAAACTTTCTTCATAACATTCATATTCTTGTGTATATTGGAAAGCTCCTTCAACTAAGATTCCGTCCTTTTCACCGGTACCATAAAAAACACTTGGATGCCGAGGAACAGATCCACGAATTAAATATTCAACATAAGAATTAATTCCTCCTTCAAAATAAAAAGTATAAGACTTAGGTAATTTTTCGGTCTGATCTGTGATAGTAATCCTTATCCCCTTTGTAAGATAAGCTTGCTGACGAAGATGATTTAAAACTTTTTTTAAATCAAATTTAATCTCTTTAAAAATTTCTGAATCTGGTTCAAAAATAATAGTAGTACCTGTTTTTTTACATTTTCCGTCTTTTTTTACATTTGCCTTAGGTTTTCCTTTAGAATATTCCTGTATATATAAAAATCCTTCCCGACACACTTCAGCTCTCATCCAGCTGGACAAAGCACAAACCACAGAAACTCCCACTCCATGAAGACCACCCGATATTTTATAAGCTTCTCCTCCAAATTTTCCTCCGGCATGCAGAGTTGTTAATACTGTTTCCAAAGCCGACTTTTTAGTCTGTTTGTGAACATCAACAGGGATACCCCTACCATCATCAGTAACCTTTATTCTGTTATTAGGTAATAAAACAATTTCAATATTTTTCGCATACCCTCCCATCGCTTCATCTAAAGAATTATCAACCACTTCCCAGATTAAATGATGAACTCCTTCAGGCCCCGTAGACCCAATATACATAGCCGGTCTTTTCCTGACCGGGTCCAAACCCTCCAATACATAAATATCTTTTGCTGTATACTCCCCTTCCGCCTTTACCTCTTTTGGTTTTTTTGACATAATTTATAAAATTTTTATTAAATTAAAAATTACTGTTTTCTTATTTGCCACTCCGAATTTTCTTCTAAAGTTTTAATTATTTTATCCTGTAATTGATCTATTTCCTGAGAAGACAATGTTTTATCTTCCGACTGAAATATAATATGAAAAGCTAAGTTTTTCTTTCCTTCTTCAATTTCCTCTCCTTCATAAATATCAAAAAGATCAACATCCCTTATTAAATCCCCTCCCGCTCTATAAATCTTCTTCAATACCTCTTCTATTTTAGTAAAACGCGGTATTAAAAGAGAGATATCTCTAACAGCCGCAGGAAAACGAGAAACCGGCCTATATTCATTTTCTTCTGAAGCTAGATTAGATAACTTTTCAAAATCTAAATCAAAAACAACTACTTTTTTTTCAACTTTAAAATCATCAGAAACGTTTGAAGAAATCTCTCCTAAAAATCCAATCTCTTCTCTGCCTATTTTGATTTCAGCACATTTCTTTAAGTGCCAAAAACATAATTTTGACTCTTCTGGTGTAGGCCTATATTCATTATAGCAAACATCACTAATACCCAATTTATTTAAAAGAGAATCTATTACTCCTTTTACTTGATAAAAAGCATCTCCCGTTAAAGCTCCAGCAAGCATTAATTTTTCAGAAGGCTTTTGAGTATATTTCTTAACTAAAGTCTTTCTAAAAATTTTTCCTATTTCAAAAATTTTAATTTCACGAAAATTTTTCTGATTATAAGATATATTCTTCAATAAATTAGGAATCAAACTCGGTCTCAAATACTGATAGTCAAAACTTAATGGGTTTTCCAACTCAATTAATTCTCCCTTTTTATAATTTAAAATTTCTGCGTCTTTTTCAGAAATAAATGAATAATTACATACCTCATTAAACCCCATCTCTTTTAAAATATCCCTTACCATATCCTCCCAGAATATATTCAAATTTCTCTTTGGCGGAATTAATGAGGCTAATGGAAAAATTGTCGGAATTTTTTGATAACCGTAAATTCTGCCAATATCTTCTATTAGATCTTCCTGCGTTAAAACATCTAACCTTCTTGTAGGCACTTCTATATTTAAAATCCTAGAACCAGAAACTTTAAATCCTAATTTCTCTAAAATATTTTTAATCTCTTTTTCAGGTATTAAAATTCCAAGCAAATTTTTAACATAATCTAAGTCTAATTTTATTCTGCCGGACAAAACCTTTTTTGGATAAATATCAATTTTCCCTTGTAAAACCTTACCTTTAGCAATTTTTTGTATCAAAAAAGCAGCTCTATCAATAGCTATTTCCGTTAAATTAGGATCAACCCCATGTTCAAATCTTAAAGAAGCATCTGTCTTTAAATCTATACTTTTAGAACTATTACGTATGGTTTTTGGATTAAAATTGGCCGATTCTAAAATCACGATATTTGTTTTCTCATCAATCTCAGGAAATTTACCCCCCTTAATACCAGCTATAGCCACTGGCTTTTCTACGTCGGCAATAACTAAAACTTCATTATCTAAATCATATTTTTCACCATCCAGGGTAATAATTTTCTCACCATTTTTAGCAAACCTGACTATTATTTTTTTACCTTCTAATTTTTCCCCATCAAATGCATGCAAAGGCTGACCTGTTTCCAACATCACATAATTCATAATATCAACTATATTATTAATAGGTCTCAAGCCACAAACCTTGAGTATCTTCCTGATATATTGAGGAGAAGGACCTACTTTAACACCAACAACAACTCTGGACGTATATCTTCTACAATCTCCAGAAGTTTTTACCTCAACCTTAACAAAATCTTTAATCTTTAATTCTTTATTCTCTTCTATTTTAGAAACCGGATTTAAAAATTTAAAACCTGTTATTGCTGATATTTCACCAGCAACTCCTATATGAGAAAAACAATCAGCTGATCTGTTTGGTCTTATATCAATATTCAAAGAAAAATCTTTTCCCTCTTTTTTTAATTCCCCCACTTCGGCAAAATGCATAGTTAAAATTTCCGCCAGTTTTTCCGGTTTTAATAATTTTTTCTTAAAAAAAGATTGTAACCAATTATATGAAAAAATCATAATTTATCCTAGTTTTGATTTATTAAAAAATCAAAACTGATTTAAAAATCTCAAATCTCCTGAACGAAATAGCCTTATATCATTAATCTTATATTTCATCATTGTTAACCTTTCCAATCCAAAGCCAAAAGCCCATCCTTGCCATTTTCCTTTGATATAACCTGAATTCTTAAAAACATTCTGATTCACCATACCGGCTCCTGCCACTTCAACCCAACCCGTTCCTTTACAAACAGAACATCCTTTTCCGCTACAAACAACACAAGTAATGCTTATATCAAAAGACGGCTCGGTAAAAGGAAAGAAATCCGGTCTTAGTCTGAATTTAACTTCTTTTTGAAAAAATCTTCTAAAAAACTCCCCCACTACTGCTTTAAAGCTCGGTACTGATATTTTTTTATCAACCATTAGTCCTTCAACCTGATAAAGCTGAAATTCATGAGAAGCATCTGTAGCTTCATGTCGAAAAACATTCCCAGGAGCTATTATCCTTAAAGGAGGATTATTTTTTTCCATATAACGGACCTGAACCGGTGAAGTATGAGTTCTTAATAACAACCTAAGATTTTCAGGCTTTAACCAAAAAGTATCCCACTGATCTCTAGCCGGATGATTTTTAGGAATATTTAAAGCATCAAAATTATACCATTCCGTTTCAATTTCCGGACCTTCAATAATAGAAAAACCCATTGATTGAAAAATCTCTTCTACTTTTCTTTTTGTCTGAGTCAAAGGATGCAAATGTCCTAAGCTCGGCTTTTTACCGGGAACCGTAATATCAATCCAATCCTTTATCTCCTGTTCTTTTTTTATCTTAAGATTAATCTCCTCTGATTTCTTTTCTAAACTTTCCTTTAAAAATTCTTTAACTTCATTAGTATCTTTACCTATTTTTGCTCTCTTATCTTTTGGGATATCATCTAGAGAACTCAAAATCTGGCCAATCTTTCCTTCTTTGCCTAAGTATTTATTAAAAACATCGTTCAATTCTTTTAAATCATTTATTTTTCCAATATCTATCTTCGCCTGATTTTTAAGAAATTTTAAGTCAAACTTTACCATATCTATATACATTCATTTTAACTCATTTTTAAGCTAAATTCAACCCTAAAACATGTGGAAAACTCAATAAAAAATCGCTGAATTTTGATATTCAGCGACAATAAGTCTATTTTTTTCCGACTAATTCAGCCCAATTAGTTTTAGGCCGATATTTAGGAGATCCTACCTGACAATAAGGACAATTAGCAGGACTGAAAATCCTGACTTCTTTTTCAATCAAAGAAACAATTTTTATACCATCATAATCTGCCGGTAATTTTGAAGGACGATGTATCAAGGTTCCTATAACAGGAATAAAATTAACCTGTTTTATTTCGTTTCCTTCTTCCACGGCCCTGGTTACTTCTTTAAAAGTATGACCGCTTGTTATTAATTCTTCCACCCTTAATACTTTTACATGAGCTGGAATAGTCATTCTACTCCAAATCATTCTGTTTCCGCCAAAATCTTCCAAATCTTTTTCAGTCATTAAAAATATTGCTTTTAAAGCTTTTGCCACTTCGTGGCCAAAAACAATAGAAGCATAAGAACTGCTAACTACCCAACTGATATTTCTTAATCCCTCTTTCCATGTTAATTTGTTAACGAGCTGACGGGCAAGAATTTCCGTAATATTAGGATAGCGCAATACTTTCAAGCAGTCAAAAAAACCGTCACTACAAAATCCCGAAGTTAATTCAGCATGAGCTTTCTGAGAGCTGGGCTTTCCTTCGTACACCCAAGCAGCATCTTCATTTTCAAACCACTTCAACATCTCGTGCTGATTTATCTTGCGATGATCGTAATCTCTGGGATTGATTAATCTCAAATCCATCTTTCTTTTCATTATTCTTTCTCCTTCTAATAATATTTATTTTTGTCCGTGTAATTTAATTAAAAATATTAAATTTTTTCCAAAATAAAAAAGAGCTTCCCTCCTTCTTTTTTATAACAAATTATAAGAAATATGTCAAATATAAAATATTGGCGGACCCAGGGGGATTTGAACCCCCGATCTTCTCCGTGACAGGGAGACGTGTTAAACCGGGCTACACCATGGGTCCATATATAAAAGTTTTAATGCCGACGGTCAGAATCGAACTGACGACCACTGCCTTATGAAAGCATTGCTCTACCACTGAGCTACGCCGGCACATCTTGTTGCGGGGCCCCGATTTGCACGGGGGCCTGAGGCTTATGAGACCTCCGAGCTACTACTACTCTACCCCGCGATGAGTCATAATAGTATACCAAAAATTATAAGGCTTGTAAATTAATAAGAGCTTTTTCAAAAATTTCAATCACATCCTTTACCTCATTTAAACTTAACCTGTAATCAGGATCATGAACAATATTATTACGTATTTTATGAGCTTCCTCAACACTGCTGATATTAGAAAGAGTAGCAGAAGTAATCTTCTCCAACCTTTCACCCAAACTCGCTCCCCCATAACCCATTCTTTTTAAAATATCATCTAGTATGGAATCTGCCTCAATTACAGCCAACTTGTGTTCTGATTCTGTTCCTGCCTGCAATCTGGCTTTTATCTTAGTCCATTGTTTTTCCATCTTTTTTGTACCATATGCCTTAGAAGTCATAAATTCCTGCACATCCCATATAATAATTCTCTTAAGCCAAGTAGTCTTAATTAAAGCAAAAACAATAAAGCCAAGAAAACCAAGAAAAAACAGAAAAAAGACTATTTTTAAAACAAGTAACCAACCTGTAAAATTAGGATTAAGTATTAAATTTGATATTTCATCCATAATATTATTTTAGTTTTTAAAAACTTCTCCTATTGATAAAATTTTATCTTCCTCAAAAGCTTTTCCAATAATCTGCAAACCAACAGGTAAATTTGAAACTTTACCTACCGGCAAAGATACTGCCGGCAGTCCTGCCATATTAACAGAAACTGTAAAAATATCTGAAAGATACATCGTTAAAGGATCTTCAGTTTTTTCCCCTATCTTGAAAGCGGGAGTCGGACAAACTGGAGTAAAAATAACATCTACCTTCTGAAAAGCTTTTTCAAAATCCATTTTTATCAAAGTTCTTACTTTCTGAGCTCTTAAATAATATGCATCATAATAACCCGACGACAAAGTATAAGTTCCAAGCATAATTCTTCTTCTTACTTCAGATCCAAACCCCCGTTCTCGGCTCTCCAAATAAACACTTAACAAATCATTACCGGCCGCCGAATAACCATATTTAATTCCGTCATATCTGGCTAAATTTGCACTGGCTTCAGAAGGTGCAATTATATAATAGCACGCCAAAGCATATTCTGTATGAGGAAGACTTATTTCTTCAATCTTTGCACCCATTTGTTCATATTTTTTAATCGCCTCTCTTACAATTTTTTCAACATCAGGATCTATTCCTTTTACAAAATATTCTTTCGGCACTCCGATCTTTAAATTCTGAATTTTAAAATCCGTATTAACTGATTCTAATTTAACGGAAGTTGAATCCATCTCGTCTCTGCCTTTTATAGCATTAAAAACCGCTCTACAATCCTCTATTGTTTTTGTTATGGGACCTATCTGATCTAAGGAAGAAGCAAAAGCCATCAGTCCATACCTGGAAACCGCTCCATAAGTCGGCTTTAATCCAACTACCCCGCAAAATGAAGCCGGTTGTCTAATAGAACCGCCCGTATCTGACCCTAAAGCAAATTTACACATATTTCCCGCTACAGCTGCTGCCGATCCCCCTGAAGATCCTCCCGGTACTCTACTTAAATCATTCGGATTTTTTGTAGTAAAAAAAGCTGAATTTTCAGTTGAACTCCCCATGGCAAATTCATCAAGATTAGTTTTTCCTAAAATTACAGCTCCCAGATTTTTAAGTTTTTTAACAACTGTGGCGTCGTAAGGAGCTACGTAATTTTCTAAAATTTTAGAACCTGCTGTGCATTTTATACCATCAACTAAAATATTATCCTTAATAGCGCAAGGAATCCCGGATAAAATATCTAAATCCTTATTTTTAGAAATCATTTCATCAACCTCTTTCGCTTGAGACATTGCCGAATCTTCAATAACAGTTAAAAAAGCGGATATTTTATTATCCTCCTTTTTTATTTCATCCAAATAATCTTTAGCCAAATCAACCGCCGAAAATTCTTTCTTTTTTAAACCTTCGTGAAGTTGATTAATTGTAAATTCTTTTAATTCCATTAAAATACTGATTTTACTTTTAAATGCCTTTCTTTTTTATCAGGAGATAATTCTAATAATTTCTCCGCTTTATCAGTAGGCACACTATCAACGCACACCTCATCTTCTCTTTTTACATTCTCAACTCTAACCGAATGACTCATAGGTTCTACCCCGGAAATTTCAGCTTTTTTAAGTTTCTCGATATAATCCAAAACCGGAGAAAGATCTTTTTGAAATTTTTCCACCTCTTCTTCTGTTAATCCTAGCCTGGCTAATTTTGCTATATGTTTTACTTCTTCTTTTGAAATCATAATTATCTGGGCGGCTCTAATTCCGCCGTTTCCACTAATACCTCTTCTAATTCATCTAAATTCTCTAAAATCATACCCGCCCCCCTAACCACAGCTGTCATAGGATCCTCTATTATTTTAGTCGAGATTTTCGTCTCCTTTTGAATTAAAGCATCCAAACCTCTTAATAAAGATCCGCCGCCTGATATATATATTCCGTTCGTCATTATATCGGCCAATAACTCCGGCGGACACTCTTCTATGGCTGTTTTAATTTCACTAACGATTTGTTTTACTGATTTCTCCATCGCTTTTCTTATATCATCATCCGAAACCAAAATCTCTTCAGGTAAACCGGTAACCAAATTTCTGCCTCTCATAGGAAGTTCTCTCTTTTCTTTTAAAGGATAAGCCGAACCTATTCCTATTTTTATAGCTTCAGCTGTTCTTTCTCCTATTAATAATCTGTACTCATCTTGAGCAAAATGAATTATATCTTCATTGAGTTTGTCTCCTGCTACCCTTAAACTTTTTGCTAAAACAATTCCTCCCAAAGAAATTATAGCCACTTCAGTTGTACCTCCGCCTATCTCAACAATAAAATTTCCTCCTGCCTCCTGAACTGGAAGCCTGGCTCCAATAGCTGCTGCCATGGGTTCCTCAACCAAAAAAACCTCTCTTGCTCCAGCATTTTTTCCGGCATCCACCACCGCTTTTTTCTCAACTTCAGTAACTCCAGAAGGTATTCCAATAATTACTCTTGGGCTTGGGCTCAAAAGAAATCTTCTTTTATGAGCTTTTTCGATAAAATACCTCAACATCTGTTCTGTAACTTCAAAATCAGAAATAACTCCCGATCTTAAAGGTCTTGTCGCAACAATATGGGCAGGAGTTCTTCCCACCATTTTTTTAGCTTCAGCTCCAATAGCTAAAATCTGACCTGTTTTCTGATTAATTGCCACTACTGAAGGTTCTTCAATAACTATCCCCCTTCCCCTGACATAAACCTCTGAATTCGCTGTTCCTAAATCAATAGCAATATCCTCAGCAAAAAAGTTCAAAAGTTTTTTAAATTTATTTAACATATCTCTTTCATCAACGAATTTATTTTTATTAACTTCACTTCTTTCTCTCCCCGTTTTTTAACTTCAACCGATTTTTTAGCCAATGTTCTCTCGCTTACCACCAACCTCAAGGGAATTCCTATTAAGTCAGCATCGGCAAATTTCTCTCCTGCAGTTTTATCAATTCTATCATCATATAAAACCTCCACTCCTTTTTTTTCTAAATCTTTATATAATTTTTCAGATTCTTTTATCACTTTTTGATTATTTTCAATTTTGACCAAATGAACCTGAAAAGGTGCTACCTCTTTTGGCCAAATAATTCCTCTTTCGTCATAATAAACCTCTGCAATTGTTCCCATTATTCTACTCGGTCCTATTCCATAACATCCCATTTGAACCAATTTTTCTTTATCATCTTTGTCTTTAAAGTAAAAATCAAAAGCTTTACTGAATCTTTCGCCCAGTTTAAAAATGTTCCCCACTTCTATAGCTTTTTTTACCTCTAAATCCTTACTTTTACATTTAGGACACTTGTAATTCTCCTCAGATATTATTTCTTTATTAACCGCCAAATTACATTTTTTACAAAAATATATTTCATCTTCCCCGCTCAAAGCCACCGTCTGAAATTCATGAGAATATTTAGAAAAAGCTCCTCCTGAAGCAAAAGTCAGAAAAGTTTTTTTATCCAAGCCACATCTTTTTAATATTTGAAAATATGCTTTTATAACTTTATTATAATAAACATCTAAATCATTTTCATCTCCGTGAAAAGAATAAAGATCTTTCATCATAAACTCCATTCCTCTTAATAAACCCGATTTAGAACGAAGCTCATCTCTAAACTTATTCTGAATTTGATAAACAAAAACCGGCAAATCTTTATATGATTTAATAAATTTCTGAACTAAAGGAGTAATAATTTCTTCGTGAGTCCAACCTAAACTAAAATCTTTTCCTCCACGACTTTTCAATTTAAACATTTCTTCATACTGCCAGCGACCAGTCTTTGACCATAAATCCTTAGGATGAAGAACCGGTAATAAAACTTCTTGCCCACCAATATTATTTATTTCCTCTCTGACAATATTTTCAATTTTTGCCAATACTTTGTTCCCCAAAGGCAAATAAGAATATACTCCTGCCATCAGTTTTTCAACAAATCCTCCTCGAACCAAAAACTTAGCATTAATACTTACCTCATCTCTCGGAGCTTCTTTTAAAGTTTTTGTAAAAAGTTTTGACTGTAACATATTTATTAAAATATTCTAATAATATCTTTAACGGTTACAAAAACCATCAAAAGAAGCAATGCCATAAAAAATACCGCAGTAATGTTCTGCTCTACTTTCTCAGGAATGGGCTTTCTTCTTATTGCCTCAATTAATAAAAACATAAGTTTTCCTCCATCAACCGCAGGAATCGGTAAAAAATTAAATATGGCCATATAAATAGCGATCATGCCGACAAATTGAACGAAATAAGCCACTCCTAATTGACCGGCCTGAGATAACATCTGGAAAATACCTATAGGTCCTGTCATTTGAACCCCTGAAGGAACTCCTATTATAACGTTTTTTATCGCTTGTCCGTATCCTTGAATTATTATTACTGTCATATTCGCCGTAGAAACTATTCCTTGCCAAGGAGCCTGATACCATGGATAAGATTTTATTGCTGTTCTGACTAAAGAAATTCCTACGGGTCCCTCTCCTTCTGGCGGAGAAACTCTTGGTGTTAATTTTAAAAAGAAAGTTTCTTTTCCTCTTTCAATTGTCAAAGATAACTCTTGACCCAAATGTTGATTAGTAAAATCTTGAATATCTGTTACCTTACTAACTTCCGTAAGAGCTCCATTAAATTCTATTTTTCTTATTGTATCTCCCACCTTTAATCCAGCTTTTTCGGCCGGAGAATCAAGAGAAATACCGGCTACCTGAACCTTAGGATTCATAATATTTCCGCCCTGACTATCGTCAACAACTACTTGAGCCCCTATACTAAAAACAATACTGAAAAGAATTGCTGCTATTACCCAAAAAGAAAGAACACCGCCAAAAGCAATTATGGCTCTTTTCCAAACAGCCTGATGAGAAAAACTGTTTTTATTGTCTTTATCTCCTATTTCTCCCGGCATTTTTACAAAAGCACCGAAAGGAAGAAGATTTAAAGAATAAATAGTATCCCCTATCTTCTTTCCAAAAATCCTAGGAGGATATCCTATCCCGAATTCTTCAACCTTCACCCCGAATTTTTTTGCCAAAATAAAATGGCCTAATTCATGAAGAATTATTAGTCCCATTAAACTTAAGAACGCAATAACAATTAAAATCATAAAAATATAATTACTCCGATATTTCTTTTTTCTTTTTCTCCCCTATCCCTTCAATTTTTTCACTATATTCATCAATTAAATCTTGAAGTTCATCTTTAGCCCTAAACTTATCATCCTCCCGAATATTTCCATCTCTTGATTCGTTCTGTATCTTCTCCCAAGCCTCTTCTCTCCATTTTCTTATTGTTTTTCTTGCTTCCTCCTGCTTTTCAGAAAGTAAACGAATTAAAGTCTTTCTAAAATCTTCTGTTAAAGAAGGTAAATTTATCCTGATAATATCTCTGTCAACAATCGGATTAGCTCCCGTTCCGGTATTTGATAGAGCGGAAACTATGCCCTCTACGTAAGACTTATCCCAAGGCTGAATAACTATCAATCTTGGCTCCGGACAAGAAATAGCAGCCAATTGATTTAAAGGAAATCTCTGACCAAAACAATCTACCATAATATCTTCAACTAAAGCGGGTGTTGCCCTGCTCGTCCTTATCTTTGACAATTCTCTCTCTAAAAAAGAAATAGCTTTATCGAATTCCGGTTTAACTTTATTAATAACTTCTTTGTATTTTTCCATAAATTTATAATTCTAACATTAAAATTTCTAAAGCTAATTTTGTATTAATATTTGTACTCTCTAATAAAGAATTTGTTGATTGTATTCTCCAAAGAATATTTTTAGTTTTATTTAAGAAAGTTATGGGTTTTTGTAATTTTAAACCATTTAATAATTCTTCCCTGAAATATGCCAACCAAATATTTAAAACATCTTTCAAATTCGGCTCTTGAGAAATCTTCTTTGCATACTGAAATCGTGAAGCCAAATCAGATTTTAATAAACTGTTAAGCTCTTTTACCCTTTCCCCTCTCTCTTTAACAGCTTCTGGATTAGCTAAAAAATCTACAGCTATTCCCGGACGACCCTGAGAAATCTGAGATATTTCTTTCATCTCTTTATCCGAAATTCCTTGTTCTTCCAAATATTTTTGTATAATTTCCTGTTTAACCTGATAAAATTTAATACCTTCGCATCTGGAAACAATTGTCGGCAAAAGAAGTTCGGACGATTCGGCAATTAAAATTAAAATCGTATTACCTCTCGGTTCTTCCAATGTTTTTAACAAGCAATTTTGAGCTTCAGAATTCATCAAATGAGCCTGATTTAGAATTGCTACCTTAAAAGGAGCTGAATAAGGTTTTAAATATAACTTCCAGTTAAGATCTCTTATTTGAGCAATCTGAATTTCTTTTTCTAACGGTTCCACCAGAATTAAATCAGGATGCTGTTTCAATCTATCACCAAGCAACAAAAATGCTAGTTCAAAAGCTATTGTCTTTTTTCCCAAATTTGACTGTCCGGAAAAAAGAAAGGCATGGGGAATTTTTCCTGATTCAACTGTTTTTTTTAAAAATTCCCACTGCTTCTTGTGCCCTAAAATCATTTCTTTAACATCATGCTTCTTTTATAAGTATCCAAGTTTTCCAAAACTACTCCCGTTCCTTTAGCTACGCACAAAAGCGGATCATCAGCCAGAGAACAAGGAACTCCTGTTGCCTGATCTATTAATCCTGGAAGATTTCTTAATAAAGATCCGCCTCCAGATAAAACCATTCCTTTGTCCATTATATCAGCTGACAACTCAGGAGGAGTTTCTCTTAAAACAATTTTTATCGCTTTTATAATCTCACTCAATGTATCAGTTAAAGCCGCACAAGTTTCATTTGAAGAAATTTTAATATTCTTCGGCAACCCTAAAATTAAATCCCTACCTCGAATCTCTATTTTTCTATCTTCTTTCTCAGGAAGCGCTGTTCCAATTTTAATCTTTATCTCTTCAATCGTCTGCTCACCAACCGCTAAATTATATTTCTGTTTTATGTATTCAGAAATAGCTAAGTCCATTTTATCTCCGGCAACTCTTACTGAATTTGAAGTCACTATTCCTCCTAAAGAAATTACAGCCACTTCAGCTGTACCTCCTCCTATATCAACTATCATATTTCCAGAACAAGAATTAATTGGAACTCCGGCTCCAATTGCCGCCAAAATAGGCTCTTTTGTAATATAGACTGCTTTAGCTCCGGCATTCATCCCGGCTTCAATCACCGCTCTTCTTTCTGTTGAAGTAATACCGGCTGGAACTCCTATCATAAGATCCGGTTTAAAAAACCGAAAATTACCCATTACTTTATCTATAAAATATTTAATCATTGCCTGAGTAACTCTGAAATCAGCAATTACTCCGTTTTTCATGGGACGATAAACCTTTATCGTATCAGGAGTCCTGCCCATCATTTCCTTTGCCGCCTGACCCACAGCTAAAATTCTATTATCTCCCAAAGTTACCGCAACCACTGATGGCTCCTGCAAAACCACCCCTTTTTTAGGGATAAAAACCAGAGAATTACAGGTTCCTAAATCAATTCCTATTTTTCTAATTAGCATACTTTTTCATCTTAACTTTTTTTGAAAATTTTGGCAAACCTCTTATTTT